>WNGP01004506.1_pt1 | contig 16636 bp, 15 predicted proteins | sample 5407671 | NCBI WGS metagenome assembly WNGP01 (sample SAMN13153381, study PRJNA577476) | soil metagenome | isolation source: 40 cm soil or saprolite under Garry oak tree replicate 2 | place: USA:California | collected 2016-06-15 | reverse complement strand
ACAGGCATTTTGCGCTGGCTGGAGGTACCAGAGGGAGAGGAGGCGCCTGTTGGGGCAGCTCTCGCCGTCATTGTCGCGCCGGGCGAGGAACTGTCTGATGAACAGGTGGCGGCATTGATACGCGAGGATGCCGAGATCAAGCGGCAGAAAGCTGAGGCGCTGGCCGGAAAGAAAACAGCGACCAAAGCACCGGCATCCGAAACGCGGGCAGCTGTTCGGTCGCCGGTCAGCACAGGCGGACGAGTCAATGCCTCACCTGCGGCACGACGGCTCGCACAGGAACTTGGTGTTGACCTGGCAATCGTTGCCGGTACAGGACCTGGTGGCATGATCGGGCGCGAGGACGTGCAGCGTGCCGCCGAAGAAGCGAAAGCAGCGCCTTCTGAAGAAGCCGAGGAGAAGGACGTTGACGTTGGTGGCATCATGGCTCACTGCTTAATCGCCGGACCCGTCAACGCACCGCACGTGGTCTTCGTGCACGGGCTGGGCGGCTCGTTGGCCACCTGGTCCTTAAACCTGCCCGCCTTTGCCGAGCGGTTCCGCATCTGTGCACTCGACCTGGTTGGCGCGGGCAGCAGCGCCAAACCGGCCATGGACTACAGCGTGCCAGCATTGGCCGGGTTCCTGGCACGCTTCCTCGATGCCCTTGGTCCGGACTGGCAGCGTGTGAACATCGTCGGCCACTCTCTTGGAGGAGCAGTGGCGCTTGCCTTCGCCGGAAGCTATCCGCAGCGCATAGAGCGGCTGGTCCTGGTCGACAGCGCCGGCTTGGGACCAGAGATCGATCGCACAGTGCTCGCCCTGGTGCACTTCGAGCCAAGCCGTGAGAACCTGCGCAGCGAACTCACATACTTCTTTGCCCAACCTGGCCTGGTCCAGCAGGCACTCGTAGATCAGCTCTACCAGCAGCGCACGCAGCCCGGCGCGCACGAAGCGCTGGTCGCAACCTCCAATGCCGCTTTCGCTGATGGACAGCAGCGCATCAACCTGCGCGACACCCTGGTAGGACTGAACGTCCCTGTATTGGTCGTCTGGGGAGATGCCGATGCCGTGATTCCCGTTGCTCAAGCACAGGAGGCCAAACGCGCGGCCCAGGGCCGCCTGGAGGTGTTTGCTGGCTGCGGGCATTGCCCGCATATCGAGCGTGCTGATGCGTTTAACCAGCTGGTGCAGTCGTTTCTTGTGGGATAATCCCAAACCCTGCCGATCTGACATCTACACATAAATGGGGGTGCAGGAGGCGAAGTCCCCTGCCGGAGCGCGAGGTGCCCTCGCACGTTTCTCTCCCCCATAGCGGGCCTCTGGCCCGCCAGAAGAAGTATGAGTGGATCTCAGTGCTGATCACTAGACAGGAAGCGAATAGAAACTCGCTTCCTGTCTTTTCATTTCTAGTAGAAGAGAAAGAGTCGGAGTGCCCGTTTACGAGGGGAAATCAACAGTTGTGAAGCATGCCGAAAGGGGATTACCGTAAAGACTCTGACACTAAATAAAGTCGCGCGGCGTATAACAACTAGGGGGTAACAACAGATAAGAGAAACGCCGGGGAACGACTATGCTGGAACATTCAGATCTGATTATTTCAGAACGCTATCGCCTGCTGGAACGCCTGCATCGAAGTGGAATGTCAGAAGTTTTCCTCGCATTTGACGAGAGGATGCAGCAGCATGTGGCTATCAAACTGGTACCGAGCGGCGACTCTGATTGCATGAAAAGACTACAATCTGAAGTGCGTATCCTACGCAAGCTGGCGCACCAGCATATTTTACCACTTTTGGATAGCGGCGTAGCAGGCTTCTATCACTATCTTGTTATGCCATATATGCAGCGGGGCAACTTACGCGAGCGGCTGGTGCAGGGCAAAATGACACAGGAAGAGGCCGGGGTGATCCTCAATCAACTGGCAGGTGCGCTTCAGTATGCACATGAGCAAAGTATTGTCCATCGTGATATCAAACCCTCGAATGTGTTGCTTGACAATACCGATGCAGGCCATGTCTATCTCGCGGATTTCGGCCTGGCGAAGATGCTGGGAGAGAGGAGCGATATCACGCAGACCGGGTGTCTGATCGGTACCCCGGAGTATATGGCCCCCGAACTGGCGTATATGTCAGAGAGCGTCAGCAGCGATATCTATGCGCTGGGTATTTTGCTCTACCAGATGCTGACAGGTCGGCTCCCCTTTACCGGTACTACTCCTCTCGCGATCTGCTGGAAACATATTCAGGAGCAGCCTGCGCCGCCTTCGATACTGAATCCGCAAATTTCGCGTGCTGTCGAGCAGGTGATAATGTGCGCGCTGGACAAAGATCCGCAGCGTCGCTTTCCAGGCGCGCAAGCGATGGCTCTGGCATATGCAAACGCACTGAGCGCTGGTGATCGGTCGCCAACGTTACCTGCTATCGATATTCCTGCTCTGCCGCCGGTACAGGTGACACTGCGCAAAGTAGAGACAGGGCTGCGAACAGTATTCCCAGATGCCTTATGGCGCAATCGCTCGGGTAAAGGCATACAAAAAGGCATACTGGGCCTCGCGGCCCTCGTGCTGCTGACCCTGCCTCTCTCGCTGGGGTTCGTCCTTGCGCGAAATGGTTCTCAAAGCAACTCACCGTTGAGCATCAGTGCGGCGTTTGCAAATAAGGTCTTACCATCCACGCAAGCGACACCACCTGCGCGTACGAGACCGACTACAAATAGCAATGGTGCGGGGTCAACACCGTTATCTGACGACACTTTACATCCTGCTTTGCCACAGCACGCGCACACATCCAGGCCTAAACATGTGCCATCCTCCCGGAATGGATATGATGGGCCTAAACATGCGCCATCCTCCTGGAATGGACATCATGAGCCTAAACATGTGCCATCCTCCTGGAATGGACATCATGGGCCTAAGCATGGATATGGTCATAGGCACGGACAGAAGGACACGGTCAAGGGGCGAGGTCATTAGATGTCCATTTCCTGGTAGGTTTCCCGCAGCTCATAGAGCCTCAGAAGATATTCCAAACGGAAATATCCTCTGCTTACCGCTGCTTATCGTTCCGCTATAACTCGAATCCCATATCGTAGCGAAGCTACTCCATCTTTGATCATCAAATGAAAGTAGCAATTATTGCAACATTGAGATGATGCCCGGCATCTGACCCTGTCCATGCAACGAAGAGCTCATGTCCGAATTCAAGCGGGGCCACTGTTAGTCCTGCTATGCTGCTCTCGCTGAAGGTATGTTTGAATTGCAGGTTAGTCGGACCTGAAGAGAATTCAGCATTGGAAAGTGTGTTCAGGGAATGCACCGCATTAGCCCCTTGACGCATTCGTGAACAGCAGATACCATATCATCACCAAGTTCCATACTGAGAGAAGAAATGCTCTCAAGGAAGAGAGATACGATGGGTGTAGAAGCAAGTCGAGCAGCACAAGTACGTACAGGGATACGTGTCGAGGTCTTTAGCGTGATCTGGATGGTGATTGAAGGGGCTGTCTCCATTGGAGCAGGAATAGTTGCAGGAAGTGCCTTGCTCACGGCGTTTGGCCTAGATAGCGTGGTTGAACTGGTAAGTGCAGGAGTACTGCTCTGGCGTCTCTCCTTGGAGGCAAGGGACAGCGATACAGAACGGGCGGAGCGTGCAGAACATCAGGCTGCCTGGGTGGTTGGTGTGACGCTTGGCTTGCTCTGCCTCTATGTCCTGGGAACATCGGTATATGGTCTCGTCACGCATGCGAAACCGGAGGGTTCGCTTGTGGGTATTCTTGTTTCTGCGACTGCGGTACTTGTGATGCCTGGGCTTGCATTCACCAAACGACGAATTGCAGCACGCATTGACAGCGGGGCTTTACGTGGCGACGCTGCAAGCTCGTTGACCTGCGGATACATGGCGGGAGCGGTCCTGCTCGGGCTACTCTTAAATGCTCTGTTCCACTGGTGGTGGGCTGAGAACGTAGCTGCACTGGTGTTCTTGATCTTCCTGGCGCAAGAGACACGCGAAGCCTTTGAAGAGGCTCATGAAGGCAAAGAGCAGGCACAACATACGGATTAAGACGAAGCCGCACTATCCATGTCCCCTAGTGCCTGGTCGGCAGCGCCCCATGTCTCCAGAGCTTTCTCGATCGCACCAAGGTATTCCAGCATCATTGTAGGCAAGAGGTAATTGTCCTTGACGCGCAGGTGTGCTTGTTTGCCGAGTTTACGCCGGAGGTCGTCGTCCCGAATGAGTTTGAGCGTATACTTTGTACACGTTTCTGTGTCGTCGGCAATGTAGCCATTAAGCCCATGGATGATTTGCGTGCGTAAGCCGGTGGCGGAGGTTCCTATAACCGGCTGGTATTTCCACATTGCTTCCGTTGCAGTCAACCCAAAACCCTCGCGGATTGAGCGCTGCAGGATGACGCTCGAATAGCGTTGAAATGCGTTCACTTCCGGGTGTTTGATCACAGCAGGATCATACAGCAGGTGTATATCTGGGTCTCCATCCGCCTTAGCTTGTATATCTTTGAGGATCTCCATAGCATGGATATCGTCGGCAGCTTCCATAGCACCTACATACGCTACCTGGACGGAAGGAAGTTGCTGCTTCACCAGGCGATACACATCAATCACCTGCCAGGGATTTTTCCAATTGCCAAACCTTGAAACCTGTGTGATGAGGGGACGCGTCGTGTCTATACCGCAACGAGCCAGTATCTGCATCCCCCTCTCTGGTGTGAGGAATCTATTCTTTTCGCTGAAAGGATCTATAGTCGGCGTGATCACATACGTTTTCTGTGGCGGCAGGTCTTTGAAGATCGATAGCGGTGTGTTAAATACATAGACGCTATAGACATCGAGAAACTGTTCAATGTATGCCTTGCCATTGGGGTCTGGACTCGCTGTATCTACGTGGCACATCCATATAGCCGGTCTCATCCATGGAAATATTTTTGCCAGCGGCGCGAGTTGAAAGTCATGGATGAAATAGATATCAGCCTGGTTTTCTTCTGCACGACGTAAAACCGGTGTAACACGTAATTTATCAAGGAACACACGCTTATCTTCTTCAGGCATCATCTAAAGGGATCACCTTCCAGGTATGTCTGATTCCAAGCTCCTCCATGGGTGGGATGAGTGCATGAAGGAGTTCCGCCACCCCCCCACCTTGAGCCGTTGTGTTAACGTGAAGTATATGCAGACCGGCCAGAGACTCTGCGATATGATAAATTTCAGAAAGTAAATCTTCCCCAACAAAGCGTTTATAGCGATCTAACCGAGCTGATCTCCTCATTATGCATTACTCCTTATAACTCTAGCTTAACGAACCGCCGTCTCTAATCATTCTAACGAATGAGACGGTAGAACTTATCTGTTCTATTGTACTCTTAATGGCAATTGCAATGCTTTTCTATATTCCACGTCTTTCTTAGCGAGAAAGAACACAATCGATATAAAAATTCTATATGCCCAGTGCGTCTTGAACCTGCTCTATATATAATGAAATGCGGGGCTGTTCTATCCAAAAAAGGAGTCTGAGACAGCTATTCCGAGTGCTCAGCCGAAAGTGGTAGTTGGACGATGAAATTACAAGCCTGGCGAGGCAACCCTCGCCAGGCTTCATCGTTTTGTGTGGTTCAGTTTAGAGATTGCAGTGGGACAACCCGCGCTTCTCTAAGTACTGCTGGTGATACTCTTCCGCGCGGTTGAATGTCGATGCTGGTACGATCTCGGTTACAATCGGCCGCCTGTACCTCCCAGAGCCCTGCAACTTCTCCTTCGACGCCAGGGCCGCTGCCTGCTGCTCGGGTGTATGATAAAAGATGACTGAGCGGTACTGTGTGCCGACATCTGGCCCCTGGCGATTGAGCGTGGTCGGATCGTGGTTCTCCCAGAACACCTTCAACAGGTCCTCGTAGGACACGCGGGACGGATCATAGTCCACTTCTACCACTTCAGCGTGTCCTGTTCTGTCTGTGCACACATCGCGGTACGTCGGGTTGGGGAACGTTCCACCCTCGTAACCAACAGCTGTTGAGGCAACTCCCTTTACCTGGCGAAACTCAGCCTCAACGCCCCAAAAACATCCTGCTCCAAATGTAGCCTTTTCAATTGCCATTGTGATCTCTGCTCCCTTCTGCTTGCGCTGATCACGTATATTTCTTCTTGAATGATTTCTAATGATTACTATTGTACACTTTTAGTAGGAAAAATGCCCTTTATGCCTGGCCTTTTTCCTCCGGATCGAATTGCAGAGCAAGAGAGTTGATGCAATAGCGTTTGCCCGTTGTCTCTCGCGGACCATCATCGAAGACATGGCCCAGGTGCGCTCCGCAATTTTTGCAAACGACCTCGGTTCGCCTCATGAAGAACGAATTGTCCTCGTGCAGTTCGACGTTTTCCCTGTTGACGGGATCATCAAAGCTAGGCCAGCCCGTTCCCGATTCGAATTTGGCATCTGAGGAGAAGAGCGGTTGACCACAAGCAGCACAATTGTACATCCCCGCTTCATGATTGTAGTACAGTGCCCCGCTAAAAGGTCGCTCTGTTCCCTTCTGGCGTACCACTTTGTACTGTTCAGGCGTTAGTTTCTCTTTCCAGTAGCTTTCCGGCATGTTCTTTAGATCACTCATATTTGTTTCCTTCTTGTTGGAATTATTCAAACAACTCTTGCATATAACAAACGGGGGATACGATCTATCACGGTCGAAGGATGTTTCTTTTTCCTGATACTATCCTTCCATTAAGGAGAACAATACAAGCCATTCACTTGTTCCCGTTTCCTTGTTGCATTCCATTTGCTTACACTCTTCTAGTAGCAGCCGTCAAACAATGGTTGCAATATACGTGCGAGGCCGGGCTCAAATGGTGAGACAGTGCGACTCAGCGGTGTCAATACCAGGATGTCGAACCCCGGCTCTGAAGGGAAGCGTGCTACCCGGTACGTGACATGCTCAGTATCCAGCGCATGTAATAGTGGTGGATTTACATCATGTTTTGCCAGCAGGAGAATGCTGGGACGATCTGCATGTTCAACTGCATAGCCATCAGCCTTGATACGGCCATGTGGTTCTGTAACCGTAATCGTACCGTTGGTCTTGAACGTAAGCGGGTCTGCGATCCAGCCGGTTGCCCAGGCATAACGAATATGCTGGCGTCGCATATAGTCAATCACTGGAGTGCTGTCCGCCGGAGCCGCCACGCAGCCGGACGTTTGGTAGGTGTAGCCTGCATTAGCTTTTGCGTAGGCATAGATTTGTGTGCAGAAATAGATGACGAGCACGACTACGAAACAGCCCTGCGCCACCTTTGGCCACCATTGATGCTTTGACTGCACTTGTGCAGGCGATATGCGCTCCGCATCGCCTCCCTCCCCATTTATTTGCGCGTTTCTTGCTTGCCAGCTCATTGCAGGTAGGGCGAAGACAGCGGCGATAAAGAATGGTAGTGCAATGACAAGAGGCACAACATAGCGCCCCGTCAGATCCCACGACCCGCAGCCGGCATAAAGGCTGGCAACAGCAATGGAGGAGAGACAATATACGATCGATGTACATGCTACAAAGAGCAGCAGCAGGCTCGTCAATTGCCGCGTGCGTACAAGTGTTGGCTGCTGCCAGAAAAAAGAGAGTCCAATACTTCCTATGAGGATAAGCAGGCAAATTGCACTTACTCCCAGGCCAAAGGTCATTAATTGTGGGTTTCTCATGGTCACATCTGGTTGTGTAGGTAATGATCCTCCGAGAACGCGTGGTGCCAGGCAGGTTGTGTAGAGATTCTGTACCTGAAGTATTGTCGTGAGACGATGCTGATGTACCATGCTCCCATTGGTGAAAATATAGTGGATGTTTGCCCAGGAGTGAAAAGCACCCCAGTAGATGGCTGGCGCGCTTCCAATGAGAGCTGCCGGGATGGCTGTCCCAGAAAGGAGTATGCCCTTTAGAAGGATCGACTGTGCCGACCTCTGATGCCAAGTTTTTACTATCCCTGCTATACAATACCATCCAATCCACAACCCAATTGCAGCAACTGCATAAACGACCAGTGGATCAGCCCAGAAGCCAAGTCCGCACAGAAAGCCGATGCCTGCCCAGCGCAGCGCAAGTTCACGCGTCGGAGCTCCGGCCTGCCAGCGTTTTGTCAGGCGGAAGGCAGAAAACAACAGCCAGAGCATGATTACAAATGCTTCAGTGTATCCCATAGTGCGCGTTTCCAACACAGCATCGTAAAGAGGCGGCAAGGCGGCGACAAGCGTGGCAATAGTTCTAAAGTTGCGCCTGGCGAGCAGTGAAAGTTGTGCTCCATCTGCCAGCGTTCCGGCAAACTTCCAGGTAAGGTAGACGAGCGCAAGCGATACGATCATCGCTGTAGCGCGCAGAGCTGCTACTGAGGGACCAACAATGGCAAATGTAATAGCCAGGAAATACGCCTCCAGGCTCCCCAAGTAGGGCTGACTGTAATAATAAAGGGGATGTTCACCTCGCAAAATATGTTCGGCCTGTATGCCCACCATCGCTTCATCACCCGCGATAACGCCGTGTGTATGGATGATTAACCATATACGTACAGTCACCGCGAGGAGGAGACACATCCAGAGCGGTGATCTCAGGGATGTTAACCAGCGGCGTTCCCTCCGTGTTTGGGCAGGCATTGAGAGAGCGTGTAAAGGCTCAATTGTGACTTTTTCTGTGCCCATAGCTAGTCGGCAAGTCCTTTCAGGCCACTGCTGTTTCTCTATTTTAATAGATGAGTATATGTGAGAGATATATCTCGAACTTAGGATATTTTATAGAAGCCTCTCACAAACCTGTGTGCTGTAATGGTCGAGCCAGCAAAAAAATCGCATATCCAGCCACATCAACCCGATGGTACACGATATGTTGTTGTGCAACAAGGTTCTTTAATGTCTGAATGTGGTTATTGTCATTCTCTGGATACACAAAAGCAGGGTTTGAAGATGCCTTGAGAATCCATTGATACGGCATGTATCGATCAGTGCCATGCGTAAATGTGCCATTCTCCACCCAGGTATCACCGCAGATCAACTGTTCCTGGGAAGCAAAGATGACTTTGTTGCAGGTCCAATATCCGGAGTAGAAGCGTGTCACATGGAGACGTTCAAGCGTTGTGGTAAGTTGGGTAAGTTGTTGATCCCCTGCCTGCGCTTGTGGTATCTCCTGAATGGTGTAAATCGTGCTGAGAAGCAATATTACCCCGGCTCCTACCCACACCGCCGCGAAGAATGACATCTTGCAGACGTTGAACCACAGTGGCAACGATTGAACATACCGTAATCCGCGCCACAAGGGCCAAAGAACAACAGGCACCGAGATCCAGAGAATGCTGAGGTAACGAGCACCGTTATAGTCATCGATGAGCGTTGCAGGGCCCTTTACATACAACACAATCGTCAGGATAGCAGCACATCCAAGTAAGAGACGAGCTACATGTTGAGCCCGTATGTCCCTCCCGGTGTGTTCCTGATGATGCGCTCTTATTAGTGCGGCTATTGCGAGGCTTATAGAACATAAGAGCAACAAGCAATAGCCGATGCTCCAAGCATATTGCGTCGTTGCGTATTGAAATGCATGGGGCACCGTAGAAGGCCACGAGTTGACAAAACGAGCAAATCGATCTCCAGTCAGGGCTGGAAGACTTACAAGTGCAGTTCTCGTGATATGAGTCCAGAGATTATCGTTGGCAGGTGTTCCCATTGTGGAAAAATGAACATATGTTGCCCATGAATTTGTGCCGGGTGGTGACGTGACGTTATAATAGATGAACGGATAACCACCAACGATGAACCCGATGAGAAGTAGCCACAGACCCCATTTCAACATCTCTCTCCAGCAAAACACCACGAGCAGGATACCGGCAACGAGCAGATACGGCGCGATGAGGACATCGCTCCATAGAGCCAATCCTGAGAAAATACCCCATAGGGAATAAAGGAGGGCACGTTTCCATCCTTCTTCAACCCTCCCAGAAGTCAGCATGAACGAGATAAGGAGCACAAGCACCCCAAAGACATAGATCTCACCGTAGCCCCCTATAGGCTGAACTTGCCGGCGTAATATCAATTCTGTGCCTGGTGCGAGAAAAGCTATGGTGCATAGTGCAAAACGAGGAGTGTAGAGGCGATATGTGAGGAGATATAATCCAAGCAGGAAGAGCGCAAACAATCCAGCCATCTCAATGCGCATCACAAGCACAGATGGTCCAAAAATACGAAAGAGAACTGCACCAATATACGCTTCTATTGGTCCCATGTAGTTCTGTCCGTACATAAAAATGGGATGTTCACCACTCTTCCAAATGTGGAATGCCATAAGATGGTAGGTTGCTTCGTCGCTATCGGTAGGAGGCCATCCAAGGCACGATAACACGATGCGAAATATGGTAGCAGAAGCGATAATCAAGAAAGCATAGAGATGATAAGTATTTCGATTCTTGAGCACTTTAGCAAACAAGATACATCCCCCACAGAAAAACTACGCGAGCATCGCAAAGTATGACGTTGCAAGAAGAGCATTCCAGGAATGCACAACTGGCCCCTTGCGACTAGAGATCCTTCAGGTAGGGCACATATTCGCAGTAAGTTTCATCTCAGACGAGAGGGTCGCAACTAATGCAAAATTAGAGCGATCCTGGCACTATTTGCCGAAGATCACTCAATCTCGCGAAAAAGAAGATACTCCTTTTCAGCATATTCGTCAATGCGCTCTCTTCTCTCTATTACTATTCTCTATGGTTTGGCAACGCTATTAATTTGGCTCATCCTCACAGGCTCGCTCAATCCCTCGTATCCCTCATCCAGCAGCGTAACAATAACCATCTGCGCAGTAGGATAAATTCCATTCACAACCCCCCTGTATTCTCTTTGGGGATTTATTGGTCGTTGATCTGCTAACAAGGTATAGATGATGGTATCGCCGATTGCAACTGTTTTAAATTCCTCTGCGTTCATACTCCCTCTCTCAATATTTTTATAAGCGCCTAAAAAACCGTCTTACAAGCAGGTGCAATAATTCTCCTGCAATATAATCTATTGTTGCCCCAGAGCCGGTGTTGGTTACGCATCGGCGCTTCGCGTAGCAAAAACGTATGGATCGCAACGCGAAGCGCCAGCCTTGCGAGTAAAACCTCATCTTCTCTCCATAATCTCCTCACTGGTCCTGATTGTGAGCCTGCCGTGGGTTACCCTTGTTCGCTTCGTCGTCTGGCTGGCCATTGGAATGGTCATTTACCTTCTGTACAGCGGGCGTAACAGCCACCTGCAACAGGAGGCGGCCGAATCGAATCCAAAGGCTTTTCAAAAAACATCGACTTTTGAATAGCCCTGTGTTGAATCTGATAAGACTTGACAAATCGCAACGGTTATGGGTATATTTCAGATAGACGATGTAGCAGCATGGTTTCTTACGGATGCCAGGCTTTATTGAAAACAAGAGGATTGCGAGAACAGATGGAGCAGAAGCATAGAGCCTCCAAATCGATTATGCCTATGTCTATGTTTACCCTTGCCCACCGGATGCCTATGGCACCCTGCAGGTCGTCGCTGTCCTCTGCATGCACACGCGTATTGCTCATCTGAACATAGGTGTATCGACACAGAAAACGTATGAGGGGCGCAGGCGACAGACCTGCGCCCCTTTCTTTTTCATATGCAATGGAACGAAACGAGAGATGAAACATGTTTAATAGCTATCAGCAAAATACTCACGGCAAACCTTTCTACATCACAACTGCCATAGATTATCCGAATGCACCTCCGCATGTCGGTCACTCGCTGGAGAAAGTGGCAGCTGACGTGATCGCTCGCTACCATCGCTTGCAAGGGCATGATACGCTCTTCAGCATGGGACTCGACGTGAACAGTCAACACGTCGTACAGGCTGCCAGGGCCAATAACATAGACCTTGTCATATGGATAAATCAGATGGACGAAGCCTTTCGCCAGGCATGGTCAAAGCTGGATATCTCATATGATCGCTGGATTCTCACAACTGAAGAGCGCCACTTCCGTGCCTCGCAAGAGATGATTCGTAGGGCGCAGGAGCGAGGGGACATCTACAAATCCATCTACTCTGGCTGGTATTGCCCGAACTGTAACACGTTTTACAGCGACGAGGAATTGATTGATGGTAGGTGTCCTCTACATCCCTCGCTGACACCGGAATGGCTCGAGGAGGAGAATTACTTCTTCGCGCTCTCCAGGTACAGTGATCGCCTGCTGGCGCACATCAGCGAACACCCGGATTTTATTGTGCCCGTTGTGCGCCAGTCTGAGGTACTGGGCATGATCCGGCAGGGGCTACGCGATTTTTCCGTCTCGCGACGCGTGGACAGGCTCAAGGAGTCCTGGGGAGTACCATTCCCGGGTGATCCTGATCACGTCATTTATGTCTGGTTCGATGCCTTGACCAACTACCTGACCGCCGTCGGCTTTCCAGATGACACGGCCATGTTTGAGCGTTACTGGCCTGCTGATGTACATGTAATCGGCAAGGACATCACGCGCTTTCACTGCCTCTACTGGCCCGCGATGCTTATGTCGGCCGGGCTGCCGTTACCACGCCAGGTAGCTGTGCATGGCTTTATCACGTTGGAGGGAGAGCGTATCTCCAAAACCGCTGGCAACATCGTAGGGCCGGTGGAACTGGTGGACGAGTTCGGTGCTGACGCTGTGCGTTACTACCTGTTGCGCAACCTGTCTTTTGCGACAGATGGCGTTTTCTCTCGTGAAGGCCTGATTCAACGCTACAACGACGAGTTAGCCAAAGACCTGGGTAACCTGTTGAACCGCGTCGTCACCATGGTGAATCGCTATCGCGGTGGCGCTATTCCTGCTCCAGGGCCTGGCAGTGATCTCGAGGAGGACCTGCATAGAGTAGCCGCCGAAACACGCCAGCGCGCGCAGGACACCCTGGAAGCGTGGGAAATTGGCAATGCCTTGCACAGCATCTGGAACTTTGTGCGCCGTACCAACCAGTACCTTGAGCAAAGCAAACCATGGCAACTGGCACGCCAGCCTGAGAAGGAGGCACAGCTCGATACCGTGCTTTATTCAGCAGCAGAGGCGATGCGTCTACTGGCGATATTCCTGGCGCCCTTTATTCCGAACGCCGCTGATCGCATCATGGGCCAACTCGGATTGGGGACTGTCGGTGTCTCTGCATGGGCTCGTGAGGGCACATGGGGAAGTCGCCCCTTGTCTCGCGTAGTTACAGGGCCGCTACTGTTCCCACGCATCGAAACGCCATAGGGATGCCCAAAGGGAGGTAACGCATGTCCATTATCGAGTTTGAAGCATTAGCGAAGACGTTTAGAACCCGTGAACGTGCAGCAGGTTTAGCTGGCAGTTTGCGCTCATTTTTCGTCTATAACGCAAGAGTGTCACGAGGGAATGCGAGCATCAGGGAGTACGGAAGATCAGCGGCGCACACCTAGATATACTCCCCTGCCCATCAACTTTTCAGGATCAGGATCATGCACCACCTCCAGACCACTGGCCTGGAATGCTTCGAGATAATCCTCGCGGGAAAATAATCCAAGCTCATGTCTCTCGGTAAAGTATTCAATTCCTTCGGGTGTGGCGACCAAATAATGGAAGTCCATGATCGAGATGCCGTCTATCACTTCACTCTTGTTCATGCGAGCAATCTTGAGATCAGGTTGATCCACGAAGACAGCCCCAATATGGCCAGCATGATACATCTGAGGGGTCAGCCAAGGCTCAATAATAACTACACCACCTGGAGATAGATGGTGGTGCATCGTTTGGAGCGTCTGGTACAGCCGTGCGGCCGTTTTGACATAGCCAATCGAACTGAACAAACACACGATGACATCGAACAGGTGCCCAAGGTCAAAGTCGACCATGTCCGCATGATGAAAGATGATCCCTGGATTGCGTTGATGGGCGATTGTCAGCATTTGCTCATCCAGATCAAGTCCCTCGACCGTGTAGTGCTGTCGCAAAAAGGGAATATGCCCTCCAGTACCACAGGCGACATCAAGTAACGTGGTTCCTGAAGGCTGTTTGTATAGTCGGATCAACTCATGGATCTGTTGGGCTTCATGTGCGTAATCCTTCATCGTGCCATAGATGGCATCATAGAAGGCTTCAGACTTGCTAAACATGCCAGGCTCTCCCAAAGCAATCATGGTATTCCGAGCTACTGTAACGCTTCTTGTATCTTTTCCATTGAGACTCGTAAGTCTTCTGCAGAAACAGGATGAGTATCCCAATGGAGGATGACGGCATCATTTCGCCAACGAGGTTTTACGTGTACGTGGAAATGAAAGACATCTTGCTGCGCTGCTGGCTCATTGGCTTGCACTAAGTTGATGCCATCGCAACCCAACCCTTTTTTTACGGCTCGTGCAACTATTACTGCCTCTACCATAATAGCAGCAGCCGTTCGCTCGTCCAGAGCATAAATATCTGGGATATGCTTTTTCGGCACGACTAACGGGTGGTTTTCTAGAGAGAGAAAGACAAGGACATCTTCATTCTCAGCGAGAATATATGACGGCTCCTCTCTCTGAATGATCTTGCAAAAAATGCACGCTTCCATGTAGGCAGTATATCACGCTCACGCATACACCGCTCAGGTTATAAGGGCACAAATCATCCCCCAGCCTATGCCCTTACCTTTCCGACCATAGTGAAGGCGTTACAACCTGCCTTGCTCGCCGGAGCTCGTCCGGGGAGACGAGACCGGAGACGCTGACCCCAAGCAGCCGCACGGCCCGTCTGCCATCAACCAGCCCGGAAAGCAGCGTGTGGAGTTTGGGCAACATCTCCTGGGCTGACTGGAAACCCTGTGCTCGGCTGGTCGCCCTGGTCACCAGCTCGAAATTGCTCCAGCGGACTTTGAGTGTGAGTGTCTTCCCGGCGATCCCCAGTTCCACCAGACGGCGCTCCACCTGCGTCGAAAGATTCTCCAGGATGCGCTCCATCTCGTTCCTATCGCGCAGATCGCGCTCGAAGGTGACTTCCTTGCCAACGGACTTGCGTTCGCGTACCGGCTCAACCGGCCGGTCGTCCTCGCCATTGGCATAGCGGTAGAGCTGGTTTCCGTGCTTGCCCAACAGCTCGCGCAGGCGCTCCTCGCCCAGGCGTGTAAGGTCGGCCCCTGTCTGGATCTCCAGGTTCCTGAGCCTGGCTGCCGTTACCTTGCCTACGCCAAAGAACTTTTCGATGGGGAGGGCCGCAAGAAAGGCTGGGGCGTCTTCTATAGCGATGACGGTCAGCCCATCGGGTTTCTGCTGATCGGAGGCAATTTTCGCCAGGAACTTGCAATAGGAGACGCCAGCGGAAGCGGTGAGTTGCGTCAGCTCCCGGATCTGCCGCTTGATCTTCCGCGCGAGCTGCGCTGCTTCCTCTAGGTCGCGCACCGTGGGGGTCACGTCGAGGTAGGCTTCATCCAGGCTAAGCGGCTCAACGAGGGCCGTGTGCTGGCGGAAGAGGGCCATGATCTCGTGCGAGACGGCCCGGTACACCTCGAAGCGCGCGGGCAGGAAGATCGCGTCCGGGCAGAGGCGCTGCGCGGTCCGGCTCGGCATGGCGGAATGCACGCCGTACGTGCGGGCCTCATAGGAGGCGGTGGCCACGACCCCGCGCCGATCGGGAGAGCCGCCCACGATGACCGGCTTGCCACGGTAGTCGGGGTGGTCCCGCTGCTCGATGCTGGCGTAGAAGGCGTCCAGGTCGAGATGCAGGATTGCGCGTGTTACTTCGTTCATGCTCCTTGCTGTCCCTTGGCTCTACGGTCTCTCTTTTGAGTTGCTTCCATTGTACCAGCTTTAGAGATGATTGACGCGAGAAAGTAGAGTGAGGGTATCGCATTTCAATCTCAGATGAGAGGATGAGCCTCGGCTCGGCCTCTTCGCCAATTCTGCCGGTGATAAGCAAGTGCCGTTGAGCTGTTAAAATTGTGTAAAACTACATCGTCGAGCGATGCTCTTGACACCACTCCCACAGACCAAGCGCGCCCTTCGCGGCAACGGGTTCGGGTAAGCGTCGCGCTTCATAGATGCACCAGACAAAACGCCCAGGCGTGTAATCGCCGAATGAGCGCTCGGGTTCTGCCGGGACACTTTCCGGCGTGATGCGCCGCACATCTATCAAGGTGACGACAGCGATCACTGCACCAAGCGGCAGCCCAAAAGGATTGGTCGCAGGGCCGTTTCCCTCGCGGTATCCCCCGGCTGCCAGCGCTTCCCGAATGAGCGGATCGCGCAAGCTCATGGCAGCTTCTTTGGTGATCCTGCCGGAAGCATGGATGGCCAGTGGACCACGGTAGGACGTAGACCACGAGCGCGTTTCAATGCGCTTGGCTCCAAGAGCGATCAGCGTCGCCCAGGGTTGCATGACACTCAACGCTTTCACCGGTGAAAAACCTTCTCACGTTCCTCTAGCAAATCCGACCTCCCGTTGCCCACTGCATCCTCAGTGTATCACCGCTGCTTTGATTCTTGTGAGCCACTCATCTACCAGCACTGGTGATAGGTGTTCGAGGACCTCGACCTAGCCTTTCATACCGGGAAAGTATCTACCTGCATTCCACCGGCGCTCGTAGGGAGGTGGACCCAGCAGGATCACACGCACACCCTCGAACATTGCGATATCCGCTGGTTTCCCCTCATTCCACGTTTTTTGAGACA
>WNGP01003800.1_pt1 | contig 16636 bp, 9 predicted proteins | sample 5407671 | NCBI WGS metagenome assembly WNGP01 (sample SAMN13153381, study PRJNA577476) | soil metagenome | isolation source: 40 cm soil or saprolite under Garry oak tree replicate 2 | place: USA:California | collected 2016-06-15 | reverse complement strand
GATAGACGTTTTGGACCCGATTTGTCGTTTCATTTCCGCTACAGGCCAGCCAATGCCTATCTCACCGTGGACGATGCAATCACGGGAGAAAGACTTTGGACCGGCTCTCACGTTTGGGGTGGCCTGCTGACCGGCTTCAATAGCGCGGGGCGGCGGCTGGTTAATAGGCTCCGCAAGCAAATCGAGCGCTAAAGCCGCGATTTCGCGCAGGATTCCGGGCTTCCACTGCCGGAAGGCGGACGGGCATGGCTGTGCCGGATGCGGCACAGTGCCAAAGGCCGCATTTCGGACCGAAGTACCAAGCCAGCTGGTTATTAATCGTTCGGGAACGTCACCTGGGGCGGCGATTGACCCCACGCACCGGCAGAGGAAAATTGATCTTAGCCAAAACAGAACAGTCGCTAAGTCTCAATTCTTAAACAAGTTTGCGGCATTTTCCCGCGTTCTACGACTGCGAGGCCGAGGCAGACGAGAGAATGAACCGGGTATCCATCGGTATCAGATTAGCCATGGCCTTCAGTTTCGTGGTCTCGATCCTCATTGTGGTCGGTTGGTTAGGGCTCAACCGCATGGCCCGAATCAACGCCGACCTCAACGACATCAATTACCGGCGCTGGTCCAAGCTTCAACTGGCCGAAGAGGCCCTCACCTACTCAAACCTGAACAATCGGCTGCTCGAAGGAGCGATTCTCTCGGGCCGGCAGGAGGAGGTCACGTCCCTTCTGGACCAGCGGGAGCGCAATGTCACGCGCATCACCGACATCGTCCAGACGCTGAATGGTGGAATCGAATCCACGAAGGAAAGAGAGCTGTTGCGGCAGCTCAACGAAGCGCGGGCTGCCACGCTGGACGTAGCCGGGCGCATAACCGACCTGCTGAAGCGAGGCAAATTCGATCAAGCAAGAATCGTGATGGCGAACGAGGTGATTCCTCGGATCGATGCGGTACATGACGCCTGGAATTATTTCACTCAGTTCGAGGCGCTGCAGATGCAGCAGGCCCGCGATCACAGCCAGGCAAACTATGCCAGCGCCCGGCGCGTCACTACCTGGTTCATCCTGTTTGCGTTCCTGGCCGCTGCGGCGACGGGCATATTTATGACCCGCGCGATGGTGCGAGAGGTGGAACAACGCGAGCGCACCAAGCGGGAAGCGCGCAAGCTCCACGACGACCTGGAAAAGAAAGTGGCCGGGCGCACCGAGGAACTGGCGCGCGCGATTCGCCACCTGGAAAGCGAAGCGACCGAGCGCAGGCGCAAGGAGGAGGATCTTCTGCGATTGGCGGCAATTGTGGAGTGCTCCGAAGACGCCATCATCGCCGCCGATCTTGACGGCAAGATCACCGACTGGAATGCGGGAGCCGAGAAAATGTTCGGCTATTCCCGCGCGGACGCCGCGGGAATGCCGGTTGACATCATCGTTCCGCCGGAACGAAGGCACGAGCCTCTGGAAATCCTGGCGAAGATCCGGAAAGGAGCCGGGGTCATGAACCAGGAGACCGTGCGCATCAAGCAGGATGGCAAGCCGGTCCACATTTCGCTCACGGTTTCGCCGATTCGCAGCCGGGCGGGGCGGCTTACCGGCTCCGCCGCCATTGCGCGCGATATTACGGAGCGGATCGAGATGGAAGCGGCACTGCGCCGCTCCGAGGCGAATTTCCGCTCGGTGATCGAGAACTCTCCTTACGGTGCTCTGCGAACCTTGCCGGACGGGCGCATCCTGCTCGCCAATCCTGCCGTGGTCAGAATGCTCGGTTATAGCTCCGAGGGCAACCTTCTCAGGTTGAATATGGCCACGGATATCTATCGCAATCCCGCCGATCGCGCGCGCGTCATCGAACAATCTCGAACTACGCAGTATCTGAAAGATATCGAGGTGGAGTGGAAGCACAAGAGCGGATCATCAATCATGGTGCGCTTCAGCAGCCATGTGGTGAAGAATCATGCCGGCGAAATCGACCATTTTGATCTGATGGTGCAGGACATCTCCAAGCAACGAAACCTCGAAGAACAGTTGCGGCAAGCGCAAAAAATGGAAGCGATTGGCCGCTTGGCCGGCGGCGTGGCGCACGATTTCAACAATCTGCTGGGAGTCATCATTGGCTATAGCGAGCTGGTTTTAGACCAAATGGACCCGGCGAGTCCGGTACGCGGGCAAGTGGAGCAAATTCGCAAAGCAGGCGAGCGGGCCACCGCACTGACCCGTCAGCTCCTGGCCTTCAGCCGGCAGCAGGTGTTGGATACCAAGACGCTCAATCTGAACGCCATCATCTCCGACATGGCTCAGATGCTGCATCGGCTGATCGGTGAGGATATTGAACTGCAAACCAAGCTGGAGTCGGAGCTGTACGCGATCCGGGGCGATCAGGGGCAGATCGAGCAGGTAATCATGAATCTCGCCGTGAACGCTCGAGACGCCATGCCCCAGGGCGGCAAGCTGATGATCGAGACGCGCAACGTCACGGTGGAGGAAGATGAGCTGCAGCGGAGTACGCCCATGGTGCCCGGTGATTACATCCTGCTTACCATCTCAGACACGGGCGTGGGAATGGATGCCGAAACGCAAGCGCACATCTTCGAGCCCTTTTTCACGACCAAAGCCCATGGGAAGGGCACGGGCCTGGGGCTAGCTACGGTTTATGGCGTGGTGAAGCAAAGCGGAGGCTACATATGGGTCTACAGCGAGCCCGGAGTCGGCGCGACATTCAAGCTTTACCTGCCGCGAGTGCTCGAAGAACCCCAAACGAACCACACTCCCAATATCGGCGATTCTCACCAAGGGTCAGAGACCGTTCTGGTTGTCGAGGACGAGGTTTCCCTCAGGGCTTTCACCTGCACGTTGCTGCAGAACAGCGGCTACACAGTTCTGGAGGCCGGGGATGGCGACGCAGCCCTGGCATTAGCGGGGCAATACAAACGGCCGATTCATCTCCTGCTGACGGATATGATTATGCCAGGAATGAATGGACCGACAGTGGCGGAAAAGCTCGCCTCTTTACATCCGGAAGCCAAAGTGCTGTTCATGTCCGGCTATACGGGTTTCGTGAGCCGAGGGCTCGTCGACCCTCATGCCGTCCTTGTGTCCAAGCCGTTTACGCGCGAGGAATTGCTTCACAAGATCCAGCAGGTATTGGGTCCCCGGACGTTGGCTCCTGCGAATCGAAACACCTTCGGCACTTGAAGCGCTTTTCGTTCGAAGCTGCCCAGGAGGCTTCAGTTGTTTGACCGGTAAGAAGCTAGCCCGGTGCCTGCCCGGCAGCTTTGATCGGTTTCTTGGCAACGCAAAAACTGCGGCGCCCCCTGGCGTTGGCCATTTACCATTTTCAGCAACGCGATCTATAGAAATAGGTCCCGGCACCGCAGTACCTACCCATGGCCCTCGATCAACTCTCGTAGTCCACAGGCCGGCGGAGCACCTGCCGGATGGCGATATTCAGAAGGCTCAAAATAATCGCACCCCAGAACGCCGGCGCGAATCCCTGGACGTAAAACCCCGGCACAAACAAGGACGCGAACTTCAGCATCAGAGCATTGATGAGGATCCAGAAGATTCCAAACGTGAGCACAATCAGCGGAAAGGTCAGGATTTTCAGGAGCAAACCGATCGTGCCGTTCACGAAACCAATAACCACTGCCGCCAGGAGCGCGGCGCCAAATCCCCGCACCACGATTCCGGGCACAAATCGAGCGACCAACAGTATGCACAGCGCGCTCAACACCCAGTGTGCGACGAGCCTTGCCATTCACCACTCCGGCCGAGCGTAAGGAATCTCCGGCCATTTCCGCCGCGCCAACGCATCATTCATAGTGCCGGCGAATCATCTCCCAGCATGGCGCGCCGGATCAGCTTGACAGGCGGGAAGCCCTGTTGCAAAAACTTATTGTGAAAATCCTCGAGAGAGAACTTCGAGCCCATTTTTCTCTTGTCGTCTTCGCGTAGCTTCAGGATTTCGAGTTTTCCGAGCGTGTAATACAAGTAGGTCGGGTCGGAGGTTCCTCGCTTGGTCTCACGCAGCGAATTTTCATGCGATTGGTAACCCTCTTTTTCGAAGAACTGTACTCCTTGATCGAAGGTCATCCGGCCAGTGTGCATCTGCATGCCGACGATGTAGCGGGCGTTGCGCAGCAGCGCATCTTGTAACTGGCCGAGTCGCAATTTCAGAAACGAGATGTCGTGTGCCACGTCAGTGCCGGGGGTGCGCCCGAACCCTTCATCCAGCATCATTTGTTCGGAATAATGCGCCCAGCCCTCCGCATTAGAAGCGCAGCCGAGGAGCTTGCGCACCTTCGTCGGCGCCGAGAACAACCACAGAAACTGCACGTAGTGGCCGGGGTAGACTTCGTGCACGGCCGTGGAGACCAAAGTGCCGCGATTAAAGCCTTCCATGTGCTCTTCTATGCGCTGCGGCGTCCAGGAAGTTTCCGGCAGCGTAACATTGAAATACGCCTCCTTGGCCACCATCTCGTAAGGGCCCGGCGTATCCATCGAAGCAAAAGTGAGAGCGCGCATGAAGGGCGGAGTCTCCTCGACGATCGGCAAGACCTGCGAAGGAACCCCGACGATATGGTGTTCTTCGACGTAGGCGCGCAGGCCGCCCAGCATATCGCGAAACGTTTGCAAGAGAGTTGCGGGCGCGGGGTGATCCTTTGCTGTCTCTTCCAGAATTCGCCGCGGCGTCTTGCTCGCATCGATTTGCTTCGCCACGTCCCGGAAGGATTGCTGATTTTGCCGCAGATTGGCCATGCCGATCTCCAACAGGCGATCGAGCGAGATGTCGAGGTCCTCATCGTAGAGCAGCTTTTTGCGATAATTGTCGGCGCCGATGCGGAATTCGCCGTGCGCCTTGGGCTTTAATTCTTTCTCGACAAAATTCTGATATTGGCCGAGCGCATCGATCACTTTCTGATTGGCGGCACGAAAATCTCTCAGCACGCCTGCGTCTTTCGCGTCCTTGAAAGCCGCCGGAACATCATTCTGGAAAAACCGAATCATCCCGGGAAGCTGCTCGAGCGCCACATCAACGTAAACCGGCGGCGGATTTTTCAGATTCTTTCGCGCGGCGTCAAACACAGCGGGAACGAGCTTCTCTCTCGCCGTTACGGATTTCAGGCGCTGATCGGCTGGGGCGAAATTGCGCTCCATGATCGCGAAAATGGATTGCGTAATTGCCGAGGAGTAATAGTCCGGATTTTTCTCCCACGGCCGAATCGCTTCGAGCGTAAGCAGCCGGCTGCGAATATCCCCCAGCACGAGCTGCCAGTCTGTGCCTTGCTCGAGAGAAAGTTTGGCAGGATCGATGCGGTCAACCTGCTGCTCAAACTCCTTCAGCATGGCAACCTGCCGATTTACGCCAGAGCGCGAATAATCTTCCAACTGGCTATCGTATTGATGAAATCCGTCGAGTGTTCCCAAAGTGGGATTAAAGGGGAAGTAGTATTGGTCCAAATACCGGTCTGCCAGTTTGGCAAAATCCGAACCGTCGCTGGCCGGCGATTGCGATTGGGCCTGGCTCCCCAAAAAGGCCATGGCCGTGAGAATACACAAGCAGCCCAGCATCGGCAGCTTCACAGACACCTCCACCGTACAGCGCCCCATGACGCACAGCCTAAGAGGCGGGCTCTATGCTCCTGACGTTGACCTGACCCAGCCCGCCGAGAAATTTCACAGCACCATGGGCATGTCGCTGGAGGTGCCTCCAGCCGCGGGGACATAACACTTCAGCGTGTAATCCATGACCATGCGGTCGGCGTTGAACCTCCACCCCAGCGTGCGAATCGCTCTCTTCATGCGCTTGATCCAGCCCCGAGGCAAACCGTCGCGGTCGCGTTGGTAATAGAGCGGGATCACCTCCTCGCGCAGCACACGATAGAGATCTTCCCCGTCGCGCGTGTCGTGCCGGCTTATGTTGGAGTGAGTTCTGCCGGTTCCGATGGCGAATCCATTTAACCCGTCGTACGCCTCCGCCCACCAACCGTCCAACACCGAGAGATTGAGTCCGCCGTTCAAAACCATCTTCTGACCACTCGTGCCGGACGCCTCGAAGGGCCGCCGCGGGTTATTCAGCCACACATCGACGCCCTGGACGAAATGGCGCCCTACATTGATGTCGTAGTCCTCCACGAAGACAAACTTGTCCGCGAACTGCGGGTCGCGCATCATTTCGGCGATCTGCTGCAGCAGGCGCTTGCCGGGATCATCATGCGGATGCGCTTTGCCGGCGAATACGAACTGCACGGGGCGCTTGGGATCGTTGACCATGGACGCGAGTCGTTCGATATCCGCGAGAATCAAGTTGGCCCGCTTGTAGGTGGCAAACCGGCGTGCGAACCCGATCGTCAGCGCGTCGGGACTCAGTACGCGGCTTAGTCTCTGCAGAACCTCGGCCGGCTCGGCTCGCCGCTCCGCCTGCTCCACCACGCGCAGCCGAACGAATTCGAGCAGCCGTGACTTCAGGCTGAGATGCGTCTCCCAGAGTTCGGCATCGTCGATATTCTCGATGGCATCCCAAAGGCTGGCTTTGCCTCCACGCTCCTGCCAGCCGCTGCCCAAATGGCGGTCGTAGAGGCGAAACATCTGCGGCGCGAGCCACGAGGGCACGTGCACGCCATTGGTGATATGCCCGATGGGGACCTCGTCTTCCTGCTTGCCGGGGTAAAGTCCTTTCCACATCGTGCGCGAAACTTCGCCGTGCAAACTCGACACCGCATTTGCGCGCCGCGCAAAACGCAAACCGAGCACGGTCATGCAAAACTCCTCGGCCGGGTCTTCGGGGTTCTCGCGACCTAGTTCCATCAGCCTTTCCTGCGAAAGCCCCAGAGCCTCTCGCAGCGGTCCCAGATGTTCCTCGACCAGATCGGCGGGAAAACGGTCGTGACCTGCCGGCACGGGAGTGTGCGTGGTGAACACGACTTCACGCGCGACGCGAGTGGCGGCGCGCTCAAAATCCAGGCCCTCGTCCTGCATGCGATGTCGAACGGCCTCCAAAATCGCAAAGACGCTATGCCCTTCATTCAGGTGCAGGACTCCGGGAGCGAGCCCCATCGCACGCAAAGCACGATATCCCCCCACGCCCAGCAGCAATTCCTGACGGATTCGCGTACGCCCGTCTCCACCGTAGAGCCGCGAGGTCAGCTCGCGGTCCTCGGGAGCATTTCCTTCGACATTGGAATCGAGAAGAAAAAGATCGCAGCGGCCGACTTTGATGCGCCAGATTTTTACGCGGATGGCGCCGCTGAGCGTCTCGATATTGATCGTCGCTGCTTCGCCTTGGCATCCGATGGCCGGCTCCATCGGCAATTGATTGATGTCGGCAGGAAGGTACTCTTCCCGCTGCCAGCCATTTCGATCCAGGCGCTGGCGAAAATAGCCCTGGCCATAAAACAACCCAATGCCGGTCAGGGGAATGCCTAAGTCCGATGCGCTTTTGATGAGGTCGCCGGCCAGCACGCCCAACCCACCCGAATAGATGGGCATCGATTCATGCAATCCGAACTCGGCCGAAAAATAGGCCACCGGCCGAGTGCGCAAGACGCCGGCATGCCGCGCGCCCCAGGTTCGGTCCGCTTCCAGATACTCTCGTTGGCGGCGATAGGCGTAGTTGATGCGGCTGTGCAGGACCATTTCTCGCGCGCGCCGTTCGATTCCCGCAAATGGAATTTCGTTCAGAAGCGAGATGGGATTCTGATTGAGCTGCCACCAGCGCGCAGGGTCCAATTCACGGAATAAGCTGCTGGAGTCGTGGTCCCAGCTCCACCAAAGATTGCGTGCCAGCGCCCAAAGCCGTTCTTGCGCCGGAGCAATGAAGCGATCAAGCGTGCGCGCCTCGCTGACCACCGGCGCCACTTGCGCGGCGGCTTGAACCAGCATGCGAATCTCATCTTCCCGAAAGGCGCGGGTCTCGATGGTCTGCACGACGAGCACGCCTTGCAAAACGCCGCGGTCGATCAGCGGAACGCCTAGAAAAGACTGATAAGGTTCCTCTCCCGCCTCACTGAAGTATTTGAACCGCGGATGGCTCTTGACCTGTTCGACGGCCACCGGGCGCACCTGTTCCGCGACGAGCCCCGCCAGCCCTTCGTTCAAGCCCATGCGAAGCCGCCCCACACAGCTCGGCCGGAGTCCGAGCGTTGCGGCTAAAACCAGGTTGGCGCGGTCGGGCTCCAGCAGATATGCCGAGCAGACGTCGGTGTGAAATCTCCCGGCGATCAGCGCCACCACATTCATCAGCGTTTCCGCCGGCTTGCCGCTTTCCGCCGTCAGGTTACCGATTTCATCGAAAGTGAGTACCTGACCGGCGTCACTGGCAGTGCGCACCGGTGCGCTCTGCGCGTCATCAATGTTTTCACTGACTGGGCCCACCAATGCCATTGAGGACACTCCTCCGCGGAACTTAGATTAACCGCGCCAGAGGAAAATGTGCGAGTAAAGAAATGATCGAGCGCATCGAAAGTATGACGGGCTGTCAAAAAGGCCAGGAAAGGCTGTGAAAAACTGCGGCCTCTTGCGCGCCGCCCGCGTCCTCTCCGCTCCCAACTCTTTCAATTCATCCGACGCTCTAGAAATTGATCGGGCAGGGGGGCTGGCAATGTAGTTCGGCGTAGGCGAAAATACTTAGCCGGAATGCGAGCGCGGCGCGGCTTCTCTTTGCCCTTCCACTCCAGGGGACGATAGCGGCATACGATGGCAGACGAAGAAAACGAACAGGAAGCGCCGGAACCCAAGTTATTCACGCTCACCGAGGCCGAACGCACCCGGCGCGAGATCGAGCCGGTGCTGATCGAGGCCATCGAGCTGCGCAAAAAACTTGCCCCGCTGGTCGAGGAACTGGGAGCCATTTCCGCGCACATTCAGTGGGTTGGAGGTTCCATCGTTCCCTACGAGAAAACGGCGCGGCTTCGTTTCGAGCACGACAAGCTCGCCGAGTCCCTCAAAGCCGCGCTCGAAAAAATTCAGTCTACAGGCTGCCTGATAAAGGACCTGGATACCGGCCTGCTCGATTTCCCTGCCATCATTAATCATGAAGAGGTGTATCTCTGCTGGAAACTCGGCGAAGAACGCATCCGCTTCTGGCACCGCCAGAATGAGGGCTTCGCCGGCCGCAAGCCCCTCAACCCCGGCGACGCCGGCCCGAAAGATCCCGTGCAGTGAGGCAAAAACTTGAGCGCTGAGCAAACCAATCGTCTCGCGCATTCCGCCAGTCCCTACCTGCGCTCGGCCGCCCACCAGCCTGTGGAGTGGTATGAGTGGGGCGAGGAAGCTTTTGCGCGCGCTCGTGCCGAAGATAAGCCCATCCTGCTCGACATCGGCGCGGTTTGGTGCCACTGGTGCCACGTCATCGACCGCGAAAGCTATGAGGACCCCGGCCTCGCCGCCCTCATCAACAAGTTCTTCGTTCCCGTAAAGGTGGATCGCGACGAACGGCCCGACGTGGATGCGCGGTACCAAACGGCGATCAGCGCCGTCTCCGGCCAGGGCGGCTGGCCGCTCACGGGCTTTCTCCTTTCCGACGGCCGCCCTTTTTACGGAGGCACCTACTTCCCTCCGCAGGACTCCATGGGCCGCCCCAGCTTTCGCCGCGTGCTCGAGAGCATTGCCGAGGCTTTTCGCACGCGCCGCGATGACGTGGAAAAGGCCGCCGGCGCTTTACTCGGCGCCGTGCAGCAGGCCGAACTTCTCGCCGGAGCGCGCGGAAGCTGGACGCCCGCATTAATCAACGAACTGACCGGCTCCATTCTCCAGCATTTCGATCCGCATCACGGCGGATTTGGCAGCGGCCCCAAATTCCCTCACTCCGCCGCGATTGACCTGCTCCTGGAGCGCTATCAGGCCACGCGCGATCCGCAATTGCTGCTCGCCGCGCAGACTACACTGGAGAAGATGGCTCGCGGCGGCGTCTACGATCAACTCGGCGGCGGATTCCACCGCTATTCCGTCGACGAGCGCTGGCTCGTGCCCCATTTCGAAAAGATGTCCTACGACAATTCCGAATTGCTGAAAAATTACCTGCACGGCTACGCCGTCACACGCAATCCTCTTTTCCGCGAAACCGCCATGGGCATCATCCGCTGGGTCGATACCGTACTTTCCGACCGCGAGCACGGCGGCTTTTATGCCAGCCAGGACGCCGATATCTCGCTCGATGATGATGGCGACTACTTCACCTGGACGCTCGATGAACTCCGCGCCGTCCTCAGCCCTGACCTGTCTCGCGTGATCGAGCTTTGCTACGACGTTGGCCCACGCGGCGAAATGCACCATAACCCCGCAAAAAATGTGCTGTGGCTCGCCCGTGAGCCCGAAACGATCGCCGAGGCCCTGGGCACATCGGCGGAAGACGTAAGACAAAAGCTCGAAGAGGCTCGCAGAGAGCTATTAGCCGCGCGCCATAAGCGCCCCACGCCCTATGTCGACACTACGATCTACACCAGTTGGAACGCCATGTTCGTCTCCGCTTATCTCGAGGCCGCTCACATCCTCGATGGCGAGGCCGCCTACAGCTGCCGCATCTTTGCCCTCGGCACTCTCGATCGCCTGATCGAGGAAGGCTGGGACGAGCGCCGCGGATTTTCCCATCGCCTGGGATCAAATTCGGACCGCCTCGAAGGCACCCTCGACGATCAGGTCTTCGCCGCCGCCGCTTTGCTCGACGGCTTCGAAGCCACGCTCGACACGCGCTACTTCGATCTCGCCGAGCGCGCTGTCCGCGTGGTCCTCGACAAATTCGCCGATAATGAAGACGGCGGATTTTTCGACCGCGCCTCGGATGCACCGGCGCTCGGCGGCTTCGATGTGCACCGCAAGCCGATTCAGGATTCGCCTACGCCCGCTGGCAATCCCGTCGCCATCATCGTGCTCGACCGCCTTTACGAATACACCGGCAAGAACGAATATCGCGAGCAGGCGCACACAGCCCTCGAGGCCTTTTCGGGTGTCGCGTCGCGCTACGGCATGTTTGCCGCCACCTATGGCCTGGCCACGGCGCTGCACGACCGCCATCCCTTGCAAATTGTGATCGCGGGAACGCGCGAAGACGAAGCGGCCCGGCAACTGGAGCGAGCCGCCTCTCTTTTTTATCGTTTTGGAAGAGCCGTGCTGCGCGTGACTCCGAAACCGAACTTCGAAGCCTTGCCGCGCACTCTGCGGGAAATGCTGCCGGCGGCCCATGCGGAAAAAACGCAGGCCTTTGTCTGCGCGGCCGGCACGTGCTTCCCTCCCGTCACCGATCCGCAGAAACTCACCGAGCTTCTCGCGCATCTCGGCACCGGCACCGGCGCCGCCGCCGTTTAGGCTCGCGACATTTTGTAGCGGCATTTTGTAGCGCCGCCTTCCAGGCGGCACATGGTTTTTCCCGGCCATGGGCTTTTTTCTTAAGCATCACCAGGCGATCCTGCCGCCCAAACCAGCGCCTGCCGCATGTTAAAATTGAAGGGTTAAGGTAACGCCCATTGAACGTGTTTAGCATCATGCGCCTCATTGTCGCTGTCCCTATGCTGCTGCTCTTCCTGTGGGCGCAGCGCTATTGGTTCTTGCGCCTTTGGCGATTCGCCAACCGTATCGAATCGCGCGTGCCGCGCCGGATCGTGCATGGGCTGACGGTTTTCGGATTCGGCTTGGTGGCCGCGGCGCTGTTAGCAGTGTTCTTTTCGGGGCGCCGTGATCTGGTCTGGCGCTTCTCCGGGATGATGGGCGTCGTCGGCCTGTGGATTACCACCGCGTTCCTCTCCTGGGTCGTGATCAGCTTGGTCTCCGGCATACGTTTGATCGGCCGGCGCGCTCGCTCTCTGCTTGTCCGGGCGCCTGACGCCGCTAGCCCCGCCGCCGGAAATTCGCCAAACCGCTTGCCCCTAAGCGCTGTGCAAGACGATGTCCGTCTCGACCGCCGGCGATTTGTCCAAGCCGCCACCGCGCTTGCCGGAGCGATTCCCTTCGGAGCAGGCGCCTACGGCTTTCTCATCGGCCGCCACGATTATCGCGTCCTTCAGCTCGATTTGCGGGTCAGCGGATTGCCGCGGGAGCTCGACGGCTTGCGCATCGCCCAGCTCAGCGATATTCACATTGGCAGTTACATGTCCGCCGCCGAGGTGCGTCGCGCCGTGGGCATGGCCAATGAACTCAAGCCGGATCTCTCCGTTATTACCGGAGACTTCCTCACCGGCCCAAACGATCCCCTGGCAACCTGCATCTCTGAACTGGCCCGGCTGCGCGCGCCGCTGGGCGTCTGGGGCTGCAACGGAAACCACGAGATTTATGCGGACGCACAGGAAGAGGCCGCCGAGCTTTTCGCCGGCCACGGGATGAAGCTTTTGCGGGAGGAAAACGCGGAGGTAAGCTGGCGCGGAGGAAGATTCAACCTGATCGGCGTCGATTACCAGCTCGCGCGTAGCTTCCGTGGCCGCCGCACGATCATGCTGGCGGATACCGGTTCGTTGGTCCGTCGCGATATGCCCAACATTCTCCTTTCGCACAATCCCAATTCCTTTCCGCGCTCGGCGGAGCTCGGCATCGAGTTGATGCTCACTGGACTGCTCACTGGACACACTCATGGCGGCCAGGTGCGCGTGGAGATTCTGGATCATCGCTTCAGCCCGGCCCGCTTCCTCACTCCGTACGAAGCCGGTTTGTATAAGCGCCCGCTCGGCTCCGCCAGCGCGCTGAATGACAAAGAAGCGTGGAATGCCGCGCCTTCCGCCCCGGCGGCGCTGGTCTACGTGAATCGCGGCTTGGGCACCATTGGCGCTCCCGTCCGCATTGGCGTCCCGCCGGAAATCTCTCTCCTCGTGCTCCGCTGCGCCTGAGCCAAATCCGTTTAAAAATCGTCGTCTAAGTTTCAGTCAAAATTTAGAAACATAGCAGCACGATCCTGAGGGGTGCTTTTTGCACCGAAGGATCTCTCCGACACCAGACTAGCAAAAGCCTACTGCCAGCAATGCAGCGGAGCGACCAATTGCCTTTTCGGATATATCTGTCCTCGGAAAAGCTCAGCAGCCGCCCCGTCTGCACTAAACTCTAATGAAGCATCATGTGGACCTATCTTTTAGGGCCATTCCTTGCCATTCTCCCAAAGCGCTGGCGCGAAGCCTTCCCATTCTCGGGCCACGTGAGCTGGCCACGGGCGACCGCCATCAGCGGAATCGCTGAGTCAACGGCTGCGCTCATTGTGCTTGCGCATTGGTATTACTATGCGATGAACACTTGGGTGGGACGCGGAGTGGACGTGGCCCTGAACGGAGCGCTCAGCGGGAAATCCGGGCCCGAGCTGCGGCCACAGGATATCGGCGGTGTGGCGCTTATCGTGTGGGCGAGCCATCCGCTGACGTGGCTCCTCGGGTATCTCGGTCTCGAAGGCGCGTTGCGAGTCGGCGCGGCTTTTACGGGCAGCGGCCTCGGCACACTCCCCTTCTTCTTGATCGACAAAACCTTATCTTTGCTCTTTGGCACTCGAGCGCCCGAGCCTCTGAGCGAAACCGGTTCGGCGGACCATGCCTTTTCAGAGGCGAATGGTATTCGCGCACGGATCGCCGGGGCGGGACTCAGCTCAATCTCGGACCAACTTTTCTTTGAGCGAAAAGGTGCCGAGGAAATCCTGGAGATTTGCGCGTCCCGGAAAAAGGAAGGCTGGGATCCCCCGCGCACGGTGCGTTACCAGGATACTTACTATCGCCTGGAAGCCGCATCGCTCGGCGAGAGGCCGCGACCATTCCACTATACATTGCGACGATTGCCCGCAGGGGTGCCAGGGCGAACAGTGCTCTTGTATACACCCGCTGATGCGGTTATCCGGCAAGAGCGCTGAAGGATATTTTCTTCTAAGGATTTGGTGTCGGTGGCGGCCCGTTAGGATCAAACACGGCAGGCGCGCCCGTGGCTGCGCGGATGGATTGCACACGCTGCTCGACCTTTGCGGCTTCGTCCGGCCGATTCAGTGCACGGAGGGCTTTGGCCTCATTGGGTAAAATCTGGAGCAAGACAGGGCTATCTGTTCCGAACTGTTTTTCCACAATCGCCGCGTTCCGCTGATAGCAAGGCGCGGCTTTCTCAGGTTTGCCCCACTTGTCATAGACATTGCATAGATATCCCAGCGGAATGTTAATGCCCCAGTTATCCCGGCCATACAAACCTTCATCGATATGGAGCGCGCGCAAAAGATAACTTTCGGCCTTGTCGTAGGCGCCTTGCACCATGAAGACGCTTGAGGCCTTGCTCAAGCTAAGCGCCACGCGATCGCTCCCCTCGCCAAACGTATTGGTGTTGATGTCGATCGCGCGCTGGTAATAATCGAGCGCGCCATTGAAGTCATGCTTGACAGTCGAGTAGCCTGCCATCATTTCGTAGGCATCGGCCATCATGGGAGACTGCGCGCCGTAGACCTCCTCACTGGCCTTTAAGTATCGTTGCATTGTCGCTTCGATTAGCGCGGCGTCGTTCCTGCCTTGATAGAGAAACGCGAGCCGCATGAGTGAGGTGGGCAGCCGGTCGTCGTGAGGCTGAACTTTCCCAGCGAGGTCCACCGCCTCCTTGTACGATTTCAACGCCTCGTCGAAGCGCCTTGCGCCCGCAGCCTCATTGCCCGCGAGCATGGCCGTATCGAGCCGCGCGGAAATGCTGGGCTGCGTTATCGAATCACGAACGTCCTTTTTTACTCCGGCCGCTGCGGCGGGGTTTCCAGACGCTTTCATGGCGGCGATGCGCGCCTCGAGCCTTTCTTTGGCTGCTTTGTAGGCGGCTTGCGCGTTCTCATGCAAAGGTGCGGGCCCATGTTGGGTCTGATCATTGATAGCGGCCTGGCGATATTGGTCGAGGGCCTCGGCCCAGTTCTGATTCCGCTCCAGGACGGCTGCCAGCCGTAGCCGGACGTCCGCCCTCTTGGAATCCAGCCCCACTGCCTGCTTGTACTCCGCAATGGCATGGGTGCGATCTCCGGTTGCGTCCAATGCCTGCCCGTACATGTCATGCGTGTCTACGTCGGCGGGATTGAGCAGCTCCGCGCGCTTCAATTCCCCCGTCGCACCCACGGGATCCTTCTTGGCCAGAAGGACTCTGCCCGAAACTCGATAGGCCGTCGCATCCGTCGGGTTTATCCGCTCGGCTTCCCGGTACTCCGCCAGGGCGCCGTCATAGTCGTTCCGGGCTTCCGCAATGGTCCCAAGACCCAGATGCGGAGTGATATCGGACGGATCGAGCTGCATAGCGATGTGATATTCCTTGGCGGCTTGGTCCCACTCTCCGATCGCGTAGAGAGCATTCGCCAGACATTCATGGCATACAGCGGACCCAGGCGCCATGGCTTCCAGTTCGCGCATTTCGGCGACGGCGTCGCCGGGCATGTTATGTAGCATGAGAGCGCTTCCGAGGTTTTGCCGCGCAACGAGGTTTTTCGGGTTCAGCCGTTTGGCCTCACGATATTCGCGGATGGCAGAATCGAGGTCGCCTTTCTGCTGGTAACAGAGGCCCAAATTATTATGACTGTCGTCTTCCGGCTCAAATTTGAGGGCAATCGATTTCTTATACTGGGTGATCGCCTGGTCCCACTTACTTTGAGCGTCAAAAAGGAGCCCTAGATCAAAGCGGACTGCGGCATAGTCCGGTTTGATTCGCACTGCTTCCATATACTCCTGCTCCGCCGCATCGAATTTCTGCATGTAGTAAAAGGCCAGCCCGGCATTCTTGTGAGCCTCGGCGGTTTCCGGATCTTGCGCCAAAACTATTTTGGCCTGACGGAGCGCCTCATCTTGATCGCCTAGATAGTGCAGCACGAAAGTCCATTTCGTGCGTGCGTCGATAAAATCCGGAGCACGGCGCAAGACTTCCTCGTAGACCGCCGCTGCCTCCAGCCATCGCTCCTGCTGGCGGAGCGACTCTCCCATGACAAATCCGGCTTCGTAGCCGTCCCCCGATTCGAGAGCGGCGCTTAGTTCCCGAGATGCGTCCTCATATTGCTTGCTTCGAATCAGCTTGCCGGCCGTCGCCAGATGCTGAAGCAATTGGTCCTTCGCGCCATCGTTCGAGGCGCCTTGGCCACTGCTCGTAATCTTTGCCTTACCCAATGCCGCCATGACGGCGGCATCAGCTCCGGCGGTTTGTATCCATGATCGATAGTGATCATCGGGACGAAAAACCAACCCCCGAGAGGCGATCTCCTGGACGATGTTTTCGCTTAGGGCGTTGCCGGCGACGAGGGCAAGAAGCTCACTATCCGTCAGTGGTGGTCTCTTGATCTGAGCGTTGGCAAGCGACCCGCAAATGCACAAAACGGACAGCATGGCTAGGCATCGGTTTAGGGGGAATCGCATGGTTTCTCCTAGAAAACGCTAATCCAAATCTTAGGGTGGCTAACAATTTCCAGCCACTTAGATTGCCGACTCAGCACATAAACAGACAACTGTTCGCTAGGCCAGTAATGCGTTAGCACACCCGTCTCGAATGCCGGTCCGTTCCCCTCATTGCTTCTGAGATTCCGCGAAGCGGAGCCCTCTGCGAGGGGCGCTCACGCACACGAAAGATGTGGTAATGTTTCTCGTATTAGACACGCTAAGAGAGTGTATTAAAGGCAGGGGAGAAAGTTATGGCCATCCGAGATTCGTGGATCGAAAAGCGATTGACACAGAGCGCCGCCGCGAACGGCGCGCGTAATCTTTCGC
>WNGP01002087.1_pt1 | contig 16657 bp, 10 predicted proteins | sample 5407671 | NCBI WGS metagenome assembly WNGP01 (sample SAMN13153381, study PRJNA577476) | soil metagenome | isolation source: 40 cm soil or saprolite under Garry oak tree replicate 2 | place: USA:California | collected 2016-06-15 | reverse complement strand
CGGCCACCTCGAACCGCAGCGCCATCGCGCGATCGGCCGTGACGACTGGACTGAGCCGCGGCAGCCGCGCGAGACGAGTCCGCCGTCCCTTGGCTTGCCGGCTGTTCTGCCCGGCGATGTTGCGGGCGATGTAGTCGCGTTCATTCGCGATGGTGCGTTGCTGCTCCTCGAAGGCCCGTTGCTGAGCCAGCCGCCGCTCGGCGCGCTGGACGACGAACGCCGCGTAGTCGCCGGCATACGGCGAGGCGGTACCACCTTCGAAGTGCAGCACGTGATCCACGGTGGCAGCCAGGAACGCCCGGTCATGGCTCACCAGCAGAACAGTCCGGTTACTCGCGCCGAGGTATTGCTCGAGCCACCGGGTCGTTTCGAGATCCAGGTGATTGGTCGGCTCGTCCAGCAGCAGCACGTCGGCGTTCGTCATGAGTTGTCGCGCCAGACCGAGCCGACCGAGCTCGCCGCCGCTCAGGACGGACAGAGGGGTCACGCGGGCCTGGGCGGGATCGAACTCGAGCCCCTGCAGCACCGTGTCGATGCGCGACGTGACCGCATAGCCCCCCTCGCGCTCGAACCGATCGAGGTCCTCGCCGTAGCGAGCCAGCGCTTGGGGCGACGAGTCGTGGCCAAGTTGGGCGGCCTGTTGCACCAATGACTCTTCCAGCGCCAGCAGCTCAGCCAGCTCACCGGCCGCCGCCGCCCAGACCGTCGTCGCTGCCCCGAAATCACGGTGCTGCTCCAGCAGCGACACCCGCAGGCCCGGTGCCCGTGCGATACTGCCGCGCGTGGGCTCGAGCTCACCGGTCAGCAGCCGGAACAGGGTGGTCTTCCCCGTGCCGTTCCGGCCGACGATGCCCCAGCGTTCGCCGGGCGCCACGGTGAACGTGACATCCCCGAACAGAGTCGTAGCGCCGAAGTCCATGCCGACGCCACTGAAATTGATCTGGGTCACGGTCGAATCTCAGTCCCCAACCGCCGCGAGGAACTCCTCGATCCGTGGCCAGTTCGCCCGCCCGTCGGCGTAGCCCAGCTCGACCAGCGCGCTCGTGTAGGCCGGATCGAACAGCAGATAACTCAGGAAATCCACCGCAGTCGCCCGGTCGCCGCCCATTCTGCGCACCACCCAGCGGATCGCGGGCGGCAGCCGGGCTCCCGACTCCGGAGCGAGCAGGCCGAGGTCTCGCGACGGACGCAACATCAGGAGGCGCACGGGACGCAGCTCGTCCGGCATTGCCCCGGCGGGCAGGCGCGCCAGGGTGCGATTGATCCGATCCACGCGCTCGGCGTCGGCATCCAGGGCATCGAGGAAGATCGCGTGCAGCAACAACCCGATCACCTCCGCCACGGTGGGATACTGGCGCTGCGTCGGCATTGGGCGGGGCGCAAGCTCGGGCTCGCTGCGCTGCGTGATCACGAGGATCGCCCGCGCGCCGAGGTGGATCGCCGGGGCGAGCGGAGCGGTCTGGCGCAGGCTGCCGTCGCCGTAGAATGCGTCCCCGATGCGGACGGCGGGAAACAGAATCGGCAGCGCGGCCGACGCCATCAGGTGGTCGAGCGTGAGCCGTGCCCGCACCGCGTGGCGCAGCGCCCGCCGCCACGTAGGCACGTCGGGCGCGCCCTGCACGAACGTCACGGTCTCACCCGACGCGTACGACGTGGCACTCAGGGCCAGCGCGCGCAGGCGGCCCGCGGCGATGTTCGCATCCACCCCCGCGAAATCAATGCGTGACCCGAGAAAGGCGTGCAGCGGGCTCATATCCACCAAGCCTTGCACGACCGCATCCTGGCGGCGCGTGCCCAGCAAGGTCTCGGCTGCGCCTCGCAGCATCGCGCCCGCCAGGCGCCACGGATGGATGCGGTACACTCGGTCCACGACGAGCTGCTTCCACTCGTCGCGCAGGGACTCGAGCACAACAGGAAGTTGGCCTGTATGCGCGGCCAGGTAGACCGCGTTGATCGCCCCGGCCGACACGCCGGTCACGATGGGGAACTCGAGCGTGGGCGCGCGTTCGGCAAGCGCCGACAGCACACCCACCTCGTAGGCGGCCCGTGCCCCTCCACCCGCCAAGACCAGGGCCAGACCGTTCATGCGATTTGCCGACCCTCCGTGAACCGGTTCTTGAGCGCGAACACCTCACTTGCGCCGCCTCGCGCCCACCCCCGATCATGCGTGACACTCCTGCCCCGGCCATGATGACGACCCACGGCTCCGCCACCGTCCCACTCCCACCGCCCGTCGCGCGGCCCGAGGACGCCCCGCTCCGCCAGGACGTCCGCTGGCTCGCGGCCGCGCTCGGCCGCGTCGTGCAGCGACTGGAGGGCGACGCCGCGTTCCGTGCCGTGGAAGATACACGCCGGGCGTGCCGCGCCCGCCGGCTCGGCGTCGCCGACGCGCCCGATCTCGACACACTGCTCGCGCACGTCCGCGCCCTGCCACCCGAAGCGGCCACCGTCACCGTCCGGGCCTTCACCCTCTTCTTCATTCTCATCAACGCCGCGGAGCAGGCCCACCGCGCGCGGCGCTCGCGCCCGAGCGACACGTCGGCCGAGCGGGCCCACCGCGGCTCCGTACGCTGGGCGCTACGCCGCCTGCGAGAGGCCGGCCGGGGAGCCGACGAGGTGGCCCGCGCCCTGACCTCGCTCGACGTCCGCCCGGTGCTTACCGCGCACCCCACCGAGTCGGCCCGCCGCACCATCCTCGACCTCCAGGCGCGCGTGGCCCAGGGGCTCCTGGCGCGGGACGAAGCGCCGGAAGTCGAGCGTCACGCGATCGAGCGGCGGCTCGAGGGGGAAGTCGAGCTGCTCTGGCTCACCGAGGAAGTGCGGCGCGACCGCCTGTCGGTCATGGACGAGGTGTCGAACGCGCTGTGGTATCTGGAAGACCGCCTGCTCGATGCGTCCATGCGGGTGCGCGAGCGCCTGGTCGAGGCCTTCGAGGAGGAGTTCGCCACCGCGGCCCCGCCGGTGACGCCGCTCAGCGTGGGGAGCTGGGTGGGCGGCGACCGCGACGGCAATCCGTTCGTCACCGCCGAGGCGACCCTCGCGGCTGCGCGCCGCGCGCGCCGCGCCGTGCTCGATCACTATGCGCGCGCCCTGGTGGATTTGGGTGCGCGACTCTCGGTGTCGGGGCGGATCGCCACCGTTCCGGCAGAGCTGCGCGCTTCGCTCGAGCGCGATCGCATCGAGCTGCCGGGCGTGTGGGAGCAGGACGGGAGGCGCACCGCCGATGAGCCGCTGCGCCGCAAACTGGGCGTCATGCGCGCGCGCATCGAAGCCGATCCCCCGGGCTACGGCTCACCGGCCGAGTTCGAGCGCGACCTGCGCCTGGTGGCGGACGCGCTGGATGCCGCCCGCGCATCGCACGCGCGCGCCGCCCTGGTGGACCCACTGCTCGCACAGGTGCGGGCGCACGGCTTTCACGGCTACCGCCTCGATATTCGCGACGACGCGGCCGTCCACACCCGCGCGCTCGACGACCTCGCGTCGGCCGCCGGGCGCGGGAGCATGGACGGCCCCGCCCTGCGCCGCGAGCTGGCCACTGCGCGGCGACGGCTCGGCGCCGACGGCGCGCTCCCGGAATCGACGGGGCGAGTGCTCGACGTGTTTCGGGCGATGGGTGCAATTCAAGACGAGATCGGCGAGGCGGCCGCGGCGACGTACATCGTGTCGCGCACCCGTTCCACCGATGATCTGCTGCGCGTGCTGCTGCTCGCCCGCGAGGCGGGGCTCGTGGACCTCGCGGGCGACCCCGCGCACTCGCGTCTCGACGTGGTCCCGCTATTCGAAACGCTCGAGGACCTGGAGCATGCCCCACGCATCGTGCGCGACCTGCTCGACGACCCGCTGTGGAAGCGCCAGCTCGCGGCCAGGGGACGCCACCAGGAAGTGATGCTCGGCTACTCCGATTCCGCGAAGGATGCGGGGCTGCTCCCGTCGGCGTGGGCCCTATATCGCGTGCAGGAGGACGTGGCGCGGGCAGCTGCCGGAGCGGGCGTGTCGTGGATACTGTTCCACGGTCGCGGCGGCACCGTCGGGCGCGGTGGCGGCTCGCCCGTGGCACGCGCCCTCTCGGCCTTGCCCCCGGACACCGTGCACGGCCGCATCAAGATCACCGAGCAAGGCGAGATCGTGTCGCAAAACTTCGGGCTCCCCTCGATCGCCGAGCGGAGCCTCGAGCTGATGCTCTCAGGCGTGCTGCTGCATCAGTTCGAGGACTGGCGCACGGCCTTGGCGCCCGGCGAGGAAGCGCGGTTCCGCGAGGTGATGGACCGGCTCGCGGGCCAGGCCCTGCCCTGCTACCGCGCACAGGTCTACGAAAGCCCTGACCTGTTTCGCCTGTTTCTCGAAACGACCCCAGCGCGTGAGCTCGCCAATGTGCGCTTCGGCTCACGCCCCGCCTACCGCGAGCCGGCTCAGGAAACGATGGAAGGAATCCGGGCCATCCCCTGGGTGTTCGGCTGGACCCAAACGCGACTGATGCTTCCGGGATGGCTGGGCGTGGGCACGGCGCTCGAAGCGGTGGCGGCCGAGCCAGGGGGCTTGGAGGTGCTACGCCGCATGGCCCAGGCCTGGCCCTTCTTCGACGACCTGCTCGGCAAGGTGGAGATGGTGTGCGCCAAGGCCGACCTGGCGATCGCCCGGCTGTATGTCCGTGAGCTGGGAGGAAGAGCCGACCTCAAGCTATTCGGGCACTTGGAAGAGGAGTTTCGCCGTACGGTGGCTCTGCTGCTGCGCATCCGGGAGAGCGAGTACCTCATGCGCGACAACCCCATGCTCCAGACGGCGATCGGGCTGCGGAACCCGTACGTGGATCCGCTGTCGCTGCTCCAGGTGACCCTGTTGCGGCGCAAGCGGGATGCCACACCCGACGACCCGGCGCTTGCAGGAGTGAACGCCGCCCTCGCCGCCACCCTCAACGGCGTCGCCCAGGGGCTCCGCAATACGGGTTAGTGGTCCGAGAATTGCCACCATTCCCCACCCGATGCCGACCATCCACCTCGCCCCCATCGACTACGCGGTCCTCGGCGCCTACTTCGTTTGCGTGCTCGGCATCGGGTGGGCGCTGCGCCGCCGCATGCACACCTCGACGGATTTCTTCCTGAGCGGCCGCTCCATTCCGGCCTGGGTGGCCGGCCTCGCGTTCCTCTCCGCCAACCTCGGCGCGCAGGAGGTGATCGGGATGGGGGCGTCGGGCGCGAAGTACGGCATCGCGACCAGCCACTTCTATTGGGTCGGTGCGGTGCCGGCGATGGTGTTCGTGGGCCTGTTCATGATGCCGTTCTACTACGGCTCACGCGCCCGCAGCGTGCCCGAGTACCTGAAGCTCCGCTTCGACGAGAAGACGCGTGGGTTGAACGCCGTGACGTTCGCGGGGATGACCGTGTTCTCATCCGGCATCTCACTCTACGCGATGGGCCTGCTGCTGGGCGTGCTGCTGGGGTGGAACTTCAACGTGAGCGTCGCGGCCTCGGCGGCGATCGTACTCGTGTACGTGTTCCTGGGCGGGCTGACCTCGGCGATCTTCAACGAGGTGTTGCAGTTCTTCATGATCGTCGCCGGTCTCTTGCCGCTCGCCTTCCTTGGGCTGCGGGACGTGGGCGGGTGGGCGGGACTTTCCCAGCGGCTCAGCGTCACGGCGCAGCACGCCGGATTCGCATCGGGCGCCTACACGCAGGCGTGGCGCCACATGGGCAGTCCCGCGACGAACCCGATGGGGATCGAATGGTTCGGACTCGTGGCGGGGCTCGGTTTCGTGCTGTCGTTCGGCTACTGGTGCACCGATTTCCTCGTGGTGCAACGGGCGATGGCGGCCGACTCCATGACCGCGGCGCGGCGCACGCCGCTGATCGCGGGCGTGCCCAAGATGCTGTTCCCCTTCCTCGTGATCCTCCCGGGGATGATCGCGATCGCCTTGACGAGCGTGCCCGGGGCGTCGGGGTTCACGCTCCCCGCCAAGCCCGACGGCACGTACAACTACGATCTCGCGATCCCGACGCTGCTGGGGCACTACTTCCCGCCGGGGCTGCTCGGCCTCGGGCTCACCGCGCTCATGGCCTCGTTCATGTCAGGGATGGCGGGCAACGTCACCGCGTTCAACACCGTCTGGACCTACGACATCTACCAGTCCTACCTGAAGCGCGGAGCGAGCGACGCGCACTACCTCTGGATGGGGCGCGCGGCCACGGTGGGCGGGATTCTGCTCTCGGTGGCCGCGGCCTACGCGGCGACGGCGTTCAACAACATCATGGACTTTCTGCAACTGGTGTTCGCCTTCGTGAACGCGCCGCTGTTCGCCACCTTCCTGTTGGGCATGTTCTGGCGGCGCACCACGGGACACGGCGCGTTCGTTGGACTGCTCGCGGGCACCGCCGCCGCCGCGCTGCACCAGGGGCTCACGCTGCCGGCGGGCGCTGCGGTAGGGATCAAAGGCGGCTGGCTCGGTCCGCTGCTGCACCGCTACCCGAGCGAGATGGCGCAGAACTTCTGGACGGCGATCTGGGCGTGGACCACCTGTTGCGTCGTAACGGTGCTCGTGAGCCTCGCGACTCGCCCGCGCGACCCGGAGACGCTGCGTGGCCTGGTCTATTCCCTCACCGACCGGCCCTCCGACCGGGCGCTGCCGTGGTACAAGCGCCCCGTGACGCTGGGCGTGCTGGTGCTGGCCCTGACCGCGACGCTGAACCTCCTCTTCTTCTAATAGGACAGCGACCCCATGGGACTCGACGTGCGCTGGCCGATCGGACTGCTGTTCACGCTACTCGGGGCGCTGCTCACGGGATACGGCGTCGTGAGCGATCCCGCCGTGTACCGCCGCTCGCTCGACTACAACGTCAACCTGTGGTGGGGGCTGTGCCTGCTCGCGTTCGGGCTCGTGTGCCTTGCCCTGGCGCGACGGGCCGGCGCGCTCAAGCAGCCAGGACCTCCGCGCTGACGCCGTCCGTGGCACGGCACACGTAGCAGGCAGGCGTGAGGTCCGTGGCCGCGCGATATTCACGCCCTACGCCCGCGACGAATGCGACGGCCTGATCCGCCGCCACCAGCGCCACCGCACAGCCACCGAACCCCGCGCCTGTCATGCGGGCGCCGAAGCAGCCGCGCTGCCGCTGCGCTATGGCTACGATCGCGTCGAGTGCAGGGTTCGTGACCTCGAAGTCATCGCGCAGGCTCGCGTGACTGGCGTTCATCAATCGTCCCACGCTCTCGACGTCGCCCGCACGTAAGGCCGCGGCAGCCGCGAGCGTGCGCTCGTTCTCGCTGATCACGTGGCTAGCCCGGCGCCGCGCCATGGGGTCGAGGGCGGGCGAGCGAGCGGCGAACGTCCCGGCAGCGACGTCGCGCAGCGCCGGGACGCCGAGACCCCTCGCTGCCGCCTCGCATTGACTGCGACGCTCGTTGTAGGCCGACTCGACCAGCCCGCGGCGGGTGCTGGTGTCGAGCACAACGACGCTTACGCCAGCGGGGATGGCGGCGGGCTCGACGTCGACCGTGCGGCAGTCGATCAGCAGGGCGTGGTCCTTCCGGCCAAGGGCGATGATGGTCTGATCCATGATCCCTGAGCGAACCCCGATCCATTCGTTCTCGACCCGCTGGCCGAGCCGAGCCATCTCGGCGGGGCGCCAAGGCAGGTCGCTCACAGCGGCGCAGGCGCGCAGCGTGGCAAGCTCCAAAGCCGCGGACGACGCCAGCCCCGCACCGCGCGGCACGTCGCCGCCGACGACCCCCTCCCACCCCACCAGTGCGCGACCCGCGTCCCGCAGCATCCAGGCGACGCCCTTCACGTATTCCGCCCACCCCTGCGCGGCGTGCGCGACCTGGTCGAGTGAGAACTCGACTGACTCGCCGTAGTCGAGCGAGTGCACCGCGACGCGCGCGTCGGAGCGGCGGCGCAGGGCGATCCAGATCGCCCGGTCGATCGCGATGGGTAGAACGAAGCCGTCGTTGTAGTCAGTGTGCTCGCCGATCAGGTTGACGCGGCCCGGCGCCCGGACCAGCACCGCGGGGCCGGGGCGGAAGCAGCGCCGGAATCCCTGCTCCACGCCTGCTCGGTCACTCACGGGCGGGGAGGCTCGCCGCGCAACCGCTCCGCAGCCTGCTCGGGCGTCAGGTCACGTTGCGCCTCGGCCAGCAGCTCGTAACCGACCAGGAACTTGCGCACCGTCGCGGAGCGGAGCAGCGGCGGGTACACGTGCGCGTGGAGCTGCCAGTGCGCGTGGTCGGCGCCGTCGAAGGGGGCGCCGTGCCATCCCATCGAGTAGGGAAACGAGGTCGCGAACAGACCGTCGTAGCGGGTCAGCAGGTACTTGAGGACGGCGGCAAGGCTCGCGCGCTCGTCACCCTCCAGGTCCGGGAAGCGACGCACCGGCCGCCGCGGCACGAGCAACGTCTCGAACGGCCAGACCGCCCAGTAGGGCACCATGGCCACCCAGTGCTCATTCTCCAGCACGAGGCGCTCGCGCTGCTGCCGCTCCACCTCGACGTACTCGAGCAACAAGACGCGGCCGGTGTCGCGCAGGTAGACGCGTTGCCGCCCATCTTCCTTGGCGGGCTCGTTCGGCAGCCCGTCCAACGCCCAGATCTGTCCGTGGGGGTGGGGGTTCGAGCACCCCATCAGCTCGCCCTTGTTCTCGAACACCTGCACCCAGCGGTACGATCGTCCCAGCTCGGCCGTCTCCGCGGCCCAGAGGTCGATGACGTTGCGGATGTCCGGGAGCGGCATTTCGGCGAGGGTCACATCATGGCGCGGCGAGAAACACACGACGCGGCATGTGCCGCGCACCGGCTCGCGTGCGAACAGGGGGTGCGGCGCGGCGGCCGGATGATCGGGCAAGTCGGGCGACAGCGCCGGGAAGTCGTTCGTGAAGACGAAGGTGGAGGTGTACGCGGGGTTCAGCGCTCCGCCGGCGCGCGCGTTCCCGGGGCAGAGATAGCAGGTGGGGTCGTGGCTCGGGGGCCGGGCCGGCGCGGGGGTCTCGTCCATGCCCTGCCACGGGCGCGTCAGCCGCTGCGGAGAGACGAGCAGCCATTCGCCGGTCAGCAGGTTGAGGCGCCGATGCGGGAACATGGTCACCTCGATCGGGACGGAATCATCAGCGGGTGCTTGCCGGATCCCCCTCTCCGGACCAGCCGCCGCCCAGGGCCTTGTACAGCTGGACGGCAGCGGTGAGCTGCAACAGTTGTGCCTGGCTCAGCGCCAGCTCGGCGTCGAACAGGCCGCGCTGGGCGTCCAGGACCTCGAGGTAGTTGGAGACGCCAGCCTGATAACGCGCTTCGGCCAGCTCCAGGGCGCGCCGCAGCGCCTTCGCCTGGGTATCCTGCGCCGCCACTTCATCCCGCGCCGCGCGCACGCCGGCGAGCGCATCGCCCGCCTCGCGCAGCGCGGTGAGCGTGACCTGCTCGTACGCCGCCCGCGCTTCCTGCGCGCGGGCGCGTGCCGCGCGCCCCTGGCTCGCGAGCCGGCCCCCGGCGAAGAGCGGAATCGAGACGCCCGCCTGGAGCTGGTAGACGTCGGTCGCCGACGTGAACAGCGTGCCCGCGGTCGCGGCCTGCGAGCCCGACGACCCGGTGATGGTGATGGTCGGGAGGCGGGACGCGTCGGCGACGCCGATGCGGGCTGTCGCGGCCGCGTACGTCCGCTCGGCCGCGCGCACGTCGGGCCGACGGGCGAGCATGGTCCCCGGGAGCGAGTCAGGCACCACGACCCCGCGCGCCGTCTGCGCGAGCGATGCGCCCCGCACGATCGTCGCGGGCGCCTCGCCCAGCAGCACGCTGAGGGCGTGTTCCTGCTGGGCGCGCAGCTGCTCCACCTGCGCCAGGCGCACCGCCGGCACGGTGACCTGCGCCTCGAACTGCCGCACGTCGAGCTCCGAGATCACGCCGCGCGCGTAGCGCTGCCGGGCCAGGTTCAGGGTCACGGCCCGGGTCGCGAGCGTGCGCTCCGCGGTGGTCCGCTCCTGGTCCAGCTCGAGCAGCTGCAAGTACCCGCTCGCGACGTCGCTGACGAGCGACAGCACGGCTGCTTGCGCGGTTGCCTGCTGCGCGCCCACGTCCGCCTGCGCCGCCTGGAGCCCGCGCCGCGTCTTGCCCCAGAAGTCCAGCTCCCAGCCGACGTCCGCCGTGACACGCCAAGCGTGGTAGGACACTACCCCAAGCGAGCCGAACGCGACCTTGTTGGTGCTGTTGCTGCCGTTGACGGTGAGACTGGGCAACAACGGAGCGCGCGCCACGCCTGCGGCAGCGCGGTATTCCTGGATCCGCGCCCGCGCGACCGCCAGGTCGCGGTTCTGCCGCAGGGCGGTCTCGACCAGGTGTGTGAGCGTCGAATCGTGCAGAATGTCGAGCCACGCGAGGGCGGTGATGGAATCGGCTGCGAGCACGCGCGGCGGGAGCGCCGCAGGGGCGCCACGTCGGGCGGTTTCGCCCGCGCGCGCGGCGGCGAGCGAGTCGAAGAACGCGCGTGCCGAATCCGACCGGCTCCCAGCACCGACCTGAGTACCCGCGGGGGCCACGGGAGCCGGGTGGAAGCCCGGGCCGATGGCGCAACCGGCGAGGGCGATCGCGATCGACGCGGCTGCGACGCGCACGCTCATGGTGCCGCCGCTACCGCACCGCGGCGCTCGGCGAGCCGGCGGATCAGCGAGAAGAACAGCGGGATGAAGAAAATCCCGACGGTCGTGGCGATGAGCATCCCCGAGAACACCGTCGTGCCGATCGAGTGCCGGCTCGCCGCGCCGGCGCCCCCCGCCACGACCAGGGGCGACACGCCAAGAATGAACGCGAACGAGGTCATGAGAATGGGGCGGAACCGTTGCCGCGCCGCCTGGACGGCGGCCTCGCGCACCGGCACTCCCTGGTTGCGCAGCTCGGTCGCGAACTCGACGATCAGGATGGCGTTCTTCGCCGCGAGCCCCACGACCGTGATCAATCCCACCTGGAAGTACACGTCGCTCGGCTGGCCGCGCAGCCAGACGCCGAGCAACGCCCCCAGCACGCCGAACGGCACGCCGAACAGCACGGCGAAGGGCAACGACCAGCTCTCGTACTGCGCCGCGAGCACCAGGAACACGATGATGAGGCCGAGACCGAACACGATCCCCGCGGCGCCGCTCGACGCCCGCTCCTGGTAGGATTGCCCGGAGTAGGAGATCCCCAGCCCTTCGGCGCCGAACCGACTGCGGATCAACTCGTCGAGCTGGTTCATCATCTCCCCCGAGCTGTGGCCCGGGCGCGGAACGCCGGTGATCAATGCCGAGGTAAAGCCGTTGAAGCGGGTGAGCACCGTGGGTCCGCTCTTGAAGGCGGTGTGGGTCAGCGCCGAGATCGGCATCATCGCGTCGTTGCTGCCGCGTACGTACAGCTGCCCCAGGTCCTCGGGGGTCTGGCGGTAGGGCGCCTGCGCCTCGATCTGCACGCGGTAGGTGCGGCCGTACAGGTTGAAGTCATTGACGTACAGCGTGGACATGAGCGCCTGGAGCGTCCCGAAGACGTCGCCGAGCTTGACGCCGCGCGCTTTGGCCGCAGCCCGGTCCACGTCCACGTACAGCTGCGGCACGTTGGCCCGGAAGTTGGCGTTCACGCCCGCCACTGCCGGCAGCTGGTTCGCGGCCTGAACGAAGGCCTGTAGCTCGCGGGAGAAGTCCTGCACCGACAGGCCGCCGCGATTCTGGACGTTCGCCTCGACCCCCGACGTGGCGCCGAGACCGGGGATCTCGGGGAGATTGAAGGCGAAGCCGATCGCGTCGCGCATGCCGAACAGGCGGCCGTTCACGCGGCGCGTGATGGCGTCGATCGACTGCTGGCTCCCGCGCTCGTCCCACGGCTTCACGTTCACGAAGATCGTGGCGCTGTTCGGCTGGCTCGCCCGGCTCAGGAGATCGAAGCCCGCGAGGGCGACGATGTTCCTGATCGCGGGCTCCTGCCGCAGGAACCCCTCGACGCGCTCGACCACGGCCTCCGTGCGCTGCAAGGAGGCCGCATCGGGGAGCTGGATCGCCATCGCGAAGTAGCCCTTGTCCTCGGTGGGGATGAACGCGCTCGGCACCCGGCGCCACAACACCACCGCGAGCGCCACCAGCACCGCCACCCCGCCGAGCCAGGCGCGCGGGCGCCCGAGCACGCGGTCCACCGCACCGCCGTACCCCGCGGTGACGCGCGCGAACCAGCGGTTGAACGCGCCGAACAGGCCGCCGGTGTGGGCCTCGACCGCCTCGCGCAACAGCAGCGCGCACAGCGCCGGGGTCAGCGTCAGGGCCACGAGTCCCGACAGCACCACGGCGATGACGATCGTGATCGCGAACTGCCGGAACAGCTCGCCCGTGACGCCGCCGGTGAACGCCACCGGCACGAACACGGCCACGAGGGAGAGCACGATGGCGATCAGCGCCCCGGCCACCTGCCGAATGGCGCGATCGGCCGCGATGCGCGCCGGCACGTCCTCCGTCGCCATGATGCGCTCCACGTTCTCGATCACCACGATCGCGTCGTCCACCACGATTCCGATCGCGAGCACGAGCGCGAACAGCGTGAGCACGTTGATCGAGAAGCCGATGATGAGCAGGCCGAGGAACGTGCCGATCACGCTCACCGGGACCGCGAGCATGGGGATGAGCGTGGCGCGCCAGCTCTGAAGGAAGATGAAGACGACGAGGGCCACGAGCACCATCGCCTCGAGCAGCGTGATGACGACTTCTTTGATCGAGGCCGTCACGAACGGCGTGGTGTCGAACGGCACGACCGCGCTGACGCCCGGCGGGAAGCCGCGCCCCAGCTCGTCCAGCCGGCGCGTCAGGGCGTTGCGGACGGCGATCGCGTTCGAGCCCGGGCGCAGGTACAGCAGCATGAACGCCGTCGGCTTGCCGTTCAGCCGGCCGGCGAAGTCGTAGCTCTGCGCGCCCAGTACCGCGCGCCCGAGGTCGCGCACGCGCAGCAGCGAGCCGTCCGGCTTGGCGCGCACGACGATGTCGTTGAACTGGTCGGGCGTCTGGAGCCGGCCCAGGGTCGTCACAGGGATCGTCAGCTCCGTCCCCGGCGGCGCGGGCTCGCGGCCGATGCGGCCCGCGGGGTTGGTGGTATTCTGCTCGCGCACCGCCGTCGCCACGTCCCCGACCGTGACGCCGAGCTTGGCCATGCGGGCGGGATCGAGTTGCAGCAGCATGGAGAACTGGAGCCCGCCGAACGTAAGCGCGTTGCCGATGCCGGGAACGCGCTTCAGTTCGTCCTCGAGGTACAGCTTCATGTAGTTCGTCAGGTACGCCGCGTCGTAGCGCGGGTCGCTGGACGAGAGCGCCACGACCGCCAGGATGTCGTTGTTCGCCTTGAGAATGGTGACGCCGTTCTGGCGCACCGCGTCGGGCAGCTGCGGGACCGCGACCTGCACGGCGTTCTGCACGTCCACCGCGGCGAGGTCCTGGCTGCGGGTCACGTCGAAGGAAATCGAGAGACCCATCGAGCCGTCGCTCGCGTTGGCCGAGGAGAAGTACAACAGGCCCTGCAAACCCGAGAGCTGTTCTTCGATCGGCGCCGCGACCGCGTCCGCCACGTCCTGGGCGGTCGCGCCCGGGTAGGCCGCCGCCACTTGAACGGCGGGCGGCGTGATTTGCGGATAGCGGGACAGCGGGAGCAGCCGAATCGCGAACACGCCCAGCAGGGTGATCACGATCGAGATCACGCCGGCCAGCACGGGCCGGCGGATGAAGAAGTACCTGACTTCGGACGCGTCGCTCACAGGCCGGGTCCCGCCCGCGGCACCGTGGCCGAATCGGCGAGCAGCACCGGTCGCACCGGACGGCCCGGTATCACCTTCTGGACGCCGTCCACGATGACGCGATCGCCCGCGTTCAGACCCTGCTCGATGATCCAGAGGTTGCCGCTCCACGACCCGGGGTGCACGTCGCGGATCGTCGCCGTGTCGCCGGTGCTGACTACGTACACGTATTGGCGCCCCAGTCCCGACTGCACGGCCCGCAGCGGCACCGCGAGGGCGCTGTCGCGGGCGAATCCCACCAGCTCGACGCGCACGAATTGGCCCGGCATGAGCAGCCGGTCCGCGTTCTGGAACAGGGCCCGGAACTCCTGCGTGCCCGTCGAGGCGTCGAGCGCGGGCGCCACGAAGTCGAGCCGGCCGGAACGCGGCAGTATCGAGCCGTCGGGCAGCACCACCTGCACGACGAGCCGGCTCCCCGGACGGATCAGCTCGCGCGCGCGGGGATCCTGCTGCCACTTGAGCAGCTGGTCGGACGCCGGGCGGAAGGTCACGTACACGGGGTCGAGCCGGTCGATCGTGGTCAGCAGGTCGGCGGGCCCGGTCACCCGCGCGCCCACCTCGAGCAGCGCGCGCCCCACGCGGCCTTCGATCTCGGCCTTCACGTCGGTGTCGTCGAGATCCTTTTTCGCCTGCTCCAGCGCAGCCTGCGCGGCCTCGGACTCGGACCGCGCGTTGTCCACGTCCTGCTGGGCAACAGCGTGCTGCGCCACCAGGGGCTCGAGCCGGTCCAGCGTCCGTTTGGCGTTGGCGAACCGCGCCAGCGCGCTGCGGTACGCGGCGTCGAAGCGGATGCGGTCCAACCGGTACAGCACTTGTCCCGGCTGGACGAGCGCTCCCTCGGTGAAGGCCCGCTCCTGGATCACCCCGTCCACCCGGGCGCGCACCTCGATACGGCGATAGGAGACGACCTCGCCGCTGAAGTCGTACGGTTGCGGCACTGTGCCCGGACGTACGACCACGATCGCGACTTCGGGGGGCGGGAATGCAGGGGGCCCACCCTTACGGCCGCACCCCACGGCCAAGAGAGCGACGAAGCCGGCGAAACCGGCGCGGATCCTATTCACGGCACCTCCAAGGGAGATTCTTGCAGAGGAGAGCTTGCTCTTGAACCCAGAATGCGTCTTGGCGGTTCCGGGCCCGCTGGCTCACGCGATGTCGCAGCGGATGGCCGCTGCAGGGGCCGAATGGGTGAGCGCGCCGATCGAGATCAGCCCGGCACCGGCGTCCGCGTAGGCGCGAGCGGTGTCGGGCGTAATGCCCCCCGACGCCTGGACGATGACGCCGGGGCCGGCGCGGCGCACCCACGCCGCTACCCGCTCCGGTGCCTGGTTGTCGGCCAGGATGTGCCGCACGCCGGCCGCGAGGGCCTGCTCGAGCTGGGCCTCGTTCTCGACCTCGACCACGACGGCCAAGTCCCGCGGCGCGGCGGCGAGCGCCGCGGCCAGGTCACCCCCATCGAGCAGTGCCCAGTGGTTGTCCTTCCACAGCACTGCGTCGGCGAGCGAGCCGCGATTCTCGACCCCGCCCCCTACCTTCACGGCGTAGCGCTCCAGCGCGCGCAGGCCGGGTGTCGTCTTGCGCGTGTGGGTGATGCGGGCGGGCGTCCCTGCCACCGCCTCCACCGCCCGGCGTGTCAGGGTGGCGACGCCGCAGAGCCGCTGCAGGAAGTTGAGGGCGACGCGCTCGCCCGCGAGCAGCGTCCCGGCCCGGGCATGCACGCGGGCAAGCACGCTGCCGGGGGCAGCCCAGGCTCCCTCCTCGCAGCGCGGCTCGACGTGCGCATCGGGATCGAGCTCGGCGTACACCCCGGCCACGATCGGCAGGCCCGCCACGACGCAGCGCGCTTCGGCGATGAAAGCGGCCTGCGCCGGGCGCCGCGCGGCGGCGCCCAGCAGCCGCGTGGTCACGTCCTCGCCGGCCCGGTCCTCCGCGAGGGCCCAGCGCACCTCGTCCCGGCCGCGCGGGTCAGCCAAGCGCGAGCATCCGCTCGATGGCGCGGCGCGCCCGGGCCGCCGTCTCGGGCGGCACGGTCACCTCGTACTTCAGGTCGCGCAGCGAATCCCGCAGGTTCTCGAGCGTGATCATCTTCATGTAGCGGCATTCCGCCGACTCGGCGAGGGCGTGGAACCGCTTCTCCGGGTTCTCGCGCCGCAGCCGGTGCAGCACGCCCGTCTCCGTGGCTACGACGAACTCGATCGCGCTCGACGCGCGCGCGCGCCGCATCATCTGCTCGGTCGAGACGATGCGCGTGCGGCCGGTGGCGACGTCGCCGTCCGCTTCGGCGTAGTACATCGCGCTCGTGACGCAGCCGCACTCGGGGTGCACGAGAAACTCGGCGCCCGGGTGCTCGCGGCGCTTCGCTTCGAGCACGTCCGGGGTGAGCGCCGCGTGCACGTGGCATTCCCCCATCCAGATGTCGAGCGGCCGCCCCGTCACGCGCCGCAGGTAGCTGCCGAGAAAGAAGTCCGGCAGGAACAGCACCGGCACGTCGGGCGGCAGCGCGTTGATCACCGCGACCGCGTTGCCCGAGGTGCAGCAGTAGTCGACCTCGGCTTTCACTGCCGCGCTCGTGTTCACGTACGCCACGACGACTCCGTCAGGATGCGTCGCCCGCCAGGCGCGCACGTCCGCGGCCTGGATCGTCGCCGCGAGCGAGCAGCCGGCGCCGGGATCGGGGATGAGCACCCGCTTGTCGGGATTCGCGATCGCCGCGGTCTCGGCCATGAAATGGACACCACAGATCACGATGACCCTCGCGTCGCTGGTGGTCGCCCGCCGCGCCATCGTGAGGGAGTCGGCGACGACATCAGCCAGGTCCTGGATCTCCGGACGCTGATAGTTGTGCGCGATGATCGCCGCACCCCGCTCGACCTTGAGCGCCCGGATCTCGCGCGCCAGGTC
>WNGP01002086.1_pt1 | contig 16658 bp, 14 predicted proteins | sample 5407671 | NCBI WGS metagenome assembly WNGP01 (sample SAMN13153381, study PRJNA577476) | soil metagenome | isolation source: 40 cm soil or saprolite under Garry oak tree replicate 2 | place: USA:California | collected 2016-06-15 | reverse complement strand
CGGCGTGATCCTCGCCTGGCTGACGATGATGTATTTCGGCGCGCTCTTCTACATGCTCCCGCGCCTCGTGGGTACGCGCGGGATGTGGAGCGAGCGCCTCGGCGTCATCTGCGCCTGGGCGTGGAATCTGATGTACCTGCTCGGGATCATCGCCCTGCTGACGGGGCACAGCCAGGGTCGCGAATACGGGGAGTTCATCTGGCCGATCGATATTGCGCTGCTCGTGATCTGGTGCGCGAACATCGTCAACATCCTGGCGACGGTCGCGATCCGGACGATCCGGCCGATCTACGTCTCGGTCTGGTTCTTCATCGCGAGCCCGCTCTGGCTCGCTGTCGACTACGCGATCGGCAACGTCATCTGGCGCCCGGGTCACATCTGGGGAGCGCCCTCGGGAGCCCTTGGCGGCAGCCTCTCCGACGCGATGCTCAACTGGTGGTACGCCCACAACCTCTTCGGCCTCTGGCTGACGCCCATGCTCCTGGCGCTGACCTACTACATCGTCCCTCGCGTCACCAACACCCCCCTCTACAGCTACACCCTCTCCCTGATCAGCTTTTGGGGCATGGCGTTCTTCTACACCGGCGTAGGCGACCACCACATCCTCCAGTCGCCGACGCCGGCGTGGCTGAAGACGATCGCCGAGGTCTCCTCGTGGATGCTGCTCGTTCCGGTCTTCGCGTTCACGATCAACATCCTCGGGACGATGAAGGGGAACTGGGACCGGTTCTTCACGAACCTGCCCTTACGGTTCACGATGACCGCCTTCTTCTTCTACTTCCTGGTCAACATCCAGGGAGCGTTCGAGGCGATTCAGCCGTTCAACAAGCTGACGCACTTCACGAACTTCGTCGTCGCGCACGCCCATCTCGCGCTGCTCGGCGCCTTCACGATCCTCGGCATGGGCGTGATCGACTACATCGTCGCCCAGATCTATGCGAAGCCGCTCTACAGCCGCAGCCTGAGCGAATGGCAGTACTGGCTCGTCACGGTCGGCTTCACCGGCTTCTTCAGCGTTCTGACGCTGGCCGGGTTCCAACAGGGCTTCAGCTGGCAGGAGGGGATTCCCGAGGTCAACGTGCTGCCGCAGCTGCACGCGTACTACATCGCGCGCGGGATCTTCGGGGCGATGATCGTGCTCTCGGGGATCGTGCAGATCGTCAACATCGGGATGACGATCTTCACGAACACGGCCGAGCGCCGCCGGCTCGAGACGCTGAGGGTCGCTGAGGCGATCGCACCGCCCCCGGTGACGGGCTGATGAGCGAGCAGGGCGAGCGCACCCCGCCGACGCCGCAAGTCCCGCGCGGCTGGGTTCGTCATCCGCGCGAGCGAATGCTGATCACGCCGCTGGTTGCGGGCATCGGAGGCCTGCTGGCCTTCTTCACCGTGGTCGCGATCGTCGTCTGGCTGCCGATCCACACGTTCGATCCGCCGCCGTCGAGCGACTGGGCGCCGCTCTCTTCAGAGGCGCATGCCGGCCGCAACCTGTTCGCCTCGAACGGCTGTTACGTGTGCCATTCCGGCTACTCGCGGCCGCAAGACGTGCGCGAAGGCCTCTACTTCCTCTATCCCAAGATCTCCGCGCCGGGAGACTTCTGGGGCTCCGACCAGTCGCCCAACCTGCTCGGGACCGAGCGCACCGGCCCGGACCTCTCACAGGAGTCGGGCTGGCATCCGGACGACTGGCAGTCCGCGCACTTCTACGACCCGCGCTACATGGATCCGCGGTCGCTGATGCCGGACATGAAGTCGCTCTTCTCGGACAAGCAGGTCGATCAGCTGATCGCCTTCGTCGAGCAGCGAAGCGGCAAGTCCGGGCTCCTGCGCTACGCGGGCCAGCTCTACGCCAAGCACGTCGTCCTCGTAAATCAGGGTTTCCCGCCCCCGTACACGGGCTTCCAAGGGGCGCACAAGCCGCCGCTCGAGTCGAACGACAAGATCCTGGCACCGCCGAAAAACCAGCTCGAGGAGGCGCCGAACCTCGCCCAGATCGACCGTAGCTACTGGCTCGCGGGCGACCCGCTGCCCGTGACCGAGGGGAACCTGCTGCGCGGCAAGGAGGTCTTCCTCGACCGCTGCGTCGGCTGCCACGGGCTGAAGGGGAACGGCAGCGGGCCTGGCGCGTCCTTCCTCTCGCCGACGCCGGCAGACTTCACGAGCGCAGATGACGCCTGCTGTGGCGGCGACACGGGCCCGGGCGATTTCTACTACCGGATCCTGCGCGGCTGGCCGGGAACGGCGATGGAAAACTTCGGTGACCGGCTCAGCGTCAACGACATCTGGCGCGTCGTCCTCTTCATCAAGACGATTCCGAACGGGACACTCAAGCCGTACCGCAACCCCGAGCCGAAGGACTACATCGTCTGGCAACCGTCGAAGGAGCTGCTCGCCTGGACGAAGAGCCACCAGACGCTGCCGGGCAACATCAGCTTCGAGAAGAAGGCGATCAAGGATCCCTTCATGCAAGAGGCGATGCGGGTCATGCCGGGCCTAGCCCCTAAGGATCACCTGCTCCTGAACGACGGCAAGACGCCGCTCTCGCTGCAAGACGCCGCGAACGGGATCAAGGCTCTCTACGAGGACATGCTCAACCGGGCTTGGAGCGACGCCAAGAGCCGCGGCGAGAAGCTGCCGTCCGAGGCGCAGAGGGCGATCCCGCCGACCGTGCCGGGGCAACAATGATCCCTCTCAGGCTCGTAACCCTCGTCTTCGTCTGGCTCGGCGCCCTCGCCTTCCCGGCGGTCGCGCTCGCCCACGACCAGCCCGAGTCGAAGCAGGCGCGCTGGGTGATGGCCGACTGGATGATGGACACGTTCTTCATCTTCTCGGGGCTGGCGTTGGTCGCGTTCCTCGCCGCGTGGAAGGCCGGACACTTCCAGGAGCTGGACCGGGTCGGCGGGATCCCGCTGCTCGTGGAAGAGGAGGACTACTACACGCCCGAATGGGCCTATGACGAGGAGGAGTGGGCCGATGGGGATGCCTAGTGGAGACTCGCCGGCGAAGGCGCACCAGTACTACGAGTATCTGCAGTCGCATCAGCAGACGTTCCAGGCCCCGGCGACCTGGCACGTCCACTGGCTCGATCTTGCCTGGCTCTGGGGCTTCCTGCTCGCCCTCGCTGTGATCATCCTCTGGTGGCTCGGGCAGTACCGCTCGACCCGCCAAGGGGGGATCTACCCAACCGACCAGTTCGGCGGCTACACGACCGAGGCCGCCGGCCCGGCGACGCGGTTCTTCCTGCTGTTCACAGTGATCATCACCGGGTGGGCCGTCGCCTTGATCGTCGGCCACATCATCTGGGGGCAGAAGTTCTGATGGCCGCGACCGAGACTCCGATCCAGTCGGTCCTGCCGTACGTCTCCTGGTCGTCGCTTACGATCGCGGCGATTCCGTCGGACGCGTGGCCGCACGTCTTCGGCTCGATGCAGGCGCTCAAGGGCCACGTGCAGGAGTACCCCGGTTGCCAGAAGCTCGAGGCGTTCGTCCACGCCGAGGCCGAAGGTGCGGTGCGGGTCCACTGCTACACCACCTGGGATACGCCCGAACAGCTCGAGGCCTTCCTCGAGCGCGGCTACACGTTCGAGCGGATGCTCGTCGACGTTGCCGGGATCACTGCTCAACCGACGCTCGTGATGGAGAAGGTCTTCTGATGGCCGCGCAAGAGCCCGATCAAGAGCGCCGCCCAGCACCGGCACGCCCGCTCGTCGGCTACCGCGACGTTGGCGAGGACGTCCGGCATTCGCGCAGCACGATGATCCGAGCCTGGGTGATCCTCGCGGTGCTGATGGCCTTCTACGTGGGCTGGACGCTGGTCATCTTCTTCCTCGAGCCCGGTCTCCGCTAGTGCCTCGTCCAGTAATGCCGCCGAGTTTCTGGTTCGCGAGCACCAAGCCAGAGGCCGCACTCGCTCGCGGCCAAGGCTGGCAGCCTTGGCAAGAGCGAGAGTGGACTCTGGCGCCGCGTGATCGCGGGCCAGAAGCCGGCATGTATTGCTGGATGGGGCACTAGGCCGGCGAGGGCCCCTTGTACATCAAGCACCTCACCTCGCTTCAGTTCCTGACCTACGTCGGCTTCTTCGCGGTCGTACTCGCGGCGATGTTCAAGTTCGTCCCCGGCAAGGCGCCGCCGGTGCGTACCAAGCCCTATCCGGAGGACGAGCTCGGCGCTCACGACCGCAAGACGGCGAAGTACTTCGTCGCGGGCGGCTTCTTCCTGGTCCTCGGCTCGCTGCACATGGTTCTCAAGAACCTGCCGTGGGCCGCCGAATACCTGGCCCGAACCGGCTATGCCGGGCATCTCGTCCGCGACCTCTCGGACACGCACGTGATGATCGTCGGCGGCGGGACGCTGCTCTCGACCGGGCTTTGCTGGCTGGTTCTGCCGAGGATCGTCGGCAGGCCGCTCTCGAGCGAAGGTCTCGCCCAGTGCGCTTTCTGGTTCACGGTCGCCGGCCTCTTCGTCTTCTATGTCTCGCTGATCGGGAACGGGATCGCGATCGGCCGGCTGGTCGAGCACGGCTGGGACTACCAGGTGGCGAAAGACCACATGGGCAAGTGGTACAAGGTGCCGACCGGAATCGGCGCCGGGGTGATGGGGCTCGGTTACTGGTGCTTCGCCACGAACGTCGCGCTGACGATCTTCAACTCGCGGCTCGTCAAGGTGCCGAAGCCGCAATGGCACCTCTGGAAGTACTTCGCCACCGGCGCGGCGGCGCTGACGGTCGGGACGGTCCAGGGCGTGATCCAGGTGCAGCCTGCCCATGCGGACTGGCTCTACAAGGCCGGACACGCGGGCGAGTGGATCGATCCAATCAGCCACGCCCACATCAACCTCGTCACCGGCCTGACGATGCTCGTCGCGGGCTCGCTGTTCGCCCTCGTTGGTTCGGCCGGCGGCGTCGAGCCGTCTCGCCGGCTCGTGAACCGCTGCTTCTACGCACTGCTCGGCGGCTCGCTCGCTTTCTATGCGGTGACGCTCTACCTGGGCTTCCACGAGGGTGGACTCGTCGTCCACCGGGGCCTGACACCGGAGCAGGCGGAAGAGGCGACACCGCTGCACCCGTTCCTGATCATGGGCGCCGGGATCGCGATGTTCGCGGCCTTCTGGCTGCTGCTCGCAGTGATCGTCCGGTCGGTTTGGCGCTCGAGCGGCCCCCTGAGGCCGTTCGTGCTCGCCGGCTGCGCCGCGCTCGCGCTCGGGACGCTGCAGGGACCGGTGCAGGCGTTCCCGGCGGTCAACGAGCTGCTCGACCGAGGCGGTCAGGCCGGCGATGTGATCGTCAACCTGCACGCCCAGCTGAACATGCTCGGCGGACTGATGGTGCTGTTGATCGGGCTCGTCTTCGCCGCCCTTCGCAGCGCGGGGGCCGAGCTGCCGCTACGCCGCGCGCGGTTCGTCGTCGCCGCGGTCGGCGCAGGTGTCGGCGCGTACTACGTCTTCGGCGTCGCTTTCTCGGCTCTCGAGGCCGATCGGGTCGCCGCCGGCGCTTCGTACGCGTCCGCGGTCAGCGGGCTCGAGCCCTGGGAGGCCTTGGTCACGGTTCCCGCCGCGCTCGTCGTACTGGCCGGGTTCTGGTCGTACTCGCGGCTCGCCGTCTCGATGACCGCGCGGCAGCGCGACGAGGGACGGCTGGCGATCGCGGCACTGCCGGGCCGCTATACGGGGACGATCCCGAGGCGCGTGCGGAGGCGCAGCCCGGCTGCGCTCGCCGGCTACGAGCTCCCGCTCGGCTTGATGGGTTTCCCCGGCGTCGGCTGGCTCTTCGCCGGCTTTCCGTTCACGGCTTCGATCCTGCTGATGGCGGGACCGGCGGTCGCCTGGGCGATCATCCCGGTTGCCTTCACGCCCTACGGCGAAGGCCCGCTGCGGGCGGAGGGCTGGAAGGTGTTGCTTGCCTGGCTGCCGCTCTCGGCGCTGCTCTCCAGCGCGGCCCTCTATCGCGCGCACGCCCGCCGCCGGCGCCTGCTCGACGGCCCGCCCCCCGGCGGTCACCGGCAACGCGTCCGGAAGCCGCGTACACGCGCCGAGATCCGGGCCCGCTACAAGGCGAGGATCGGCGTTGCGACCGGCGTCATCGCCCTCCTCCTCGTCTCGCTGCCCTTCGTGCCGGCCGTCGCCGGCGTCGGCGGCGGAACGGTTCGCTACAGCTACCAGAGCTTCACCAAGGAGATCACGGGCCAGTTCCTCCAGACGCCCAAAGGGCACGTCGCGCTCTTCGCCTGGAGCGATCCCCAGGAGTCGTACCCGCACGATGCGCTGAAGGTGGCGGCGCAGGACGTCCACGGCTTCGTCATCCGCGCCTCCGCGGTCGACAGCCCGGCCGCGTACCAGCTCTACGACCTGGATCGCGGCGGGAGCGTGCCGCTTGTCGTCCGCGCGCGCGGGCCGACGCAGATGACGCTGGCGCCGCGACAGGCGTTGCGCCCCGGGCGCTACGAGCTCGTGGCGGCGAAGGAGGGAATGTTCGGCGGGCGCAACTACGACTACCTGCAGGTGGTGAAGCCCGGAGCGCCCGTCACCCCGCTCGGCGTGGCCTCGAGCAAGACGGCGCCGGCGGTCGCCGACTCCCTCCTCCCGCTCGGAGCGACGCTCGTCGCGCTCCTCTTTGCCGGCCTGCTCGCAAGCTCGTTCCGGCGCCGCCCCGCCGGGCAAAAGGCGTTCTGGGCGGGGGGTTTCGCGTGCTTCGCCGTTGCCGCCGCCTGCGAGGCGGCGGCCCAGCGGGCGGGCTGGTCGGAAGGCCTGTTCAAGGCGTACTACGCCGCCGGCGGTGTGCTCACGGTGGCGTTGCTCGGCGCCGGCTCGGCCTGGCTCCTCTTGAAGCAGCGCGCTCGCGATTTCTTGCTCGGCGGCCTCCTCGTCGCGATGGTCGCGGCTGTGATCGCGGTTGCGCTCGCGCCGGTCGACCACGGAACCCTCGCGGCGGCCTCGGGCGTCCGCCCGCCGGCGAACTCGGCCCTTCGGGGCCACGCGTTCCTGTGCGCGATCGCGCTTAATTCCTTCGGCACGCTGTTCCTGATCGGCGGTTCGCTGCTCGCGATCCTGCGCCGCCAGCGAATCAGGACGAACGTCTGGATCGGCGCCGGCGCCCTCGTCGTCGCGTTGTCGACCGGAATGTCCCGTGCAGGCACGTACTCGTTCGTCTACGCCGGTGAGCTGATCGGGATCAGCCTGATGTTCTTCGGCTTCCGCTTTGCTTCCGTTCCTCTCCCCAAGGCGGCGCCGTCGCCGTCGGCGCCGCCCTACTTGATGCCTGCGGGTTCCGCGACCCAGTCTCGGGTGACGTAGAGCCAGAAGGCGAGGCCGGCGTACTGCTTGTAGCGTCGGAAACGCCGCTCGATCGTCTTGTCGCTCGCCTTGCTGCCCTTGAGCTGGGCGTACTTCGGGCGAGACCACGAGTCGAGGATCAGCCGCGAGTAGCGGCCGAGCAGCATCAGGATCTGCGCCGTCGCGTACGGCCCGACACCGGGTAGCGCCAGCAGGCGGGCCTCGACCTCGTCGTCGGGGAGCTCGGGATCGAGCAGCGCCTCGAGATCGAGTCGCCCTGCCGTCATGTCGGCCGCGATCGCGCGGAAGTACGGACCCCGGTAGCCGGAGCGGACGACCTCCTTGTAGAAGCGCTCGTCGGCACCGGCCATCGCCTCCGCGGTCGGGAAGGCGTGCCGTCCGCCCGGCGCCGCGTCGCCCAGGTTCGTGACGAGCGCCGTCACCATTCGCCGCGTGGCCGACCACGCGGTGTTGGTGGTGCAGATCGTCTTGATCACGTCCTCGTAGACGCTCGGAGCCCGCAGCATCCGGCCGGCCCCCGCCGACGCCCACGAGAGGTCTGGATCGCCGGCGACGAGCTCGTAGAAGTCCGAGAGATCCTCGTCGAGGGCCAGCACGTGCCGGACGCGCGCGACGAGCTCGTCGGCGGTGCGTCCCGAGGGCGCGCGGCCGAGGACTGTGACGCGCGCGCGGCCCCGCCTGCCGGGACCGATCTCGATCGTCCGCGCCTTGCCGTTCAGGGCCAGCGTCAGCTCGAGCAAGGGAACGTCCTCGTCGAGCCGCATCGGCGGCAACTCGACGAAGCCGTGGGACAGCAGCGTGCGCTGCAGGTCGACCGCCTCACCGCCGGCTCCGACGAGCGGGATCTCGGTGCTCCAGGCGCTCACAGTTGTAGTTTCAACAGGTGGCCATCCTCGGCGTCGACGTCGGCGGCACGTTCACGGATGCGGTCCTGCTCACGGACGAGAACGAGCTTCGGACGGCCAAGATTCCGACCGCCCCCCGGCAGGAGGAGTCGGTGCTCGCGGCAGCGGCGGCGGTCGGCGCTGATGAGGTCGAGCGGTTCGCGCACGGGACGACCGTCGCCACGAACGCGCTCCTCGAGCGCAAGGGCGCGCGCACGGCGTTCGTCGGCACCGAGGGCTTCGAGCACCTGCTCCACCTGCGGCGGCAGAACCGGGCCGAGCTCTACCGGCTCTGCGCCGACCATCCCGCCCCGCTCGTCCCGCTGGAGCGCTGCTTCGGCGTGCGGGAGCGCACCGGCCCGGACGGGGTGATCGCGCCGCTGGAGCTCGACTCGCTGCCGGAGTTCGTTGCCGAGGCGGTCGCGGTCTGCCTGCTGTTCTCGTTTCGTGATCTAGATCACGAGCGCGCGGTCGCGGCCGAGCTGCGGCGCCGGTTGCCGGGCGCACGGGTGGTCGCCTCGCATGAGGTCTCGCCCGAGTTTCGCGAGTACGAGCGGGCATCGACGACCGCCGTCGACGCATATCTCGGGCCGGTCGTCGCGCGGTATCTCGAGGGTCTCGGCGAAGGGGCTGCGGCCGCCGGTCTGCCGGAGCCGCTCGTGATGCGGTCGTCGGGCGGCGTTGCGTCGCTCGAGGAGGCAGCCGCGCATCCTGCGGTGGCGCTCCTGTCTGGGCCGGCCGCGGGAACGGTCGGCGCAGCGTTGCTCGCCTGCCGGGCCGGGTTCGAGAACGCGATCTCGTTCGACATGGGTGGGACCTCGACCGACGTCTCGCTGATCGTCGGCGGCCGGGCGAGCCTCGCCGCAGAGCGGGAGATCGGCGGCTTCCCGCTGAGGCTTCCGGCCGTCGATCTGCACACGGTGGGGGCAGGTGGCGGCTCGATTGTCTGGCTCGACAGCGGCGGGGCGATTCGCGTCGGCCCCGAGAGCGCCGGCGCCGATCCCGGCCCGGCCTGCTACGGCCGCGGCGGGACGAGGCCGACCATCACCGACGCGAACCTCTTGCTCGGCCGTTTGCCGGCCGAGCTCGCAGGGGGCATCGAGCTCGATGGAGAGGCGGCCGCCCGGGCGTTCGACGGCATCGATCCCGCCTCGGCGCTCGAGGTCGTGAACGCCGAGATGCTGCGGGCCCTCCGCGTGGTCTCGGTCGAGCGCGGACACGACCCGCGGGAGTTCGCCCTCGTCGCGTTCGGCGGCGCGGGACCGCTGCACGCCTGCGCGCTCGCCGACGAGCTCGAAATCGGGACGGTGCTCGTGCCGGCGGCGGCCGGCGTGCTTTCGGCGCTGGGGCTGGTCGTGAGCGACCAGCGGCGTGACCACGTCGTACCGTACGTGCGGCCGCTTGCCGAGGTGACAGACCTCCCCAGGGAGGGCGAAGCCGATCTGCGCTATGCGGGCCAGTCCTTCGAGCTGACGGTGCCGATCCAGGACGACCTCGCGGAAGCATTCCACCGCATGCACGAAGAGCAATACGGCTACGCGGATCGCGGGCGAGAGCTCGAGCTCGTCGCCGTCCGGACAGCGGAGACCACGCCGGGCCCGGAGTTCGACCTCCCCCAGGGAGAGCCGCTCCACGTCGTAGGCCCGGCCACGCTCGAGCTCGAGGGCGCAACGGGCTTTGTAGCCCCCGGGTGGGTGGGGGATAGGGATGGAGATAGCACGCTGGTGCTGACGAAACCGTGACGGGAACGTGACAACAGCGTGAAAATCGAGCTTCAGGTCCTCGGCAGCTCGCTGCGCTCGATCGCCGAGGAAATGGGCGCGGTGCTCATCCGCTCGGCCTTCTCGGCCAACATCAAGGAGCGGCGCGACTGCTCGACGGCCCTCTTCGACGAGCGCGGCCGAATGATCGCCCAGGCCGAGCACATCCCGGTTCACCTCGGCGCGCTCCCCGACGCGATCGCAGCGGTGCGCGCACACGCCCCGGCCCCGGAGGACGTCTTCATCCTCAACGACCCGTATGCGGGAGGCACGCATCTGCCGGACATCACGCTCGTCTCCCGGACAGCGGTCGGGTTCGCGGCCACACGCGCGCACCACGCCGACGTCGGCGCCGCGGAGCCCGGAAGCCTGCCCGCCGGCTCCCGGCGGCTGGACGAGGAAGGCGTCGTGATCCCACCGACGCGACTCGATGAGGCCACGCTCGAGGAGCTCACGGCGCGAATGCGGAACCCAGGTGAGCGGCGGGGCGACCTGCGCGCCCAGCTCGGAGCGAACCGGCTCGCCTCCCGCCGCCTCGAAGAGCTCTGCGCGCGCCGCGGGCGCGAGCTCGTCGTCGCGGCGATGGACGAGCTGCACGACTACGCCGAGCGGCGCGTTCGAGCTGCGATCGCCGCGCTTCCGGACGGCCGGTTCGAGGCGAGCGACGTCCTCGAGGCGGAGGAGGGAGACCTAGAAGTGCGGGCGGCCGTGACGATCGACGGCGACGAGCTCGAGATCGACTTCGCCGGCACGGCGCCGCAGCACGAGGGGAACCTCAACTGCCCACTGGCGGTGACCCGGTCAGCCAGTTACTTCGTCATCCGCTGTCTGACCGATCCCGATGCGCCCGCTTCAGGTGGTGCCTTCGCTCCCGTCACTGTCCGTGCGCCAGAGGACTCCCTCGTCAATGCGCGACCGCCGGCCGCGGTCGCCGCCGGCAACGTCGAGACCTCGAGCCGGATCGCCGACGTCGTCTTCCTCGCGCTGGGCGGGGCGATCGACGTCCCGGCGCAGGGCCAGGGGACGATGAACAACGTCACCCTCGGCAGCGACGGCTTCACGTACTACGAGACGATCGGTGGCGGCCAGGGCGCCTGCCCGGACGCCGACGGCCCGTCGGCGGTGCACGTCGCGATGTCGAACACGCTCTCGACCCCGACCGAGGCGCTCGAGCTCGCCTACCCGATCCGCGTCGAGCGCAATGCCCTGCGGCTCGGCTCCGGCGGGGCGGGCACCCACCGTGGCGGCGACGGCGTCGTCCGCGAGCTGCGGGTCCTCGAGCCCTGCCGCCTCTCGATCGTCAGCGAGCGGCGCCGCCACGCACCGCAGGGCCGCAACGGCGGCGCCCCGGGCGCGCCCGGCCGCAACCTGCTGAACGGCCAAGCGCTGCCGGCGAAGGTCACCCGCGCCCTCGAGCCCGGCGATGTCGTCAGGATCGAGACGCCTGGCGGCGGGGGTTACGGATCACCGGGCTCGCCGGCGTCGTAACGCGGCAGGCCGTCGTCGGGCAGCTCATCCCACGGCGCCCGCGACGCGACATAGGTGTGGAACTGGGGACGGATCTGCGGATCCTCGTCGAGCGAGCCGAGCCGGATCGAGATCTCGTCGCCTTCCGGCCAGCGGCCGCCGAACAGCGACGAGCCGCAAACGCCACAGAAGACCTTGACCGCCCCACCCAGCTCGGGCGCGTAGACGCGCAGGAGTTCCTCGCCGGAGAGCAGCCGAAACCGCTCACGCGGAACGCGCGCCGGTGTCAGGCCGAAAGTTCCTGAGTGCTTGCGGCAACGGGAGCAGTGGCAGTGGTTGGCCCGGCGAAAGGGAAGCTCCACGTTGAAGATCACGCCTCCGCAAAGGCAGCTGCCGCGCATCGAATTTGCCACTCGACCAAGCTACACTTCGCCCCGTGATGTGGGAGCTGATCTTCATGATGCTGATCCTGAAGATCCCGATCGTCTACCTCTGCCTCGTCGTCTACTGGGCTGTGAAGGCTGAGCCGAGGCCGCCCGAGCCGGCGCTCCTGCCGGCCTTGCCGGAGGAGCCCCCGCACGGGCCGCGACCCCTGGTGGCACGGCGGCGGCCGCCTCGCCGGCCCTCCCGTGGTGGTCCGCACACGCCGCGCGGCGGGACGAGGCGCACCAGGACGGCACGAGCGATCTCATGAGCACACCCGCCCGGACGGCAGACCGCCCGGCCGACGCGGTCGCCGGCCTCTTGGCGGCGCTCGCGATCGTCGCCAGTCTCGTCGCCCTCGACTACCGGCCTATTCGGATCACGCCGTTCGCGATCCTGCTCGCGCTGATCGCCGCGGGAATCAGCGGCCGCAACCAGCGTCTCGCCGCGATCGCTCTCGGAGTCTCCGGCGCCTGCTTCATCCTCGGCACCTTCTTCGCGATCATCACGAACCACCCGATTTTCTAAGGAGCGCTCCCAGAGGAGCGAGCGCTGCTACAACAAACAAGGGTGTCTATGCCTGACGTAGATGCAGTCAACTCTGGCTACGCACGAGTCCTGCTCGAGCAGTACCTCGAGAATCCCGAGGCGGTCCCGTCCGAGTGGCGGGCGCTCTTCGAGAGCGGCGACGGCGACCTGATCGAGTCGCTGCCCGGCCTCGCGCGCCTGCTGGAGAACCTGCGCGAGACGAACGGCCACACCGAGCCCGCGCCCGCTCCGGCGGTGGCACCCGAGCCCACGCTTGACGCCGCTCCCACAGTGCCCGACGAAGAGTTGCTCGGCGGCGTCGCGGCCGCGATGTCGCTGGTCAAGGCGCTACGTACGCACGGCCACCTCGCTGCGCGCCTCGATCCGCTCGGGAGCGAGCCGGTCGGAGACCCGGCGCTGGAGCCTGAAAGGCTGCAGCCGAGGCTGACCCCGGAGCTGCAGGCCCGTATCCCCGCGTCTCTGCTGCGCGTGCACACGCCGGGCGAGACGCTCGCCGAGGTGCTGCCGAAGCTGCAGGAGACCTACTCGAGTACGAGTGCCTACGAGATCGAGCACATCTCCGACCACGAGCAGCGAATCTGGTTGCGCGAGGCGATCGAGTCCGGTCGTTACCGCCGCAAGCTCAGCCCCGAAGAGAAGAAGCGCCTGCTCGCACGCCTGTCCGAGGTCGAGGGCCTCGAGCACTACCTGCGCCGCGTCTTCCTCGGCCAGAAGCAGTTCTCCGTCGAGGGCCTCGACACGATGATCCCGATGCTCGACGAGGCGATCGACCTCGCGGCCGAGGGCGGCGCTCACGAGGTCGTGATCGGAATGGCGCACCGCGGGCGCCTGAACGTGCTCGCGCACGTGATCGGGCGGCCCTACGAGACGATCCTGCGGGAGTTCGAAGGCGAGCGGACGATCGAAGCGGTCGCCGCCGACCCCGAGGGCGGCACCGGCGACGTCAAGTACCACCTGGGCGCCGAGGGCATCCGCTCGACGCCTGCCGGCGACCTCACGGTCACGCTAGCCGCCAACCCCAGCCACCTCGAGGCCGTCGACCCCGTGGTCGAAGGCAGGACGCGTGCGGAGCAGACCGACCGCTCGACGCGCGAGGGCCGCCACGATCCGCGTGTCGCGCTGCCGATACTGATCCACGGCGACGCTGCCTTCCCGGCGCAGGGAATCGTCGCCGAGACGCTCAACCTCGCCGAGCTCGAGGGCTACGCCACCGGCGGCACGCTGCACCTGATCGCGAACAACCAGATTGGTTTCACGACGGATCCCGTCGACGGCCGTTCAACGCGCTACTCGAGCGATCTCGCCAAGGGCTTCGACTTTCCGATCATCCACGTCAACGCCGACGACGCCGAGGCGTGCATTGCTGCAGTGCGTCTGGGGATGGCCTATCGCCGCCGCTTCCAGAACGACGTCGTCATCGATCTCGTCGGCTACCGGCGACACGGTCACAACGAGCAGGACGAGGCCGCCTACACGCAGCCCCTGATGGCGGCGCGGATCGCGCAGCAGCCGACCGTACGCGATCAGTACGCCGCGAAGCTGGTCGAGGAAGGTGTGCTCTCCGGGGCCGACGCGGAGGCGCTCGCACGCGACGTCGAGACGATGCTGAAGGAGGCCCACCAGCGCCTGAAGGAATCTTTCGCCCAGGCTGCGGTCGGGAACGAGGGCCGGATCCCGTACGGCACCGGCGCCGAGGTCGTCACTGCCGTCGCCGCCGAGCGGCTGCGCGAGCTCGACCGGTCTCTCGTCACCGTGCCCGAAAAGTTCACGATCCATCCGAAGCTGAAGAAGCAGCTCGACCGGCGCGCGGAGGCGCTCGAGCAAGGCGGCATCGACTGGGGCCAGGCCGAATCGCTCGCGTTCGCGAGCCTGCTCGTCGAGGGCATCCCGATCCGTCTCACCGGCCAGGACACCGAGCGCGGCACCTTCTCACACCGCCACGACGTCCTCCATGACGTCGAGACCGGTGAGATCTACACGCCGATCCAGCATCTCGCTGAGGCACAGGCCTCGTTCGAGCTCTTCAACTCGCCGCTTTCCGAGGCGGCCGCGATGGGGTTCGAGTACGGCTACTCCGTTGCCGCGCCTGAGGCACTCGTTCTCTGGGAGGCCCAGTTCGGCGACTTCGTCAACAACGCACAGGGGATCGTCGACCAGTTCATCGTCGCCGGGCTGTCCAAGTGGGGGCAGACCTCACGGCTGACGCTGCTGCTCCCGCACGGCTACGAAGGCAACGGCCCCGAGCACTCGAGCGCCCGGCTGGAACGGTTTCTTCAGCTCGCGGCGCAGGAGAACATCCGGGTGACGAACCCGACGACGGCGGCGCAGTACTTCCACCTCGTCCGCCGGCAGGCGCTCGACCCGGCGGCGCGGCCGCTCGTCGTGATGACGCCCAAGGGCCTGCTGCGGCTGAAGCAGGCGTCGTCGACGTTGGCGGACCTGGCCGAAGGCTCGTTCCAGCCGGTGCTGGACGACTCGCGCACCGACAAGGAGCAGGTGCGGAGGCTCGTCCTCTGCTCCGGAAAGATCTACTACGACCTTGCGGGGCACGAGCTCCGCGACAGCGCTGGGCACGTCGCGATCGCGCGGATCGAGCAGCTCTATCCGTTCCCGGTCGAGCAGAAGGCCGCGCTCGTCGCCTCGTACCCGAGGCTGGTCGAGGTCGTCTGGGCGCAGGAGGAGCCCCAGAACATGGGGCCTTGGCGCGCGCTCCGTCACCGCCTGGAGGAGAACCTGCCCGAGGGCGTCACGCTCCGCTACGTCGGCCGCCCCTGGCGTGCGAGCCCGAGCGAGGGCTACCCGACCGCACACCTGCGCGAGCAGGACCGGATCGTCCGCGAAGCATTGGCTTAATAGCGGCCTAGCGGCGGCGCTTGCGCTGGTACTCCACCGCACGCCTGGCAATCGTCGGCCCGTGCTTCCGCGCTTCCCTGAGAATGGTCTTGCGGTGCCGCGGCGGAATGCGGCGCCAGATGTCCCACGCGGTCAGGGCAAGACCGACCGCGCCCGTCCGCCCTGTCAATCTGCGACCCACTCCTGCCACGCGCGGGATCGTACAGGCCGCGGGGGCGCGCGAAGTGCTTCTGGGAGGGCTTGGCGGAATACCGCACCCCGGCGGCACAGACTGTCTTTCGCCAAACCCTCCTAGGTTGATTCGTCATCCGATCCCGATACAATCGGCCGTCGTTCGGGGGAACGGCCCCAAATCGCCCGAAGGAGGAAAATGCCCGTAGACACGCCTACGCTTTTTTCGCAGGTCATCCAGGATCATCTCGCGCTGAAGGAACGGAACTCGGAGCTCGACCAGGAGCTGCCACTCGACCGCTACAAGAACGAGGATCCGTTCGACAACCACCCGCTGTTCAAGACCGAGGAGCAGGCCCGCATCGAGGACACGATGGACGGCACCGAGCCGGCCATCCCGGCGGAGCCGACCATCGCCCTCAAGTGGCCGGGCGAAGAAGATGACGAGGAGCCCGCTGCCGTGGAAGCCCACGACGGACTCTGGACTCGCTCGCGGGACTTCGACTGGGGCGATTGAAGCCGCGCAAAATCCTTCGGATTTTCCGCGGATCCAGCTTGTACCTTCGCTTCGCTCGGTAGAAAGTTTGGCGTGGCCGCCTACGGGTAGCGCCATGCCGACCCGTCCTCGATGCAAGGAGTCTGACTGATGCCGCGATTCGCCTTTGCAGGAGCACTTGGAGCAGCACTCGCGTACTTCTTCGATCCCGACAACGGCCGCAAGCGCCGCAAGGAAGCGATCAAGAGAGCCGCCAAGCGGTTTCGTCAAGCCGGCCGGAAGGCGCAGGGCGTCACCGCCCACGCCCAGGGCCTGAAGGAGAGGGCGACCCACCTCTCCGAACAGGAGAAATCCCAGCCCGACGACGTCACGCTGGCGCGCAAGGTCGAGAGCGAGATCTTCCGCGGCGCCGACGTGCCGAAGGGACAGATCAACGTCAATGTCGAAGACGGTGTGGTCTACCTGCGAGGCGAGCTCGAGCAGCCCGATCTGATCGAGGATCTCGGCGCCCAGGCGCGCAAGGTCCAGGGCGTCCGCGCCGTCGAGAACCTCCTGCACGTTCCGGGCGAGGAGGCGCCGGCTAAGGCCGAGTAACCCGTCAGCGGATCTCGAGTCGACGGGCGAAGGCGAAGAGCCTCGCCCACTGCTCGGCATCGAGCTGCCAGGCGCGAGCCTCTCTGGCAAAGCCGAGAGCCGGCGCCAGACGCTTGATCTCCAGCGGAGAGAGCGAGTGCCTGAGGCTGCGGCGGATCGGCTCTTGTGTTTCGA
>WNGP01003285.1_pt1 | contig 16662 bp, 11 predicted proteins | sample 5407671 | NCBI WGS metagenome assembly WNGP01 (sample SAMN13153381, study PRJNA577476) | soil metagenome | isolation source: 40 cm soil or saprolite under Garry oak tree replicate 2 | place: USA:California | collected 2016-06-15 | reverse complement strand
CGCAAGAAACGGCAAAAAAAGCCAATGCCGCTGCAACTACCACTGCTGGAAGACCCACCAGTAGCTCAAGAGTAATTCGGGCATCGTTTGGTTCCCGTGACGATGCAAGAGCAAAAAGTGTCTCCTGCTTCTACAGATGAGCTGTCTCGAAATCGTTGGTTTGGTGCGACTATCTCATCCATCGACAGTGGCTTTGAGAGTAAAGAGGCTAGAAAACCCATCGAGAATTCGTGATCGTGCTCATCTACCCTCCGGTCAGAATTACCCGCACTAGCGTCCGCTGGCGGATGCTGGTCATGTCTGGAATCCGTCGCTCAATCGCCTGTTTTATATCAGGCTGTTGGCTAGAAGGTGTGTTCTGATAGATTTTCTTGATTGCACTAATATCGGCATCGCTCACCCAACCGTTAAACAGGCGGTTGATGATCCGAATCTTCTCTGCTGTCGGAATCCGTGCGATTGTCGCTGCGTCCGCTGTGTTGATCGCGTCACGGATTTGCGTGTCCCCCATCAGCCCGTAGGTCGGCCCGATCTCCGACCTCACTGGTAGGATGGAGATAGTACAAATTCTATTTGCTTCCCACCCATATGCCCCTCCCCTTGATAACTCTAAACCCTTAGGACGGCTGGGCGGGTCTAGCTTTCCACCGTCTTCGATTTTGTCCTTACTAATGTTAATTTCAAGAACCTCAATACTCTTGACTGTGTAAATAGGAGTCGCTCGCCAGTGCCAATGTTGATATACCGAATAGAGGATCTTGAACTTGACTGTGTAGTAGACAACCCCCGATGATTGGTGGATCAGCGGTTCAAGCTCAGCGAACCGGGCTCGCGAATTGGGATCGTTCAATCTTTCAACCAGCCCCTGCTGGATTGCTTGCTGTTCAATGGGATCTGGAAGGAACTGCGCTAATAATAAGGCAATCTGAAAAGCTCCTAGCGCGGTACCGACGCGGCTCCCACTAACTCCTGGGGTCACTTCAGCCGTAGTCTCGGACGGCACTTTGGGTGTTACTGATGGCTGAGGTGTGGATACCTTAGGAGGCACTCCCTCCCCTTCAGGCAGTATCGGTGGCTTTACAGCTGATTCAGTAGAGGGAATTTTTGGCACTGGTACTCCACCGATAACATCCTCAGCGGGCCCCGAAGAGGCTTGTGGACGAGCCCCGGCAGCACCGCCACTTACCGGCGAAGCGGGAGGAGAACCACCAGTAGGAGAGGATGGGCTAGTGGGACCACCTCCGAGGGGGGGTGAGCCACCTCGCGTCACCGTACCTGTTAATGAAATATGCACTGGTTCCAATCCCATTAACTCACGCCCAACACGGTAATCAGCACGACTTCCTTGGGGAGCCAAAGGAAGTTTAGTTTCAGGGGCTACTTTTACACCGAAGGCCTTCTCGATGCTTTGCGGATCATTCCTGATGACCCTGTCGAAAGACCAAATTTCACCCCCTCCTGCCTTCGCTGCTGCAATGAGCTGTGCATCTTCTATCGATACGAATGAGGCACCACTCCGCGTTTGACCTGCCAGGACAACATCAACACGTTGTTCCAATCTGGGAGTTGGACCTGTTCGGATACCCAGTTCCTCTAACATAAGGCGCTGAGCAACGGCGGTCCGTGGGATCTCAGGTTTATTCACAAGTTCCTCGTAGCCATACGGTGAAACCCGTACCTCGACACCTGATCTTATCATCTGTTTCAAACCACTGGCGGCCACCTGGTTGCCGCGATTAATCTGGTCAATTACGTTATGGTCGATGTAGACACTGCGCCGAGGGGTTCCACCCATACTGCCTCCAGGGGGTGTTTGGCGATATAAGTAACTACCTGGATCAGCCCGGGACAGCAAGGCAGTGCGATGCCCTTCCTGCTCAATGCGGTCAGGTTCACCTATAATATTCTGAGGTATGCGACGAGCTTCGGTTTCAAGCCCACTATCAGGGGATTCTATCTTCAATTCCATGGGCGGTGTTGCGTTGAAATCATCTTGTTGGACTGTATGAGCTAGTTCGTGTGCAAGTAATCGCTGGCCTTCGCTTGTTCCCGGTGCATACTGCCCTTTCCCGAAAACCACATCTCTCCCTACAGTATAAGCCAATGCATTGACTGCTCTCGTCGACTCAGCTGCTCGCTCATCAGTATATACGCGCACCCGACTAAAATCATGCCCAAAACGTGGCTCCATGAACGCTCGCGTCTTTGCATCGAGGGGTTGACCACCACTACTGTTGAGCACACCATGAACGATCAGGGGAACGCCAGGGATATCAGTTGCTGTATCTGCTCGCGGCTCTGTGCTCTGTTCGCGCATAAGAGAGGTTTTTACCTGATCCCCGTTATCAGGTATGGGAGGTTCTGAATCGGTCATACGCATCACCTGCTCGGCCACCTGATCCGCTTCTTGCTCGTAGACATCTCCAGGCTGGTTGACCTTGAGTTTTGTTTGCGGCACTGCTGCCTGCGTAGAGTGGAGTGGTATCTGGCTGAAATCATGACCGAAGCGTGGTTCTATCAATGCTTGTGTCGTTGTATCAATCTGCATCTTCTGAGAACGCAACATGTTTAGCACTGCCTGATTGCCTATGGTTCGCTGGAGTTCAAGGAGTGGATGTACTGCAACGTGATTGAGCGATGTCTGGCGCAGCGAGGAAGAAGGTATCTTCGACTGTTCCTTCTGTGCTGATTTCGTAGTTCGTTGATATTCCATGCACTGCTCCTCTCGCTTGCTCTGAATGGCTTCACTTGTTCTTGTTCTGGTGAAATTCGCAACATCTTAAAATACCCATGGAGCAGTTTACCATATAATGCTCAATTTTCGCTCAATTTTGACTGTGTTACAAAATCGGCCGTTAAATGCGTCTCGAAATCGACCGTTTCTTGCGACAAACGGCTCAGGTTCGAGAGAACCGGGGCGCATCAGAAGCGCAAGCGCGGCATGAACGGCTGAGCTATCTCAAAACTCATGTCACAATCAACATCTCATTTTCCTTCATGTGAAATGAGTAAGTGAGACAAAAGGGAGAGCTTATTTGAGGCTATCGGTCATCCTCACTGCCAGGATTTGTAAACCATCCGTGGCGAGGTTTCGTCGTAATACCCCAAAGGCACCAAATTCTTGATCGAATACGAGCCAATGTATGCGAACTCTGCGGCTTCCAATCCGCATACGGAAGCAACTTTCAAGTGCACCATGTCAGAAAGCTCAAGGACGTGAAACGAAAATACTCTAAGCGAGGCGATCAGGCGCCAAATTGGGTGCTAGCCATGTGCAGCCTGAGACGGAAAACGCTGGTGGTATGCAAAGCATGCCACAGGGCAATCCATACAGGACAAAACGGGCATAGCATCGGAAAAGCTGTTGAGGAAAAGCGTGCGACGCAGGAATGATTGGAGAGCCGTGTGCGCTGAAAGGTGCAAGCACGGTTCGGAGGGGGGCGTACAGAAACCTGGGCTGGAAACAGTTCAAGGCGCTGGGCGCCTACCCAACAAAACGACCACAACCGTAAACCTTGCCTATGGCCTGGCTCGTGCTGGCCGGCGTGTGTTAGTGGTAGACACTGACGCACAAAGCAATAGCACCTACTCGCTATTAGGAAACCTGGACCAGGATCCCACATTGTTTGATGTGCTGTTCAATAATGCTCGCCTGGCCGATATCATTGTGAGCACCAGACAGGAACGGCTCTATCTAGCGCCCAGCTCCATCGATCTCTCTGCTGCTGATATGCTGATGGCCAGCGCGACGGGTCGCGAGCGCCGTCTAAAGCGAGCGTTGGCACCTGTAGCAGAGCACTTTGACTACATCTTGATCGACACGCCGCCCAACCTGGGCATCATCACGATTAATGCGTTTATCGCTTGCACAGAGGTCATTATTCCCATTGCCTTAACGACGTATGCCCTGATTGGCATCAACATCTTAGAGCGCACCATGCAGGAACTGAGAGACAACCTTGACGTTCCCTTGCCCATCTTCGGAGTTGTGGCAAACCTTGACGATCATATGCGCATCAGTGCTGAAATGGTGCAAGCTGTTCGTGAGCATTATGGAGATCTCGTCTTTCGCACTGTCATTCCACGCAATATCAAAGTTGAGGAAGCACACAACCAAGTCGCAATCCTGTATGAGTATGCGCCCGCGAGCACTGGCGCCAGGGCCTATGAAAGCCTGGTGCAGGAGGTATTGAGCCGTGCCGAGCACTAAAAGAAAGTTCGTCAATCCACTAACGCAACCATCTACATATCCAACTACGGAAACGTCTACGGAGTCGGAAACATTGCCATCTACATCTACGTATACGTTGCCACAAGCCAAACATAGGAAGCGTGGATCCCAGGCATTTGAGAAGACACATGAACGCATCACGCTATGGCTTGACAGTGGATTAAAGCAACGATTTGAAGCCCTTGCAGAGGAACAAGGCGCTGCAAAGTCAACACTACTCGACGAGGCTATAAGTGATCTACTGGCAAAGTATCAGGCTTAGAACGTTCATTCAAGTATGGACACAGAGTATTTAACGCCGCGGCAAGTTGCCCAGCGGTTCAGAGTGGACTATACAACCGTCATGCGCTGGGTTAGAACCGGCGCGTTGGAGGTTGAGACGATCCGCGAGGGCAGGCGCAACAGACACCGCATTAAGAAAGCGACTGTTGAGGCAATAGAACGGCGCCAGTCTCACCGAGCGCTGGTGTAAATACTAAATTCACCAACGGATTGAAAAAGAGCAGCTCGCCGGCGCTGGCCAAGCCCTCACCATTTTGAGCGTAGCGACGCTTGCTTGCTGTTAGAGCCTTTTCAATGCGTTGGTAAGATTTGCATACAAAAGGGTACCGCGGCGTCGAGGGTCTGCAAACGATTGATCATTCAATGCCCAGCAGCGCCGCGGCAAACATACCGGCGCATAATCCCCTGTAATCTCTCTTTAGTCTGATGGATGCCAGCATGCACCGATCGCCAGGGCTTACCTCTTGGTGCGAATCACTTCGTGTTGCTCATAGCCCCTGCGTACTCCGTGAATGAGGTAGTCGAACGTCCCGCTCTTGCCCTGGGCTTCCCGCACGACGAGTTGCGCCGTGTCCAGTTCCACTACGTAGAGTTGCAGCCACTCGCCACGAGGCGTGAGCTGCACGGTCAAGCCTTCGTTGGCAGTGACGAGCCCGAAGTGCTCCGGCAGTGCCAGCACTGCCTTGCCGCTCTGAAGCTGACCGCTGCCACGCAGGTACGTCCCCGCTTCGCCCCCCTCCAGCGCAATATACACGATTTCCCTAGTAGGGTCGGTCGGATGCGCCTGCACAAAGGGTTTGGTGCCCGTTGCCGAGAGGTTGCCCTGCACCTCGACATCGCCAAAAAACCGTCCGGCCAGGCCGCTCTTGCTGGAGCCTTCGACGCCGACGCCGGTGTTGCTCAGGCCGGAGACGCCGGCGCTGCTGTTGCTCAGGCCGGAGACGCCGGCGCCACTTGTGCTCCCTCCGTAGACGCCGTTGCCGCTCTCGCTCTGGCCGAAGACGCCGACGTTGCTGTTGCTCCCGCCGATGACGCCGATGCCGCTCTCGCTCTGGCCGTAGACGCCGGTGCCGCTGGGGCTGCTGCCCTGGACGCCGGTGCCCTGATTGCCGGCGCCGTTGCCCTGGACGCCGATGCCCTGGTTGCCGGCACTCTCGCCGAAGACGGCGGTACCACTCTCGCTGGAAGCGTTCACGCCGGTGCCGCTGTTGGTGGTAGCTCTGACGGCGTCGCCAGTGATGCTCTGGCCGAAGACGGCGGTACCACTCTCGCTAGAACCGTTCACGCCGGTGCCGCTGTTGCTCTGGGCGGAGACGCCGGTGCCGCTGTTGCTGATGGCATGCACGCCGATGCCGCCGCTGTTGCTCACGCCGAAGACACCGGTGCTGCTGTTGCTCTCGCCGGCGACGCCGATTCTACTGTCGCTGAAGCCATACACGCCGAAGTTGCTGTCGCTCTGGCTGTAGACGCCGGTGGCTCCGTTGGTGCCCGCGGCTTTGACCGCTGGCGTCCCATTCACGCTGCTGGCAAATTCAGCTGGTCCCTGTTGGGTCACACTCATTGGTTACTCCTTTCTCTGCATGTTCCCTTTCGGGAAGTCAGTTCCTGCGAGCCAGCAGGAACTCTGTTGATACTCAAAAGTATATAGCGGTGCTCAGAAAGACTGAGCCACTTGTCATTTGTCAGATAAAAACTACCGTCTGTCAGATAATGTGCCACGCTGCCAAGCGACTTCAGCCGATCACCTCTGCCCTATAACCTGGCGTGACATCATTTTCTTCGTTCGCTCCGATTTTTCCCGTCTTTTTGGCTCTCTTTTTGAATCCAACGCCAGGATATGAGGCAAATTTGGCGCATTTGCGCACGCGTTTGCGCTTTGTTGGTCTCCGGGAACGCCTGCTGGAGCGGTTTCATTCAATGCCTCGGTTTCCGCCTCATATCCTGGCGTTGGATCAAACTGTCTTTTTTTGTAAATGGTGCCAAATAGATGAGCTATGATGTCACGCCAGGTTATAGGGCAGGAACTTTTCTCAAAAATCGTCTCGATGCGCTCCACAAGACGCCTGAGAAACCAACTGTGGTATCTTTTCGTGAGCAACCTCCCGACAGGCCTATAGCTCAGAGTTTGATGGCCTGCCAGAGACCAGGGAGGGCAGAGGCTCCTCTCGCCCTTCCTGGAACGTCGGCTCTCGGCGCTATTTTTGCGGGGGCACCGGGCGTTGGAGATCGGGATAGCGTGCACGGAGGGTACTCTTCTCTTCTGGCTCCCCATAAAGGTCGGGATGCAGGTAGTACCCCTGCTCCTGCGCCGGTTTGTCCTGCTCGATGGCAATGCGGTGGGCGCTGGCCCAGCGGTCCTGCCGGATGCCTGTGACCTGCCAGCAGACTTCCATCCCGGCTTGGCCCCCGGCAATGGTAAAGCGATTGTTCTGCAGTTTCTCTGCGATATAGACAGGAGCATAGCCCCCCAGGCAGGTCAGTTGGTAGCAGACATCAGTGTTGAGCGTCTCGAACCAGGCGGGCAGACGCACCTCGGCTTGTCCGTTGGCATCCAGCGTCACCAGGCCATCGTAGAGGTTCTTCATGTCGGACGACTCGACAAACGAGTGGGATAGGTACTTGTGGGCCGCGTCCAGGGGGTGGTCGATCTGGAAGCCGCCCCCGCTCTTCCACAGCAGGCCATGCACCTGGACCGAACCGTCAAAAAGCCCTGCGTAGCCGCTGGTGCTCTGGGCGTAGACGCCGAAGCTACTGTCGCTGTGGCCAAAGACGCCGGTGCCGCTGATGCTCTGGCCCTGGACGCCGATGTAGCTGTCGCTGAAGCCTAAGACGCCGATGTTGCTGCTGCTCTTGCCGTTGACGCCGACGTCGCTGTCGCTGGAGCCGTTGACGCCGGTGTTGCTGTTGCTCTGGCCGGAGACGCCGGTGCCGCTGTCGCTGAAGCCTAAGACGCCGGTGTTGCTGCTGCTCTGGCCCTGGACGCCGATGTAGCTGTCGCTGGAGCCTTCGACGCCGATGCTGCTGCTGCTCTGGCCGGAGACGCCGGTGCCGCTGTCGCTGGAGCCGTAGACGCCGGTGCTGCCGTTGCTCTGGCCGTAGACGCCGGTGCTGCCGTCGCTAGTGGCAAAGAGGCCATAGCTGGGACCCCCCTCAGCATAGATAGCCAAACTCCTCACTTTAGGCAGAGACGAACTAGCACCCCCGCCCACGGCAAGTAGACCGATACCACTCCCGCTCTGGGTGTAGAGGCCGATGCCGCTGTCACTGCTGGCGTTCACTCCGTAGGCGCCACTGGTGCCGGTGGCCTGGACAGCGGGCACGCCACCCGTGGCGCTGCTACAGACACACGGGCCGCTTGTCCCAGGCAAGCTGCTTTCGGCAGCCAACGCGGCCCTGCTGCTCACCTTCAGCAAGGCTCCCACCAGCGAGACGGCAGCGGCCACCGCCCGACGGAGGAACCTGCGGGTGCCCGTGGGCTTCTCACTCATGGTTGAGGCCGGCGGTGGCGCGGCTGGTGTTGGAGGGTGCGGCTGCAGGGAGGCCAACGCTTGCTCCAGGGCCGCCACTCTGCTGGTCAGCGCTTCGAGGGTCGTGTCATTCGGGGTCGTACTCATGGGTTGCTCCTTTCTGGTTGAGAGCCAGGGCAGATCACCTTTGTGCATAGGAAAGCACGTTTGGCGTCCGCATCTGTGCGGATCGGGGGTCGTCTCGTCACTCGTGCATCTGCCAGACTGCGTGCTGCATCTCTAGGCAATTTGGCACAAAGCATCAGCTTGACTCTCCTGCGAATTGGGAGACGGAATATCTCTTCTGTCAAATGATACCACAAAACCCTGACAGAGCTATACTTTGCAGAGTAACCTGCCACGCCGCCAAGCGCTTTCAGCGGATTGCCTCTACCACTATAACTTGGCGCGGCCTTTGCACAAAGACTATTGTAGTTTGCTCTGTCTTTGATCTCATCTCATTTTCGCCTTGCGCCAAGTTATGGTGGCAAAATTGGCCGTTGCATTCTTTCTAAAGAGTACCACAATAGATGAGCTAAGATGACACGCCACATTATGGGTCAGAGCCTCTTTTTGGGTCAGATGAGGCTGGGGCTGCTTCTAAGCTCTACTGACGCCACCGCTTACTGGCAGAAACGCGCCAAGATATTCAACAAATGACACCACTTCCCTACTCTTTCGTCAAAGTGCAAGAACGACTTTCTTTTTTAGAGTGAGGAGAACACGTATCCTTTTTCTCCTCACTTTGTGAGTGAAAGAGGTCATCTCATCAAGCCTCACAGACAGAACAGTTACAATACTAGCATACTCTCTATGAATTGATCATCCTATGATCGTTTCCACAGAGAGAAAGTGAAGCAGGTCACACCGGAACAGCAACACCTCTACCTGGCTCAATGCCTCTGCGCTTTGCTGTAGCACCTGGGGCTCACTGAAAGTGTCAAACACGGGTAAGTTGGGCTTACTCAGATGATCAAAAACAAACTCTTACCAATGAGGTGTCGCGGCGTCGAAGGTCTGCAATCAATTGCTATAAATCCAACGCCAAGCTGCTTGAAACGTCGGGCCTCACATGCTGATAGCGCGAGGGTGTTCTGAGATCCGCATGCCCTAGCGTCTCCTGAATGACTTTGAGCGGCGTGTTCTTTTCCATTGCGTGTGTAGCATGGGCATGTCTCAGCCAGTGTGTAGACGCCTTGACACCGGCTTGCCTCGCAATCGTGGATACAATGCGCCAGACCTGCACACTCGATATGCGATCCGCCTGGCGCGATTGGAAGACGTACTCAGAGGGCGAGGCCTCGGCGGGCCTGTAGTTCGTGAGGGCAAGCCACACGGTTGGATGGAGGGCGATAGATCGCGTTTTCTGCCTCTTGCCAAGTACCGTGATCTGGCCTCCTGCAGACGTCTCTTGCACATCACACCATTGCAAGTTACACAGTTCAGCGCATCGGATCCCACTACCATAGAGCAGCAAGAGCATAACATGGTTGCGCTTGTTGCCTGATGTCTCAGCAACATAGAGCATGCGTTGTACTTGCGCCGGCGAAAGGATGCGCTGCGCTAGTTTATCCTTGCCTTGTGGGAGCTGGAGCGCCCGCCCAACGTTGACAGGAATATAGCCGGTATCTTTGGCAAAGGTCAAGAGCGATTTGACGGTGGCCAGCATACGGGCGCGTGTTGATGGCTCCGGATACGTGCTGGCCAGCCAATCGCTATAATCCTGTAGATCGGTTAATGTCACCTGGGCAAGAGGCATGCGTACACGATCATAAAAGGTTGCGATATCCTGGCCATAAGCGCGGCGGGTGTGCGGGCTGCGTTTGGAGCGGAGCCATTCACGAATGATAGTCTGGTCCTGGCCAGGGGAATCGAGTGGAACAAGGGATGTATCCATACGACCTCACTTCAGTGAACGATAAGTACCCTTATCTTTCTCTCAGTATACTGCTTGCTTGCTTCGCTGTCAACAACAAAAAAGACGCACCCAGGTTTCCCCAGGTGCGCATAGGTCACTGCTCTGGCTGTCGAAGCACATAGGAACGCTTCTCGCGGTCGTAATCAAAGTACATCCCTTGCACATGGGCCTGCTCAATAAGAGCTTGTAATTCTGCCTCGTTTTCAGCGAGCGGGCCCGCTTCCATCAGGCGCGTATAGTCCGCTATGGCCTGTTCCTGATTGAATGGCACATCAGCGCCGCTCACTTCCTGCTCGTCCTCCTTCACCTCTTCCAGGTGGTGGTAAATAAGGTGACAAGTAAGCAGGTTTTAAGGTGACGAGTGAGCAATCGGCGCGAAGAGTGAGCACTGGGAGGTATCCGCCTGGAAAAACCGCTCCCCATCTGGTATACTCCCTCTAGAAGTTGTAAATTGCGTTCTTCATCGCGAGGCGGTACTTCCCGAAAGATAAGCTCCAGAGGCCGCTCTTGCAGGAGGGATGCGGATGGTCGCACCGGCTGTCGAAGGCATTGATTTATTCAAAATTGCGGGTCGCTCCATTTCGGGATGGATTCCCAGCTTCAAGACTGGCACGAAGGCTGGCACAGCTTCTCATGCCCGGCAGCCGTTCTGTAGCCAGTTGGAAGAACGCCTCTTGCTCTGGTTGGAGTACCACCCACTGGTTGCCCACTACGCGCGTGGTGACATTGGCCCACAGTTTGCCACGACCTATCGACTGCCTACCCCGAAACACGCGCCGTTCGCGATTGGCTACGCTTTTGAGGGCAACCCCCATGACTACCTGCCCGATGTCGTGGGCACACTCTCGAACGGAAAGCTGTTCATTGCCGAGGCGGGCATGGAGGATGACAAACGGGGTGATCGCAACCTCGCCAAAGCGGAGGCCGCACGAAGGCTCGCACGCCTCCAACGAGGCGTCTTCTGGATTGGCACAGAAAAGACACTTACAAAGCTTCGCCACTACAATCTGGTCTTCTTGCATGCCAGGCGAGAGAGTTTCCCCGCCTTTGCTGACATTGCTGTGGCCTTGCGGGAAGTATGGCCCTGGGGAGAAGTCGCCAGTGTTGAAGAGGTCGCGCGCCGCCTGGAACAACGATGGCCGACCTCTCTGGTAGAAGCGGCGATCTGGAAAGTGGTGGCAGACAGCGCGGCAGCGGGGCATCTGTTGGTCGATCTGGAGCGGTTCACGCTTGATCGCAAACTTCCTCTGGCCTTGCTCCCGCCTGATGCTCCGCCTCTTGTTCCTGATCCCCTCCTAGACACGCTCCTGCCTGAACCGGCACAAGAGGTGACAACCATCTCACGCGATCCGAGCGCCCTCGTTCCGGGTCCGACGTTTGATGCCTCCCGGCTCCCTGAGCCTCAACGGGAGCAATTTCACCGGAATCTGCGGGCCGTGGAGCAGGTGCTGGCTGGGGCACCTCAAACCAGGATAGCAGCGGAGTCAGGTATCCCTCGTTCTACGCTGGGGCGGTTGGTTCGGCGAACGAGACAGCTCGGCCAGATCGCCTGTGTGCCCCGTGGGAGCTATCGTCGTGCAACGACCATGCATCCCGCCTTCCAGGAGTGTATTCGTCGGCTGTATCTGCTCCCCACACGCCTGTCGATGACCGCGATCCATGAGCATACGGAAATGCGACAGATAACGGCACGCTTGGAGGCGGAAACAGGCAAGCCGGTCAAACTTCCCTCCTACGATCAGGTGCGCAGGGAGATCCACCGACTCAAAAGTGAGCCCGAACTGGTGGCCGTGCGCGAAGGGGCCAAATCGATCCCTCGTGCGCGCGAGTCTGCCGAGTCGTTTGCGCTCTCCATTCCCGCTCCCGCGCTGCTCACACAAGTCGATGAGCACTCCCTCGAACTGTATGTCGTGACGCCCGATGGCATTACCGTGGCGAGCCGTGTGCATGCTGCTGTGCTTGTCTGCGTCAAGACGGCGGCGATTCTCGGTGCTGTTCTCTCCCTCGGTCCGCTCAAGGAGGAGGATTATATGCGCCTGGTCAAGCAAAGCCTGGAGGGGAAAGATCGTTTAGTTGGCCTTGCAGGATGCGAGCACTCCTGGCCGTGTTTTGGAAAGCCAGCGATCATCTTCCATGACCGGGGCAAGATCTTCACCTCTGAGCGCGCACGGCAAGTGCTGGTGGATCGGTTGGGGATTATCACTGAGCAAGCCCCACCGTACGCGCCATCAGCAAAGGGAACCGTCGAATCGCTCTTTCGGTGGATGACGCAGCGCTTTGAACGCCGTCTGCCCAACACGTCCTACGGCGTCCACGATGCCGAAGCAGCGGCGCAAGCGGGAGGCATGACGCTGGAAGAACTAGAGCGCTGTTTCTATCAGGCGGTCGTTGATGATTATCAACAAGCCTGGGACGACCTTCGACGGCAGCGCCGCTCGGTGCTCTGGGAACAGGCGGTGGCACAGAGTGGGGTGCCACCGTATCTGGGCTCGCCCGATGATCTGAAACTCCTGTTGATGAAGGCGATCAATCGTAAGACGCCCCATCATGGGTATCGCACATCTTCAGGAAACCGGCTCTCGTTTCAGGGACGCTGGTACGTCTGTCCCGGCCTGCTCTCGCGACTCCAGGGCCGCGAGTTTGACGTGTATTACGACCGCCGCGATGTGGGTGTGCTCTACATCTTTGTCGAGGGGGAATATGTTGGGGAAGCCTACTGTCCCCAATTGATGGGAGGTCGCGTCAGTGAGTGGGAAGCCAGAGCGATGCGCAAACAGGACGAGATGCAGGCCAAGATCGCCCGCGAACAAGGGCGAGAGGTTCGCGCTCGTATTCAGGAAGAAGCGGGGTCACACCGCAAACGCCGAAGCGCAGAGATTCGAGCACGTGAGCAAAGCCGTCAATGGGATCGCCAACGGGAAGACATTCATCCTGCCGAAGTGATTGAGCGATTAGCGAGTGTCCAGGCCAAGAAACCAGCAGTGCCAACACTGCCACCTGCCGTCCCGGATGCCGACCCTGATCGTCCAGTTCGTGCCTTGCCCATTCGCACCTTCCGAGAGGAGCCGCTGCCATGACTCATCCCATCTTTCGCAAGGAGATCTTCATCGAGACGGCCTTTGAGCGCCGGTTCCAGGCGATGCTGCGTTCCGCCTGGCAAAAGCAGAGCTGGCATGTGATCGTCGCTGATCCGGGTGCTGGCAAGACGATAGGCATTCGAGACCTGATCCGAACGTCTGGCTCCCCAGCGATAATAGCGGTCACGGCTCCGAAAAACAATGAAGAGGAACTGGCTCTGGGCAATCAACTGTTCACGGCCCTAGGGCTGCCGCTGCGAGGACGTTGGAGCGACCGCAAGCCCAAACTCATGGGGTCGATGGTCCAGTTTGGCGTCAAATGCCTGATTGTGGATGACGCGGCGTTTGCACTACGGGTATCCGGTTGGGTTGTGCCTGGTCACTGCCGGGCGCGGGAACACGATTCCCTTGAAGGAAATCTTCGATCAGCCTGATATTATGTGGCTGCAATTCCGCCGCCGCCTCGACAAACTGGAACCGTTCTGCCGGATCGCAGGACACACGTCGGAAGAAGTGCGCGAGATCCTGGCGGCCCTGGAAACCGTGTACCGTGAACTCTTTCCGCACCTCAACTTGCGCCAATGGTCAGGAGCCATCTACACCTGGCTCACGCAGCCGGTCCTCGACCCTACCAACTCTGGCCGCGTGACGATGGATTACCTGATGAAGCTCGTCACGACTGCCCTGGAATGGTCACATGCTGCCGGGGAAACCGATGTGAAGACCGAGATGCTAGAGTCCGCCGCTTCACTCCTCGTGCTGCGTCGTGATACGCTTCGGATCATTGATGGAGCAGGACCAAGCATCGAAGCCCCTCAATCGGAGCCCACTGAGCAAGGGAATGGGAGCGGGACGGAACCAGAACGAAAAGCTATGCCTGCCAATCATGTGCCTCACACGACAGAAACGGTAGGAACGGTGGGAGAACAGGTGCAAACAGGCAAAACACCCAAATGCACGTTTTCTGGGGTGGTTTCCATCGAACTCCAACGTTTTCTCGACAGTGGCGTTACGCTGGTTGAATGTCCCGATTGTGCAAGGATGCGCACACTCTCCCCAAGCAAGGGAGTCCTCCGGTTCCCGTCTCACGACAAACGCAAAACGAATGCCCCCGTGACCTCCCAACGATGGGCCATGTGTGAAACGATCTGGGAAGTCGTTGGAGGAGAGAGCAAGTGACGCCAATTTTAGCCACGAAACTGTATCTCCCTCCGCTTCGGCCTCACGTGGTCAGCCGCCCCCGCCTGATCGAGCGGCTGAACGAGGGTCTGCACCGCAAGCTGACCCTCATCGCTGCCCCCGCCGGCTTTGGGAAAACCACGCTGGTCAGCGCATGGGTGGCTGGGTGCGACCGGCAGGTGGCCTGGCTGTCGCTGGACGCAGGGGAGAACGACCCGAGACTCTTTCTGACGTACCTGGTCGCTGCTTTACAGACGATTGCGCCTACCATTGGGGAAGGGGCGTTGGGTGTGCTCCAATCCCCTCAGCCACCGCCATCCGAAGCGATACTGACGGCCCTGCTCAATGAGATCACCACGCTCCCGGACCATTTCGTCCTCGTCCTTGACGACTACCACGTGATTGATGCCAAAGCGGTTGACATGGCCCTCACCTATCTCGTCGAGCACCTGCCGCCGCAGATGCACCTGGTCATTGCCACCCGCGAAGATCCACAGTTACCCCTGGCCCGGTTACGCGCCCGGAGTCACTTGACCGAATTGCGCGCCGCCGACTTGCGTTTTACCGCCTCTGAAGCCGCCGCATTTCTCAACCAGGTCATGGGTCTCAGTCTCTCGGCGGCAGACATCGCCGCGCTGGAAGACCGCACCGAAGGCTGGATTGCCGGCCTGCAATTAGCCGCGCTTTCCATGCAAGGTCATCAGGATGTTGCCGGGTTCATCCGGGCATTCACGGGAGACCACCGCTACATCGTGGACTATCTGGTCGAAGAGGTCCTGCAGCGTCAGCCCGAACCTGTCCGCAGCTTCCTACTTCAGACCTCCATTCTCGACCGCTTGCATGGCCCGCTCTGCGATGCCGTCACCGGCCAGGAAGAAGGCAACGCGCGGCTGGAGGCCCTGGAGCGAGGCAATTTCTTTGTCGTTCCGCTGGATGACCAGCGCCACTGGTATCGTTATCACCACCTCTTTGCCGAAGTGCTCTCCGCGCATTTGCTGGCGGAGCAGCCCGATCAGGTATCAACTCTGCACCGGCGCGCGAGCGCGTGGTACGAGCGGCATGGTTCGACGGCCGATGCGATCCGCCACGCGCTCTCCGCCTGTGATTTCGAGCGAGCGGCGGACCTGGTCGAGTTGGCAATTCCAGCCATGCGCCAGAGCAGACAGGAGGCCAGGGTGCTTGGCTGGCTCAAGGCGCTCCCCGACGAGCTGCTCCAGGTCCGGCCCGTGCTCAGTGTTGGGTATGCCTGGGCGTTACTGCTTAACGGCGAGCTCGAGGGGGTGGAGGCCCGACTTCAGAATGCCGAGCGGTGGCTGGACACGACAGCAGACAGGGGTGAGATGGTCGTCGTGGACGACGAGGAGTTTCGCCGTCTCCCGGGTGCGATCGCCATTTTTCGTGCCGCAATTGCCCAGGCTCTGGGCAATGTACCCGACACCCTGAAGTACGCCCAGCAGGCGCGGGACCTCGTCCCGGAGGACGACCTTCTCCTGCGCGGCTCGGCAGCGGGATTCCTGGGGCTCGCATATTGGACGAGTGGGGATCTCGAGGCCGCGCACCGGTCGTATGCCGAGTGCATGGCTCTGGTGCAGCGGGGTGGGTATTTCTCGGACGCACTCGGCTGCACCATCGCCCTGGCGGATATACGGATCGCGCAAGGTCGTCTCCACGAAGCAATGAGCACCTATGAGCAGGCATTGCAAGAGGCTCTGGGACAGGGCGAGCCAGTCCTGCGGGGAACGGCCGACATGTACGTGGGACTGAGCGAGCTCCACTGTGAGCAGAACGATCTGCACACCGCTACGGAACTCCTGCTGCGAAGCAAGGAGCTGGGCGTGCTCGCCGAGTTGTCGCAAAACCGGTATCGCTGGCGCGTCGCAATGGCTCGCATACGGGAGGCCCAAGGGGATCTCGACGGCGCGCTCGACCTGCTCGGTGAGGCAGAGCGCGTGTACATGGGAGACTTCTTCCCATATGTGCGTCCTATCGCGGCACTCGTGACACGGGTGTGGGTCGCGCAGGGGAGGTTGGGTGAAGCCCTCGGTTGGGCGCGTGCGCAGGGCCTCTCCATTAAGGACGACCTCAGCTACCTGCGCGAGTTCGAGCACATCACCCTGGCCAGGGTGCTCCTGGCCCGGTCTACGAGCGAGCGTGCAGACAGCTCCATGCTTGAGGCAATGGGACTCTTGGAGCGCCTCCTTCACGCAGCGGAAGAAGGGGAGAGGACGGGAAGCATCATCGAAACCCTGATGCTGCAGGCGCTCGCCCACCAGGTGCAAGGCAACATCACTGCTGCTCTTGTGCCGCTGGAACTGGCCCTGACGCTGGCTGAGCCGGAGGGCTATGTCCGCATCTTTGTTGATGAAGGCCCACCCATGGCGGTTCTGCTCGCAAAGCTCCACGAACACTCGCGGAAACGACCCCGTGCCACCTCGACGAACGTTCCCCTGGCCTACATCGAACGGCTCC
>WNGP01002074.1_pt1 | contig 16684 bp, 16 predicted proteins | sample 5407671 | NCBI WGS metagenome assembly WNGP01 (sample SAMN13153381, study PRJNA577476) | soil metagenome | isolation source: 40 cm soil or saprolite under Garry oak tree replicate 2 | place: USA:California | collected 2016-06-15 | reverse complement strand
GCATTCATCGCGTGCATGCCGGAGAAATCTGGCTCGATAACCGCATGACCGCCGAGGTCATGAAGGCGTTTTCGAAATCGTCGGAATCAGGTCCGCGCCGCGAAAAGCCGTTGCTCAGCGACCGCGAAAAAGAAATCGTGCAGCTTGTCGCGCAGGGCTTTCGCAACAAAGAAATAGGCGAAAAGCTCTTCATCTCCGAACAAACCGTCAAAAACCACCTGCACAATATCTTCGACAAACTCGGCGTCTCCGACCGCCTCGAACTCGCGCTGTACGCCATCCACCACCGGCTGATTGATCAATCGTAAGTCGCACCACGATTCCCAGCGGGACCGATGCGTTGTCCGAGGCCGACCGCTCGGCTTGCCATCCATCATCTCTTCATCGGCCAATCGTAATTTTTTCTCAGCAATTTCGCTTTTCGTCACCCTGATCTTGCCAAGGCGCGCGGGTTTTGTGCCATCGCTTGCACCGCAATATTGGCGCCGCTTTCGGGTTCAGAGAGACTAGAAACACTTGTCAAACCGATAATTCATTTGATACATTTAGTTCCCATGCTTCCCTCGGCCCGGGTAGTCGGTTCCTTCGCCCTATTGCTCGTGTTAGTGTGCCGCGCTGCTTGTCCTCAGGGTAGTGCCTACACGGCCCCGACCGATTTGGATACGCTGGTTCAAAGTGCTCAAACCATCTTCCGCGGCCAAGTGACGTCTGCCAAAGTTGAGCCTCATCCTCAATTTCCCAATTTGCAGACTGTTGTCGTTACTCTGACGGTCACCAGAGTATTGAAGGGCGAAGCAACCTCCACCATGACTTTTCGCCAGTATCTTTGGGATGTCCGCGAGATGCCGGTCTTTGCCGGATACAAAGGTGCGGGCGAACTTCTGCTCTTCTTGAACCCGGTCTCGCCCTATGGCCTGACAAGTCCTGTGGGACTGGAACAGGGGCGCTTCCGTATCCTTCGTGATACCAAAGGGAACCGCTACGCTCTCAACGGCCGCGGCAACCTCGGCCTGTTCAGCCAAGTCGCAAACAAGGCTAGCTCCCGGGGCCTGGCATTTTCCAAGTCAGTCAGGGAAATGCTGGCAAAGCCCGCTGGTCAGGTTCCCCTCGATGTTTTCGAAGAGGCCGTTCGCACACTCGTCGGAGCAGCCAAGTGAAACGACGTCTGGCTGCGCTTCTTCTTTCCGGCATCCTCTTTGCTGGATTCGCGGATGCGGGCGGTCCCCTTCGCGTCGCGGGCGTCGGCGCAACAAATCCGGGGCAGCCGTTTGTCTGGGACGTGTCCAAGCCGATTCGCTACACCGTCGACGGTGGACCTCTTAGCGTGAACCCAAGCGGTCAAGTGGTCATCAGCAATTCTCAAGGTGTGACCCGCGTCCAGAATTTGTTTCAGAACTGGCAGTCCGTCTCCACGACGTCCATCACTTATTCCTATGCGGGGCAGATTTCTGGAGCCGGAATTCCGTCAAACGGCGATGTCAAGACTATCCAGGATTTCAATGCACTCGTGGGTTTGTGCAACAGTGGCACGCAAAACCCCGTCATTTTCGACGCCGATGGCTCTCTCCTCCGAGCCTTGGGCCTCAGTCCTTTGGTTATCGGCTTTTCGGAAACCTGTAAATTGGACCCTCAGGCCGGTCACATCGTCTCCGCTTTAGTTTTTCTCAACGGCGAGTTCCAGGATGGTGTCAACGATCCTGGCACTTCGAATTACGAGCTGACTGCCGATCAGTTCGACGAGGCGATCACGCACGAGATGGGCCATTTCTCGGGCCTTGGCCATTCCCAAATTAACCTGGACCTGTTCCAAAGCGGATTTGTCGGGAACTGCCCCCTCGATGAGTTGGCGGGGTTGCCGCTCATGTTCCCCGTGGAGTTCTGCCAATCTCGAAAATCTGCCGGGCTACCCATTCTCGCACCCGACGATATTGCGTGGATCTCGAAGCTGTATCCGAACGCCAGCTATTCGTCCAACTATGGAGCCATCAGCGGCTTTATCTTTTTCTCGGATGGCATCACGCATGTTCAGGGCTTGAATATTATTGCTCGTCGCGTCGATGATCCCTCGACTCCGCAAGATGAATCCAAGCGCATGGCAGTGTCGGTCGTGTCCGGTTTCGAATTTACTGGCAACCCCGGGCAGGCGATTACCGGCGATAACACAGGCGGCAGTTCTCTTGGGAGCCGGAATCCCTCTTTGATCGGTTACTATGAAATACCCGTAACTCCAGGAACTTATACCCTTCAGACTGAAGATCTTAACGGCTCTTTTGTCGGCGGCTCCAGTGTCGGCCCACTCGACCCTCCGGCCATCACCTATGGAGCCTACGAATACTGGCACCAATTTGAATCGGCATTCGACGACACCTCCAAAAGGGATCCTCTCACGGTCCAGGCAGGGCAGAAACTTAGCAATATCAACTTCATTCTCAACCAAACACCACCTCGATTTGATCAGTTCGAAGATGGGGAAGTGCTGCTAATAACTCCTCAAGCTCCTTTTGTTTTTCGGACTTCGCGCGAGCCTTGGCTTGTCGAGAAGCCGTCGTGAGAGTGAAACCGCAATCGCTATTCAGTTTGGCCGGACTTGGTTTCTTAGTTTTCGCAGCAGGATGCGGCGGCGGTTCGGCTTCGGTTTCACCCCCACCACCTCCTCCCCCGCTCCCCGAAGTAATAACAATCACGTCAAATGCAAACCTCCAGTGCGTCCAGAACGTTCCGTTTAGTCTGACGCTTCAAGCCCAGGGTAACTCCAGTCCATTGACTTGGACCATTTCCTCCGGTCAATTGCCGATGGGACTCTCCCTCGATTCTTCTACCGGCATCATTTCAGGCACGCCGACGGCAGGCCCGGGCGCTGTTACCATCCAAGCCGCGGACACTAAGGCCAGCACCTCCAAGCAGTTTAATTTTCTGGTTTGGACAAAGCTCACCATTAATCCTGTCAATCCTCCCGCCGCACATCTAAATGCGCCCTACTCACTCATTTTCACCGCTCAAGCATCCTCGGGCATCGCGAGTTGGGCCATTACCGCCGGGCAGTTGCCGCCCGGCCTATCTCTTGTTGTGAATGGAGCTGCGCAGGCCTCAGGAACTCCTTCGCAAACTGGCACTTTCACGTTTACGCTACAAGCGCAAGACTATACGATTCCGCAAACCGCGACGAGGGATGTCACCATCATCGTGGATAGCCATGTTGCCATCACCAAAGCCACCTTGAAGAACGGCGGCCAGAATCAAATCTACTCAGATACTCTTACAGCGGTCAACGGCACCCTTCCACTTCACTGGTCCATTTCGGGCGATTTCCCGGCGGGTCTCTCTCTTAATCCTGCTACCGGCCAAGTCACCGGAACACCCAGCAATTTTGGCGGATTTGCCTACTCCGTGTCTGTGAACGATTCTAATTCCACTACCCAAGGCGATTCCGGCCAGGGAATTCTCAACATTGCCGAGCAGATGCAAATTGTCGGGAGCCTCAACCCGGCTTATATCGGCCAACCGTACAATTCTGGTTTTTTCACTATCGGCGGTTCTTATCCTTATACTTGGACACTGGCTTCAGGTTCCCTGCCTCCAGGTTTAGCTCTCGCCCAAGCTGGAAATATCGTTGGCACGCCGACCCAACTCGGCTCCTCGAGTTTCGTCTTGCAGGCAACTGATTCAGGCACTCCCCCATATATCCTCACGAGAGCCGCGACGCTCAACGTAACTCCCACGCTCCTCAGCGTTCTTGGTAATCCGCTTTCGCCGGCACCTGTCAATGTCATCTATCATTCGCAGATTCCTGCATCCGGCGGAACGCCACCCTACACTTGGAGCATCTCCTCTGGTCAGCTGCCTCTGGGCCTGAACCTAGACCCGGCTACCGGTTATATCGATGGCACTCCCACGCAAGTAGGCACATTCAACTTCGTGGCCATGGGAAGCGACTCGGGCAACCCGGTGCAAACAGCTACTGCCAATACTTTCATTCAAATCCGAAAAGGTCTGGGGCGCAATGATTCGATCGCTACTGCCACTCCCCTCGGCAACAGCGCCAATCTCCAGATTCCGACCCCGCTCTCTATCAGTCCCTATCTCGATCCAATAAACGCACTGACGCCAAACCCCGATACAGATTTTTACAAACTTGTCGCCAATGGCGGGAGCCTGGTTCATGCAGAAACGTTCGCGCAACGTTCCTGGGGTGCGGACACGCTCGACAGCGTTCTGGAGATTTTGGATGGGAGTGGCCAGCGTATGCAGACTTGCAGCCAGCCCACGTATGTTGCGACCTGCCTTAACGACGACCTGGACGCCACTACGCTCGATTCGGCCCTCGATTTCAAAGTTCCCGGCGGCTCAACCGCGCAAACTACTTTCTACTTGCATGTCTTTGACTGGCGCGGCGACGCCCGGCCGGACATGCAGTATTTCTTGAACATCAGCGGGGTTATCGAGCCCCTTACTATTTCTCCGTCAACATTGGGAGTCGGGGCGACACGCGGAGTCGCCTATCAGCAACAGTTCTCCTCGAGTGGAGGATCGGGCACCGTCACTTGGTCAATCAGTGGGGGAACCCCGCCGCCAGGATGGTCCTTTAGCCCTGCGGGTCTTCTCAGCGGGACAGCCACCACCAACGGCTTCTACACTTTCAGCGTGAAAGCGGCGGATTCAGCTAATCCGCCAGACATCGCCACACTCACATATACGCTTCAGATCGCAGACCCTCTTGTGATCACCAGTCCGGCGATCTGGCCAAGTGCGTGCTCTAACAGACCCTACTCATTTACAATTCAAACCGCGGGAGGAATTCCTCCGATCCGATTTGGTTTTGTCTCTCCCGCCTGGATGGCGATAAATCTCGACCAGAGCACGGGGACTTTCAGCGGTATTCCCGGAGGCACGGGAACATTTACAGGGACTGTAAGCGCCATCGATTCTGCGCAGCCGATCTCGGGACAGAGCCAGAACGTCAGCCTTACCGTGACTACCACCAGTCCACCGTGTCCTTAGCATCCTGAATTTTCCTTGCGTGCCCGCCTTTCTCCCGCACCGCTAATATCGCTTACGGTAACTGTAGGTGACTTCCTCGCCTTGCAGGCGCAGGCTCGCGATAAAATGGGATTGCGAGTGAGTAAGGAGAATTCTCTCCGTGCGCCCCCACATTTTCGCCTTGGCATTCGTTTTTTTGGCCGCCGGGCCGTGCGCCCTTGCACAATCGCCCGATCCTGCTGGCGCCTCTCCCGGGAGCAGCCCTGCTCCCGCGCCTTGTACGTCAAACTGTCCGCAGGCGCCTGCCAAGCCGGCAACTTCTAATCCCGATTCTCAAGCTAAGCCTCCCGCGAAGCCGCACAAGGTCTATACCAACGAGGACATCGACGCACGTCCACATGACATCACCATCGAGGGCACGCGCGACATTCTCCAACGACTGAATGCCTGCGACCGCACCTGCTTCGATCAAGTCGCCCAGCGCGCGGGACTGAATGGTGGCTCCGGCCCTCGTTGGAAATTAACGCTTCTCGATGCCATTGAAGCCGTAAAGGCCGACACTGCCTGGCAGGGAATTCTTGGGGAGATCATCGGCGTCCAAGGATTGGCGTGCGAGACCCAAGCCAAGAAAACACAAGACATCCAGCGATTTGCCGACGCCCGCAACATCACACCGAGCGAGTTGGCTGTCGAGCGCGAGTACGAACCGAAGTTCCACGATATTCAGAACCGTCTAAAGGCCGCGCTGGACCGCGCCAACGCGCACATCAACAAGTCTTCGCCGGGCAATCTGCAATCTCAATACATGCACATGCAAGCCGACAAAATCGTTCATGCCACCTGCACGATCAATGTCCCCAGACCTCCGGATGACACTGATGACCCCGCTGATCCGTGATGTCTGCCGCACCCGTTTCCCTGGGCGAATACCGTTTGCCGCTTTGCGCGGCGCCCATTATTTTTTTACCTTCGTTCTGTTGCTGATCGCTGTCTCGTGCGTGGCCGTCGCGGCGCCGCCGCCACAATCGCAGGATCCCAGTGTGAAACCTGCCGCTGTTGCCGCCGCGCAGCAGTCTTCAACAGCTACCTCGAATCCTTCTCCTCACACCTCAACTGAGAGGACTCCCCTGCAGAAAGCCGTTCATCAAAAAAAAGTGATCACCGAAGATGACCTTGCGAAGCCGGCAAGAGTTATTTCCTTGAGCGATCTCGAAGGAGAGGAAAACAATCCGACGTGCGATCTTTCCTGCGAAGCGGAGCTTCGGGCACAGTTGGGTTTCGGACCCGAACGCGAGGCTGAGTTTCGCAACCAGTTGACGCTTGCGCGCCATGAGATCTCCGACGATAGAGTGTGGAGTACAACTCTGCAAGATGCGCTGCAGACGGCGAGTGGGTATTGCGACATCAAGCGACAGATCGAGAAGATCGTCGGCAAAGGCGTGGTGTCGGAATACATTCGAAACGACGTTCATTCGCGCTTTGCCGATCGCGAGGGCAAACTGATCTCGCAATACAGAAATTCGGCGGGCCTCCTCACCCAGCGGATTCAGGCCGTTCAACGCTCCGCGCCCTTCCGCGCCACCGTTATGCAGTACCAGTGGAACGAAGCCACCGCCAGAGTTTGCCCGGATTACACTCTCCCATGATCGCCGCTTCGAACTCGCGCGCTGCCGCTGCTCTTTCGAGCCGCGTTCTTGCGTCCTTTTTCCTGCTTGCCCTTCCTGGCGCGTCTCAACGCGCCCTTGCGCGCACTCCGCAATCCTCCGGCGCACCGTCTGCTCAGCAACAGCCCGCTCAGGAGCCTGCAAAAAAAGATTCTGCAAGTACCGCATCTGATTCCCCCGCTTCGAAAACCAATGTTCCCAAGCCGCATCGCGTCTTCACCAACGACGATCTTTCCCCGAACTCCGGCATCCCCGTCGCTCCGGGAGCGCGCCGCCGCCTAAAACAGCTCAATCGATGCGACCGCACTTGTTTCCGTGAAGTTCAGAAGCAGGCGATCGGCTGGGGCTACACTGCCGCCTTTCCTCGATCCACTCGGCAAGAGATGGAGGACCGGCTTGCCAATGACATCGAAGAGCTTCAAAACGACCCCAAGTGGCAGCGCCTTCTTCTTGAAATGATTTCCGCGCACATCGACTCTTGCTCGGCAAGGCAGAAGAGTCCGCCACCAGACGATTCCCCGCCTCACACTCCCACGCGCGCCGAACTCCTCGATGAGGAAGAGCGCATGAAGAATTATCGGCCGCCCACTTCGAGCAACGTCAATGCGGCCGGATCGGCCGTTTTGTCTTACCGTTTCAGTACCAGACCCGATCCCCTCAAAGCTTCCCTGATGGTCCATCAATATATGGACGAAATGCATCTGGAATGCCCCGTCGCACAGTCCACTGCGGACTCCGATGATGCTGAAGATCCCTGATTTCCGCTCCGCAGCTAAGTTTCTCGAGAAAAATACAAAATGACCCAAAGATGAAACACGCCAAGGTTCTCCTACTCTCCGGCCTGCTGCTCGCGCTTTGTCTCTCCAGTTTTTTCGCCCTATGGCGTCGCGCCAATCGAATCCACTCCGCAGAGGCCGCCGCTCCTCATATCCGTTGGTCCTACACTCCGGGCCCGAGCCCACTTTCCGGAATCGCGCTCTCACCCAATGGCGCCATTCATTTCGCCGCCCTTGATGGCATTTACGCGCTTTCGCCTGAAGGTCAGTTGCTCTGGAAGGCGCCGCTGCCATTCGGTCCCGTCGTAGCCGCCCCCGCACTCGCTCCCAGTGGCACGCTCTACGCCGCGAGCCAGTCCGGCAAGCTCTTCGCTCTCGACACTTCCGGGAATCTGATTTGGCAATCCGTCAGCTCACAGCACAAATTTTTCACTCCGCCCGCCCTTGGAGACGGCGACGCACTCTACGTCACCGACGACTTTTCCGATTTGTTTGCGTTTGCCCCGAGCCTGGGCGCCAACATCAATTGGAAGCATGCGACCTACAGTGCCGCGGGAGCGAGCGACGACATCTTGCTCGGTTACAACCAGTACGGGGAAGGCTGGTCGAGAACTTCACCCGTCATCGGCGCGGACGACATGATCTATCTCGCCCATCAGTCGTGGCTCTACCAGCTCAATCCGCGCGGTGAAGTTCTTTGGTTCATCCAGTTGCCGGTCGTGCAACTCGATTTTCCCGCCGTCGGTGGAGATGGCACGGTCTACGTCGAAGGTCACAATCCGCCTTGGTTCTTTGCACTTGGCCGCGACGGCAAGCAGCGCTGGATGGCGCCAGCCTCTAGCCGCATTATGGGCTCGCCGGTGATTGACAAAGCCGGGATCCTCTATTTCTGCGATTCCGACTTGATCAAGGCCCTCATGCCCGACAGCCGTCAAATATGGTATCTGTTTACCCCTTGCAACTCCGGTCCAGCCCTCGCCGCCGACGGCACGCTTTATCTCGGAACCAATGGTCGTCTCACCAAAAATGGCCCTCGCCAATCATTTCTTTCCGCCGTCACCCCCGATGGCAAACTCAAATGGAAAATTGAAATCCACGGAATGGTTCGCGACGCTCCCGCCATCGCCCCCGACGGAACCATCTTCTTCACCACAGACCAGGGCTACGCCTACGCCGTTTCCGACGCCGGTTCTCCTCCCATGGACTCGCCCTGGCCGCGCTTCCAGCACGACGCACAAAATTCCGGCCGCTCCCCCTTCTACCGCTGACATTCTCCGCCCTGGCCTTTCCACCGCACGCAGACTCCGCGTTCCGCTTCACTCCAAAAACTCACGGCCAATAGCTCCATCCACCAAAACGAAGCCAACTCCAGGTACAATGCCCTGCACTTTTGCGATAAGTCTCTGACGGAGCCAGGCTTAACTCGTTTCAAGAAACGTGCCGGGCGGGAGGACTGCTTTCATGAAGCCGCTGCTGACTTGCCTGTTCGCTGTGTTTGCCTTGTGCATGGTTTGGGGAACCGCAGATTCCTGGACCGCTACTCCACCAGATCGCCAAATCGCCATCACCATTGACGATTTGCCTGCTGGCGCCGCGAATTCGATGTCCGCCGCGGCCATCACGGAAATGACCGCGAAATTGCTCGCCACCTTGCGGCAGCAGCAAATCCCGGTGGTGGGCTTCGTAAATGAAGGCAAGCTCTACAAATGGGGTGAAGTCGACGAACGCATCAAAGCCCTCAACATGTGGCTCGACGCCGGTTTCGAACTGGGAAATCACACCTTCGGCCACACCTCGCTGAACAAAGCCGGCCTCAAGGACTTCGAAGAATCCGTCGTGCGCGGAGAAACCGTCACCCGCCTCTTGCTCGCGCAACACAAGATGAAGCTCCGCTACTTTCGCCACCCCTACCTGGATGTCGGCCGCGACCTGGAAACCCGCCGCGATGCCGAAGCCTTCCTGGTCGCCCGCGGCTATCGCCTCGCGCCCGTCACCATGGACGCCTGGGATTGGGCTTTCTCGCGTGTTTACGACGACGCCAAAAAACGCGCCGATACCGCGCTCCAGCAGGAAGTCGTTAGCGCTTATCTTTCTTATTCCGCCGCCATGTTTGATTATGAGGAGAAGCTCTCTTGCGACCTCATCGGTTACGAACCGAAACAAATTCTGCTGCTTCACGCCAATCCATTGGAAGCCGATCACATCGCCGAGTTGCTCGAGCTGCTTCGCAAGCGCGGCTATCGCTTCATCACGCTGGAGGACGCCCTGAGCGATCAAGCCTACGGTATGCCCGACACGTATGTCGGAGAAGAAGGAACTGGCTGGCTGGAGCACTGGGCCATCACGCGCGGCCGTCCTCCGCTCGGCGCGCCGGTCTTCCCACCCGCCGTCGCGCAACGCTCCAAAGCCCTCCCGCCTGCCCCGGGCGAAACACCCTCTGGTGGCACCGCCAACCCCTGAGAACGTCATCTGGTCCGCACGGGTCTGGACGAACTGGTCGGGACAAGTGTCGACTCGCCACCCGATGTTCTGGTGTAAATATCTATGTTTAGTTATAGTTAGCGGGATTCCCGGAAAGAGCGTTTTCTGCATTCTGGATGGGTTCGCCCATCCCTATGGTCCCAGTTTTCGGCCCGGTCCTAGTACGTCGGTACTTCTCAGAGTTGGATCGATTTTGTATCCGGAGTCCTATTGTTCCCTGGGTCCCACCCGGATACACTTTTCTTTCCATGAGGAGGACTTCTTTGACTGGTTCCGAACGCCGCACTACCCAGCGCTTTTCCATGCGCCTGCCGCTCACGGTTCGTTGGACCACGGGGGCGGCCGTTGGTGAAACCAGCACCGAGTCACGGGACGTCAGCTCCCGCGGTGTCTATTTCTTCCTTTCCAAGGATGTCAGGGAGGGCTCGCCCGTTGAGATTCTTCTGACTCTTCCCAATGAGATCACTCTGGCCGGACCCGTACGCGTCCGCTGCCTCGGCCGCGTGCAACGCACCGAGCCTCGCGAAGAAGGCGCCGTCGGCGTGGTTGCCGCCATCGAGCGCTACGAATTCCTTCGCGGCGAGGAAGAAAAGTAGAAAGTTTCGGGAAGTCAAGTCCCCTGCTTCCTGGCTCACGGCCGCCCGATCTTTTGCGGCGGCAAAAAATCCGCAGGCTGAACTTCCAACGCATTTACTACCCTGCGGCAACAAGATTTCTCGAACTGCTTTCTGCTCTAGCGGCGGGAAGCATTCTTGAGCGGTTTCTTGGTCCTGCCTTAGGAAAGATTCTTGACGAGTTTCTTGCTCGCTCACTGCGGAGGCGGGCAGGATAAGCCGGGGTGCCTTGGCCCCTCAGCGAAGCTACCCCGGCACTTTTTTTGTAGCCCTTCGAATCCGGTATTTTTTCCATTTTTCCCTTTCATCCGTGAATGTTTCGCCCTAGCTGTATCCTCGGTGTTCGAATCCTCTCGCCTCGCTGGCCTCCAGTGCGCCCCCCGTTACCTCTGCGCCGCCTGTACTTGAGGGCAGGCGATTTCCACAGTGCTGGTAGGAGAGGATGGAGGCACCCCAGCAGAGGCACGGCTATAGACGGGGAATTCGAACCGTGCTTCGAATCTTAAGAATCCGAAGGCCTTGAGAAGCGCGATGGCGCGCCAGTTCGAGAGGTTGAAGTGCGCAAGGATGCCCGAGAGCGGGCGGAGAGAGTAGGGGGAAATCATTCGAATGGGCCTGGAAATAGACACAATCAAAGAAATTGAAGAAATGAAGAGCGAAATCGCAACTGAGAATCCCGCCGGTGCGGAAGTTTTGAGCGGAGGGGATTCCATCGGAATCTCGCTCCTCGATCTTGCCGAGATTCTGGACCAACACAAAATCTGGGTGGAATCGGGCGGGGAATCAGGCGTCAAGGCCGATCTCTGCGGCGTGAATTTAGCCAAAGCGGACCTGACGGGCGTGAATTTGCAGGGCGCACATCTGCACCGGACGAACCTTGCGGGCGCGGATCTTTCGATGGCAAATTTGCGGGGCGTAAGCCTGGTCCGTTCGAATCTGCAGAATGCGAATCTGCTGGGTACGGAACTGCGCGGTGCAAACCTGATGGGTGCCAACCTGTATGGCGCGGAAGGCCTGTGGTTTGGCCGGCTGGGGGGGACGAATCTTTTCGATGCGGTGCTTCCCGAATCGATTTCCGCGGTAGACACCTCGAAAGCGATCGGCGATGCGACGAAAATCGCGCGCTGGTTTTACTTTCTCACGGTGGGAGCGAGTCTGCTCTGCTGCCTGCTGATCGCCTTCACGACCGACGTGCGGCTGCTGTTGAATACGTCGGCGCTGCCCTTCATGCGGCTGGGCAACGTGCTCCCCATGACGGGGCTATATCTCGGTGGTCCGCTGGTTCTTCTGGCGCTTTCCCTGCGATTTCATTTTCTGCTGCTGAGGTTGTGGGGAAGCATGGCTGCGCTCCCTGCCGTCTTTCAGGATGGGCAAACGCTGGAGAAAGATGGCCCGTGGTATCTGATGGGGTTGGTGCGCAGACACTTTCGGTGGCAGGGGGAATCGCGCTCCGCGATGATCGCGTTCGAAACGGTGCTTTCGACGGTTCTGGCATACTGGATTGTTCCCGCGACGCTGTTCCTCTATTGGCTGCGGTATCTGCCGCGGCAGGACTTCCGGGGGACACTACTGCATGTGTTTCTGATGACTCTGTCGGTAGCCACGGCGACGAGTCTGCCTTTTGTTGTGTCGCGGGTGCTTCGGCCGGGCGACATCCGTTTGCCAAAGTCGAAAAACATCCTACGAATGATCCTGGGAACCACGCGCGCGGCACTGACGACGGCGTGCATCCTTTTTCTCTTTTCTCTTGGCGTGAACCGGGGATTGCCCTTCGACAGGAGCACGGCCGCGGAGGAATCGCCGGCCGATGTGAGACGCTGGGCGGCAATGGTCTTTCAATCGGTGGGCTACCGTCCCTACGCGGATTTGACGGAGGCAACGCTCTCAACGCCTCCCCGCGCCGGTCAGGTATGGACGGACGAGACGGTGGAGAAAATATCTGGCGCGCGGCTGAATCAGACGAATTTGCGGTTCGCGCGAGGGTACCGGGCTTTTCTGACCAATGCAAAACTGTGGCGCGCAAACCTTGAGGGGGCGTATCTATCCGAGGCGGACCTGCGCGGAGCGAATCTGCGCGAAGCACTGCTGCGCTCGGCAATTCTCGATCGTGCCCAACTGACGCACGCCGTATTGGTGTCCGCCAAAGCCACGGGTGCAAATCTGACGGCGTCGGATCTGCGTTTCGCCGATCTCTCTTACGGCACGTTTGAGAATGCGGTGCTTTCGAATGCGAAAGCTTCCGGGGCGTCGCTGTATGCGGTGAATTTGCGGAATGCGCAACTGCTGCGGACCGATCTTTCGCGCACGGACATGCGCGACACGAAACTCGAGCACGCGGTGCTCTCGTTCGCAAATCTAGAGCAGGCGGATCTGTCCTCCGCAAAGCTGGAGGAAACGAACTTGACCGGCGCTATTCTGAAAGGGACCATCCTGCTGGACGCAGACTTGAAGAAGGCGGATCTGCGCGGAGCTTATTTGACGGGCGCGGTTTTGCGTGGCGTGGAACTCGATGGGGCGAACCTGGCGAGCGCGGATTTGCGGGGCGCTTTAGGAATCACGGCGGTGCAGGTTTGTTCCGCCCTGCATGGCCGCTCTGCCTTGCTCGACCCGGATCTGGCCGCCGAAGTGCAACTTCGCTGCGGATCTGCTCAGTAGTCCACAATCACCAAATACGAACGAGGCGCGTGGTGGCGGTGTTTCTTTTCGCCGCGAGTGCGATCCGCGCCCAGCAGTCCGATCAGGATCCGATCGGACAGAGCTTTTTTGCTCCGGAACTCGTGATTCAGCATCAAGAAGCGATCGGGCTGAGCCCCGAGCAAAAAGATTACTTCAAGACGGAAATCCGCCAGGCACAGTTGAAATTCACGGAGTTGCAGTGGAAGCTGCAGGATGAAATGGAGAAATTGATCTCCCTGGTCAAACAGCCGCACGTAGACGAGCAACAGGTTCTTGCGCAATTGGAAAGAGTGCTGGCGGCGGAACGCGAAATCAAAAGAGAGCAAGTGACACTGCTCGTTCGAATCAAGAACAAATTGACAGCCGAGCAGCAGGGAAAACTACTTGAGCTGCGAAGTAAGCCGACGAGCAAATAAAAAAGAGGAACAGATCGAAGCACGGGTCAGGTGAGGCTAGTGGAGTCCCGCTTTGCATGGGCGCGCGATTTTGATGAATCTCGATCTGGCGGCGGGAGTTCAACAGCGCTGCGCCCCCTCGCAATAGCAGGGAATCAAGAATCGCGTAAGGCAAGCGAGTTCTAATGAAGACCGGCGGCGTTTGCAAATGTCGCTTGATGTTCCTCCTGTCCTGCCGTCGATCGTTGGGCTTGACTGGGGGCAGGGGCTGTCGCGGTGGGATACGTGACGTAGAGCGCCATGCCGGTCAAAAGCGTTCCGGCAACAAGATTCCCGATGGTGACGGGGAGCAGGTTCCAGAAAAGCCACTGGCCCACGGAGATGGGCGCGCCAAGCATCATGCCGGACGGGATCAGGAACATGTTGACAACGGAGTGCTCGAAGCCGAGCGCGAAGAAAGTCATGATCGGAAGCCACATGGCGGCGATCTTGCCGACGGTAGAACGCGAGACCAAGGCCAGCACCGCCCCGATCGTCACCATCCAGTTGCAGAGAAGGCCCTTCACCAGCGCGGTGGCCCAGCCACTTGGGCCCAATGTCACGTACGCCAAGGTTTTTTTCTGCGCAGCTACTTTCATGAGATCGGCAATCGCGCCGCCATTTCCGGTGCGCCAATTGGTGATCGCCAGATAAAAAAGCGCCGCGTAGAGCACGCTGCCGATCATGTTTCCGGCATACACCCAAGCCCAGTTGCGCAGCAACCTGGTGACGCCCACCGTCCCGGCCATAACACCTGCGGGGAGCAAAGCAAAATTCCCGGTGACTAATTCCAGTCCTAGCAACGCGAGCATCACAAACCCAACCGGGAAGAGAATCGCGCCCGCGATCGGAGGGAGACCCTGTGACGACACCATGAAGACAAGGGATGTCGCATACCCAAGAAACGCTCCGGCAAGGATTCCGCGGATGAGCATGTCACGAACGGGCAGATCGGACTTTCTCCTCGCCAATTGCACCGCCTCTTGTAATAGTTCCTTAGGACTTACATAATCCGTCATCGCTCTTCCTCCCATACACAATTGATTGGTGTCCCTAAGTCCATCAACGGCAGCCGTTGAGTCTTGTACTGCCCCATGCCAGGCCGCTCCGTCTGCAGTCGTTTTAGGCCACCCCGCCCGGGGGCGCCAAGACGCGAGATGTCCGCCATGATGCCAATCCCGCTGTTGCGGCGGCTGCGAACAGCGGGTCACTCAAGCCCGCGTGTTCCTTTGCTTCCATCTCGAAACGATAGGAACGGATGACATTGGCTACGACGTCGGGCAAGGCTTCATCGCAGGGCACGGTCTCCAGAATCTCCTGGCCGGCAACCGCATGTGGGCCGGTCCTGCCGCCTGTGTAGATCGCCACCGCATCGACAATTTTCCCGTCAATTTTTGTTTTGAACCCGCGAAGACCGATGTCGGCAGCTTGATGATTGCCGCAGCCAGCCGGGCATCCGGACCAATGAATCGTCAGGGGATTCACGCCCGTGCCCACTCTAGAATGGAGAGCCTGGGAGAGCGCGATGGCACGGCTCTTCGTTTCGATGAGAGCGAGATTGCAGTAATCCGTGCCGACGCAGGCGACCAATCCGCGCACAAAGGGAGAGGGACGAGGTGAGAGTTGTTTGAGCAGAGGCTCTTCTAGGAGCTTGGCCACGCGATCCGCGGAAACATTGGGAATGATGGCATTCTGCCCGGTCGTGAGACGAATCTCGCCGTGACCATAGACGTCGGACAAACGCGCGAGCTCGTCCAACTGATCGGGGTTGACTCTGCCGGTGGGAATGCAGAGTCCCACAGCCATGAGACTCGCCTGCCTTTGTAAGCTCACACCGAGGTGGTCGGCCTGAGTGGAGCCGCGCATATCTCTGCCTTGAAAGGCGAGCTCATGCCCGAGGCGCGCGACAAGTTCCGCGCGTAACCGGCGAATGCCCCACTCCTCGATCAGAAAGGCAAAACGGCACTTGGAGCGGGCCTCGCGCGGGCCGTGATCGCGGTAAATCTTGATCAGTTCCACCACGACCGCAGCCGCCTGGAAGATTTCGACAAAGACATTCAGCGGCGAAGCGACGGTGAATCCTCCGGAGCCCATCTTGCCGCCCACCAGCACGTTGAACCCAAGCCGGCCGGCCTTCTTCGCGGGGACGAGTGCGATATCCTGCGACTCACTAGGCGTGCAGTTGTCCATGCAACCCGTAACCGTGATGTTGAACTTGCGCGGCAAGTTGGTGAACTCCGGGTTGCCCTTGCTGCCGACGATGATGCGATCCAATTCGTGGACGACCGGAGAGGCGTCAAACAATTCGTGAGGCGTCAAGCCGGCCAAGGCGCAGCCGTTGATATTGCGAACGTTGTCGATGCCCGTCTGGAGCGTGCGCAGGTCCACGCCCCGAAGCTTCTCCCAGATTTCCGGCACGGAGTCGAGCGTGAAACCGCGCAGCTGGATCTGTTGCCGAGTGGTGATGTCCAGGACGCTATTGCCAAGCCTTCGGGAGAGCTCGGTGATGGTGCGCAATTGTCCGCTCCTTACAAAGCCGTTGGGCATGCGAATGCGCATCATGAATTTGCCGGGCGTAGGTTTGCGGAAGAACAGGCCGATCCACTTCAACAATTCTTTTTCTGCGGGTGTGAGCGCTGCCGAGCCCCGCTGGACGATCTGCGGCAACTGATCGAGGATGCGCAGGCCGTCACCGTTCATCGATGCCTTGTAGCCTTCGACGGCGTTTGTGCCAACGCGCGGTTGGTCGGGCTGATTCGGTTCCATCGTGCCGGCGATTCTTTCCGAACCCAGGTTCATGCGTGTCTCCGGGGTTTCGTCGGACCGTGCGAAAGGCGGCTGCGGGCTGAGAAGTTCTCACTGGCAGGCTCTTCGTGGAGACAGGCGGTCTCGATGACATGGAAAGAACCACCGAACCAAGAAGGCGAAGCTTTTAAGCCACTTCCGCGAAACATACGGAAATGCTGTCATTCTCCTGGTAGCGAACGCCAACTCAAAGATTGACTCGCTTCTATCAAAAATCTGAGGAGATTGCGCATAGTCTTGATCACACTGGTGTCACT
>WNGP01003479.1_pt1 | contig 16702 bp, 16 predicted proteins | sample 5407671 | NCBI WGS metagenome assembly WNGP01 (sample SAMN13153381, study PRJNA577476) | soil metagenome | isolation source: 40 cm soil or saprolite under Garry oak tree replicate 2 | place: USA:California | collected 2016-06-15 | reverse complement strand
GCATGGGGATGAAGTCCTAGAGGCTGTTCTAGCGGAGATGTGGGTTGAGTGCGTTCCCTCTGTCTACCAGGGTGCGGTACGAGTCAACAGTGAGGGCCGGTTGCACTTCCGGTATCACGTGAATTGTATTGGTCGGGAGCTTCGCGTTGAGCAGGGAACATGAGGTGAGGCGATGGTAGCGAAGTGGGAAGAGTGGGCCATGCAGCAAGCCGGGTCGCTGGTTGAGGAATGTGAGGGATGGCTGTCGTCTCACGAGTCCTCTCATGTGGTGATGGAAGCGGGTGAAGTGCTCGAAGAGGTCTTGAGCAAGCTGGAAGCAGGCCATCCTGTAACCTGGGGCGCATTTCAACGTGCCTGTCATGCGGCGTTGTGGTTGGCGTCTCTGGCGCATAGCAACGGGTTTGGTCGGGTTGGAATGGTCTTCGATGCGATGTATGAGCAGGTGTGTGCCCTGGCTGGCTATGAAGAGGGAGGTGGTTGAATGAGTGAGTGCGTGATAACGGGGCGGTTTCAGCCCTTAGCAGTGGAGATACAGGCAGAACTGGCAGCGCAGCATGGGCTGGATACGCTGCTCTTCTGTCCCAATGCCTGGGCGCTGCGGCATCGGTTCATCAACACCGAGACGGGGGAAACGGTGCGAGCGCGGTGTGGCTCCTGGTCGTGCCTGTACTGTGGGCCGCGCAAGGTGGATATGTGGCGGCAGCTGGTTAAGGCGGCGGAACCAACCTTGTTTATCACGCTTACTCAGGTGGGCAAGACGCTCAAAGAGGCGGCGCGGGTGCTGACGACGGTGCTGCAATACTTGCGGCGTGGCTCCAAGGGTCGGGGGAAAAATCGCGTTGGGGCGCGTCCGGCCTATCCGATAGAGGTCTTCGCTATCCTAGAGGAACATAGCGACTTTGAACACGTCGGGTTTCACTGGCATCTGCTGGTTAAGGGCGTGGACTTTCTCCCTAATCAGGTGGTGAGCGATGCGTTACGCTCGGCAACGGGAGGGCGTTCCTACATCACCAAAACCGAACGGGTCAGGAATAATAAGGCCATTGGGTACGTGACCAAGTACCTCATGAAAGAGATCGCACGAGAACGGCGCGGGATGGTCGAGGAGCAGGTGGTGAAGCCGGTGCTGTCGGTCAGCGAGGAGGGCAAACTAGTACAGGAGGAAGTGATGGTCACGGTCGAACGGCTCTGCAAGGCGCATCGTATCCGCTACTCCAAACACTTCTTTCCTGAACGTACTGTTGATCTGAGGCGGCGGTTGTTTGGAGAGCGGGAACAGGACGCTGGCGAGAAGCAGGGGGGAATTGCTCCATCACCAGCGCTGACACCGGAGCATGATGAGGCGTCTCAAATGGAGAACGTCATCTACCCTGATACGGTATCTTCTGAACACCTTAGCTGTACACAAGATGAGTGTCAACACCGGGGTGCTGACGATGAGAAAAAGGTAGGGGAGAATTCGGGAGAAGGTGCACACTCAAACGTGAAGCGTTCCTCCTGGATGCTCTATGAAGCAGAACCGGCTATCGATGATACTCAGGTGTGGGAACGTCGGCGCATGGCGGCATTAGCAGGAAATACACTGTCCTCTGAGGAAGAAGAGTCCTCGTTAGAGGCGTACCGGCGTCGGCGCTGGATGGCGCTGATCGAGGCATTGGTGGCCTTGCGTGAGGGCAGGCGGTTGTATTCGCGCCGGGTGGTGTCGATTTGGAGCTACCAGCGGGGTCAATTACGGGCAGTTAGTTAGTGTTGTGAGTCAAATGGCTTGCCATTTGAGCGGAAAGTGAGGTGGTTGATGAGTATGCAAAAGAAAGAGGTGATGTCACAGCCATTATTGTTGAGCATTCCAGAGGTGTGTAAGTCCTTGCGATTAGGCCGTACCAAAGTGTACGAGCTTATCGCTATAGAGCATCTTCCTGTTGTGCGATTTGGTCGGGCGGTACGTGTTCCACACACATCTCTGCAACAGTGGATAGAGCGGCGTGAACAGGGTGCCTAAGCCCTGAGAATGGAGGTGTCTATGGTGAGAAGAGGACACGGCGAGGGTTCCATTTATAGGCGCAAGGATGGGCGTTGGGTTGCGAGCCTCACCCTGGAAGATCGTAAACGTAAATACTTCTACGGTGGTACCCGCAAGGAAGTGCAGGAGGCACTTAAGAAAGCTCTACATGAGCAACAGCAAGGGACGCTTGTCACTGGCCCACAACAGACATTGGGGACGTTCCTAGACCAATGGTTAGAGCAGGCTCATCGCCACGTTATCAGATCAAGCACTTATCCGGGGTATCGTGCTATTCTGGACAAACACATAATACCTGAACTTGGGCATATCCGGTTGCAGCACTTGACACCCCGGCATATTCAGGCATTTTATGATAAAAAGCTCAATGAGGGTCTGTCTCCTGCTACTGTCAGGCGTATTCACGCTATACTCCACCGCGCTCTCGATACTGCTGTTCAGTGGAATCTGATCGGACGCAACGTGTCAAGTATGGTTTCGCTTCCACGTATGGATGGGCGCAAGATACAGCCGCTTACCGAGGAACAGGCAAAGCTGCTTTTGCAAGTCGTTCGCGGGCAGACATTGGAAGCGGTGATAACGGTTGCGTTGGTGACGGGGATGCGTATGGGGGAATTATTGGCGTTGCGTTGGTCGGACGTTGATTTGGGGACGGGAAGTATACAAGTTCAGCATACGATTAATCGCTATGGAAAAGGGGGACTCATAGAGTCTGAGCCGAAGACGGCAGCCGGAAAACGCAGAGTGATGCTGCCTCCATTTGCTTCAGACATTTTGAAAGAACATCGAGCGCGTCAGACAACAGTAAAGGCGAAGGTTGGCGCTGCTTGGAAGGACAATAATCTTGTCTTTTGCAACGGAGTTGGAGGGTTCATCGAGTCGAATAACCTGCGCGTGATGTTTCGTCAATTGCTGGAAAAAGCGGGGCTTCCGCGTATTCGCTTTCATGATCTGCGGCATAGTGCTGCTACATTACTGTTGAGCATGGGAGTAAATCCGAAGGTAATACAGGAGCTTCTAGGGCATAGCCATGTCAGCATTACTTTACAAGTTTACTCACACATGCTTCCATCGATGCAAAAGGAAGCAATGGACAAGCTTGAGGGCTTTTTTGGTGAATGAGCGGTTTTGCTGTCAACTTTGCTGTAGTTGACGTTTCGCAGCATTAGACGTTTCTGTGGGTCGAGGATAGAAGCGGGTTCGCTAGTCCTTGACTCTTTTGTTTGTGTAACACAACAACTGTCACATCTCAAACGATGCAGTTAATACAGGATGGGGTTCATATTTTTGCAAACGGTGTACATGAAGCAGGGATTCCCAGGGCAGGGGCAAGCCCAGCCCATTTTTGCAAACGGTGTACATTGAAGCAGGGATTCCCAGGGCAGGGGCAAGCCCAGCCCGTACCCTATACGGGTGGGCGTTGCTTCGTATAGGGTACGGGCTGGGCTTGCCCCTGCCCTGGTAGCTTATTTAGAGAAACTGCTCAGCTTGTCGTGGCGCGAAAGCCCTGGCCGTTGGCAATGAGCCTGCCCTGGTAGCTTATCTAGAGAAACTGCTCCCGAGCAGCGACCCAACCGTCTCCAGCAGTTCATCATCTGGGCAGGGTTTGGTGAGATAGGTATGTATCCCCAGTTCGTGGGCGCGTCGTTTGTGTTTTTCTGACGCGCGTGAAGTTAACAGAACGATCTTGAGTTGGGGCAGCATGGCGCGAGTGCGCAAGATATTGAGGACCTCGTAGCCGTTCATATTCGGCATTTCTAGATCAAGCAACAGCAGGTCGGGCGCTTCTTCCGCCAATAGCTCAAGCGCCTCCAGGCCATCGCGCGCTTCCAGGATTAGATAGTCTTTCTGGCTGAGCGTCTGAGAAAGGGAACGCCGGATGGTGACAGAATCATCCGCAATCAATATTTTTGGCTTTCCTCTTTCTGGCAATTGAAGGCGTGCTGCTTGCTCATTGCCAATTCTCTCTCCCTGCTCTGTAGGGACGCGATTTATCGCGTCCCCGTAATCCGCTCTATCCTGTCCCTGTAATCCGCTCTGTCGAATCAACGTTTCGGGTTGTGGTGTGTGGTCGTCGGTATGGAAGCTATCCCGTCCCCGTAATCCGCTCTGTCGAATCAACTCGGGCACATCCAGCACCAGTAGCACATTGCCCGCGCTATCTATGGCCATACCGGTAATGCCTGGACGCCGCAGCGGAGTGGGCGGCGGCTTCATGACCAGTTCAATCTGTCCTACGACTTCGTCTACCTGCACGGCGACCGGTGTCGTAACAGGCGTATCGGCTTGTAATACCAGCACAGGTGTTGCCGAGGCTCTCAGTGGAGCTTGCGGAGCGCATTTCAATCCTCTCGTGTCTTTGAATGCGGCAGACATCTGTGTCATGTGCGCAAAGCCGAGCAGCGCATTGAGCGTGTAGCTCCGCTCGTGCGCTTCCTGCTTCGCATAATCGATGCGCTGCACCTGAGAAAATGGCACAATCACACGCTGCTCGCCTGCACGTATCAACAAACCCTGCGCCACGCCCTTTGCATGGGGGAAGCGCAGGCGGAAGTCCATGCCCCCGGTTGCGTTGCGCTGAGCAGTGATCGAACCATGCAGCGGTTGGATGACCTCCAGTAACATATCCAGGAAACCACCTGGTATGGGTAGAGAAAAGCCGATTTCAATAATGACCTCGCTGCCGATCGTTTGCGCGTGCAGCCGGATTGAACAGGGACTAAGTTGTCCTTCCTCGGAACCTATGGCTTCAATGAGATGGGCGTGAATCAGTTGTAACAACGGAGCTTCCAGGGTTTCCAGGATATCCTGGTCAATCTCCACCGTCTCACCCGTCACCTCAAACTGCACTTCGCGCTTCCATGCCGCCCCCTGCACGGCTTTTTGTGCACTCGCAGAGAGTGCGCTGAACGGAGCCGTGCGCAGCAGCAGGGTAGTGGCGCGAATCACCTGCGCCTTTACCATATGCTGTTTCACGAGCGTATCGAGTTGTGCCAGCGCGTGCTGCAATTGAGCGGTTGAGGTGGAGACATCAGCTATGGCCTCATTGAGCGCGTGCGTCAGCAGGTTACTTTCGGTAAAGCGGTCAAGCTCCAATTCGTCCCACATTGCGGCCTCGGCCAATAGGGGAGGTGGGAGAGGCTGCTGTGGAGCAACTCCTGGCTTCTCCTTTCTTCTTGCCGTAGAGGCCCGATTTATCGCGTCTGCGTTCTTAGCAAGACGGATTGGGGCCGACGCCTGGTGCTCATGTCCAGTGCGCAGTTCTGCTTCCCGTAAAATACGCGCAACGAGTGACGAAGCAGGGCGCTTATCGTATTCCATATAGAGACGGTTCACGTCCTGCATAGACATTGGTAACGTCGCAAAGAACGCCTCTATGCGCCGCAAGCGAGCCTGTGCTACATGCAGTTCCTGAAGCGCCGTCTCAACCTGTTTACGCGCAACCTCCAGGGCAGTTTGCTGCTCGACCAGTTGCTCCGCATGCTGGATCAGCTGACCGAGATGTTGCCGGTCAACAGGGTAGGAACGGCGGCTCTCGCTGCCTTGCAGTCGCCCTACGCCCTGGAAGATCACCCCCGCATCCTGCTCTGTAGGGACGCGATTTATCGCGTCCTCACCGATGTCCCCACTGGATCTCGCTGGCGTGTGAATATCCAGGGCTGCATAATATTCTTCAAGATTGAGCAGCGGCTGCATATCCTCCTGGCCATGTGCCACTACACTGTGCAGTGTCATCTCCAAAGCGCCCATGGCATTCCCCAGCGCGAATAGACCGGATAGCAGGAGAATCTCACCTTTCTTCATATGCTGTATGAGCATTTCAATATGATGAGCAATAACCGATATCGCTTCGCAGCCAATCGCTGCCGCTGTACCTCGTATTTTATGCGCGACCCGTTGTAGTGTTAAAAACCCTGGCGAATCAATACGATCATCAATCTCCGCCTGCTCAAGCGCGCGCCGCAAAGCCGCAATATCTTCCCCAACCTCCGAAACAAAAATGGTCAGCATTTCATCTTCAGGCTCGGATGCTGCATCCAACCGTGTAGGGTACGGGCGACCCTCGCGGTCGCCCTGGTCGCCCTGGTCGCCCTGAAACACTGCAAACCTATCCGTCGCGTGGAAGGCGCGCACCACTTCCAGGTCTTCTGGGGAAAGTTCGCTGTGTTCGAAAGGATTTGATGCTTCAGACATGATACGCGGCCATTCCTATCTGCTGCGTCACATCGGAGAGCAGCGCTGGCACATCCAGGACGGGAACTTCAGCATACACGCCTTTCACAACTCCCGCCCGTGTAGGAGTGTAGAGCATGGATGGCCCGGTGGGAGGACGATACAGAACGTCAAATTCTATGGTGGTCGTCAATCCTACCGCGGGCACATACAGGCCAATGATCAGTTCTGTATGCCGGGTGATGAGCAGGTAACCTCCCGACGAGGGGGCATCAATGCCTGAGAGATACATGTCCAGGTTGACAACAGCAATCGTTTCACCCCGCCAGGCAGCTACGCCTGCCATCCACCGGGGTGTCAGGGGTAAGAGCGCAATACGATGCGGCGGCGGCACAACCTCCTCGATAGTGCGCAGAGGAACCAGGCAATTACCACGCCGCAGCTCGCATTCGAGATATTGATCTGGGTGTGAACTCTCACCCGACGGAGGGTTGCTGGCCTCCTCGTTTGCACGCACGCGCGCATACTGCCAAAATTCCTCGTCGGTTATCTGCTCAAGACGTTGTACCGGCAGATTGCCGGGTTCCTCCAGAAAAGCCATTTTATTGGTAGACAGGCACACCCAGATATGAGTGAACGACTGACATCACTTCTTGTGTGCGAAATGGCTTGGTAATATAGTCCTTCGCGCCAGCAAGCCTGCCCTTGAGGCGATCTATCACACCGTCGCGCCTCGACAACATGATGATGACCGTATTTCCAAATTGCTGCTTCGTTTTCAGGTGACGGGCTACTTCATATCCGTCCATTTTGGGGAGTCCGATATCGAGAATGACCAGGTCAGGTATGGGGCAACGCTGTTCATGTAAGGCACGTAAGGCTTCAACACCATCGCAGTAGCTCACGGATGGAATGCCTTCGCGTTTCAGGCTGGTTTCTATGATCTTCCGAACCGTGAGTGAATCGTCAATGATCATTACCAGTTTGCTCATCATTTCGTCCTCTTTCTCTCTCCACACTTACCAACAACATCCCTGTTAATTTCAGGCGCCCATCGTAAGCGCCCTACATTCCAAACAAGATACTACCTTCCATTCCTGCTGACGATGTAGCGGCCCCTTCATCGTGCCCGCCGTTGCAGTGATGGCTGTCAAGGTAGCTCACGACATTCCAGAGTGAGCATCATCTTGTTTGTAAAAACCAACAAATAACCGAAATTCGGGGTACCATAGGAACGGAATCTGGAAAAGCGGCGCGAATCAGGAAACAACCATAAAATTACCCGATTCAAATAAGTGATCCCTAGACAATAGTAACATACAGAAACGACATGTGCAACACAACGGCATAAAAATGTAATTAAAATTACCGATTTTGTGGGCAAAATGTCAAAATTGTAATACTTTTACCGGCTCAGGCGGGCCCGAACAGGTAGAGTAAAGGTGAAGGTACTCCCCTTTCCCGGCGTGCTCTCGGCCCGAATATGTCCCCCATGCGCCTCTACCAGGTGACGCGCAATCGCCAGGCCAAGGCCGCTGCCTCCACCACCAGGCCCAATAAAGTCGGCCTTCGATCTCGCTCGATTCACTTTATAGAAGCGCTCAAAAATGCGTGGGAGTTCCTCTGCCGGAATACCCACTCCGGTATCACGCACAAAGAAGGACTGCGTCACCCCCTCAACCTGCGGGCGTGTGCCGATCACCACATCGCCGCCGGAGGGAGTAAATTTAAGAGCATTATGCGCCAGGTTCACCAGCACCCGCGTAATATGCTTGCTATCGGCGGCAACCAGCGTCTTCCCCTGCTCTATCTCAGTCTGCAGCTGAACACGGTGCCGCTGCGCCTGCGGCAGCATGCGCGCCATCACCTCGCGTACCAGCGATTCCGCCTCCACCAGTTCAATCGTCATCGGCGTCTGCCCCGATTCGATGCGTGAAAGATCATGTAGCTCTGAAACCAGCACCGTCAGGTGTTGCACCTCGTTCTCGATCTTCTCCAGAAAGACCTGTGCCTGCTCCCGGTCCGTATCAATCGCCTCTTCCAGCGTCTCCGCCAGCAGTCGTACCGAGGCCAGCGGCGTGCGCAATTCGTGCGAAATATTGGCGATAAAGTCACGCCGTGCCCGCTCCAGCCGCCGCAACTCTGTCAAATCCTCAATCACCACCGCGTAGAAGCGGTACCTGCGCGCGCTCCGCGCCGTTTTTGTATGCTGCAGCGGCGTCACAGATATCTTCCAAGCACCCCGAGTACCCACCTTTTCCACGTTCCCCGAGTACCCACTGGCATGTTCCTCGCTGCGTACACTCCCCGTCTCAATACTTTGCCGTATAAGCGAGAGTATCGGCTGATCCGAGATGAACTGTTCGATGTTCATCCCCTCGATACCCCCGCTCGTCTCAAAAAGCTGCATCGCCTGCGAATTGTAATAGCGAATAGCCAGCGTCCTATCCACAATCACCAGCGGCCACGGTGTAGCTTCTAGGAGTTGCTGGAAAAAATGCTGGTAATCGATGCTGGTGGTGTCTGTCAACGCTTGTACCTCACAGCTATGCATCTGTAAACCAAAGAAAAGACCACCTATGTTTACGGTGGCCCTGGAGCGAGGCTCCTCGAATGGGATTCGAATTGGTAACCTACCGGTTTGTAGGTAGTGTATCACAAAAGTGTCGATGGGTTGGTTTAAGGAGATAAAAACCGGCAGGGCGCCCAACCAGCAGGTATGGTGGCCCTACTTTCCGGCTCCTCGAACAGGATTCGAACCTCTAATCTAGCGGTTAATAGCTGGCATGAGCAAAACCAGACAGGAAAGCTGTCCCAAAAAGGACAGCTCAACCCTCTTTATTTGTGATGATCACATATGGTGGTCATCACGATACCATTCCGAGCACATGTTCAGTAATAGAAAGGAGGACGGTCATGACACAACCGTCCAAACGCATTCTTGTTCTTGGCGCGGGGGTTGCAGGCTTGCTCTTTACCCTGCGCCTGGCCGGCAAAGTGGCCCGCGAGTCTGTCCAGATCACCCTGGTCGACGAATCGGACACCTTTACCGTGCGCCCCAGGCTCCATGAGTTTGCCACCAATCAGCGCGTCTTTAGGCGCTCGTTTTCTCAGATCCTGCGCAAAACGCAGGTCCAGTTTCTGCAGGCGCGGGTCACCAGCCTTGATCCCAGCCAGCACCGCGTCACGGTTCAGGATCAGCAGCAGCAGCATGAGCTGGCGTACGACTACCTGGTCTATGCGCTGGGGAGTATGACTGATCGCCACAGCGTGCCTGGGGTGGCAGAGTACGCCTACAGCCTCTCGGCAAGGGGTCCGTTCTCAGCCGCCGCCTTGCGCGAAACGCTCCCCGCCATCGCGGCCAGAGGCGGCCAGGTGGTGGTCTGTGGCGGAGGAGCTACCGGCATCGAAACCGCGGCGCAGGTGGCCAGCGTCTATCCTCAGATCAAGGTCAGCCTGGTGACGCGGGGGTCGCTCGCTCTCTCCTGGGACAAGAGCGTGGCCGACGCGATCCGGCACAGACTGGTGAGCCTGGGCGTCGAGATCGTCGAGCAGAGCGATGTGAGAGCCGTGCGCGCGCAAAGCGTGGTGCTCGACCAGGGGCGCGAGCTCGAATGCTCCCTGTGCATCTGGACGGCGGGCTTTGTGGTACAGCCCCTGGCAAGGGAAGCTAGCCTGGCGGTCAATGAGCGCGACCAGATTCTCGTCGATCCCTTTCTGCGTTCGGTCTCCCACCAGGAGATCTACGCGATTGGCGACGCGGCCTCGCCCGTCGAGGACCCGGGAGTCGCGCACGTGCGCATGAGCGCTTTCACTGCGGGGATCATGGGCGCTCATGGCGCTGATTGTTTGAGTGCCATTCTCTCTGGCAAGACGCCCAAACCGCTCAGCTTCGCCTACCTGGCTCAGGCCATTGCTCTGGGGCGACACCATGCGATCTTCTTCCCGCTTTCTCCTGACGATAGGCCCAGGTCGCCCTACATCACAGGCTGGTTGGGCTCTCTCACTCGCGAGGCGGCGGTGAGCTTTGTCGTGACAGCCACGTTGTGGCAACGGCGCCTTCCAGGCTTGTTTACGTGGCTAGGGAAGGGACGCTATGAGCAGGCACAGCGTCTGTCGCTCGCCAAAGAAGAGCACCCTTCGCTGCCAGTGCATCACCTCTCCTGAGGGAGGAGGAGATAGCTGCTCATTCGGGTGCCATGGAAGCAGATATTCCCGGCACCCGGTTTGGAAGTATAATGACGCAGGCGTCAGAGATGAGCATGAAAGTCTCAGGTCGCTGTATGATCAAAATGATAAGCTTTAGGAGACTTACGAAGGAAGAACATGGAAGAGTCATTTGAAAGCTACCGGCCCTACCTCTTCTCCATCGCCTACCGCATGCTTGGCAGTGCGATGGATGCTGAGGATATGGTGCAGGAGACCTACCTGCGCTATCAGAGCACGCCCAAAGACGACATTCGCTCACTCAAAGCCTATCTCAGCACGATTCTTATCCGCTTATGCATGGATCAGCTCCAGCTCGCACGCAGGAAGCGAGAACAGTACGTAGGCCCCTGGTTACCAGAGCCGATCCTCACGGCAGATACTGCCGAAGTCGTAGACCCGCAGGAGCGCGTAGATAAGCATGAATCGATTTCGCTGGCATTCCTGGTGCTCCTGGAGCAGCTCCAACCGTTTGAGCGAGCCGTCTTCCTGATGCGGGAAGTCTTCGAGTACGACTTCGCCGAGATTGCCACGATGCTTGACAAGAGTGAAGCGGCCTGTCGCCGCTCGTTCAGCCGGGCGAAGCTCCATCTGCGTGAGCATCGGCCACGCTTTGGTGCCTCTGCCGAAACCCATCGGCAGTTGCTCAACGGGTACTTCCAGGCGATGGAGACCGGTGAGATAACCCCCTTGATGAACCTGCTCTCCGAAAATGTGACGCTGTGGGCCGATGGGGGCGGGAAGGTCAAAGGAGCGGCCACGCGCCCGCTTACTGGGCGTGAGGCGGTGGCACGCTTTAGCGTGGGAGCTCGCCAACGCTTTGTGCCACCAGCGGGCGCTCATATGGAGATGGCCGTGGTCAACGGCGAGCCCGCGCTGGTCATCCGCGTTGGCGCTCAAGCTGTCTTCGTTCTGAGCATTGAAGTCGAGCAAGGGCGTATTCAGGCTATTCGCATCATTGCCAACCCGGAAAAACTCACCCGGGTCTGACGAGAAACGGGAGAGGGTCTCACGGCTTCTCTCCCCATGCTGTGAGCGGCAGCATCAGACCCCGGAAGTCCTCTCTCAGCATCTCGATCTGCATGCGATCGTAGAGCTGATCGACTTCCTCCTGCGTGGCGACCCCCATCCTCACGATAAAGGGCTGGAATAGCTTGAAGACGACGGCAGCGTCCCGGCGAAAGCCTTCATGAGCCTCGGTTCCGACCGAGTAATCGATCACGTGCGACTTGTAGTGAACACTGGCGCAGCCCGCATCGAGCAAGAAGCGTCCTAACATCGGCAAAACGCCGGTAAACCTCTGAGAGAAGCTTTCTCCCTGTAACTTGAGCGCGCTTATGATCATAGCGTTCAGGTCCTCTAACGCGGGACTGTTGGTGTAGTACCACCACTCGCTTTCCGTAAGACGGATGGTTCCTCCAGGTCGCGTGATACGCTTGAACTCCTGCATCAGTTTCGGCCAGGCAGCCGCGGGGAGGAAATTGATGAAGCGCGCATTGACGAGGTCAAAGGACTCGTTGAAGAAATCCAGCGGTTTCTGTATATCCATGACTACGAATTCGGCGTTGTCCAGGCCCTGTATCCGTGCTTGTGCACGCGCGTAATCGATCATCGCCCGGCTGACATCCAACCCCACCACCTCAGTCTCTGAATAGATAAAGGCCACCTCTAACGCCCAACCACCTGGGCCGCAGGCCACATCGAGGATGCGATGGATACCAGAAAGGTCTGATCGCTCAGAGAAGAGCCCGCCCATGCCTCTGGTTATGAGACGGTCCTGCGAGAGCAGGCGAGCCATCTCAGCTCCGCTTTCAGGATCGTTAAAGTAGACGTTCTCGTCCTTGGGGGGAATATCAGGTGTTGCCATAACCTATTTCCTTTTTCTCGTGAAGTGACGCGCTGAGTTGTTTTGCTACGATACATGCAATGGCGGTTGAAGGAGTTCCTCTTGCAAGAGCTTCTCTATTTTTGAGCCCTACATTAGAATAGCAGTACTACATGCTTATGTCAATCGTTCGGGCCGCAGACAATTCATCCTGACTGAATACTCTCTCCAATACCTTGTTGCTCGGGCGTTTCACTCGTTGTGACAGGCAGTAGCCCTGCTGACAGCATGGCCGAATTGGCGGCTTTTGAAAGTAAATCCGCTAACTGGTTGCCAACAACCCCGGCGTTAAATGCTTTCTTCAATCGTTGACAGGTTCTCGCTGCTATTGTTTTTTCTTCATCGGGATGCAACAGGAAATGTACTTCTCTGTCTACAGCCGCTTGCAAAACTTCCTCATTCAAGCGAATAAGTCCTGTCTCATCAAGTGTATACTCACGATTGTTCCCAAGTGAAATGATGCCTTCAGGTGAGATAAGAGGAAGAATATCGGCTTCCATTACAGGGTATGCATGACAGACAACGACACCTTTCCCCCATGCAACTGCCTCAAGGTATTGATTGCCAAACCCCTCCTGATAACTTGGAAACGTTAGCATATCAACGTCGTGATAAAGGCTGTAAAAAGGAATTTCGCCGGGTTCACCTCTATATGCACTGTCTGCCACTACCCTGTCACCAATATAACGTACCTCCACTCCCAGGCTCTCAGCATATTTCAGAAGCTTTGTAAAGTAAATGGCATTCTCTGGCTCGTCCAGCCCTGCCGATTGAGGAAGCAGCAGAAGAAATCGGCCTTCTGTGATAGTTCTCCTATATACCCCCCGTCCTTCTCCCAGGAACTCATTTTTGCGCTTTTGCAAGGCCGCGATAAACTGTACCGCCACTTCCATAGCTTTGCGAGGAATAATTCTTGCCATCGAGCCAATCACAAAGTCGTTCGGGCGAATGCCAAGTTTTTCTCTCAGATGTGCTATTTCCTTAGGCCGGCTCTCGAAATCAAGCGAGTCGGGAATCACAGCAGCATGGATGCCGAACCCCTCCAAAAGCCGTCTTTGTATTGAGTTAATCACAGCATGATGAACGTTAGGAGCAGAAAACAGAAGTGCTTCATCAACACGCTTTTGTATACTCAACACGCTTTTGTATACTGGGGAAAGGAATTTCATACGCTTTCTCTCTGTCTCCCGGCAGAAACTCGTCCTCAAAACTAAGATCATGATGCTGAGCGAGGAAACCGGTGGCAGGATGTTCGGCTATAAATTCTGCCATAGCGACTGTGGCCGCTGGATGGATAGGTAATGATAAGATATTGCGTACATGGATCACCTGCGGATGGTATTGGCGCATCAACTCTTCCAGTTTGTTCTTTATTACCTGCACTTGATTTTCGAAGACGTTTTCCAGGATTGTCTCGTTTTGAAGCTCGCTTGTTTGGCATCTCTTGAAGATTTGTACCTGTGGGGTCGAGTAATCAAGCTCCGGAAGAACAAAGCTGTTTGCCCCCGTAGCATCCGCGCTGCACTCAATCACCTTCCAACCTCGCTGGGAAAGCACACGGTCATTCTCCTGGATCTGTAACGAAACGCCATCAGTTCGCTCAGAAAAGAAATGGACAACAGCAACAGTTCCAGGATGTCGGCCGTTTCCTTGTTCTTGGATCTTATCCATATGTAATCTTCCTTTTTCTTCTTTTAACGAATACTCAGACCATTTCATAACTCATCCCTCTACCAAATCTTCCCGGTTGTTGGACGGGGCTATCTCAGGAGATTGAGCTACGGCGCCCGAGTCGTCTCGAAGAACGGCCGCACGATATCGTGCTCAGAGATCTGGGGATAGAGCATGCCATAGCGGTGCACGCCTTGCAGAACATCTGCATATAATTCAGTATACCCCACTACTGCACGACGATAGTTGAAGCGAGCAAGGGTGACGAGCGAGCAGCGCTCCGAATTGAGAGCACGGGCCTGAGGTATGGCCTCAACCATGGCATCGAGGTCATCGGGTGGGACGGAGATACCGGCGACTCCGTTCCACAGCGTTTCAGCCAGCGCTCCACGGTCGAAGTAGACGACGGGAGTCCCGAGCGATGCTGCCAGCGTGTGTCCAATGCCATTCGGTTCGTTCCATTGGATCGGGGCCAGGACGAAACTGGCGTGGGCGAGATATCTGTCTCGAATCTTGTTGCCCACCTCTCCAACGTACACTACATGGTAGCCGTCCACGAGCGGCAGAACCTGCTGCTCATAAAACGCCCTGTCCTCGGACACTTTACCAATGAGGATGAGGGGGACCCTGGCTCTCAGTGCCACCTGCACTGCAAGGTCCTGCCGCTTGTCGGGATCGATTCGTGCCGCATACGCGGCGTATCCCTCTCTGCTGACACTCGGAGCCGAAAGAACGTCGCCGGGGAGCGGATTGTAGACAATACCATCACAACGGAGTGGGCCAATCTGCTCCATCAGCTCCCGACCGTGGTACTTACTGAGGCCGATGAGATACGCGTACGGCTCCTCGCGATACCGCTCCCGCTCAGACATCCATTCGTCTCCGATGACAGGGAGGTGGACAGTGTGCACCACAGGTATCCCCTTCGCCTCAGAGAATTCACGACAGATATAGAGCAGGGCGGCACTGCGCACGTGAGTGTGGATAATGTCGATGGGGTGACCGGCATCAAGCTCTGCTTTCATCCACTTGACACACTCGGCCGCATATAACAACTCGATCTCGTCATGCCTCGACTGAGCGAGCTGCTGTCTCCATTCTCGTCGCTGGGCAGCGAGGTGAACCGCGCCTGGCACTGTCGATCCGGGTCGGCACAGCACGGTGACGTTCAGTCCCAACTTCTGCTGGCCAATGGCAACTCGTTCCACAACGATCTCGGTACCCCCATATCCTATGGGTGGAACCTCGATCCACGGCGGGGCAACGTGCACGATCCTTAGACCGGAGCGAAGACGAGGCAAAACGACCTGCTTCGCGTAGGACTCGTAGTATTGGACGGCACTGTCAATATTCATTATATTTACGGCTTGTATTTCGTGATATCAAAATTCGCCAGTTGCCGCATCTGATCGGATAGCTGGGAGACTCCTGGCTCCGCTTGACCGGTGGTTGGATCATTGCCGCCGCTGAGAATGCGCGTCGCCAGCGCGTCTATCGCAGTGCGTAAAGACATCCCACTCGCTTGTGTTAGTTGTGTATTGTTCATAGCCACGAGTTGCTGAACATCTCCATGCAACTGAGTTAGCAATGCATTGATGTTATTGAGTTCCGTGTTGATCTGAGTAGCAAGTTTCACCTGGTCTGATAATACTCCAGGGGTCTGGACGAGCGCGCTCAGGTGATTATGAATGTGCAAGAAGTAACTTGGCATGGCTGGCGTCAAGGCACAATTAAGTAAGGGGATGGCCGCGATTTTATGCAGAGTGCTATCGTCTGGCGTATTGTCAGTGCCGGGAGCGGAAGACGCCTTCTGCACATCTTGTTGGACACACACCGTCCCATCCAGTATGAACAGGATATTTACGAGCTTGTGGCGTATATCAGAAGCGACGGAATTATCTGCTGCTTCTCTCGCCCATTTCTGTACCTCTTCGACGTTGTTCAAGAACCAGTAGTTCAGGCCCGATGGCAAACCGGCCCGCTGGACTTCTGGATCGACAGCAAGCAGGTGGCGTACGTGACAGAGATCACTGAGTTGATTCAGCGTGCTCACACAATCTTTCGAAGCGGGCATTTGAGGGATTTCCGCGTAGTAGCGCCACGTAGTTTTGTCCAGCGAATAGCTTTGAGGCGCAGGATTGGTTGCCTCCTCGGTTATAAGCACGCGACTGAGTGTGGCGAGCAGGTTGCTATGCTGCGGGTCTACATAGGGAGCGCTCAGGGAAGCCGCCCCGTTCGTCAGAGTCAACGGCCCCAGGCCAATCGACGGGGCTTCGCTTTGAATAGTGTCGGGCAGCAACCAGGCATAATAGCTTTTACCGGATGAAGGGTTGGGGACATTGGACAGCCGGATTTGGAATGTATCATTGATTATTTGGGCCAGATGATTGACCGCTGCTCGAAAAGAAACCCTGCCCCACGATTGCTGGAGCTGTAACTGGCGTCGTCGATGATGTATGAGAGTGGGCCGAGAAGATCAGAAAACCTCCTAGAGCCGACCCGCCCAGCACGATAATTATGAGCGCAATCAACACCACGTAGAGATTTCTGCGTTGCCCGCGGAGTTTAGGAAGCTTAACAGATGGAGGTGGTGGTGTCTCAGATGTTCCAGGGGCAGAAGGTGCTTGAGCAAGGGAAGGTGAAGATTCTGAAGCCGACACATGCTCAGACGCGAAAGGCAGGGGGGTGACCGGATTACTTCCCCGGGCCGTTGGTAGCAGGGTGGGCAGATCACCCTTTGCATCTGT
>WNGP01003346.1_pt1 | contig 16717 bp, 16 predicted proteins | sample 5407671 | NCBI WGS metagenome assembly WNGP01 (sample SAMN13153381, study PRJNA577476) | soil metagenome | isolation source: 40 cm soil or saprolite under Garry oak tree replicate 2 | place: USA:California | collected 2016-06-15 | reverse complement strand
TATTTGCTGCGCGATCGCCCAAACGCTGTTTGAGAGGGGAGGACCAAATCAAAATTGCTCCTACCAGATAAGCGAACAGGCCATCAATGATACGCAACAGATTGCGGATAATGGAGTCTGTCCAGGTGATGGGAGCTCCATTGGTCTTGACCACGCGCAGACCCAGCGCCATTTTGCCTACGGTTGCTCCCTGGGTGGCTTCCAGCACAATATAGTAGCCAAACACGATAATCGTGTCCAGCAGGCCTGCCACTCCTGGGGCGTTGCGTAAGAGGGAAGTCAGCAAGCCCGTCACAATACCGATAAGGATCGCGTCGATCAGCAAGGCGAGAAAGCGCGGCCCAACTCCAACATACTGCAACTGTGCCTGTCCATACGGTTGTTGCCCGTATTGTGTCTGAGCTTGCTGTCCCCACTGCTGCGGTTGTCCATAGGGCGACTGTCCAGAGGGCGATGGCGGTTGCTCATAGGGGGGTTGTGGTTGCCCGTAGGGAGGCTGCTGCGGTTGATTGGGATCGTTATACATGTACATCTCCTTCCACTGGTTGAGAGGAAAAAGGAAGCGATAAGTCGTTTGACAACACCGGGACTGTTCTACACACAGGTTCTCAGGCCTTCTTCCACTATACCATCTATTGTCAATACGACCATCAGCTAGTCCTAGCATATCCCACCGAGCACGCTTTTCGTAGAATATTTCAGACTGTTGAAAAAGACTTCGAAGAATGACTCTGATTCAAAGCAGACCTCTGTAGCGAGCAGAACCGCCCTCATTTGTTGTGGTAAAATGAGCTAGAAGGGCTTCGCACAAGTAAGATACAACCTCCTGCTGTGACCGTAAGTGATCAATGATCGGCATCGAGAACTGTGTTTGTCCATATATCTAGGAGGTAAGCTATGAACGACATAACCTTCATGACGACCCACGAATTAGCAACGGCGATCCACCAGCGCCAGGTTTCGGCAGTCGAAGTGCTGGAGGCCTATCTCGCGCATGAAATTCGTACTCGTATCGAAAAGTTGGCACAGGAGTTGGAGCAGTCGGGCGTCCAGATGGAGCAGTGCTTGCCGGAGGTAGATTTTCTAGCACAGGCACAACTTGGCTGGCACTTGTTTTCCCTCCTTGCGAGCGCCCTTGAGCCCAGGGCGAGCCTCGTTGATCCCCAGACTGAAGGAAAGCCATCCGGTTCGCTGGGCGATTACCTGCTTGCACTGCATCAGCGGGATGGCTTCATGGCTGCCTGGGAGGAGTTCTTCACCAAGTGGGATGCCCTGGTCTGTCCTGCTGGTCCTATCACTGCCGAGCGCCACACCGACACAATCCCAATGGTGGACGGAGTGGTGGTGCCTGACGATCAGGCAAAGCTGCTCGACATTCCCTACAGCCTCTCCCCGGTGAGTGGTTGTCCCATGGTAGTGATCCCGCTAGCACAAGATCACCATGGACTGCCCTTTGGTGTACAGGTGATGGGACGGCGCTGGGATGATGAGCGGCTGCTGGCAATTGCCGAGATTTTGTCAGAGGTGACAGGCGGGTTCCAACGACCGCCAGGCTACTGACGAGCAGCATCCTGCCAACTCCTGGGTCGATGCCCAGGCGGAGGCGGCCAGTATCGATACCCGGAATACTCTGCGTGATGCCCACCTGCGGTCCGCTGCCTTCTTTGACGCGAAGAAGTATCCTACCATCACCTTTACGAGCACGCACGTCGAGCATGCCGGCGGTCAAAACTACCAGGTGACCGGGAACCTGACCCTGCACGGGGTGACCAGGCCCATCACCTTCGATGTCCAATACCGTGGTCAGAGTTCGATGATGAGCGTGCGTGCAGGCCTTAGAGCATCGGCGACGATCAATCGCCACGATTTTGGCCTGGGCCAGGGTGCAGCGGTGCGGCTCGCGGCGAGTTCAATGGTCGCCATCGAGGGTCAGCATGGCCTGCCCAAAGGCGTAGTCGCGATCGCGGTATGAAGATCCCTTCATGGACGTTGCCTTTTTTATCTACTCCGCAGAAACGCAGCGATGGGAAGGAATGGGAGGTGCAAATGCCGCCCTGGAATGTAACCCTGTGTCCGGTGACTTTGAATACGCTGACCAGTATACTATAAAACAGAGACGATCATCTCACCCATGGCAAGGTTGCGATGGGCAGCTTGCCGGCACACGACCGGCAACGCAAGGCTGATCCATCAGGGGGAGATGTCACTCTTTCCGGGAAGATGGAAGGCTCGTGTCCATGATCCTGGCTCTGGGGCAGATATTTGGAGATAATGCCTGTCACCCCTGGCTTCGCGAAGGGTCTGGCTCGACGGACGCAGAGATCCTTCCCCTTCGCTACGCTCAGGGCTTCGGCTCCTGCGCTCAGGATGACAGCCAGGACACAGGCCAAGTCCGCTCACGGAGGAAGTCTTATCTCCAAATGCCTGGCTCTGGGGCACGCGGGCCAGATGGAGGGAGATCCTTGTGGAAAAGGCAAGGAAGAGTGTTTTCGCTATTGAACGGGACAATCTCAGCGATTGACCCAACCGACACACCCAAAGGAGTACCATATGACAGTTCTCACGATCCATGAACAGCAAGAGATCGACCGCGCCAACAACTCAGGGTTGCAGCCGGTCGTGTTCGTGCACGGCCTGTGGCTCCTCTCGAGCAGCTGGGACAACTGGCGCGCGCTGTTCGAAGAGCAGGGCTACACCACGCTCGCGCCGGGCTGGCCCGATGACCCGGACACCGTCGAGGAGGCCAAGCAAGACCCGGAGGTCTTTGCCCACAAGCGCATCAAGCAGGTCACGGATCACTACATTGACGCCATCCGCCAGCTCAAGAGGAAGCCCGCCGTCATCGGCCATTCCTTCGGCGGGCTCATCGCGCAGCGGTTGGCCGGGGAGGGCGTGGCGGCCGTAACGGTCGCCATCGATCCCGCTCCGTTCCGCGGTGTGCTCCCCCTGCCGCTCTCGGCGCTCAAGTCGTCGTCGGCGGTGCTGGGCAACCCGCTGAACTACACCCGCGCCGTCCCGCTGACCTACGAGCAGTTCCGTTTCGCCTTCGCCAACGCCGTAGACGAGAGCGAAGCTCACGAGTTGTACGAGAGGTACTCGGTGCCCGGCTCCGGTGTGCCGATCTTCCAGGCGGCCACCGCCAATCTCAACCCGTGGACCGAAGCCCAGGTCGACACGCAGAATCCCGAGCGTGGACCGCTGCTGATCATCTCCGGCGAGCATGACAACACCGTGCCGTGGGCGATTGCCCATGCCTCGTACAAGCAACAGGAGAAGAATCCCGGCGTAACTGAGATCCGTGAAATACCCGGCCGCGGGCATTCCCTGACGATTGACCACGGGTGGCGTGACGTGGCCGAGACCGCGCTCGCGTTCATCGCGCAACAGCTTCAGAAAGGCTAGGAGTCGCGGCAGATCGCTCGTCCGGTCGCGAGTTCAGCAATCGATGATGAACGCCAATTTGAAAGGGGCGTATTTCACCGTCCAGAAGGCCTCCCCTTTTTCAATGAGCCAGCATCAATCATTTTCAATGGCTCGGTGAACGCCCTGACGGGGATCGCCAGTAGTTCGCTCTATACTGCCGGTAAGGGTGCGATTCACGCGCTTGCGCGGGCCCTCGCGGCGGAACTGATTGGTCGTGGTATTCGTGTGAACACCATCACGATTGGTCCCACCGCGACGCGGCTCCTGGCCAGATCGGGGTCTTCGCAAGAGATCCTACAGGCTCAGGATGTGGCGCGCATCAGTCGTTCGCCGGTCAAGCGTCTGGGCCGTCCCGAAGAAGTGGCCAAAGTTGCGCTGTTTCTCGCTTCTGATGACTCCTCGTTTGTGGTGGGATCAGAGATCGCTGCTGATGGCGGCTGGCTCTTAAATACTATGTAGGTCGCGCCTTAAGGATGGAGTGCCCTTGAAAATCGTATAATAGAAACATGGACAAACACACTCGCATCGCTATCGTTGGCGCAGGTATTGCAGGGCTGCACGCGGCCTTGACTTTGCAGGATGCAGGTTTCGCGTGCAGCATTTACGAAGCGTCAAACCGCATCGGAGGGCGGATGCATTCTGATACCAGCACCTGGGCGGATGGCATGGTGAGTGAATGGTGCGGTGAGTTTATCGATGACGATCACCGGACACTATTGCATCTAATCGAGCGGTTCAGGCTCAAGACTATTGACCTGGGGCGGGGAATACCAGACCAGGCACAGACCATTATGTATTTCTTCAACCGCTATTATGACGCGGGAGAACTATGGGGAAGCCTTCAATCTATCTATGCTATGCTGCAGCAGCAGGTTCGGGAAGCGGGATTTCCAACTACTTATGCCCACTTTACTGAGACGGGATACCGGCTTGACCACTTGAGTGTCTATGACTGGATTGAGCAGTACGTGGAGGGCGGGCACAATACTCCACTGGGCCACCTGTTGGATGGTGCATGCAGAGGGTACTTTGGGCTGGAGACGCGCATGCAGAGCTCGCTCAACCTGGTCTACACGTTTGGCTCGTGGCTCTCTGAAGATGAGCAAGACTCTCAAGACGATGATCAGCAGACCACTCCGGGACCAATGCGAGGAAGCCTGAGAATTGCGGGCGGGAACCAGATGCTTCCGCTGGCGATTGCCAGCAGTCTGCCGGAAGGATATATACAGTTAAACCATCAACTGGCTGCTATCAAACGGGAGAGCGATGATGCCATCATATTATCTTTCACAACTCCCACGGGACCCCTGGAAGTGAGCTGCGATCATGTGATCCTTACGCTGCCGTTCAGCACCCTGCGGCACGTTGATTACCAGCAAGCTGGATTTGATGCCTTAAAGCAAACTGCCATTACGGAGCTTGGATATGGCACCATTTCCAAACTGTTGTTGCAGTTCGATACGCCCTACTGGTATCAGGATGGACCCTGGCCACGTGTCAACAACGGGTTTATCATCACAGACCTGGACATTCAGACGCTGTGGGATGGCTCGCTTGGGCAAACAGGCTCGCATGGCATGCTCGTCAACTATACGAGTGGACACAGAGGAGCAGCCTATGCTCCCCCTACAGCCTATGCAACCACAACCGAGTCTGGAGCAATCCAGCAGTATGCCCAGGATTGCCTTCAGCAATTGGAGCGCATCTTTCCCGGCATCAGCGCTCACTACACCGGAACGGCAGCCTTGAGTTACCCCACGGGCGATCCCTATCTTCTGGGAAGCTACGCGTGCTGGCGCGTGGGGCAGTATACCCTCTTTGGTGGGTACGAGGGAGTTCGCCAGGGGCCGATCCACTTTGCAGGCGAGCACTGCTCTACGCGCTGGCAGGGCTTTATGGAGGGCGGCGCAAGCGAAGGTGCCCGTGCAGCACGAGAAATTTTGCAGGACTACGGCATACGCTGAAAGGCCGATCAACTCTGCTGCGCTCCAGCTCTCGACACACCTCCTTCTTACTTACGGCTTATGGAACAGCATTTCCACTATCAACTGGTTCTCCTGCGCGGTTCGCTTGAGCGGCCGCGTTCTGCCACCGGGTGCGCGTCACGCGGGAGACGAGCAGGCCCGAAGCCAACCCGAGCGCCAGAGCAACTACTATCACGATGAGGGAGCCAGCAAGCGAAGGCTTGGTGGTCATCAGAAAGACGATGCCGAACAGCAGGGCTGCTACGGTCTGCAGCGCTGTCAAGAGGACAGGGTCATGGATGCGCTGCTCAAGCGACTGGGGCGGCGGGCCGTCTGGTGTCTCGCGCGCCAGCCGCTCGATGGCGCGCCTGCGTGGTTCGATGAGCGCGGTACCGAGCGGGGCCATAAGGACCAGGCTGACCAGCGCCACAGCAATCCAGCCGGTCTGCAAGCTCCAGGCGGTGAACGCCATGTACAACCCGGCGGCGAGAATGAGCAGCACGCTGATCCCAAAAAGGGGGCCTGACAGGCCGACAAGGTGGACGAGAGCGCGCACCTGCTCGACGCGTTGCGCTCGCCGCAGGCTCACCAGGCCGAACAGCCAGATGCCAATGCTGACAAAGTAGCCAATGGCTCCGCTCACATGTAAGAACAGGACGATGGTATAGATGCTCATGCAGGTCCAACTCCTTTCTGGTTTATTTGCCGGCGAGCCGCGCAACCACCGGGGCAAAGTTCTCTACCTGTCCTGCAGAGACCTGCAGATAGGAGAACCCATAACGCTCGCGCTGCTCAAGGAGACGCTCAACCGCCTGCTCGGTAGTGAGCGGCCTGCCTGGAATGGACCACCCTCCTGGCTGGGAAGAGAGAGTAGTTCCACTGTCGGTGATATCCAGGTCGAAGATCGTCTGACACAGTTCCAGGTCTGCGAAGCGGTTGCCAGCAGCTTCTTTGATCCAGGCGATTTTTTGCTCCAAGGTGGCGTCTGCCGGATCCACACCTTGCGCGGTTATCTTTGATCCGATGGCGATGATATCAGCTTCCCTGGCTGCCAGCTTGAGCATGCGTTCTCCCGCGCCCGCGACGAGAATGGGCGGGTGCGGCTTCTGGGCCGGTCTGGGATAACCTTTCATCTCTGTAATCGTGTAGTACTTGCCAGTGAAACTGACCGACTCTTCTGTGAAGAGTCGTTTCATGATCTGAAGAGTTTCCTTAAGATGATCGACGCGTGCCCCCGCGCTCCCAAACGGAATACCCATCTGTTGAAACTCGGACGATGAGACGCCTGTTCCCAGGCCCGGTTCAAAGCGGCCATCGGAAAGCAGATCGAGCGTGGCGGCTTCCCTGGCTAGAAGTACAGGATGACGATATCCATTACAGAACACATAACTCCCAACGCGCAGCGACGTGGTCGCCGAGGCCGCGACTGCCAGCGCTGGAGTGGGAGCCAGGCTCCCTACGTTCATTCGATCAGGGATTAACAAGGTCGCATAGCCCAGCTCCTCGACTCTGCGGGCAATGGTGACCCAGGCAGTACGGGATGGGGCATGAGCCTCTGTGACGCCAAAGCGAAATGGTCGTGGCATGCGAGTGATTCTCCTTTCGGATGAATGGCTCTTTTCTTTACAGGAGCCTCCGTGTAGCATATTATGTAGACAGTCTAGCTAATTATTTTTTAGACATACAGACTATACAACAAATTTGAGGGAGTGTCAAAGTCATCAATGAATCCTCGTCCATACCGACTGCTGGGTGGGTTCGACACCATCAGCGTCGTCATTCGCAGCACGTTGTTGATGACGCGCACGCCCAATGCCCTGCTTGGTCGCATTTCGGCCATCAATTTCATCTTTATCGGCGCATCTAACGAACTGGGCGGCTTCGAGTCCGGCCTGGCGGCGCAGTTCTTCGGCCCGGTCATCGCGGTCACCGGCGGTGGCATTGGCACGGTCCTGGTGGTGCTGCTGGTCGCACTGATCTGGCCCCAAATGCGGCGGCTGGGCGCTATGAGCGCGGGTGCATAAAGCACATGTCAACATCCATGAGCTCTTTCATATGCAACCATGCTCTCGTTCAATCAGATATCTCTCGTCAAGAGATATCCCTGGTGTGAACGGTGAGGTCAGATGGCGAGGCGGGCGCTAGCCTTATAGGCGGCATCGATGGTGCTCCCTTCAGACAAGTACTCATGAAACAACCGGGCAGCATCAGCCCTGGTTTCTTCTGCCCAATCGTCCCTGAAACACACGTTTTGGGCATCTTCGATCACATCTTGAACAACCCGTTCCCAGAGGTAATAGGTCAGTGCCATCCAATCAATCTCCCGCTGCCCGTATCCTTGAAAAAATGCATCGGCGTCTGGTTCCCGCACAAAGATGAAATCGCGCTCTTTGGGCGCCAGCATCACCTCATCCCAATCGATCACAAACACGTGACCATGCTGGTCACGCAGCAGATTGGCTGGATGCAGATCCGCGTGAGAGATGACGTATGGCAATGTTCGCGCCTGGAGCCCCTCTGCCAGCTTTTCCAGGGAGGCCTCTGCCGTGTGAATCGTGGACTGATGCGCCCGCCAGTCGGCGCGAAGAGCGCGCGAAGATCCACTTCCACCGCGTCGCGAATGCAGGTGTTGGGTCTCAAAGGCACGCACCCAACGAGTGTACTCTGTTGGATCAAAGGTTTCTTTTCGCAGTGACTCAAAGCCTTCTGGCGAAAGCCGGACCTGGTGAATCTGCTGGAAGATGGTTCCCACCTGCTTCCAGTGCTCATTCGTCATCCCCGTCAAGCTCGTATCTCCGTCAATGAAAGGGTACACGATCACGGTCCACTCCTCTACTCTTGTCCACAAGGCACCGCTGCTGGTGGGAACGGGAGCCACGACGGATGTGATCCCCTGATCGTTGAGATAGCGAGGAACCAGACAGCGTGGTTCGTAGAGAGGTCTAGACGTGACTTTGAGCAAATAGGCAGTTCCCTGCTCGCTCACCACACGATACACCCCGGCGTTGTAATCCAGTCCCAGGGGAAGAAACTCAAATGTGACGGGGTAAAGGTCATACTGGTCCTGGAAACAAGCTCGAAGGTGTTCCTCTGCAATACCCGGTGGTTTTCGCATCGTTCATTCCATCCTGTCTTTTCATTCATGTCCGGCAGGCTCATACAGCGATCACACTTTGTGCACCCTTGCTCGAAAGACACAGCAAGAGGCAAAGGCATGAGCATGATTGGACGTTTCAGTCAATGGTAGGAATAAAGGTCGGGGAGAGCACCTGTGAGGCAAAAAGACGCAAAGGGGCCCTCAGGCAAAGAAACATTCCCTGAGGCCCGGCTGAGAGTAGCTAGCGGAAGGCTTCAGGGTGGGCATCACAGAACTTGATATGCATACATACCCCCTTTAGGCTAAAAGAATAATGATATCTCGTAGCAAAATGATACCCTGAAGCAGCAAGAACTGTCAATAGACGCCAATCACCAGTATAGGGCTGTTGCAAAGTCCTCAATTGCCGCCTGCGGCGGCAGGGAGATGAGAGGGGCGAGGACACCTCGCGCTCCGCCAGGAGGCTGCCGCCCCCTGGACCCCTGCTTCTTAACAGTGCTGACATCATTTTACTCCTTCCGAGTCCGGACTTTATGGCTTCAGAGATCCCTTGCATCAGAGCAAATTCTCTGACTATAATCAGAGAATGAGAAGTCACAGATTGAGCAAGTCTGGAGGTTTTCATGGATATGCCATTGGTTGAACAGGTCCGAAGCTTCAATCGGACCATGACCGAGCGCGTTGGTGTCCTCAACGATCACTTCCTGGGCCGAAACCATCCTCTTGGCGAAGCACGGCTCTTGTGGGAGATTGGAGAAGAGGGGGCGAGAGTTCGGGAACTACGACGGCGGCTCTCGCTCGATTCTGCCTACGTCAGCCGCTTGCTGCGCTCACTTGAGAAACAAGGCTTGATTGTGGTGAGGACGAGTGAGCATGATGGAAGAGTTCGCCAAGTCCAGCTTACCGAGGCTGGCCTTCGTGAGCGTGCAGAGCTTGATCAGCGAGCCGATGCCTTTGCCCGTTCCCTGCTCTCGCCACTCAGCGAGAGCCAACGCGTGAAACTGGGGGCAGCCATGGCACAGGTCGAGCGCCTTCTGATCGCATCCATGGTCCAGATCACCGTCGCCGATCCAACCAGTCAGGATGCCAGGTGGTGCATTGAGCAATATTTCACCGAACTGGGCGAGCGCTTTGAGACGGGTTTCGATCCAACGCTCGGCATTTCGGCGCATGCGCACGAACTGGTGCCCCCAGCGGGTCTGTTGCTCGTTGCCCGTCTGCGAGAGGAGCCTGTGGGCTGTGGTGCATTAAAGTTTCACGAGAACACCGTCGGGGAGATCAAGCGCATGTGGGTAGCTCCACGAGCGCGTGGCCTTGGGCTGGGACGGCGTCTGCTAGAGGCTTTGGAGCACGCTGCCAGGGAAGCGGGAATGACGGTCATTCACCTGGAAACGAACCGCACGCTCATTGAAGCCATCGAGCTGTACCGACACTCTGGATACCAGGAGGTAGAAGCCTTCAACGACGAGCCCTATGCCCACCACTGGTTTGAAAAGCACCTTTGAACGATGACCGCTGGTAAAATGCATGCCGACGAGAGAGACGTCGACGTCTCTCTCGTCGGCGGTTGCTCGCCGCCCAGTTTCCGCAGTGGGCAGACCTTCGCATCGCGCCGGTCCACTCCGCTGGGACCGACAACGCGATCTATCGGGTAGGCTCCGACTGGCTTCCCTGCCCGGTGAGGCCAGCAGCTTCTTTATTTATAGAAGTATGGATCGAGGACGCGGACCTCCGTAATGCGCTCTACCGGAAGGCTACTTCGCCGTGCGGCCTGTCGGATAGCTTCCGGGGAGGGCCCATCGTAGATGCAATAGGTCTTCTGTTTGTCCTCGCTGACATAGGAATGGACCCAGGTTACCTGGTCTTGTGCATTGCTGCTCACGACCGAGCGGCAGATCTCCGCTCCCGTCTGGTCCATGGGAATGATCAGCCCATCTGGAAAAGTTCGTTCGACGACATAGCGTGGCATAGACTGCTCCTTTTTTAGCTAGTGGAGAGCGTTGCACCTCAACGCTCTCAAAGAAAGGATACTCTTTCTCTCTGCTTCCCACATCGGGGGAGCTGCCTATATTAGGCTTTCGGTTTCCCTATGTTGGGGATCAGCTCCAGTTGATAGGCGGCCCCGATGGCCTGCGCCCGCGAATGCGCCCCCAGTTTGGCTAACACTGCCGAGACATGATGCTCGATTGTTTTAGATGAGGTGAAGAGCCGGCTGGCGATCTCGGCGTTGGATAAGCCCTCTGCCAGCAGAGAGAGGACCTCCAGTTGCCGGCTCGTCAGACCGGCATGATTCGTGCGGGTCGACGGGCGAGGACCTCGGGGAATCCCGCCAATGCCCTGCTGCCGTAACCGCCGCCGCACCAGGGCCACGGCGGGCTGAGCACCGAGCCGCTCAAAGAGCGCGAGCGCGTTTCGCATCGCCCCAGCATCCCCATTGGCGAGCGCGAGCGCCTGTTCATAGGGGCAGCCGATCTGGGCCCACAGCGCAGCGGCACCCCGCCAATCTCCGGCGATCTGTCGCGCAAACGGTTCGGAGATCGGCCCAGGCGCACTCGTCAGGCCCCCTGCACGCCACATCCAGATGCTCAGCTCACCCAACTTCCATGGATCCCGGTGCGCCAGTGCCAGGTCGTAGCCCACGCGCGCCTCAGCCAGGCACTGTTCCTGGTTGCCGCCGAGCCACGCTGCCTCGGCGCACGCTGCGGCCACGGGCACAATCCGCTGGAGTTCTCCGGTGGCCAGCGCCAGGGTGCAGGCTTCATCGAGCACCGGTATGCTGCCTGGATCGCCACGCCGCACCCGTACCCAGCCGAGGACCACCAGGGCTGGAATTTTGGCCGCAGCAGGGAGTCGATACCGCTCGAGCACGCGGGTCGCCTCCTGGGCGGCGTCATCCCAGCTCCCCTGCTCAAAGCTGGCACGGGCCTGCCAGACCCTCATATACGTTCCCCAGGAATCGAGATCATGCTCGGCACAATAGGCCAGACCCTCCTGCAAGAAGCGTTCGGCCAGTGGGTAGTCACGAGTACTGACGGCGCAACAAGCCAGGTTGGTGTACGCACGAGCGACATGTTCTTCCCATCCCCGCTCCAGGGCCAGCTGCAAGCTCCGTTCCAGGTGGGCACGCCCCTGCTCATCCTGGGCGGTGAGCAGAGCAGTCCCCACATTGTTTAACGCATGCACCAACGTCTCGGCGTCCCCCAGCGATTCGGCCAGCACCATGGCCCGCTCGCCCCAGCGCAGCGCCTCAGCCGTGTTATCAGCGAGCATCGCTAATTGTGCACGGTTGCTGTAGGCCATGGCTAACCTGCCATCAGGCGGGAGGGTTTCGAGCAGGTGCACCGCTTCTGCTGCATACTGGTGCGCTTGGCTTGACTTACCGAGAAACCAGCTGAGGCGGGAAAGCCAGCGGAGAGTCTGGCCAACCTGGTCTGCTCTGTCGAGCTGCCGCCAGATGCGCAGGGCTCTCTCTTGTGCCTGCACGGCTTCATCCATCTGGCTGGTGAGATAACATTCATAGGCACGTCCTTCGAGCAGTTCGGCCTGGCGCTCGAGAGGAAGCTGGTCGGCAACCCGCAGCGCCGTCGCGTACTGGGCTGCTGCTTCGCGATGAGCCCCCTGTGCCGACGCCTGCTGTGCCGCCAGTGGCGCATAGCGTGCCACCAATGCCCCATCGTGGGCCCCAAGCGCGTGATGGACCAAACGGGCTGCCTGGGTAGCGTCCTCTCCGTGGTTGATGAAGGCCTGCAGCACCTGGGTATGCAGTGTCTGTTGGCGCAGAGGGGAAAGCGTGCTCTCGACGGCCTGGCGCGCGAGCTCGTGCCGGAAGGCCACCGTCGTGTGATCCAGGGACAGCATGCCGCCGGTCTGGCATTCCTCCAACGCCTCCTCAGCCGACCCCAGGACCACTTCCAGGAGCCAGCGTTCGGTGCGGGTAGGGACCACGGAAGCCAGTTCCAGGAGGGTACGCGCAGCAGGTGAGAAGCGAGCGATCCGGGCGAAAACAGCATCGCGCACCATCAGGGGGACGCCGCCCGTGTCGCTGGCCAGGACTTCGGTGACAAAGAAGGGGTTCCCGAGAGTCGCGGCATAGAGCCCTTCGGCGCAGCGATGCGCCTGCTGAGCCAGGTAGGTGACCGCTTGCTCAGAAAGGGGGGCGAGCCTGAGTCGTGCCACAGCATTGCCTGGTAGATCGCCGATCACCGACCACAGGGGATGGTCGAGGCCGAGTTCGTTATCGCGGTACGTGACAAGAAACAAAACGGGAAGATGTGGGATGCGCCGTCCCAGGAACTTGATCAGATCCAGCGTGGCTTCATCTGCCCAGTGGACATCTTCAAACACCACAACGGTGGGAAGAGGACTCTGCTGGAGCTCGTCAAGAAAGGCGGAGAATAACGTTGGACGCTCCGTGTCGCGACCCATGAGCGTAGACAGGTTGCCCCCAGCCTGAGTCGCAATATCGTAGAGCGGTCCAAGCGGGCGCGGGGTAAATAAAGCTTCGCAGGCACCCCAGAGCCGTCTTGCGGCGCTGCCCTGCTGGCTCATAAACTGCTCCACCAGCGCCGTTTTGCCGATCCCAGCCTCCCCGCTGATCAGCACCGTCCGCCCATTGCCGGTCGTGGCCGTGCGCAAGAGCTCCGACAACTGATCGAAACAGTGGTCACGTTCGAGAAGGTCCATCGTGCTTCCTCCACATTAAGCAGGTATTTTCGGACAAAGATCCCTGGAAAAAGAGATTAATCCAGATGCGCGTTAGCCCCATATCAAGAAAGAGACACAGGGATAGGCTTCTTCTACTCGTTTATTGCTCTCATGAGAGTATACCTGCCAGAGAAAGGCATCGCTATGAGATACCTCACACTTTGCTCCAAGAGGGCTTGGCGGGGAAAAGTGTACGAAAAAAGGTTATGACCCCATATCGAAGGCATTGGTATACAGCACCGCCATCAGAAAGCCAGCGAGAGCGAGAGATCGAGCTGCCCAACATAGGGAAACCGCACGCCTAAGATAGGCAACTCCCGCGGTGTGGGAAGCCGGGAGCCGCGCGTATCCTTTCTGTGAGAGTAGAGAAACCATATAAAAGAAGTAGAACGTCGTGAAGGGCATTGAGTAAGGAGGCAATCCAATGGGTCCTCACATGTATCTCTATGAGAAGGCGCGTGAAGTACATTACCAAGATCTGCTGCGCCAGGCCGAAAAGGAGCGGTTGTTGAAACAACTGCCCCGGCATCGTCGGAACATGATCAAGCGTGCTGCCGGGAAACTGGGCATGCTGCTGCTAAAGCTCGGTGCCAGATTGAAGCAGATCGAGCAATCACCTACCGTTCTCATCTTCTAGAACCGATTAGTGTCCATTTACTTCCGCCAGGAGACGCTCACGATCAGCTTTGAATTTTTCTCCATGCAGTGCGACAAGTGCGCTCAATTGGGAAGCCATTTCTGCCATTTTCCCGCCCTGCTCCTTAAGGCTGGTTTCCAGACGCGTTCGTAACCATTCTAGATCGGTATTGGAACTGGCTACAGCGGCTTGTTTGATTTCTGACACCATCACGATCACCACTCTGGTTGCTTCCTCGTTGACCTGTTTATCCTCGGGCAACAAGGTCTTCAAGGTATCTTCCAGGATCGCTTGTACATCGCTTCCCTCGAGCTGTTTGCCCTCGAGTGGCTTAAGGAGTTTCTCAGTGGTTTCCGGACTCAAATCGATACCCAGCAACTTCAGACTGTTTTGGACAGTAACCGCGGCTGCTCCCGCTGCTATCGCTGACCCAAAAACCGGAAGCAGGATTGCCGCGATCAGCCCGGGTATGAGTACACTCGCCATTTTTCTGACCAAAGGCCGCTGGAAGAAACTCTCAACCCTACTCCGGGGTTGCGGAGGCGAGTACCTCTCTCGCGTGCGGTTGTAGAGGGGCGCTGACCTCTCTCCCCTCTGGAGTTGGGGGAACGCTCACCTCTCTCACCTATGGGGGTAGAAGGACGACGCTCACCTCTCTCACGCGCGGTTGTAGAGGGGCGCTGACCTCTCTCACCCCTCTCCCCTCTGGAGTTGGGGGAACGCTCACCTCTCTCACGTGCGGTTGTGGGGTCAGCAGTTGTCGCATCACTGGGTCTGGGGACAGGGGTTAGCGGACCTCTGCGTTTGAGAGGGCGTCTCTCATACTCGGGCATAATGGGGTCTCCCTTCTTTTGATCCGGGTTCGTCCTCATGGCAACAAATGAGGAAGCTCTGCTGTCAGTTGGAGGATGAAAAACAACTCTTTGGTACAGACTATCGCTTAAACTGTGCTACTGATAGATGTAACTGAAGTATACCACAGCGGCGGTACGAAGAGATCCTGCGCCTGGTGAACATCGCCGCCCAGCCCATGCTGAAAGACAAAGGGAAGCCCTTGCCCCCCATCCAGGTAGTGAAATGTGATGGAGTCAGCGTAAAAGAACGGCATGCGTTGTTTACCTCCTCTGAAGTTTGTCATAGAGGAACTGAAGAGCGGCATCCACCTGTGCTTCAGGCAGGCCATGGATGATCAAGGGACCAGTAAAAGCGCTTACCTGAAGGAGACGCAGATAGTGATCATAATTCAGAATCCCCTCTCCAGCAGCCCGGAAGGTATCATCTGCCCCTCGATCTTTCGCGTGGGCGATGACGATATGCTCTCCCAGCAGGTCAAAGGCCTCATCCAGGACTTGACTCATCTGTCGTTCATCCCCTGGCACAATCAGGTTCGCGGGATCGATCACCACCTTGAGGCGCGGGGACTGCATCGCGACAAGCAAGGCGTGGCCGTGCGAGGCGGTACTCACCACATTGGCCTGCTCTGGTTCAAAGGCCAGCGTCACCTGCTCTTCTTCAGCGATGCTCAGGGCAGCTTCCATAGCGCGTAAGAGATCCGACCATGCCTGGGAAGAAGCATTCTCTGGATGCCAATGCCACATATCTGCGGGATCGCGTGTGCCAGTACAGAGCGTAATGACGGTGATACCCAGGCGCTGGCAGGCGGCTGCCAACGTCCGTAATCGACGCAGGCCCCTCTGTTGTACCTGGGAATCTGGATGGATCATGTTGTAGGTTCCAGAAACAGCAGCAATATCGATGCCTCTGCTCAGTGATGCCTCATGAATACGGGTGATGAGAGAAGGGGCAATCTCATCTGGAAGTGTTGGCAAACCAGCGCAGGACAGGTTGAACTGGACACAGTTCAATCCATGTGCTCTCACGGCATCGAACACGTCTTCTACGGCAGGACGAACAAACGTCCTGGCGAAAATCCCCAGTCGCATCATACACCTCCTTATTCCAAATATATCTGGCCATCTATTCCGCACATATACGGGTTGACCGTGCTTATTACCATACATATTCGGGTTACCCATACATCTGGATCTTCGGCATTCTCTCGCGCTGCTTAGCTGAAGTGGGACACACCAAGCAGATTCACGCTCAAAAGCAGAACGTACCTGGCCTAACACTCTGCTTATGCATGGCCGCCTGCGGTCACAGTGCCGATGGTCAACTGGAGTTGGCCTGCGAGGAATTCCCCGATGCGTTCCACCTGCTCGTCGAGGTCGCGGCGCTGCGTGGCGGTGAGTTTGTCGAATGGCTCCACTGTGATGTCGAGTTTTCAGCCAGAGCGGCGCAGGTGCCAGACCCCGGCAACCGTCCCGTCGATGAGCAGCACCGGGAAGTTTCCGGCCTGGCCACCGGGAGTAAGTGCGCATTTGGCAGCCCGGCCGGGGAAGAGTAGCTCGCGCGGCTGGCAGCCGGCCGTGTAGGCATCGAAGTAGGGCAGCAGCCGTACGCTATGGGATGCCATTGGCGACACCGTGGTGTCCCTGGTCGCCAGCCATGCAAGGGTTCCTTATGCTCTTCAGATCCGTGCGAGTTTATCCGGGTTGGCTATGATGCGAATCGCCTGAATCTGCCCTTGCTCCACATCAATAGTGAAGACGGCGAATGCTTTTTCGCCAGTGCGGATGATCAGGGCGGCTTGACCGTTGACTTCTCCTGGCTCGATACGAGAGTTCTCTGGCCAGAAGCGCTTCGTTCCCAGGCTAAAGCGTGCCACTGCATCACGCCCACGAATCGGACGTAGTGCAGCCTGTTTGACTTTCCCGCCTCCATCCGCCCACAGGGTCACGTCCTCGGAGAGCAAGTTCATCAAGGGGGTCATCTCACCCGTCTGCACCGCCTGGAAGTACCCGTTGAGCAGTTGCTGGTGAATTTGGGGAG
>WNGP01002450.1_pt1 | contig 16728 bp, 17 predicted proteins | sample 5407671 | NCBI WGS metagenome assembly WNGP01 (sample SAMN13153381, study PRJNA577476) | soil metagenome | isolation source: 40 cm soil or saprolite under Garry oak tree replicate 2 | place: USA:California | collected 2016-06-15 | reverse complement strand
CTCACGCATCTCAATCATGTCGAAGAAGGCGATTCCAGCATGAACGTCTGGTGGCTTGGCCCGTTCCAATTGACCGCGTGGGGCGAGAACTGGCATCAAAACCATCACACTCACGCCGGTTCCGCGCGACTTGGCCTTCGCTGGTATCAGACCGACATCGGCTGGTATTTCATCTGGATGCTCGAGGCCGTCGGACTGGCCCATTCGGTCAAGCGCCCCCGCGCGTCGTAGCCCGCTGCGTGCTACCCGGCCAGCTTTGTCCTAAACTGTAGATGCGGGCCTTAGCCTCGGGTCTTGGGCTTCATGTACGCACAAAAGTTCAACGTCAACGTAGAGATTCGCGGCGAATCCCGCGCTTGCCCGCTCGATTGGCTCGATCAATTCTGCATGCGCAACTTCACCAACTCCGCCGATTTTGACGACACACTTCCCGTGGCTGATGGCAAGGTCGAAGCCAGTTTCCGCCTTTCTCCCGAACGCTTCTCGGAAGGCCTCGCCGCCTGGCTAACGCAGCGCGGCAAAGGCGAAGGCCAGCCCGTGGCAGTACAGGTCACTCGCGAATAGACTTTTGGAACTTCCCCGTGAGAGAACTGTCCACAGAGATAAACAGTTCTAGGCTGCGGAATCCCGCTTTTCGCCCCGGAGCACGGCGCGAATTTCCGGCAAAGCCGCCAGCGTCGCGGCCTCGCCGGCTGCAATCATCTCCGGGGTCTTGCTGAAATCGTCCCACACAAAAGGTTTCACGTCCGGCTCGATGACTATGTCCGCCTGCGTCCGCCAGGAGAGATCGCTATGCCGCTGGATGATGTTGAAGGAGCGGCTGAGGACGTCCGTGAACGTGCGAGGCTGTTCGATGTTGTCCGCTTCCAGGTACACGGCGATGACCACGTCCGCGCCAAGAAGCAAAACGCCCTCGACTGGTACCGGCGCGGTGACGAATCCGTCGACCAGCGTCCGCCCCTCAAATTGAATGGGCACAAAAAGGCCGGGATAAGCGCAGGAACCGCGCAGCGGCGGCGCGATGGGCCCGTGGGAGTAGTAGACGGAGACTCCTGCGGTGATGTCCGTGGTGGCGATAGCCAGCGGCGTTTGCAATTCCTCAAAAGTTTTTACGTGAGTAAAACGCTCGAGATATTTTTCCATGCGCTGGTTGGTGGCTAGTCCGAGCCAGGACGGCGTCCAGCGCCCGAAATCCGTGAAGCTTGTGGATGCGCCAACCCTGGCCATTTGGTCCAGCGATGCTCCCGCGCAGTAGCCCACGGCGATCAGTGCTCCGACGCTCGTGCCGGCCACGCAATCGATGGGAATTCCAGCTTCGCGCAAAGCGCGGAGGACACCGAGGTGCGCTATACCACGCGCAAAGCCGCCTGCAAGAGCCAAGCCCACGCGCGGGCGCTCCCGGGGTTCGCTTTGCTCGCCGTAGGCGAAGGCGCGAAACTTGTCCTTTGCCGTTCGAAACCAGCCGAGAGTGCTGGAGACTCTGCCTTCTTCCGTCATTTGTCTATTTTAGTACTATATCCAGGGATCTGCCGGCCGTTTGACCCGCGCATGCCGGTTTTGTAACCTGTCCCATCGAACTAAGTGGGCCGTGTAAATCCTGTAAAAAGGCGTGCCATGAAACGTCGCATCGAGAAGGCAGTGGTGCTGGGAGCGGGAACGATGGGCTCGCGGATCGCGGCGCATTTCGCGAACGCCGGGCTGCCGTGCGTCTTGCTGGACATTGTCCCCCCGAATTTGCCCGCCGATCGGCCGGCCGGAGAGCGCGACAAAATTGTACGTGCTGGATTGGACGCGGCAAAAAAATCAAAGCCAGCGGCGTTTTTCACCCCGGCGCTTGCGGAAAAAATTGCCATTGGGAACTTCGAGGACGACCTGGCGCGTTGCGCGGAAGCTGATTGGATCATCGAAGTGGTCGCAGAGAATCTGGAAATCAAGCGGAAATTGCTGGCGCGCGTAGCCCAGTTTCGCAAACCTGGAGCCATCGTAACTACCAACACTTCCGGATTGCCCGTGCGCTTAATCGCGGAGGGTATGAGCGAAGAGTTTCAGCAGCACTGGGCGGGGACGCATTTCTTCAATCCGCCGCGATACTTGAAACTTGTGGAAGTGATCCCCGGGCCGAAGACCTCAGCTGACGTGGTCGAGTCCTTGAGCGAGTTTTGCGACCGGCGGCTGGGAAAAGGCGTGGTGCTGGCAAAAGATACGCCAAACTTCATCGCCAACCGCATCGGAACGTTTTCAATGCTGAATGCACTGCGCTTGATGGGCACGCTCGGAATGACGGTGGAAGAGGTGGACGCCTGCACTGGGCCGGCAGTGGGCTGGCCGAAGTCGGCGACGTTTCGAACGGCGGATATCGTGGGTCTCGATGTGCTGGTGCACGTCGTGAAGAACATTTACGAGACGGCGCCGAACGACGAATCTCGGGAAATGTACAGAGTGCCGGCGCTCGTGGAAGAAATGGTCAAGCGCGGCTGGCTCGGAGACAAGACCGGGCAGGGTTTTTACAAGAAGGTCAAGGGCGAAGGCGAAAGAGAAATCCTGACGCTCGATGTGAACACCATGGAGTATCGCGCGCGGCAGAAAGCGAAATTCGCTTCACTCGAAATGGGTAAAGCCATTGAGGACACACGGGAGCGATTGCGCGCGCTGGTGGGGCCCGTGCTGGAAGGGCAGAAGGGTGACAAAGCGCAGCAGTTTTTGTGGGGCGCGCTTTCCGAGATGTGTTTGTATGCGGCGCGACGCGTGCCGGAAATTTCCGACAACGTTGTCGACGTTGATCGCGCGATGCGCTGGGGCTTTGCCTGGGAACTTGGACCGTTCGAAATCATGGATGCCATTGGCGTGAAGGCGTTTGCTGGCCAAGCGCGGAAAGAGGGACGCACGCTGCCGCCGGTCATCGAGAGAGTGCTGTCGAGCGGGCGGAAGGGATTTTACGAAGCGGAGAAAGGCACGACGACGGTTCTCGATATTGGCAGCGGCGGAGCGAAAAAGATCGAAGAGCCGAAAGGCGTCATCATTCTGAAATCGCTGAAAGATGCGGGCCGCGAAGTGGAGCGCAATTCCGGCGCTAGCCTGATCGATCTCGGCGATGGCGTAGTGTGCTGCGAATTTCACGCCAAGATGAATGCCATCGGGGCGGACTTGATCGCCATGCTGCACAAGGGCTTGAAGCGGCTGGAAACGGATTTTGAGGCCATGGTCATTGCAAACCAGGCGGTGAATTTTTCCGTCGGCGCAAACTTGATGCTGGTTCTGGTGGGGGCCCAGGAGCAGGAGTGGGACGAATTGCACATGGCGGTAAAGCAATTCCAGAACATCAATCTGGCGATCAAATACGCGCCTAAGCCGGTGGTGGCGGCTCCGCAGGGACTGGCACTCGGCGGTGGCTGCGAAGTGAGCCTGCACGCGGCAAAGATTCAAGCGGCGGCGGAAGCCTACATCGGGTTGGTGGAAACGGGGGTGGGTCTGATTCCCGGCGGCGGCGGCACGAAGGAAATGCTGATTCGCGCGAATGAACACGCCAGTGGGACAGGCTTCAGCCTGTCCTCTTCTCCGGAATCCGACCTCGATCTTTTCCACGCCCTGAAGCCCAGCTTTGAAGCGATTGCGATGGCTAAAGTTGGCACGAGCGCCGAAGAATGCCGCGACTTGGGATATTTGCGCCGCGAAGACGGCGTCTCCATGAACCGCGACCGGCTGGTCGCCGACGCAAAGGAAGCCGCGCTTGCGCTGGTGCGTGGCGACTACAAGCCTCTCGCGGCCAGCTGGCAGGAAGGCGCGCAAACCACGCAGATCAAAGTGCTCGGCGAACACTTTCTCGCCGGCGCGAAGCTCGCGATCCACATGATGCTCCGCGGCGGCTATGCCTCCGAGTACGACGCGCATGTGGGCCGCAAGCTCGCAAACATCCTCGCCGGAGGGCCGCTGACGTCACCGCAATTGGTCAGCGAGCAGTACGTCTTGGATCTCGAGCGCGAAGCCTTTGTTTCCCTTTGCGGGGAAAAGAAAACACAAGAGCGCATCGCGCACACGCTCAAGACTGGCAAGCCGCTCCGTAACTAGGAAGCCGGTCTCACTGGAGCCATCGAATCAACGGTACGCACTCAACTGACGGGGGCGGAAAAGTGTTCATGAAGAATGCGCAGCCTGCCTTGACTGTCTCTTTGAAAGACATGAGTGGCGCGCACAAGATCGAGTTTTTCTTCGACACGCTTGCCGCCGCCGACGTCACGGCCGGTGGCCTGAAAATGAAACGTGTAGCTCGCAATGCCCGCATCGGAGCCGATCAGCACGACATCAATGAGGCCGAGCTTTAATTCCATCCGTGTATCGGGACGGAAGTATTCTCTAGCGCGGCGCATCGCGCCCAAGCGGCCGGGTTCAGCGCGGCCCATGGAGATCTGAAAAATCGTACTTCCCGGCGCATAGTAGGAATTCAAGGTGTCTTCCGACTTGGCAAGAAACGTGGTCCAGAACAGTTCAACCGCTTTGCGCACCTCCTCGTTCGTCAGCTTTTCCAAGAGGAACCCTCGCCGACGGCAAAACGCGCCGTTTCCATCTGTGCTTGTCGTATTGTAGTCGTTTGCCTCGCGGCCATTTGCTGGATGTGCTTGGAATGTTACGGTCGCGGCACACCGCCACTTCCTCCACAGGTCAAAACAGGAAAGAGGAACATCCAATCGTATAAACACGTATTGCTATGACGAACTGTAGTGCAGTATTCTGCGGATTCGCAGGAGGCGGATGGTGCAGAAGCTATTGGCGCCGAGAGAAGCAGCGAATATCCTGGGCATCAGCTATCCCACCTTGAAGCAGTGGATCTACCACGGAAAAATCAAATCGCTGAAAACGCCCGGCGGACATCACCGCGTGCCGGAGAGCGAGATCGACCGGTTATTTCCGAAGAAACTGGAGCGCGGAGATGTCGAAAGGCGGCGGGGAAATCTTCGGAAGATCAGCGGGCGAAACCAGTTGATCGGGCGTGTGGTGGCGATCAAGTTCAGCGGTCTGCTGGCGCAGGTCACGCTGGCGATCGGAGAGCAGCATATTACCTCGATCATCACGACGGATGCGGCCAAGGAGCTGCGGCTGAAGCCCGGGGAGCGGGCTGCGGCGCTGATCAAAGCGACCGAAGTAATGATTTTAAGAGTCTGATAGGAGCGGTGATTCGTGACTGTTGGCAAGACAAATTGGCGCAAGTGGTTCCGCACATTCCCGCTCATCATTTCTGTTTTCCTTGCGCAGCATGAGCTGCCAGCACAGGGGCAAGAAATCCGCATCGCGGCGGCGGCCGACCTGAAGTTTGCGATGAGCGAGTTGGCGGAGAAGTTTGAGAAGCAGTCAGGAACGAAAGTGAATGTGACTTACGGATCGAGCGGGAACTTTTTCTCGCAAATGCAGAACGGAGCTCCTTTCGATCTGTTCTTTTCCGCGGACATTGAGTATCCGAGAAGGCTGGAGTCCACGGGACTCGCGGAGCCCGGGACCCTATACGCATACACGGTAGGGCGAATCGTGATTTGGACGCCTGCGGATTCGAAAGTCGATGTTACCAAACAGGGATGGAAGACCCTGTTGGACGCAAGCGTCGAGAAGATTGCCATCGCCAATCCCGAGCATGCGCCCTACGGACGCGCGGCGGTAGCGGCGTTGCAAAATGCGGGAATCTACGAATCCGTCAAAAGCAAGTTGGTATACGGAGAAAATATTTCGCAAGCGGCGCAGTTTGTACAATCTGGCAATGCGCAGGCGGGGATTGTAGCGATGTCGCTGGCGGTTTCGCCGGCGATGCATGACGGGAATCGCTGGGAAATTCCGGCGGAAATGCATCCGGCGATCGAGCAGGGCGCGATTGTTCTGAAGGACGCGAAGAATAAGGAAGCGGCGCGAGCGTTTCTGGAATTTGTGAAGAATTCGGCGGGGCGCGCGATACTGACGAAGTATGGTTTTGCGTTTCCGGAAAAGACGAGAAAGGAAGAAAAAAGATGATGTACAGGCGCCCAGGGCGCAGCGGAAACACAGAGAAGCGTAGAGGAAAGGATAGCGAATGGAAGCGCTGTGGTTATCGATGAAGTTGGCGGCGTGTGTGGCCGCGATATTGCTTGTGATCGGAATGCCGGTAGCGTACTGGCTGGCATATGGGAACTGGCGCGGGAAATTCCTGCTCGAATCGCTGGTGGCGCTGCCGCTAGTGCTGCCGCCGACGGTACTTGGATTTTACGCGCTCGTGGCGATGGGCCCGCGCGGGCCGCTGGGAAAACTGTGGATCGCGCTATTCGGCCATGGACTGGCGTTCACGTTCAGCGGACTGATTCTGGCGTCCGTGCTGTACAGTTTCCCGTTTGCGGTGCAGCCGCTGGTCGCTTCCTTTGAGGGAGTCGATCGAAGATTGCTGGACGCCTCAGCTGTCCTCGGCGCGGGAAGCTCGCGGACATTTTGCCGGGTGATCCTGCCGTTGTCACTCCCCGGAGTGGTCACCGCGGCGGTACTGAGTTTCGCGCACACCCTGGGAGAATTTGGCGTGGTGTTGATGGTGGGCGGGAATTTGGCAGGCGTCACGCGAACGGTTTCGATCGACATTTACGATCGCGTGCAGTCACTGGAATACGGCGAGGCCAATCGCATGGCGCTGGTTCTTCTGGCGATTTCATTCTCTGTATTGTGCGTTGTATATGCCGTGAATCGCCGCGTGTGGACGCCGTGGCCGGCGAAGTAAACGCGACGATCCTCACCGCGCGAATTCGCAAAGAGCGGCGCGGCGCGGGCGCCTCCTCTTTTATCCTTGATGTTTCTATCGAAGCTTCTCCCGGCATTACGATTCTCTTTGGACCTTCCGGAGCCGGCAAATCCACGCTGCTGGATTCCGTTGCAGGGCTGGCGCGGCCGGACGAGGGACGAATTGTAGCCGGCGGCGAAGTACTGTTCGATTCCGCGCGCGGAATCGATGTTCCCGCGCCGAAGCGGCGAACCGCCTACGTTTTTCAGACCCTGGCACTATTTCCGCATCTGAGCGCGGAAGAAAATGTTTCATACGGCTTGATGGATTTGCAGGAGGAAGAAAGACGGAAGCGAGTAGAAGCAATTCTCAAAGCCTTTCGCGTCGAGAAATTGCGGAGACAAAGGCCCGCCGAGATTTCCGGAGGCGAGAAGCAGAGAATCGCGCTGGCGAGATCGCTGGTGACCGAGCCGCGCGTGTTGTTGCTGGACGAGCCGTTGACCGGATTGGATGCGGAGCTGAAAGCGGCCATTGTGGACGATTTGCGCGCCTGGAACGCGGCAAAGGGAATCCCGATTTTGTACGTGACGCACAGCCGCGAAGAAGTGGATGCGCTGGGCGTGCGCGTGATCGCGCTAGACAATGGGCGCGTCGTAAGCGCCGGTGCACCAATGGATGTACTAGACGCCCCGCGCCGGAAAAAACTGGCCCAGGCGGCGGGATTCGAGAATATGTTGAGCGCTACGGTGCTCGATCTGCGCGAGGCGGATGGCGTGATGCGCGTGAGGCTCGGCGAGAGCGCGTGCCAGATCGAGGTGCCGCTCGGTTATGCGGCAGCCGGGAACCGCGTGCAGGTAGCCGTTCGCGCGGGAGATATTTTGCTGGCGACGGAGCGGCCGCACGGATTGAGCGCGCGAAACGTGATGGACGGGCGCATCATTTCGCTGGAGCAACGCGGGACGATGGTGATTGCTCGTGTGGATTGCGGAGTGATCTTCGTCGTACACGTCACGCCCGGGGCTGTGCGGGCGCTGGAGCTAACGGCGGGGCGTCGCGTTTGGCTGGTCTTGAAAACGCACTCGTGCCATCTGGTGGAGTAGAAGAAAACTCAAGAGCCCGGAATTTTTCAAGACTTCGGCTTTCGCGGAGCGGGCGTTGCGGTCTTGGCCGCGGCCGGGCCGGAGAATTTTATTTCATCGGCCTCAAGGGTCTTGTCCTTGGGCGTGGCGTGGATAACGACCAGGTCGCCGGCGGCGAGGTCGCCGGCCTTGGCTGGCTTATCCTCATTGTTGGCCCTCCATAGAAAGACAGTCGAAGCGGCGAATTTCACTTCCACGGACTTCCCGTCCGCTGTTTTTACAACCACGGAATCGGCGCTGATTTTTTCAACCGTGCCTCTGACGTGAACTTTATTCCCGTGAGCCAAGGCCGTGCCCATGGCGAGTGCGAACAATAAAGCCAGCGAGGATATGCGAAGTTTCATGAAAGTCTCCCCTTGGAATGAGCGTCCGGCATGCTACGGCTTCATTCCTGGTGATGATCTTGTGATTCCGCTTTTCGTTGCGGTGTTGCTCCATTCAAAAAATCATTTTCCTGCTGTTCTTCCGCCCGGTCGTCCGGGCCTTTGGGATTATAGCGCTCCATTTCGATGCGTTCCGCGACGCTGAGGTGAGGAAGGTGGCGGATGAAGTGAACCAACTTCCAACTGTCTTGCATGCCTCCGTGCTCGCCGCCATTGGAAAACGCCGGCATTCCCGTGAACCGCACCCCATTCTCGATGATCCAGAACAGCTCGCCGTCGGTAAGACTTTGCGTTTCCGGCAGGCGCAGATCCGGTGGCTTGGGATAGAGGCCACTTCCAATCATGGTCTGCCCGCCGCCGTCGTTGGCATGGCAGACGGCGCAATGATCCGCGAAATGCAGCCGCGCATCGCGCAGATCCTCCGGCGAGACGAGCAGGGGATTCTGGGCCAACCGCGCGTTCGAAGGGATCGCCAGATGACGCACGTTTCGAGCCATCATGATTTCGAATCGGCTAGGTGTGGCGCGCGAACTGAGGCCATCATGCAGGATGGAAGCGGCCGTAGCGACAACTAAGCCGAGGAGCGCTACCGCGACGATGATCACGAGTGTTCTGCGTTTCATGGCTCTGCGAGTATGTTAATGGATGAGCGTCGGGGCGGCCAGCGGCGAATCATTCGGCGCTGACGAAGACGGCGCTGCACGGCTGTCCCCGCTCACGCTTAACTGACGAGGAGCAGGGAATGGCGAGAAGACGTCTATTTTCTTATTTTGGCAACCCAGGCGTGTTCTTGAAAGCGAAGAAGCCTGCGAATATCGGGCATTTTGGAGAAGAGCGGCGAGGCTAATGGTAGAGCGCCCGGATGTAGCCCCGCGAGCGGCTTCCTCTGGTAGGATACTCATGAAATGGCGACCCCCACGATAAGCGGAAGCGGTTTGACGGCGGTGGAAACCTGTCCAGCGGAAGTTCAGGAGATTCTCCACGCCGTGACCACCGGCGCAGAGCTCACGTTCGAACAGGGACTGATCCTGGCCATGGCGGAAGACGCAGCGCTGGAAGCGCTAGTGGCTGTTGCGGATCAGTTGCGGCAACAGACTGTCGGAGACGCCATCACTTACGTTGTGAATCGCAACATCAACTTCACGAATGTGTGTTTTGTGGGATGCAGTTTTTGCGGCTTTGGACGCGGGCCCGGAGCCGCGGACGCATACTCGCTCTCTTTCGAGGAAGTGGTGCGCCGCGCGCGCGAAGCCTGGGAACGCGGCGCCACGGAGGTTTGCGTTCAGGGCGGACTGCCGCGCGACCTCGACGGATTTTTCTACCGCGATCTGCTGCGCGCCATCAAGCATGCGATTCCTGAGATGCACGTGCATGCCTTCTCGCCCATGGAAATTGATTACGGCGTGACGAAAACTGGAATGGCACTGCGCGACTACCTGCGGATGATGAAGGACGAGGGGCTTGGCAGCATTCCCGGCACGGCGGCGGAGATTCTGGATGACCGCGTGAGGAAGGAACTAAGCCCGAACAAATTGCCGGCGGGGCGGTGGGTGGAGATCATCACTGCGGCGCACGAGCTGGGCATTCCGACGACTTCAACCATGATGTACGGACACGTGGAAGAGCCGCCGGATTGGGTGCGGCACATGCTCCTCTTGCGCACGATCCAAAAACGCACCGGTGGTTTTACGGAGTTCGTGCCGCTGGGATTCATCCATGAGAACACGCGGCTCTACCGTCATGGGGGAGCGAGGCCAGGAGCGAAACGGGAAGAGCACCTGCGAGTACACGCCCTCGCACGGATGCTGTTGCACGGGGCGATCAAGAATTTGCAGGTCTCCTGGGTAAAACTGGGTTTCGAAATGTCGCTCGCGTGCTTGCAAGCGGGCGCAAACGATTTCAGCGGTACGCTCATGGAAGAGAGTATTTCCAAGGCCGCCGGCGCAACTTTCGGGGAATATGTCCCGCCCGAAGAATTTCGCGCCAGGATTCGATCGATTGGACGAGTCCCGGCGGAACGGACGACAACCTACAAAATTCGGCGCGTATTTGATAAGCCGGAAAATGATCCGCGGACAGCCGCGGCGCAACTCCGAATGGCTCGGACAGAGAGCCACGTGACATACCCCGAAAGCGCCTACTGAGCGATTCCCATGCGGGCACTCCTCTTACCGGTCAAGGACCTGAACAATGCGAAGAAGAGGTTGATAGGTGTGTTGACGCCGGAGGAAAGGTTTGCGCTGGCCGACGCTATGCTCGCGGACACCATTCGCGCAGTGCGAGGCGTGCGCTGCGCTGAGAGAATTTTTGTGGTCACGAATTACCAGCCCGTCATGCAATTGGCCGAGGAAAATCAATGGGAGATTCTTAGGGAAGAACAGCAAATTTCGGAGAGTGATTCCGTGGATGCCGCTTCGCAGATCTGCCAACAACTGAGCGTAACCGGGCTGCTGCGCCTGCCGCTCGATCTGCCGTTGATCCAATCGAGCGACATCGATGAACTCTTGACTGTGGAATGCCAAGCGCCGGCTTTGGTAATTGTGCCCTCGCGCGATGGAACCGGCACAAACGCCATGATGCGGACGCCGCCCACATTGTTTCCCTCCCATTTTGGGAGTGGAAGTTTCGCGAAGCATCTTGCCGAGGCCGAAAGGGCTCATGCGCGGGTGATGGTGCGCCGCAATGCCCGGCTGGAAATGGATGTGGACGACGAAGCGGATTTGCGGGCCCTGCTGGAGCACCATTTGAGCGGAACGGAAACGGGGCGCTGGCTGCGCGCGAGCGGCGTCGAAGCCAGGTTCCTGCCAAACATGCGAGCGGGAGCGATGAGCGCGCCATGAAGCAGAAACTTTATGCGAGTCTCGACGAGGCCGTGGCGGATATTCCCGACGGCGCGCAAATCATGTTCGGAGGGTTCGGAGGCGCAGGCTTTCCGAATAACCTGATTCAGGCGCTGGCGCGGAAAGGGACGAAGAACATCACCGCCGTCAGCAACAATTGCGGGACGCGCGAAGGCGAGCTTGGGCTGATGTTCAAGAACAATCAGATCAAACATGTGATTGCTTCGTTCCCCGGACCTCATGCCAACTATTTTCAGGAACGGTTCGCGGCGAAGGAAGTGACTCTGGAACTCGTGCCGCAGGGAATTTTGTGCGAGCGAATGCGTGCCGCTGGCGCCGGTCTGCAAGGCTTTTACACCACGGTGGGCGTGGGCACCGAAGTCGCCGAGGGAAAAGAAGAGCGGCTTCTTGAGGGCCAGCGCTGCATTCTGGAGTTGCCGATTCATGCCGACTATGCCCTGATCAAAGCGCAGCAAGCCGATGAGTTGGGGAATCTAACTTATCGCCTCGCCGCTAGAAATTTCAATCCCATCATGGCCATGGCCGCGAAGACGACCATCGCCGAGGTGGAAGAAATCGTGCCGGTGGGTACGATCGATCCGGAACACGTGATGACCCCGGCGATCTTCGTTCATCGCATCGTGCAAGCGAAAGGACTTCGTTATGCCGGGTAACGGCATACATGAAAAGGTCATGCCGGGTAACGCCATTCAGCAAAAGGTCATGCTGGCTAAGCCGCGATTGGCCAGGGAACAAATCGCGCAGCGCGCCGCGCTCGAGTTGCCGGATGGCGCGTATGTAAATCTCGGCTGGGGAATTCCCAATCTCATCGCGGACTATTTGCCCAAGGAAATCACCGTTTATTTCCACAGCGAAAACGGAATTCTGGGAATGGGGCGCCGAGCAAAATCGGGCGAGGAAGATTTCGACCAGGTGGACGCGATGAAAGTGCCCGTGACGCTGATTCCGGGCGCTTCTTTCTTTCATCAGGCGGACGCACATCTGATGTCGCGTGGCGGACATCTGGATGTCGCCGTTCTGGGCGGATTTCAAGTATCGGAGAAGGGCGATCTTTCGAACTGGAAAATTCCCGGCGCGAAAGGCTCCGGCGGTATCGGTGGAGCCATGGACATCGCCGCGGGCGCCAAGACATTGATCGTGTGCATGGAGCACACCACCAAGGACGGAGCTCCGAAAATCGTGAAGAAGTGCGCGTATCCGCTGACCGGTTTGGCATGCGTGGATACCATCATCACGGATCTGGCGGTGATCGACGTAAAGCCGGAAGGATTGATTCTGCGCGAAGTGGCGCGCGGTTGGACGGCGGAGGAAGTGCAAGTATTGACCGGCGTACAATTGATCGTCCGGCAGCAAATTCCGGAGATGAGTTTCGCTTGATTCTATTTATGAGGAGGTCTAAATGAGCCAGATGATTCCAGAAAAATATATGGATTTGCTGGAGAAGCCGGCGTTCGGAAATCTGGGGACGCTGATGAAGGACGGAAGCCCGCAGGTCACGCCCATATGGGTGGACTACGATGGAAAATTCGTGCGCTTCAATTCGGCGAAGGGCCGCGTGAAAGACAAGAACATCCGGCGCGATATCCGCGTTTCGGTTGCGATACAGGATCCCGCAAATCCCTACCGCTATCTGGAAATCCGCGGCAAGGTCGTCGAAATCACCGAAAACGGGGCGGACGACCATATCAACAAACTCTCTAAAAAATATCTGGGAAATCCAGTTTACCCTTTCCGGAAACCGGGCGAAGTCCGCGTGACCTATAAAATCGAACCGCAAAAAGTCAGCGCCATGGGCTAGCGCACCCACGGCTGATTCAGATTCCGACATCAAATTCTGAATTCTGTAACTGACCACCGAAAACCGACCACTTTCAACTCAGAGTCGCGCGGCGACGCGCGCGGCGATGCGGCCTTCCGCCGTCCGGAACACAAATACAAGACTGTCCGTGAGAGGCACCCCGGCGCTGGGGACAAGCAACTGATAGGACCACTCGAAGCGCTGAGGCAGTTCCGCTGCTAGAGCCGTAGCGTAGGGAACGATCGGCTCGACGGACGCGCCAACTTCCTTGATGTTCTTTACCTGCCGCAGATCCACACCGCGTTTCCAATAAAGAGAAAGCTGCAAAGCGCTCATCATTTCGCGTGTCAAATACGGGCGCGTTCCAACTTGGTGGGGCCCGGGGCTACAGGACTGGTCGTGGATGACGAAGGAGAGAAGAAGTTGATCGGGGAATTGCGTGACGGTTTCCACGCCGCGGCGGAAGGCCGTGCCGTGGCCGTCGTCGATTCGTTTCAGATTCTCGAAGAATTCCGGGGAAGTCGCGTTGCCGGAGACGCGGAAGCAGACGCCGTTGGGCAGCGAACCATCGGTTTCAAAAAGAAGGCCGCCGTCGTATCTCCAGACGGACTTGTCGCGTTTTGACTGGCTGAAAGACGCGCCCGGAGCGCAACCGAGAAAAATCAGGAATGCGACGCCGGCGATTTTGTAGTTCCAGAAACGCATGAATGGCGGCCGTGCACAAGAAATTTTACTCCTTGCGGGCAGCGGCAAGAAGAAAAGTGAAACCTCCAAAACTGTGGATGACTTTGCCTTTCCCCGCCAGCTTGACGACGCCTTGGCTGGATCTCACCGCTTGGATAGCGTCGACGAGTCCCGGGAGCACCGCCGGCTGCGCGACGGGGATATTGTGCGCTCCCAAAACCAGTTTCAACTCCGGGGCCAGCGCCGCGAGGCGCTTTACGGAAGCAACGTAGGCATCGAGATCGGTCTCCGGCCGAAAGAGCCAGATCGGGGCGGGATAGTACGTGTCGCCCGTAAAAAGCAATCCGTTTTCGCCGTCGAGCAGCGAAATCGCGTCAGGCGTGTGGCCCGGCGTGGAAATCACTTCCAGCGTGCGGCCGCCGAGATTTATTTTAAAGCCATCGTGGATGAAGTGCGAGATTTTCCAGGGTTTTGTGGCGTAGGTTTTTGGATTGAACGCCTTTGGCAAATCTCCGCAGAGTTGATCGGGAGTGATTTCCGCCTGTGCATCTTCGCGCGAACCTTTCGCATTCGTCCGCGTGAAATCGGTGTCCATGCCGTAAACGAAAGTGAACTGCCAGTTGCCGCCAACGTGATCGTCGTGCGTATGCGAGTTCAGCACCACCACCGGACGCGAAGTCAATTTTGTCGTGACTTTGCGAATGTCGCTGATGCCCATGCCGGTGTCGAACAGCACGGCCTGCTTGTTGCCAACAATCAGGTAGGAGATGACTTCTTCCGCTTGATGCGGTTCGTAAATGGCAAAGACTCCCGGCGCGACCTTGTAGACTTCAAACCAGGGATCTTCCGGAAGAACGCGCTGGAGCGATTTGTGTTCGGGGCGGGGGAGCGGGCGGCACCATTCGGGGATTTGCACGTTCGTTTGTAGGCTCGGCAGTAGTGGCGCAGCATGCTGCGCCGCTACAAGGGAAGCCGAAACCATCGGAAGAAAAGGATTTACAGAGGACGCAGAGGCCGGAGTGCAGAGGGCACGGAAAAACCGTGGCGGGGTGACAGTCGCCGCCGTCAATGAGACCAGGAAAATGAGAGTCGGCGTTTTCATTTTGGGGAGGCAGAAACAAAGATGGATTTGGGGAGCATCATGTGGACGCCTTTGTTGCCGTCGACGAGTTCGGTGATGTGGAGGTCGGCGGCGACGCTCGCGAGCATGTAGGCATCGTCGCGGGAGAGGTGCTTTTCGGTCACGAGGAAATCGATCATCTCACGGACGGCGAGCGTGGCACAGGCATTCAGGTCATCGTTGAGACCCATGGTGATGTAGTGCGTGGGCGTTTCGGCGCGCGGCCACTTCAGGTGCTTGTCCTTGCGCACCATGAATTGAAACGTGCCGATGAGCGATGTTTCGAGTGCGGTGATGTCCACCTCGCCGTCGCCCTGTCCGGCATGGCCGTCGCCCACTTCAAAGAGCGCGCCGGGCGCATGCACGGGTATGTAGAGCGTGGTGCCGGCGACGAGGTCCTTGTTGTCCAGATTGCCCGCCATAATCCATGGCGGCGCGCTGTTGAAGCGGCCCGCGCTCTCCGGCGGCGCGTCGCCCATGCTGCCGAAAAAGGGATGCAGCGGAATCTCGATGCCCGGCGCGAATTTCGCCACCATGCGCTTTTCATCGAGCGGAATGATTTTCATTTTCGCATAAGGATAATCGTCCGGCAGATAGCCGCGGCCGGGGCCGAAGGCGTTGTAGGCGTAAGGAATGGCGAGTCTTATGGCGAGAATTTTTACTTCCAGCACATCGCCAAGTTCCGCACCTTCGATGTAATCGGTAATGTCGCGCAGCGATTGCTCCACTTGATCCGGCGGCAGGCCCGCATCTTCCAGCCGCTTCGGACTGTTCGTAATCAGCGTCTGAATCTCCACGGTATCGCCCGTCTTGATGTGCAACACCGGCGCCGCCTTCGCATCGTAGTAGCCCCAAGCCACCGTCTTCGGCGTCGCCTTCAGTGTGTACGTCGCCTGCTGAGCGCAAACCGGGCTAAAAGAAATCAGAAACCACGAACTCAACAGCATAGTGCGACGAATCATGTCGTCTCCGAGTAACTCAAGTGCTCCACCTACTCGCCATCTTTCAACCAGAAATCGCTCTCTTTCAACCAGATGTAAGACACTTTTCCTCCGCGCATCCCAAAGTCTACTGCGTGAAGTTCGCGAGGGCCGTAGATAATGACCTTTTCTCCTATCCGTGGTTGGTCGTCTCCAACCCGGGTTCCGGCGATTAGACCCCTGATCTCAAGTATGGGCTTTTGCGCGTCCAGCTTTTTCTCTGCGGACGGTGTCCCATAGGCCTTCAGGACATCCTCTTCAGAGCTCCCCAATCCAATGCCTTCCGGCGTCTTCCAGGCGCGAAGAGCATTTGTCGCGATCCTCTTGCGCATGTGCAAGCAATTGGGAAAATCGCTCAGCAAGAGGTCAGCAACTCCGGATGTCTCCTCGACGTCCGTCGCAAAGTGCAGGGACGCTCGACCGTCCTGCGACTGAAAACACTCCACGGGCGATGGCGTACTTTTTTGCGGGGGCAACCCGAAGTGCAGTAACAGTTTATTGAGTGACAGCTCGCCATACGCGCAATAGGGACCCAGACAGTCCGGCCCCAAAAAGGCGTCGTTTTCCAATTCGATCCAAGATACCTTTCCGTCGCGTATGCGAAACCGGGCTGCTCGGACCATTCCGTTGAGCCGCCATTTGTAGAGAAGCAGTTTCCTGCCTCTCTGATGGTGACTATCTTCAAGCTCTAAATCCTCCACACCGGAAGGCCGCCCGTATGCCTTTGCAACATCCTGCTCTAGGCTTCCCAGACCGATTCCTTCAGAAGTTTTCCAATTCCGAATATCCTGTGTCGTCAGCTTCTCGTCTTTCTTCGTCCACGCTCCGAATTCTGCAAAATCGCGAAGCTCGACGGAACCCACTCCTCCGTGACCGCCTTCGGTTATGATCAGGAACGCCTGCCCGTTCTCCGTTCGATAACCGTAGATGCCTCCTGCACTAGACGGTCCACCCAACTCCTGAGCCAGACCCTTAAACGAGACATTGCCATCCATGCAAACGGGGCCCAGACATTTCGGTCCCGAATGAGCCTGCGCCTCAGCAC
>WNGP01002233.1_pt1 | contig 16737 bp, 15 predicted proteins | sample 5407671 | NCBI WGS metagenome assembly WNGP01 (sample SAMN13153381, study PRJNA577476) | soil metagenome | isolation source: 40 cm soil or saprolite under Garry oak tree replicate 2 | place: USA:California | collected 2016-06-15 | reverse complement strand
ACCGGTAAAAGCCCCGGCGGCTGACCGGCACCATCTGACACATGCGCCCGATACTCAGGCTGCCTTGCAATGACATCACTTCTCGGATCTGGTCGTAGATGCCATTTCGCCAGAGCCGCTGTTGCGCTGGCGTCGAGCCTCGATTTTTTGCAAGGCACCTTTGAAAAAATCCACCTCCAGGGTCTTCTCTGCCAAAAGTTGCTTCAAGCGATGGATTTCCTTGCGGTGAGCTGATGCGTGCGTGCTGGGCCGCGACGCTTCTTGTCCTGGCTCAATCATCTCCAACTTCCTACGCCACTTGTAGAGGCACCTCGGCCTTACCCCGAGTTCTCGCGCTAACTCACCGACATCTTCACAAGTCTCCATGCGTTCGACAGCCATTCGCTGAAATTTCCGGGAGTATCGCTTTCTCCTCACTGTGGTTCCTTTCCCGGAAACTGTGCCCTATTTTTCTGTGTCAGTTCAAGGGTTCACTCCATTTTGTCCGGCTGCTCGAAAGGAAGTGGAACCGCAGACCTGGCTGGCCAAGGCGGCCTACTCTAACCCATCATTGGGCGATCAGGCTCGCAATCATCTTCGACGACTTCCAGCACTTGATCTTGCATTCTCGCCCCCGCGCTTCCCATAGCGGCGGTCGCAACATATTTCAGCATTAGGCGCACGAGCCCCAACATGAGTAATATGAGCAGGCAGGCCAGAACAGTTGTCCCCCATCCGGATTTGCCGGCGGTGTGATCGCCCAGAAATCCAATGGTGCCGTTATTTCGCGCATACCACCCATGCCAGTACACCTCGTCTTCGTGGAGCCATTTTTGCATTTGAGCCCGGCCGACAGTGGCATCAAGGGGACCATACCGGGAGAGTTCAGCGAGCTTCTCGGCGTTCAGAGCGTATTGGTGCTTAAGAAACCAATTGTCCCAAGCCACTCCAGAAAGCGAGCCCGGAGTCACGACTGGATCGGGTTCTTTGCCACCAACGAGGCTGAGGCCAGGGAAGATAGTCCTTTGCGAAGAGTTTTCTAGACTCTCGATGTGTACGTGCAGGAATATTCCGAAGGAAAAGTCGATCAGACACCCGGCAACCACGAGGATCAAAAGGGTCCGACGCAAGGGAAACATGGCGGCAAGTAGGGATAATCCTAGGATTTCCATGGGGAGAAGCGTGAGATGAGCCAGGCCAAGGGGATCTCTCTCCCCGGTTGAGGCGATGCCCACTACTACACAAAACGGAATCATCGCTAGCCAGAACGAGCGTTCGGGACCGGATCGGAAGTCCCGGTAGAGAGCACAATAGAGCAGCCACAGAATTAACGGACCGCCTATCAGCCCCATGCCGAAGATGGCGTTCGTCTGATAAAAGACAAACGCATCGTCGCGAATGGCGCCAGCGAGCCCCTGGTTGTTGAAGTCATCCAGCAAGAAATGGTCCCGCAAAACAATGGGCACAATGGAATCAAACAGATTGGCCGCCATCTTCACCAAATTATTGCCTTGGTAATGCTGGCTCGAAGTTACGCTGGTATTCGAAGCGAATGTCACATGAGTTCCGTAAACGGCAATGGACCAGCTAAACCACGCCCCCAGCAGTAAACCGCAAACCGCGGCGATGGTCGCCAGTTCCCGGTACCGGCGCGGCCGTTTGAGGAACAGGCACAGCAGATAGTGTAGAGTCAGGAACAGAAGATAGGGGGCGGCCGAATAGTGCGCCAAAAGCCCCCCCGATAAGGCCGCGAACGCCACGGTCATCCGCAAAAGATCGTTCTTTCTCCACCCCGCGAGATAAAACCAGAGCCCAAGAATTACGTAGAACGCCGTGAAGGCCTTCGTCCAGGTGTAGGCGACGTTCTGCATCACCATAGGATTCATGGCGAACAGCGCGACCAGCGGTAGCACAAAAGTCCTGCGTGGTCCGACTAATGCGGGCATGATGAGGCAACACGGCAGAAACATCAGCAGATTCAGAAAGGCGAAAACCACCTGGAAAACCTCGAAGCGGTCCCGGGTCTGTGCCAGGAAAAAAGCCGCCAGTTCGTTCATTGCGGGCGGTCTTGCGGGAAGCTGGTAGCCCAAAATAATCGGAGTGTCAGTAGGGAAATGATGGAGGAAAAACAAGGATCGCTGAAAATGTTCCAGCCAGTCGCCGTACCAATCTGCGCCGGAATAGTTCCGGATCATGGCCAGGATTAGAAGCGTCCAGACCAGCAAAAAAAAGAAGCCTGCCAGTGCCTGACGAACGCGAAAGGAAGCGAAGAGGCGAACGACATCACGCCAGACTGCGAGGCCTAGGGCGAGGGAGGCGACGGAGACGAGTGCCAAGAACTTGGGTTGTATCTCAGCCCCAGCCGGACTGAGATAGTAAATGGCCCCGAAAACCAGATACAACAGCGCGAACGACGTACCGATAGAGCCGCAGAGTTTCTCCATGGGGCGCCATCGCAAATGGCGGATAAAAAAAAAGCCGGCGGCGAAACCGCAAACCACCAAAAGGGCGATCGCCAGGAGAGCTTCAAGCGCGAGCATCTGTTACCAGTGTAATCGCCACGTTCATGGATATAGGACAAGCTATGCTCAAGAAATAATGAAACAATTACTCCAAACCAATTGCTGGATTCCGGCTAGCGCTTACCAGCCGCATCCAACCAGTTTCGGCGCGGCTGGTAAGCGTAGAAATACCATCGCAGGTAATGTGGCAGCCAAGCCCCAAGCCTGAAATGGGATTGGCCGCGAGATCGATTCTTCCAGCTCGACGGTACCTCAGCAATCCGATAACCGCCCAAGAATGCCTTCGCCGTGAGTTCGAGATTGAGCTCGAAACCTCGCGCGCTTTGGATCGTGAAGGACCTCAGCATATCCCGGTCGTAGATCTTAAATGCATTGGTCGCGTCGTGCGTAGGAATCCCACGAAGCCAGTGAAGGCTGAGGCCCGCCATGCGGGACAGAAGTTGCTTGAACCAAGGGCCTCCTTCGATGCTCCCTCCTTTCATATAACGGCTGCCTACGACTACGTCGTAACCTCGGCGATATAGCGAGAGCATCGAATCCACTTGGCTTAGATCATCAGAGAGATCTGCCATTACAACCAGTACAGGGCCATGTTCGACCTGATCAAAGCCCGTGACGATGGCACCGACCACGCCTCTTCGAACTTTGTTCCTAACCAGCCGAATCCTGCTCTCACCGCCGTCGATAATCGCGCGCACAGTAGGTACGGTGTCATCTTCGTCGAAGTCATAGATGACAAAAGCCGCAAAGTCGGACCGAATATACGCACGGATATTCGCCCACAAGGGAGAGAAATTGGCGCCTTCATTGTAAACCGGAATGATGATGTTCAAAGGACGTGATATCCGCGCATCATTTCCAACAGCCGGATTTGGATCGACTCCCGCTTCAGTGCACCCCATAAATCAGATTTGGCCGACCTCGACCGCTTCTGCGATCCAGGGGATGACCTCGTCGAGGATTTCGCTCAGTGTAGTAATCGCGTTAAAGCCCAACAACATTGCCGCCTTTTCTATCCTGGGTGACCGCTCCTGGACATCATGTTCGTAAGGGGGATCGCTGACGTAGCGGAAAGGTTTCCTATCACCATGGATTTTCCGCCAGATCATCTGGGCCAACTCCAACACGGTTGTCCGGACCGGTGTCGAAAGGTTGAAATCCTGATTCAATGCCGCCGCATGCTCGAGGCAAAGGCGAATGCCTTTTGCCAAGTCTCCGCCATAAGTGTAGTGGCGGGCCTGGTTGCCCGAGCCCAGAATGTGCAGCGGGTCCTGTCCTTTCAGAATTTTCTGCACCAGATCCGGGACAACATGCGACATTGCCAGTGTGACGTTACCGCTGGCGATATCGCGATCGCGTAAAGCTCGTTTCTCCCCGATCCCGACACAATTAAACGGCCGAACAATTGAATAGGGCAATCCGTACTGTTCCCAAGCCCCTCGCGCGAAGTACTCGGTAGCCAACTTTTGAAAGCCATAAGTCGAGCGTGGCGGCGGGATGCGGCAGTCAGCGCCTTCAGGTGTAGGGAATTCAGTCGTGTTCTCGAATACCATACTCGAGGACATAACGGTTATTTTCTGCAATCTGCCGTGCTTGTGGGCATGAATCGCAGCGTCGAAAGCGCTGGCCGTGATTCGCTCGTTTTCAGCCAGCAGGTCATAGGCGAATTCGTGAAAGTAGGAGATGCCGCCGATCATCGCGGCCGCTGCTACGAAATGATCGCAATCGGCCAGTAAATCCCTCATCAACTCGCTATCTTTGGCGTCGCCTTGAACGAAAGTGTATCGGGGGTGGCCGTCATAAGATTTCTTCAGAGGGCCATACTTACAGAAATTGTCTAGCCCGATGATGTCGTAATCTGCTTGTAGGAACTCCCTAATCAGGTAGCCACAGATGAAGCCGGCGGCACCGGTAACGAGTACTTTCATACCCTTTCAGTCCAGACCAGCGTAGGTTGTTCATTGTTCTTCTGATCGCGTGCGGTCCATAGTCCCCAAATGTCCACGAGAACCTTATCGGCGGGAATTCTAATATCCCGATACACCGAATGCGGTGCTCCAATCACTACAATATCCGCCCGCTGGATGGCTTCTTCTGCAGGAATTAATGACGGGTCGCAAACATAAGGGTCCGAACACAGCACTTCTCGAGCCTCGACCTGCAACAACTTCTTGAGTTTATAGGAGAGGCTATCTCGACTGTCATCCGAGTCGGCCTTGAAAGCCATTCCCAGGATGGCCACCCTCTGTTCGGAAAGCCCTTTACTCTTCATCTGGCTCACAATGAAATTCGGCAAACCCTCGTTGATCAGCATTGCAGCATGGCCCATAAAGAACTGATTTCCAGAAAACGCCGCGAGCTGGAGAGTGTCTTTCAATAGGCAGGGACCCGCGGCAAATCCAGCTCGGGCGAAGCTCCGCATCCGCGGATACTCCCGAACCACAGCGTCATGAATCCGATGAAAATCTAAGCCCCAGGCTTCGGCCAGCATGTAGAACTGATTGGAAACCGCGAAATTGAGATAACGCCAGCTATTTGTAAATAACTTCGCCAGTTCCGCCTCGAGCGGTGCTAAGTCAATAGTGCTAGTTGCTATTTGGAGAAAAAGCCTGCGCGCTCGCGCCTGCGCTTCAGGTTCAAAAGCCGCCACGATCTGGGGAAGTGTGACCAACTCCTCCAATGCTTTTCCCTCGGCAATTCTTTCTGGGCAAAAAGCCAAATGGATTTTGCGGCCGCGAGCTCGAATGCGGTCATAGACAAGCTTCGTCACTCCGGGATAGACGGTACTCCGCAGAATAAGCAACGAATCATCCGCCATCTGCTCGAGCAGGGCATCGAGGTTCTCGTAGAGCTTTGTTACGGTAGGATTCAGGTGTTCGTCAACGGGAGTGCCTACTACAGTGATGATTATATTGGCGGTTTGAAGGCAGCTCGTCTCTGACGTCGCCTTGAGGGTTTTCCCTCTAACCTGCTTTAGGAGCGCCTCTGCGCCCGCCTCGATAAAAGGCATACGGCCACGATTCACACTTTCCACTTTGCCGAAATCAAAATCTAAAAGTGTGACGACTCCTACACCACGGCTTGCAAGTACAAGTCCTAAAGGCAAGCCGACGTGACCACAGCCTCCAACGATCACTATTTTTTCCGAAGTCGTCATTCAGCTTGTTTCCCGTTGTCAATCCGGGCGGCCATAAGGTATTTCGTCCGTAGAGCCTAGCATCAAATCGAAAATTGAATGTTGAGTTCGCCTCAGATGTTGTCCATTCGACAACGGCTGTCTGGCGGGCCAATTTTGCTGCTCTTTGCGGTTCAATTTACGGTACGATCTCCCAAACCTCCTGTGGGCGGCTAGCTCAGTTGGAAGAGCGCCTCGTTCGCAACGAGGAGGCCGGGGGTTCGAGTCCCCTGCCGTCCACCATTCTTCTCAATAACTTAGATCGCTTTCGGAAACTGCAGGAGTTGCCCGCTATACCCAGCTTAAATCGTGCCTCTTGAGAGGCAGGGACCGAATGCGCTTCCCGGTGACAGCGAAGATGGCGTTGCAAACCGCCGGAGCCACCCATCCGACGACTTCCTCGCCGATTCCCGCAATGGGGTCGTCTGTCGCCCGGACAAAATAGACGTTGATCTCGGGAATTTCGCTTGGCCGCAACAGCGGGTAAGTATCAAAGTTGCCCTGGACGACCCGGCCTTTCTCGATGGTGATTTCCTGGCGGAGTACTGCAGCCAGCCCCATCGCGACTTGCATCTCAACCTGCCGCTCTGCCGCGAGCGGGTTCACGAGGAACGGGCCGGTATCCACGGCAACGTCGAGCCGTTCCACGCGGACCTCGCCCTTCTTGCTGACCGCGACAGTGGCCACAACGGCGCATATAGTGATCTCGGTCCGGGTGAGGCGACGGCTGTCTCCAATGGCGATTCCCATCCCGGTTCCCGCAGGCAGTTGCTTTCCCCATCCGGACTTCTCGACCACCGCGCCCAGGACCTGGGTCCAGCTCTTTGCAAAAGGAAACTCCGCATTCGCCTCGAGTAAAGCGCGCCGGTAGTGGTATGGGTCTTGCCCGGCTGCGTGGGCAAGCTCATCGACGAACGTCTCCAAGAAGAACTCGTTTTGAGATCTTCCCACGGACGTCCACGGCCCAGTCGGAACGTGCGTTTTCCGGAGATGATAGTCGAATAGTTGGTTCGGCACGAAATAGGGAAGTTTATGCAAGCCTCGGAGAACCTGCTCGTCACCCGGATAGTTTTCATCCAAGCCGACGACGCGAGTCGTCCACGCAGCGGGCATCCCGTCCGGGCCCAGAGCAGCGCGGAACCGCGACACACGCATCGGGCGATAGTAGCCGTGCCGCGTCGTTTCCTCCCGGCTCCAGATGACCTTGACGGGGCGTCCCTCCAACTGCTTGGCAATCGCAACTGCCTGGCGCACGTCGTCCTGGTTTCCACGCCGTCCGAACCCGCCGCCGAGGAAGCAGTTGTGCAGATAAATGTTCTCCACGGGCACTCCGGTTATTTTCGAGGCATCAATCGTTGCTCCCTCGGGTTCTTGCGATCCCACCCAAAGATCCACGCGCTCCGGAGTGACTTGGGCGGTGCAGTTGAACGGCTCCATCACCACGTGATCCAGGTAGGGAACCTCATAGATGGCCTCCACTACCTGCGGGGCGTTCTCGAGCAGCGCTTCCGGATCGCCCTTCTTGGTGACGACTTTGGCGCCGGGCTCATCCAGCGCCGCTCGGGAAGATTTAAAGAATCCTTCGGAAGTGTCATTGCCGTGCATGCCTTCGTCCCACTCAATTGGTAGTGCATCCAAAGCGGTTCTGGCGTGCCAGTAACTATCGGCGACCACCGCGACTCCCGCTTCGATCTCGTCACCGCTGAACTCGACGACCGAATGCACACCCGGGCGGTTCTTGACGGCATCAGCGTTATAACTCTTCAGCTTTCCTTTGAAGACCGGCGATGCTTTGACCGCCGCGTACAGCATGCCTGGCACGCGGACGTCAATTCCATAAGTAGCGCTGCCGTCCACTTTCGGAGGCACATCCAGCAGCTTGGTGGGCTTTTTCAATAACGTGTACTGGTCTGGCGTCTTGATCTTCGGTTCCGCGGGGAGTTTAATAGCGGCCGCTTTCTGTGCTACTTGTCCGTAGCGCAGCGTGCGGCGCGTGGGGGTGTGAGTGATCACGCCATCCTTGACCGTCAGTTCCGACCTCGGAACGCCCCACGTCTGCGCAGCCGCGGCCATCAGACGCTCCCGCGCACTGGCGCCGGCCTGCTGCAAGTAGGGGCGGCCGAGGCGAACGGAACTGCTGGAAGTGGTAGTTAAGCGCTTATATACCTTATTCTCGCGGAAGTGCCGATTGACGGAAACGTATTCGGCACGCACTTTGGACCAGTCGCATTCGAGCTCCTCGGCGACCATCTTCGCGCAAGACGTAATTACGCCCTGCCCCATCTCGGACTGACCAACGCGAATCGTTACCGTATCATCCGGCGCGATCATCAGCCATGGGCCTACTTCGATATCGCTTTTGCCGGCCAGTGATTCCCATGGCCGCCCGGAGAGCCTGACGGCAATGGCGGCGCGTTCGGCTTCATTCTTAGGAAATGAGAGGCCTAGCGCTAATCCCCCACCAACGGCGAAGGTCGTTACTACGAATTCCCTGCGACTCATTCCGCGAGTGGCTGTCATCGGAACCTCCCGTGAGTTCATCACCGTTTGGCTGCAAGTTGAGCTGCGCGGTGGATCGCCTGACGGATACGCAGGTACGTACCGCAGCGGCAAAGGTTGGTGATTTCCCGTTGAATATCGGCGTCGGTCGGGTGGGGATTCTTCGCGAGCAGGGCCGCCGCTGCCATGATCTGTCCGGACTGGCAATAGCCGCACTCCGGCACGTCGCCTTCGCGCCAGGCAATTTGCGCGGGATGCTGAGCGTCGGCAGACAAACCCTCGATCGTAGTGATTTCCTGTCCCGCTGCCTGACTGACTCGTGTGACGCAGGACCTGACTGGTTTCCCGTTCAAGTGAACCGTGCAAGCCCCACACAGGGCCATGCCGCACCCAAACTTCGTTCCCGTGAGGCCGATCGTGTCACGGATGACCCACAGAAGGGGAGTCTCGGGTTCGACGTCCAAGTTATAAGCTTTCCCATTGACTCTGAGGGATAACATCGTGAAGACCTCCGAACTGAAACAGAGCCTTACGCCATGCGACTACGGCCCCGCTAGTGGCATTTGGGCGCTATTGTACCAGGTTAGCTTCCACATCCGGGGTCGACGGAGCCATCCCAACTTCCGGATTGCCGACGATCAGGGAGTGAGCGAATGGTGGCTGGCAAAAAGCCAGAGTGCGGCCAATTCTACGGATAGCGCGATTATCGAGAGCAACCTCTCGGAAGAGATGGCGTGTCATAGCCACGAACGAAAAGGTAAGGCGTAAGAATGACCGTTGCGGGCTCTAAGCTTATTGGTCCAAAATCTGGCCCGAAATCGGCACAGTCAGTTTGGGGAACGCGGGGTCGTTCGTATCGATGAGCAACAAACCTTTATAGGAGCCGGCGTCCACTTTGTCGGGATCAAGGGCGATAGTGGTTTGGTACCGGTCGCCCTTCGGTCCGCGCTCCCATTTCAGCTTCAGTCCCGGTAAATCCGTGCGCAGGGTCGCGCGAAAATCAGAGCCGCCCTCCTGGTACACCATCAAAGTCTGGGCCAGCATGCCGAGCAGGCCAGGGTTCTTCCGGATCTGCGTGAGCGGGATCGCTCCGAGATCTACTGAGTCCGGGAACGTGTAAACCCGCTCGTGAAGAAAGGTGTTCGCGGTGATTTCTAGGGTCGGCTGCGCGTCGCTGGAAGTCGCGACGGTGATCGGCTCCGTCTTTCTGCCGCTGGGGCCATCGGGCTTGAGAATCAAAGTTAACTTGAAGCGCTGGCCAGGCTGGAGGGTTTCCAAGACCGTTGTGAACGCATCTGTTGGGTGGTCGATTTTGAGAATGTGCAGCGGCTGCGGTTCGTGATTGATGATTTCGAGGGATGCGGACGTCTCTTTCCCGCGCAGGCTGGCGACGAAGAACGCCGGCAGAGGCGAGACTTCCACAGGTGGAATCACCACCCCTTCGAAGCTCAAGTCGGCCTCCCGCAGGTCAGGATCGTTCAGGAATACCGTGATCTGTCCCTTGAACGGGCCCCGGAGAGCCGCGGTGTCGAGCTTGAAGTGAATAAGACCCTCGCCGCCGGGGGCAAGCTCGCGTGGCATGCGAGTCACCAACAGCGGCGAGGTCATGCTGGCCTTTACTATCTTCAGGGTGGCGGAGCCTTCGTTCTTAACCCAGAAATCGTGCTCCACCACCGCTCCGTACATCGCTCTTCCGAAGTCAAAGCGCGTCTCCTGGAAGACCGCCTTCGGAGCCTCCGCGCCAGCCACGGCGGGAAGCGCGGACAATACGCAGACGAAGACTGCCCAGAAGCTCAAGGCAAGCTTCACTGCGGGTAGAAGCGGACCTGCAACAGCTTCAGCCCGAAGTTATCGTACTGCCAGAAGAAATTCTCGAAGCCGGTCGTAAAGAGTGAAACGGTCCCCAGGGTGGTGTCGATGTTGGTCAGCTCGGCGGTCACGTCCTTGAATTTCTGCTGGCCGCTCCCGCGCATGAAGATTGCATCTGGCGACGTCCCGCAGATTACGACACCGAGGTCCGTCGTCCCGCAGGTAGTGACAGTGGCGCCCCCGCCCGGCTTGCCCAGCGCTCGCGCCCAGATCGTATACCCCTGCGATGTTCCTGTGACGCAGGTATCGGTCAATGTGTCGCACGGAAGCTGGAAAACGGCGCCGTTACCAGCGCCAGGGACCGGGTTGCCATTGCAATCAACTGCCGGAAGAAAGCCGTTGCCGTCGCAGACGGCGAACGCACCTTGTGTCAGGTAAATGTTGGTGGTTACGCCCTTCTTAACGGATCCGAGCCCCACAAAAATCGTGTGGCGGTTGCTGCCGGTGAGGGGTTGCGTCTTGGGGTCCGTGACCCCGATGATACCCAGCTCGTAGTGAGTCCCTTTCGGAGCGCCATTCCCGGTCTGGGCCATTGACGTTGCTGCCGCACCTAAAGTTATTGCCGCACCTAGAAGAACCACCCATGATTTCTTCATTTTTCCTCCATTTCTTCTGCTAGCCAGTACAGTTTGCTGTAGCTGGAATTCGCAGTTCGAGGAGCCGTCAAAACTGACGACCCCAGGTAGGCTTGGTAAACGGATGGTAGGCCCTCAGAACTTCGAGATACTACTGCCCTGAAGTCCAGTTCTGGAGCGGGGACCTTGACCGGCCTCCCGGAGAATAGTATGACGAGAACGTAGCGCCTAAGGTCCAATCGATGGCTGGACGGACATCTGATAAATCCCGCTCTCATCCTTAACTTGCGGATAACAGACAGCGCCTAAAATGGATTTGGAATTAAGAAATAGGCAAACGCGGGATACGGTCTCGCTTAATCACTTTGGCGGCTGTGCCCGGATCACCGGGCATTCGGAAGTAACGTGCTTGTTCGTACAACGGTTTTCCGGAAGTTGGAAGACTCCTCTTCGACTAGTTGGCTGAGTCGCTCTCGGACGAGTATCAGAATGAGACCATAGTTGAGTCGGCGCGTACGCGCCCTCTCTCTTTTGGGGGCGTGACTCTCGGTAAGGAAAGATGCCGTCGCACGAGCACCTGTTGTTCCCAATGAATCGCATCGAAGGGTAGGTGAATCCAATTCTCTTGGAAAAGTCGGGCCCTTTTGGCCGACAGATTTAGTTGCCGCATTCGGATAGCCGCCGGCTCTGCCCTACCGTAGGCTTCGGATCCGAGGGCAATAACATGGCTGCCATCACTGATCCATTTCTGCAGTCACAACTGGAGGAGCGCAAACGTCGTCTCGAGGACGCCCTCGTGGGGAACCCGGAGAACGCTTCCTTGTTTCAGCTCCTCGAGGAGGTGGACTCCGCTCTCGATCGCATGGAGCACGGCGCATACGGCATCTGTGAGGAGTGCCACGACTCTATCGAGAGGGATCGCCTGCTAGCAGACCCGCTCGTGCGGCTCTGCCTCGACCACCTCACTGCCCCTCAGCGGCGCCGGCTGGAAGAAGACCTTGAACTAGCGGCACGCGTCCAGCGGAGGGTCCTGCCGCCCCGGCCTTTCAGAGCGCATGGCTGGCGGGCGCATTATCACTATGAACCCCTCGGCGTGGTCAGCGGCGATTACTGCGATCTGATCGCCTCGGAAAGTGCCGCAGAAGGCCTTCTGTTTTTGCTGGGAGACGTTTCTGGAAAAGGCGTCGCTGCCTCCCTGCTCATGACCCATCTTCACGCAATGTTTCGAAGCTTGGCCAGCGTCGGCCTGCCCCTTCCAGAAATAATGGGGCGGGCGAATCGGCTCCTCTGTGAGAGCACGGCCGCCGGCCAGTTTGCAACCCTCGTCTGCGGACGGGCGACCTGCTCGGGCGAGGTCGAGATCAGCAGCGCAGGCCATTGTCCCGTTCTGGCCGTCCGCGATGGCGAGGTTGCACTCTTTGCATCGACGGGCATGCCCCTGGGAATGTTTTGTGACGGCGACTATCCCACACATCGGACCAAGCTGGAACCTGGCGATTCTCTTTTTCTCTTCACTGACGGAGCATCTGAGGCCCGTGACGCCTCAGGCGCGGAATATGGCGTGGATCGCTTGGCGAAGCTCGTCGGCTGCCAGCGTACGTTCGCTCCCGAAGCTTTGGCAGCCGCATGCCTGAAAGAACTGCGCGATTTCTCTTCGGGCGCACCAAAGGCCGATGACCTCACTCTCCTAGTCCTGCGCCGAGAAAACTAACTATCCGGCGCTACCGCACGAACTGGGGAAGAGACACCCCCTTGCTCATTTTGGTCGGCGGCCAGTTTTTGACTGCGCCACCTCATGCCCCAGGATAGGTTCCGGGTAGCCGACGATCAGGGAGTAGGCAGTTCGGTTGAACGCTGCGCCCAATCGGGGTGAGCGAGACTCGGGCTGGAGAATTGTATCGGGCGGCGGCCGGGTGTATGTTACTCCTGAGCCAGGCAGCTCAAGTCCCGGACCACGGCAATCCTTTCTTTTGGAGTTGACGATGGAATCCGACGGCAATCGAAATCTTTCGCGGCGAGCGGTACTCGCGATGCCTCTCCTTGCGGCTGGACTTCCCATCTTGGAGCAACCGAGCCTATCGTCTGAAGTTGAAGTTAAGGGTGAAGTTCAGGGCACAGCGCCGCGTCCCTTCCGCGTAAACATTCCTGAAGCGACCATCAAGCACATTCTCAGCCGTGTGCGCGACGCGCGCTGGCCCGACCGGCTGGACGCGACGGACTGGCGCTACGGCGCCAACTGGGACTACATGAAGGCGTTGGCCCAATATTGGACCACGCGATATGACTGGCGTAAGGCGGAGGCGAGCCTGAACCGCTACCCTCAGTTCCTGGCTCGCGTGGGTGATTTCGATATTCACTTCTATCACGTGAAAGGGAAGGGACCCAATCCGGTTCCCTTAATCTTGACGCACGGCTGGCCGGGCTCGGTCTTGGAGTTCCTCGAGGCGATCGGGCCGTTGAGCGATCCGCAGCGCTTCGGTGGCTCGCCCGAGGAATCGTTTGACGTAGTCGCGCCCTCGGTCCCGGGCTTCGGCTTTTCGTCCAAGCCCAGCAAGCCCATCGGGGCGCCCACTACGGCTACGCTCTGGCACCGGCTTATGACCGATGTGCTTGGATATTCGAAATACGGCGCCCAGGGAGGAGATCTGGGAAGCGGCGTCACCGCGCAATTGGCTCGCCAATACCCGGACTCACTCCTTGGGGTTCACTTCAACGGGGGCGGAGGACCGGCGCCTCCCGAAGCGGAACAGACCGAGGAGGAACGCGCCTGGGCACGCACGGTTGCCGCTTTTGTGGCGGCGGAAAGGGACTACTTCAATGAACATCAGCACAAGCCCCAGACCGTTGCGTTCGCACTCAGCGATAACCCGCTCGGCACCGCGGCCTGGATAACAGAAAAATTGAGGCTCTGGAGCGATTCGGGGGCCGGGCTCGATCCCGTGTTCACGAAAGACCAAGTGCTCACCGATGTGATGATTTACCTGGTAACGGATACGATCGGGACCTCCGTGTGGTTTTACCGCGGAATGATTGACGATACGACGAACATTGGCGGCAGGGTTAAAGTACCGTCCGGTTTCGCGTCCTTCCCGCGCGAACTGCCGACGCTGAATGCTCCGCGAAGCGTGATCGAACGGAACTATAATCTGGTGCATTACTCAAAAATGCCGCGCGGAGGACATTTCGCGTGCTGGGAGCAGCCTGAACTGCTTGTGGCGGACCTGCGGGATTTTTTCCGCAAACTGCGGACTTGACGTACATTATGCTGGTGACCTTTGTTGGAGGTGGTAGATGGCGACGAAGAGCTTCGTTGTTGGTTTGACGGCCGCCGGGCTGGCACTGGGTGCTGCTGTTTGGGCGGCAACGCCTCCTCGCAGGAGTGGAAACCTTGACGACGCTGCTATAGGCGACAGCACTCCGACGTTCTACACGGACGTGCTGCCAATCGTTCAGCAGCATTGCCAGACTTGCCACCGGCCGGGTCAAATTGGGCCGTTTTCCCTGCTCGATTATCAGAGTGCTCGTCCCTGGGCCAAAGCCATCAAGAACGCGGTGGCCACAAAAAAAATGCCGCCTTGGTTCGCCAATCCGGAATACGGGCATTTTGACAACGACCGTTCCTTAAAGCAGGCGGAGATTGACACGATTGTGGCTTGGGTGAATAACGGCGCGCCGGCGGGCGACCCGGCGGATGCGCCGCCGCCGGTTCAATGGCCCGAAGGTGGCTGGAGCATCCAGCCGGATGTGACGGTTGATCTCCCGCCGTATCCGGTTCCCGCCACGGGGATTAAAGAATGGGAGCAACTGGCGATTCCCGCGCCGTTCAAAGAGGATACCTGGGTCACGTCCGTAGAGATTCGCCCAGGCGCGACGGCGGTGGTACATCACCTGTGCTTTGATTTCGCGAAGCACCAGCCCACGACGCCGTACAACGTATATGAGTGGGTGGAAGTGCCAAGAGATGAGGACGGAGTTGCGAAGACTCACGTGGGAAGCACGCCGCCGAGAGAAGGCACGGTGGTGTCGCGAGCCGTTGGCAGCACCGTGGAGACGCGGCGCCAGGGCCGGCCAGCCGTTCGCGGCGGCAATCAATTTTGTTACCTGCCCGGGTTGCCGTTTGAAGATTACCGCCCGCTCCACGCCGGCGTATTTGTGCCCGGGGGATCGGACATCGTTGTGAGCGTTCATTACACGACGAACGGCGCCGCCGTCGTTGATCGCAGCAGGATCGGCTTCACGGCCGCGAAGGCACCTCCACCGAAGATGTTCGTCTCCCAAGGCGGCGGTGAGGGCGACGCTGCGGTAAACACCGACTCAGCCCTGAATAATTCGATTTTGAGCCGACAACAAGCCAATGAGAAACTGGCCATTCCGCCTAACGATGGCAACTATTTAGGTCCTCCGGCGGACATTACGTTCAAGAAGGACATCGAACTCGTGTGGTTCCGGCCGCACGCGCACGTGCGGGGAAAGAGCGCCCGATACACCCTGATTTATCCCGATGGCCGAGAAGAGATCGTCCTCGACGTCCCCCACTACGATTTCAATTGGCAGCTCACCTATCGAACCTCGCTGAAGGTACCGAAAGGTTCCCGGATGCACGTCCAGTTTACGTACGACAATTCGGCGAGCAATAAATACAACCCCGACCAAAGCAAGTGGGTGTATTACGGGGGGCAGAGTTGGGAAGAGATGGGTACCCCTAACATGGGCTTCGTCACGGACCGCAATGCGAATGAGCAAGACCTCACAGGGGAGCGCTTCTGACGAGACTCCCTAAAATCGCGCGGGGTGGTCATTGGTGATGCCACAAAAAGCCCGGACGACATTGCGGTCAGTCACACTGCTCATTCCGTTCTTCGTGATCTTCTTCGTGATCTTCTTTCCGATGGGGGCGCGTGCCGAAAAACAAGACGTCAGCTTACGCGCTGCCGATGGATTCACCCTGAAAGGCACGTTCTATTCGGCAGAGAAACCAGGACCCGGACTGCTTCTGTTGCACCCATGCGATGGCAATCGTCTCCTCTACGATCACCTTGCAACCATGCTTAACACGGCTGGCTATAACGTGCTGACATTCGACTTCCGTGGTTTCGGCGCAAGCCAGGCCGGAGAGTATACGGACTTTAGAGCACAGCGGCAAAAAATCATGGATCAGATGCCCAGCGACATCGACACAGCCTTGAGCTTCCTGACGTCCCAGAACACGGTCAACCCCAGAACGCTCGGTATCGTCGCGGGTAACTGCGCCGTGAATCAAGCCGTTCACGCCGCTCGGCGTCATCCAGCGATCAGAACGCTGGTCCTCTTGTCTGGTGGCACTGATGCGGAAGGCGAAGCTTACATCAAGGATTCGCCCAAGATCCCGATTCTTGGCGTAGCGAGCGACGAAGATAGCAGCGCCGCGGCAGCGACGAAGAAACTCGTCGCCTTGTCGACCAACCGTGACAGCCAAGTCGAAATGTTCACCAATGCGGGACAAGAAACTCGTCGCCTTGTCGACCAACCGTGACAGCCAAGTCGAAATGTTCACCAATGCGGGACACGCGGCATCGATCTTCGCGAAGCAGCCAGATCTCGAACCCGACATTGTGATCTGGTTTAGATCCAATCTGCCGCTTGGAGGGTATGGCCTGCCACCGGCCATTAAGTAACGGTGTCGTGGCTATTCAGGCGAGCCGAAGGTGACTTGGACTTCGCACAATAAGGTCACCTAGCGGCCGGAGCCGCAACCAACTCCCTCGGACTGTCCTTACGCGCCACTCCCGCGGGTGCCCTTCCCTGTTACCCGACCTATTCAGCGGTGTCTGATCTCTAATCCACCAACTAAAATGCTGGCCCACTCGTGAAACGATCAGTACCCGACCGCCTGGCCGTCCTCCCTAAAATTCGAGCCAGCCCGATAAACGCCACCGATCGGGGCGGTACAACCAAGATCCGCCGGTGCACATCCTGGTGAGGCGCCCGGATCGGGCGTGAACATGATCCCCTCGAACCCGCCCACGGGCGAGCCGTCGGAGGACGAGGCTTTGTGACCCATGCTGATCAATTGCGAACCTACGAGCTTGAACAGCTGCGACTCCAACTGCAGCCTGTTACTCACCTGGTTATGATGAAA
>WNGP01006986.1_pt1 | contig 16743 bp, 9 predicted proteins | sample 5407671 | NCBI WGS metagenome assembly WNGP01 (sample SAMN13153381, study PRJNA577476) | soil metagenome | isolation source: 40 cm soil or saprolite under Garry oak tree replicate 2 | place: USA:California | collected 2016-06-15 | reverse complement strand
TAGCTCGACCTCGCGCGTGGCAGGGTGCATCAGCATATAGCGTTCCAACGTGCAGATTTCGAAACCATATTCTGGCGCTCCATGCCGGATCAGGTGATTCAAGAACTTATCTCGCCAGGGCCTGTGGTGTCCATAGAGTTCACCGTCCGTGGCGATAAGAATCAATTGAGCCTCCTCAGCATCGAGTTTGTTCTGTACGAGACGCTTGGGCAAGTAGCTTGCCGCGAAAAGATCGGCATTACTGGTTGTGTCCCAGTCGAAAGAGACGCCTCCGGAAAGCGGCGCGTTATAGAAGAAACATGTGATACTGCGGCCATCGCGCAGCCGCACCAGGTACGGTTCAGAAGGATCGATCGGCCCAATTGCCTGCCAGGGAGCCAGTACAGTATAGGTGATGCCATGCTGCGCCAGGAGGTCCAGGGTTTCAAAGTCAACCGCCGTTTCTGAGAGCCACATTCCGTGCGCGTCATGCCCATAGCGATGACGAAAGTCGCATAGCCCCCATACAATTTGCGTACGCTTATCGCGAGTTGTTGCCAGCGGCATAATGATGTGATTGTACACCTGCGCCAGGGCATTACCTGCGCCATAGCGCATTATATTTATGCGATCCGCGTCGATGATCCGTTGATAGACATCCGGGTGTTCTTTCTCCAGCCACGAAGCAAGCGTCGGTCCCAGGTCATAACTGATCGCTTCAAAATTGCCTACCTCGGCATTGGGCCGATAACATTCAACCGTAATTTTTTCGTTAAAATTAGTAAAAGGAGTAGCCCCGGGCTCTAAGGGAAGCACATTGGTAAATGGATCTTCTCGCGGAGGTTGATAAAAATGCCCGTGCAGGCACAGGTAAGCAAGACCAGCGTGCGAACCTGTAAGGCCCTCGTCAGATGATGTCAGCATGTGGGTCACCTTTACTGGTAAACAACAGAATCAGCACTGCCACTACCAGAACTTAAGTACAAGATCCTTTCAATTATCTATAACGTATGAAGCCGAGATTTAGGTTTCATGGACATTGATGTAGAGCAACACGTAGGGGTAGGGTTTTACCCTACCCTACAACTTATTACCATACTTGCGCCTCCTGGCGGGAGGGCGCAAGGCCTTCTCTATATTCATCCCTTGCTCAGGACACTCTCACCTGTGCGCTCATGAGGAACTCCTCGTACGCCTCGCGCAATTTCGGGTAGCGCAACAGGAAAAATCCTGCGTACTCATGTGTGAGCGGGCGAGGCTGGCGCAACAGGTGCATATTCACTTCCTTGAGTAAGTGATTGCCTTTCTTGCCATTGCAGTGCTTACAGCAGGCCACGAGATTCTCCCACGTACTCTGCCCTCCACGGGAGCGTGGAATCACATGGTCAAGCGTTAGATCGCGGCTCCGCCTTCCACAGTACTGGCACATCTCATCGTCGCGCAGCAGGATATTGGCCCGCGTAGGTTGAAGGATCATGCGCGGCACTCGTACATTGGCCAGCAACTGTACAATGACAGGCCGTTCCAATTCAAGACGTCGGGCCTGAATGCTCTCCTCGATCAATTGACGAACAGTCTCATCTACAAAGGTAACTTTCTGCTTAGAAAGCAATACGATGAGACGACGCTCTGGAATGACCGAGAGAGGCTGTAGGGAGGAGTTCAATACAAGAACGGGCATAAATGACTTCCCTTCCTCTCTGTCAGAGCCGGTACCAACAGCAGACAGCGAGGAAGAAGCGTGAGATGGGGCAAAGGGAAAGGGGAGAAACCCGTCCCCCTCAGCCTCTAGCGCCGCCTGCGACGATGACAGTGCGGATAAGGATCAAGGCGCCTTGCATGTCCAGGTGAGCTGGGTACAGCCCGGCGTTTACCGCCTACCACCCGTTCGCGCAGCGAACATGGGCAGACAGCCACCAGATGCCAACCTGTTGTAAAAACAGATCGAGATATCCGATACGCCTGCATTCCATACTCCTTCGTTACCTGACGATCTGACACGCACACGCGCTTAGAGAAGTGTTGTGCCATCCTGGTCGGGGTGAGAGGACTTGAACCTCCGACCTCAGCGTCCCGAACGCTGCGCGCTAGCCGACTGCGCTACACCCCGGTTTGACATCCATGCAAGTGATTCGCTCGCTGGCCTTATCCAATGAACAGAAACTAAACAAACGATAACTTGTGCCTCACCCACCTGAGCCGCTCTACGAAGCAGCCCAGGGCGAGTTCTCCACCTCCCCTATTTAGGCCTAGTATAGCACAAGTGTGCAATTAGGGTCAAGATGCAAGCCGCCCTTGCTTACTCATATGATGGTGCGCCAATCGCAGGTAGTCGTGCACTCGCCATAATCTTCCCCCGGGAGCGCTCAGGCCGGCTTTGATGGCTGTGCACAGGTCAGCCGCATTTTTCCCCTCAAACCAGGTGCAGCCGCGGCCAATGGCGCTTAATGTATGAGCATCGCTGTTGCCCACCTCCGGCCAGCGGTACACCTCCCGGTTAATGCTCATCGCGATGCGATTACCATAGACGCCACAGAAACTGGCGTTCCAGCTCTCTATACCATCAAGCCAGACACCCCTGGCAGAGTAAATGCGATCCAGCACCTCCCGTTGGCAGCTATGGCGAAAAAAGGGGTTAAGCGGGTGAGCAACGATTGCCATGCCTCCTTGCTCATGGACGAGGTCTATACTACGCTCCATGCTCAGGTGAGGTCGGATAGGGTTCTCGATGAAAAGTGCCAGCAAGTGACCTTGATTCGTGCTAATCTCTTCGCCCACTATGAAGTCGAAGCGATAGTTGCCTCTGGCCCACAGATCACGGGCGCGCAAAGCCCCGTCTATCACATCATGATCGGTGATTGCAATCACATCCAGGCGCGTATTGTACTGGACATGATGGAGAATCTGCTCAATCGTCCCTATACCATCACTGTAGGTACTATGCATATGCAAGTCGGCCTTGCCAAGCTTCCCAGAATGAAACGCCTGCCGTTGGGTCATCTGCCTATGTTTCTGCAAAGTTCTTCTTCCTATTTCTAACAATTATTCCAGCTCTCTATTCCTTCAATCCTATACTCTCCGATTCAAGCGTACTCGAGATATGTTAAGCCTTAGCTTAACGGCCTGTAAAGTTGCTATGAAGGCGCAATAAGCTTGCGACAAAGTGATATCCAGCAGTGATCACTCCTCGAGAACCGCTTCCTCTTCTATCAAGGAAGTACCTACGGGGACGCGTTCTACCATAACAGCAGGATCAACCAGGCTCGCCTGCCGTTGCAGGCAATACTGAAAGCGCTGATAGTCCAATTTGCAGTAGACCTGGCGACCGACACGCCGCGTGCGAATCAAGCCGGCGCGACGTAGTTTGCGCAGATGCCAGGAGACAAGTGGCTGACTGATTCCTAGCAGATCCGTGAGGGCAGTTACAGTAATTTCTTCCTGGTGCGCAAGATGATAGACGATTCACGCCAGTCGTTCATAAATTACCTTTTGCCCACCAGGTCCCGTCATATAAACTAACATTTTATAAATTTCTGTTTATATATTACCCTGGATGAAAGCGGAGTGTCAAGATGCTAGCCTGATTGTCACCACGAAAAAGGCTCTCCCGAACGGAGAGCCCTGCGTAATAGATTGGTGGGCAGCCAGGGAGTCGAACCCTGAACCTAGCGAGTGAAGTAGAAGCCAATTCCTTTTGTGAAGGGATTAACTTTTAACTTCCCGAACCGGACGTGCGACTTTCACCGCATCCGGCTCTCCAGAAGCTTTATGCAGCTTCCTGCACCCCTTCTCCATGTCCCAGGCATTACCCTGAGCATTTGAATACTATGGGTACTCCGTCACCATGCATCTTACAATGTTTAGGTGATCCCTAAGTTCTTCTATTACCCCGGTCCAAACGTAGGTCCCTCGTTCGTCGCTTAACTCTTTGCCAAGAGTGGCTATAGGGGAAACGTTTAACGGCCCTCTTAATCTCGACCGTTAACCCTATACTTCAGCATAAACCACATTCTGAAGGATGAGCGAATACATCGCCGCGACTGAAGTTCAAGCAGTGTAGCCTTGACCATATCTGGCCTGGCTGCCTGGCTTTAGCCTGTAGCCCCCGATTTATCGTGGGGCTCGGCCTCGCCAGACTTTTAACGACCATGCTATTGTCCCCTTTTCCTTTTCAGGATCAGGTCAGGTCGCGCCTTAACCACACTCGTTCCAGTGGTGCTGTACTTCCACAGCAAGGGTAATAGAAGCGCATAGGCGCGCTTTAAGAGTCGCTTGCTCTGCCATTGAGCTAGCTGCCCATTGTTGACGTAGAGAAGAATATCATACCTGGTCTTCCTCGTCAAGCGCTTTAGGTGGAGGTTCAAGCCTGCCTACCACAGTGCTGAATCCATGAGAGCGACCGCAAGAGTCGCCTAATAGGCATCAAGCTAAGGGAGGATGCGACATGAAAAGCGCGGGCATATTCTGTAGGGGCGGGAGCGGCGTGGGGTGGTGTGGGGGCCTTTATGGCCGCCCGCCTCGCCCTGACGGTCTGCCGTGGTCCAGCAGGATCGCACCCCAGCCACGGGCGACCATAAAGGCCTGCACACCATCCCCCAGATGGCGTCCCCCGCACCGCTCCACCACCCTCGCCCCTACGGATGGTGATGGACTTGTCTTCGGTTGATGCGTCTTGGGCGACCACGAAGGTCGCCCAGACGAAATGTTACTTAAAAATGCTCAGAGGTAGGTATGCCGACACGATCCAGTTGGGTGCGTCCACGATTTCACTGATCTTCAGGTCTACTGCCGCGCCACACAGGCAATAGGCCTGCTCGCGTGTCATATCGTGTTCAGAGGCCAGGTAATCGATCATGTAGCGTATCGCTTGCTGGGAATCCTTGAAAAGATCAGGGCCGTGTGCAGTGGTTACGAAGTAACCGCCCTCATCAGCGACGGTAAGCTTCTTACCCGGCGGGGTAATGAAACGCAGCTCGGGAATGTTCGCACCTTTCATCAAATTAAAGGTAAGGGTCACAGACATCATGGTTTCAATACCGGTGCCATTGACTTCACCATCGCCCTGCGCCGAGTGACAATCCCCACAGGAGAACAGGGCGCCAGGCACCAGGACCGGAAAGAACGCGCGTGAGCCAGGAGTAAGATGGCGGATGTCGATATTGCCGGCATTCTCGCGCGGTGGGATAGTCGTAAAGCGACCTGGCTCACGCGGCGCAACTCCCATCACACCGCAGAATGGCTCGTAGGGGATTTGAATATCCGGTCGAAACTCACAGGTGGTCTCTCCCAGCTTGTAATGGTGCAGGTATGGCTCCGGGAAGTCATCTCCCAGCAATCCGAAACCTGGAATGACGGCATTCCAGCCCCATCCTTTGTGTTTGATGCTGATGATATCGATCACCAGGGCATCACCCGGCTCGGCGCCATCCACGTACACGGGGCCGGTGAGCGGGTGAATGAAGGCGAAATCCAGCGCCCTTACTACCTCCGACGCGGAGTCAGGGCGAACCTGGTTAGCTGAGGCCTCGAGCGTCTCGAACACAACTGTATCGCCAGGCTGGATGTGTACCCGTGGCGGGTAACTATTGTCCCAGAAGGCATGAGGTTGTGTGTCGTCAAGTTGATGGGTAGCCATAGAGTTTCTCCTTTCAAAGGTACTGTTCAGTCACAATGCTACTCTCCCTACTCTTCAAGATAGACCTTGCTGCTGCGCGCCAGAGCTTCTGGGGCGCGCAGGCTCAGGAATATGACTATTACGATCCCAAGCACCAACCAGGCTGCACTGATAGGCACGGCCAGGTTGAGTGGTGGGGGCACCGGGGCAAACTGGAAGTACAACACGATCGCCAGCACGATGAACGGGATGGCGGGTATGATGACATGCCGTACGATATTGAATTCTGCACGATGTTCGCGTTGATAGAAGAATGGCACGGCCAGGCAGGTGGCCATGTAGACCAGGATGATCGGTATAGCGATAATGGTCCCTACCAGCGCAAAGGCCGTCGCCGGACCATACACCAGGCCCGGTAACAGCGTACAGATCACCGCGATGGCCATGGTGATAAAAATGGCAGCGCCGGGCGTGCGAAAGCGATTCGTACGCGCCAGCGTGCCGGGGAGTGTCCTGGCGCGACCCATAGCATAAAGCACACGACTGGCCGCGTTGACGCCAGCGTTGGCATTAGCGAGAGCGCTATTGAGTATAGCTAGACTGACAATGAACTCGAATGGTCCCCACACGCGTGTTGCCATAGTTGCCCAGGGGTCTGGATCACTGAGATAGGTCGCGATTTTGGTGAAGCCCCAGCCTACCACCCCGGCATAGGAGCAAAACACATAAAAGAGGCCAATCAAGACCGCCGCCAGCAGAATGGCACGTGGCACCGTCCGGCGCGGATTCTGTGCCTCCTCTGCCAGGGGAGCGGATGACTCAAAACCGGCAAACGCCAGGAACACGAAGATCATGCCCTGCAGCACGCCTTGCCAGCCTCCCAGGCCAGGCTTAAAGCTCGAAGCAGGGTTAAAAGTCGCCAGGGTATTGCCGCTGCCTGCAGTGACAATCAGCCAGGCCGAGAGCAGCACAAACACGCTAATCTCAATGATCCCCAGCACCACGCCGGTATCTGCAGAGAGCTTGATGCCGAAGTAGGTGAGAGCAAAGATAACCACTGCAAAGAGCATGGCCCAAAATATCCACCCACTGGTGCCTAAAGCGGTGAAGTGAAAATATCGCCTCACGAAATCATCAGAGACCGGCCCCAACACCAGCAACTGAAAGGGCACGATGAGTAGATAGGCCAGGTCAAACGACCAGCCAGTCATCCAACCGACTTGTGCGCCCAGGCCCCGGCTAACATAGGTGAAGTAGCCACCCGCCGATGGAAGATATTTGGCAAAGGCGCCAATACTCAAGGCGATGAAAGAGCAGATGATAAGCGCGATGAAGACAGCGAGTGGTAACGCCCCGCCAGTAAAACCAATGGCGGCGGGACCAAGAGTGAAAGCCACGGCTGAGGCGGGCGCCATGGTCGTGATAGATTGAAACAGCACGCCTGGCAGACCAATGGCATTAGGACGTAGGGTTGTTTGTTCGGGCGATGAAGAGGTGGTTTCAGCGGACATATACTTGCCCCTTTCCTATCCGAGACGATAGAAAAAAGCAGGCAGGAAGCGGGGCTACCTGCCTATTCCAATGTTGTAGTGCTCCAAAGGGGAGATTTGCTTGTACTGATCAGCAGTCGACCAGTAGAGACCGAACGTCTACAGATTACGTTCACCTACAAATTACATACTCCTACAAGTTACACGCGGAATAACCCGGATGATCTCATCCTTAATAATAAATGATAAGCATCTACAGAGAAAAAGCAAGGGGCGAGAAGGCACTAGAACAACTCGGTGCAGGGGAACCTCGGTATCTCGATCGCCCCCGGAAGGATCTCCAGTATTATAGGAGTAACCCTGACGATAGCCTGCCTGGGGAATAGCTACGCCTACTTTAACAAGCGGCCCAGTTTGTACAGGAAGAGACCTTGAATCGCTTGATGAGACGGCGCTAATAGTAGATGTAAGGTGTACCAGAGGTAACAAAGACGAGGTGCTGCGCTTTGGAATAGCGACGGACCGCACGTGCCGCAGCCGAATGGCCCCTATGACGATAATGCACGCGGCCAGGAGAGCCAGGAAAGGAAGGCCGAGTTCACCCCATATGGGAGGTTGGGAAGTAGCAGAGGCGTTGATCCCCTCGGCCTGTTCCCGGTCATCAGATGTCGCCGTTCCTGTAAACCCATCTGGCAGCCGTCTATGTTTCCTCAGCACGCTAACAATGTAGGGCGAGATGGTGGGGCTGGCTTTGACCACACGAGGAGCTGGTGCTTCGCTGCGATAGAGCAGCATGAATTTAGTTACCTTCGCTGCCCATAATGGCGAACTGGAGGTGCCCACGTAGGGATGTGAAATCGTATAGACCGTACTCAAGCCGCGATCGACGTAGCGATGCCGGATCAGCCCAAACCAGTAGACGATCGCATCTGTATAGGATGGGTAGATGGTGTAGCCATTATGGCCTGAAGGATAGCCGGTGCTGCCGCGTACGCTTCCAGGGTTGCGATCTGAGCGTCCTACCCCTGCAGCTCCATCGTTCGTTTCGACCCACCATACTGCCAGGGCAAAAGCATCATCCACCTTCGCCTTTTGTGAAGCCTGTACCACGACTTTGCCCGTGCCAACCATAGGGCTGCCAAGGCGCGCAAAAATGGCATTGACCGTCGATGCAGGCAGTGTAGGTGGACCAACCACGCTTCCTCTGCTGGCATGACTTGAGGGCTGGGGCTGCAAGAGCAGCGCAACTCCACCACCAACCAGGATTACTATCAGACTGAACAGCAAAAGTTGGAATATCCGCTTATGCGTGTGCCGTTGAGAAAGTATTACTGGGGTGTATCGTTGCTTGCTCATCATGAGTCGGTCTCGCTCTCACTCCTAGAATTTTCATAATAAACCGTGTGCTGCGTCAACTACGTGTACAGAATGATTACCTGGATGTGGATATAACGTGATTGTACCATGCCAATGTGATTTTGTAGCACGAGAGACGTTTACTATAGGTAGTAACTCCCATTAAGTCGTATGCTATGCTATACTATGGTGCACACTATTTGAGACATGGGGAGGTTTCATCATTAGCCCGCTCAATAGCAAAGCAAATACCCAGACAGGGCGATTGGCCTCGCGTACCCTGTTGCATAAACGTTATGTGATTATGCGCGCCATTGGACATGGAGGGATGGCCTCCGTCTACCAGGCGAAAGATCTGAAGCACGGTACAATCTGCGCGGTCAAAGAAATGAGCCTTTCATCGGTTCCTCCACATGAGCACGCGCAGGCTATTCATAATTTCTTGGCAGAGGCTACGATCCTGTCCCGTTTGAATCATCTTAACCTTCCTGCCTTCACCGACTTTTTTACCGAAGGCTCACGCCATTTCCTGGTGATGGAGTACATCGAGGGAAACACGCTTGAGGAGTTGCTTGAGCACAACGGGGGATCTTTTTCTGAACGTCGTGTCCTGGGCTGGGCGCGGCAGCTCTGTGATGTACTCGAGTACCTCCATAGCCAGCAACCACCGGTTATTTTCCGTGATATGAAGCCGGGCAACATTATGCTCAGGCGGGATGGTCGTATTAAGTTGATTGATTTTGGCATCGCACGTATTTTCCGGCACAGTGGGTCACGTGATACACAAATGCTTGGTACACCGGGCTTCGCTCCGCCGGAGCAATACGGTAGCTCACAAACGGATGAACGCTCAGATATTTACTCCCTGGCTATGACACTGTTTCAATTGATGACCAATGCGGTGGTAGAAGATGGATTTGGCTTGCAGGACATCCATGCGACCTATCCCTTCATCTCGCCTGCGGTGGCGCACGCATTGGAGAAAGCGACCGCTCCGGAGCTCGAGAACCGCTACCAGAGCGTCGCAGTGTTCCGGCGAGCACTGCTTGGCGTGGGAACTTTTGTTTTCGAGCAGGGCAACCCTGCTACAACACCAGAAGAACTGGCTGAACTCTGCGCACGTTACCCGGAAGAGGCAGCCGACTACCTGTTTGCAGGCGAGATCGAGTTCTGGCTGCATGAGATTGGCGCATCCGAGCTGGCAAGAGCAACCAAGCGTATTCGCATGACAACCGGCAATCCGGCGGTAGGGGTAGAGAGATTCCTGCAGGTGATGATGGGACCGGGCACCCAGACCTACTCTACAGGACAGGACCGCAGAAGCACAGCCCCGGGTATGCGCTCAACCGGATCGCGCACCAGCCGGGGGGGAAGTCTGCGCCCTGCACCGCAGCCAACTCTCGTCGTTCGCCCGGAGGTAATCGACTTTGGCCAGATCTATCCTGGTATTTCGGCCCCTATGCTGCTGTATATTACCGGCAATCAAGGAACATCAGTGCGCGGGACCATTGAGCCGGTCGAGCCTTGGATCATAGTCAATACAACAACTTTTGATGGCATGAGCACACTCGTGCGGGTGCGAGTTGACAGCACTGATTTACAGGTTATCGGTGCCTCGAGCGAGCCTGTCTCAACGCATTACAAGGGCTCAATTCTAGTGAGACCTGCAGGAGAGGCCAGTATCTATACCATCACTATAGCGCTTGATGTGCTCAGTGACGCTGTTGTGAGCAGCAGCGGGCTCAATAGTCCTTCCCGTCAAGCTGCATCGCAAGGTGGAGCTTTTGAGGACGATGAAGGCGATATAGTAGCGAACGGCAACGTCATGATGGCGCAGCTTACCAATGCTCAGGCCGGTCAATTATATCAGAATGCTCAGCACAGGGTAAAGTTTGGCAAGCCGGGCAGCAGTTCCGTCCCCGGCGGCTGGAACCCCCTGCACGCCTCACCCCAGCAGTATCCATGGCTAAAACGAGGACTGACTTTTGCCGCTGCTTTTATGACAGCCAGTCTCTCATACCTCTTGCTCGCTCATCTACCACCCCTGGCAAGCACCCCTGTATCGCTCTTTCCTTCGAATCAATGGTCTATTGTCGTATTCCTGGGTATGGTACCGCTGGCAACCCTCGGTGCTTTACTCGTTGATTGGGACAGCACATCGAGTATACGAGATAGGATCAATCGCTTCTGCACGGGGTTGAGCGTGACATTGAGTACATTAGGGTTTGGCGCGCTCACGTGGCATGTTCTCTTGCATATGAACATGCCATCACTGCAGTTGTGTGCAATGCTGCTCCTAACTGCAGTCGGAGCCTCCATCGGCACACACCCTATAGTGAGCGAATGGATAATTGACAGGGGTATCTGGACGATGAAGCACATGCGTCCACTCGTCATCGTTGCAGCAGTGTTACTGGGTGGCATCCTGGGCTTGTTATTGACATCGGAGGCTGCACTGGGCTGTTTTACCCCTTTCGGGGTATTGTTTGGAATAGGGATCGCAGTGGCACTTGTATCGCGCGTTGATCGCCTGATAAAATATCCATGACAGCCGTAAAGTCGTCTTTAGTCGTCGTACTCGGCCCAACCGCCTCAGGAAAAAGTGCATTGGCCATCGCCCTCGCGCAGCATTTTCACGGGGAGATCGTCTCGGCAGATTCACGCCAGGTCTACCGGGGTATGGATATTGGCACAGCCAAAGTGACGCCGCAGGAACGCCTGCTGGTCCCACATCACCTGCTGGATGTTGTCGACCCACGGCAGATTTACACGGTCTCCCAATACCAGCAGCAGGCCGTTGAGGCAATTGATGATATTCTGGCACGCGGCTATCAACCGTTCCTTGTTGGCGGATCGCCTCACTACATCCAGGCAGTAGTAGATCACCTCGACCTACCTCGTGTTCCCCCTGATTATGCCCTGCGCGCTCAGTTTGAAACTCGGCCACTAGCGGAGCTGGTTGCACAGCTTGAGGAGATAGATCCACACAGTGCAGCAACAATTGATCGCAACAATCCGCGCCGCGTGATTCGTGCGCTGGAGGTCTGCTTAATCTCTGGAAAACCTTTCTCCCAACAACGAGGTAGAGCGATGGCGCTCTACCGCTGCCTTTTACTGGGCATCTCCTGGCCGCGCGATATACTATACCGGCGTATCGATGCACGAGTCGAAGAACGCATGCAGCAAGGAATGGTGCAAGAAGTATGTGACCTACTTGAACGCGGCATCAGTCACGAACGGCTGGAGTCCTTCGGGCTAGAGTATCGTTTTACCAGTCGCTGGCTGAGGGGCGAGTTTGCGAGCGAGGCCGAAATGGTTACGCGGCTCAAGTACGCTATTCACGATTTCACGCGCCGCCAATTAACGTGGTTCCGCAAAGACAAACGTATTGTGTGGTTGGAAGGTAATGACATAGAACAGGCCATAAGAGAGGTGGAGCGGTTTTATGCCACCCACGTGTCATGATGCGCCTTCGCAGGGCACCCGCTCGCAGCACCCACACGCAGGGCACCCGCAAGGGGTGCCCCTACCATACTACGGCTTCGCCAAGCCGCCGTAGTATGGTAGGGGCTGGGCTTGCCCCAGCCCTGGACTTGCCCCAGCCTTGGACTTGCTTGCCCCAGCCCTGGCAAGCCCCGCCCCTCGTGGATGCTGCTCACTCCTGCATAATTGAAACGGGGACAGGCTCTTGTACTGTGCTCCTGTTGTTGCCATTTGTCCCCGCGGCAGGCGGAGTTGGCAGATTGCTCTCCGCTACCATACCGCCATCCATATAGACATGGTAAGGGAACATAGCAGGCTCAAACTCACTGTTATGTGACATGAGTAGCACCTGTTCAAAATGCAGGCTGAGCATTTCACCTGTGACAATATCTACCAGTGCGCGGCTATGAGCGCGATCCAGCGAGCTTAATGGTTCATCCAGCAGCATGAAACCAGGCGTAAGTTCCAGCTCGCGTGGGAGCGCAGCAATTGTAAAGGCCAGGCGCAATGCCAGCGAAAGCTGGTCGGCAGTTCCACCAGAAAGAGCCGACAGCGGAAGGTACTCACCGGCAGAGGATTCCCAGACGTGTAGTTGCAAAGTCCCTCCGCTGGCGCTTTCTTCCTCCGGGTCGGTCGTCAGGCGAATGTCGCGGTAGCGTCCACAGGTGAGCAGTGGAACGAGCTGTTGCATATAATACTCAGTACGTGGGAGCACCTTCTGCACCAGGCGTTCGTTCAAAACCTTCACCATCAAGCCGCCACGTGTCTTCGTCTGGTAGTTGCGCTCCTGCAGTTCCATACGTATACGAGCCTGCTCTAGATCGAGCCTGCTATCACCTACCTGCAGCCTCGTGCTGAGTTCCAGTTCTCGTTCTTCAAGCCGGTGTAGTTCCTGCTCTTTGGCCACGTGCTCTTCCTGCAGCTGGCTGCGGTCCTGTGTAGAGTATTCGCCTACTAATGGCCAGACAGCAACAATATCGGCAACACTATACCCTTTCGCCGGGGGGCGATTGCGCTGCACCAGCATCGCGGCGATGCGCTCCTGCGCCTCTTCTATCTCCTGGCGGCATAGCTCTATTTTTGCTTTGGAAGCACCTTCCTGGAGTTGCAACTCTTCAAGTTTTTGCAGGATGCCTCCCTCGTGAGCCTCTTGCAATTCATGCTGGCAGCGTGCACGTAACCCTACAAGAGCATCAGCAAAGGGGTTTAGAGGCACAATCCAGCTGCCAAGGGAGCTGCTGAACTTCGCCAGTTGCCGGTAGAGTTCAGATAGTGATTCCTGATGTTGTTTCAAACTGGAGACATACATTGAGTGCCGGAGCTGAAGTTCTATGCGGTGCCCCAGGGTGATCTGCAAAACCTCCAGCTGCTTGCGTGCGGTTACCTCAGCATTATGAGATGCCGTCTGACCATAAGGAATACCCAGGGGGTGCACACGCTGGCGCAAGGAGTTCTGTAAACCGCTTAGAGCATCATATAGCGCTGCCTTTTGTTCGCGAGCAAGCTCGATCTGTCGCGCGGGGTTGTAGGTTTGAAAGCGCTCATGGCGCTCCTCTATAATCCGTTTGCGAGTAAGGAGAGCATTTAGCGCGTCACGGCATACACGGATTTCCTTGCTTATATCTGGCATAACCTCTATCTTTGCACTGATGGCTACCAGCGCCCGCTCAGTATCCTTAAGAGCAGCCTCGATAAGCGTATCCAGTTCCAGACCGTTTTCCTGCAGTGGTATACCTGCTCCAGCCTCGGGAGAGTCCGAGGGATTCGTAGCTTCCGGGGTGGACGTGACCACAAGCTTATCAAATGCTGGTATTGGCAGCCCCTCCTGGCTCGCCAGCATCACGATCTCTTGATAGATTCGCTCTAAAGCTGCCTTGGCGGCGGCTAAAGAAGGCACTGTAGGAGAGGTGTCAATGGTCTCGTCCAGGGTTTCCTGCTTGTACTGCTCCTCCAAGCGTGCGCATTCCTTGCGTAGTGCTGCTACTGCCTCGATCGTCACATTGACTTGATTGCGAGCAGTGAGGGCCTCCGTGCGCAGTCTGGTCATCTGCTGTTGAATGTCAGCCAGGCTCTCTCCCTGGTCGGACAGGCGCTCGAGGAGAAGCGCCGCCTCTTCAACGGACTGGGGAACTTTGCCTCCAAGCGAGCGAATCTCACGTTCAACCTGCGCAAGCGCATCCAGCTTTCCTCCCATGCGCCCAGCGGCTTCGCGCGCAGCTACCATCATACCAATCTGGCCGATGGCTTGTTGCATGCGCTGGTCAGCCTCCTGTTCATTTTCGTGGGCTTTGAGATAAATTTGCAGGCAGAACCCGGCAGCTACGACCGCTAAGAATGCAAGCACACCCAGAATAGTGGCGGGTATGTAGGCGTGGTTGAAAATTCCAACCATGCCCGCAAGAATACCGAATAGCAGTATTGCCGCGCAGCAAAAGATCACAAAGCCCAACCGCGTCCTGGCATCCCTATGTGCTTCCTGCACTTCACGGGTCAGTTGCTCCTGCTGCTGGTGAGCGACCATAACGTGCTGTCCCGCTTCCTGCAGTCCCTGCGATAGGCCTTTTACGCGCTGCCATTCCTCAAGTTGGCGGCGCATGCTGAGCTGGCGCCAGCTCATCTCCATTTCATCAGCCCGTTGTTGAGCCTGTTTCGTCTCAGCTTCGACCAGCACAAGTTCCTGTTCGGTCTCTTGCAATTCCTTCTGCATAATTGCAAGTTGTGCACTATGCTCCTCTGCCAGCCCCGCCTGCATAATGCGTTTGGCGTACCGAGCTTTTGCCTGGCGAAAAGTTGCTACTCGTTCAGACAAGCGTTTTAAGCGAGGTAGGCGCGTTTCCAGGCGCGGGCGCTCCGCTTGTTGCTCTTCCAGTTCGCGCTGGGTTTGCTGGATCTGATCTATTTGCGTTTGCGCATGAGCGATCTGCTCATCAAGCTCCTTCAGTTCATCAATAGCGGGCTTTTGCGCTTTTAGTTCCTGCTCGAGCTGCCTGATCATGCGGTCAATATTGATCAAGTCTTCGCTCATGCGTAAAAGGGTAGCAAACGAACCGGTCAGGTCTTCCAGGTCATGTACACGATGCTCTAGTGCAGGCAACTCTTCCCGTTCGCGCCGGTCTAGTTCGGTTATTTGTCGTTCAAGTTCGGGAATTTCGCGCTGTGCCTCAGCCATAGCATCGTAGGCAGCGATGATCTCGCCAAGGACCGCGTCTGCTTTCTTCAATTGCTGAATACGCCCCTGGTCGCCTTTAAGTTCATGGCGCTTGGTCTGAAGCTCTTCAAGCGAATGTTCTTGTTCAAGGATTTCCGCTTCTTGCTGGCTAATCTCTGCCAGGTCTTCAGATACGGTTACGGCATCGAGGATCATTTCAATTTGACCAAGCTCTTTGCTCAATTCAGGAATGCGAGCCTGTATTTCAGCTAACTGCAGGTGCTCGGCGCTCTCACTAAGAAGCAGCTCGTCGCGTTCCGTCACCCTGAACTGCTCAGCCAGGCGCGTCAGTGTTTCAAGTCCCAGCAGCTTACGCACTGTGGCTTCTCGCTCACTACCAAGCAGCCTCTCCAGGCGGTTCAGATCCTTTTGCTCAACAAGACAAGTGTTACGCAGCGTTTCACTGTCCATGCTCCCCATCTCAGCGATAATACGGCTATTGGCTGAACTGACATCAGTGATAGCTGCCTCTTCGGGCATACCTAATCTCTGTATATACAACGTCACTTGTTGCCCTTGTCCGCGTTCGATACTGCGTGTGATCGTCATCTCTGTGACGCCAATCGACAGCGTCAACGTCACCGCGGCACGCGTTGAGCCATAGGATATCAGGTCATCCAGCGTGCGCCTTCTCTGTTCAGAAACGAGAGATTCACCGTAGAGAGCAAAGTAGATACTTTCAAATAATGTTGACTTGCCTGCTTCGTTTGGACCTTGAATGAGAATACTGCCCCGCTGTGGGAAGTGCAGGTTGACCTTTCGCAAAAGCCTGAAATTTTCGACTGCCAGATACTTAAGGATAATCATGCGCTCACTCCATTCATAGCAACCTTACCTTCTACCTTCTACTTTTTTCCTCATCCATGGCTGCCAGCAACTCTTCTCTGGTCGCTTGCAAGGCTTTCTTTTCTTGCTCGTCCTGTGCAGCAGCAATCCATTCTTCTGCTAAAGCCTCGAGTTCCTCGCGCAGGGAGAGACGTTCCCCGATTTCAGTAGGAGAGCCTTCTTGCTCGGGCAGGAGCGACAGAGCACTATCATCGATAATCAAAGCGAAACAATGTTCCTCGCCATAGCGCCGTATCTGGTTGAAATCCAATTGATGGTATTGTCCAAGCGTAAGTGGACCTTCCAGCCGGAGCTGCACCAGCGCCTGCGGGTCGCACAGTGGGCGCAGTTGCTCAATTACACGCCCGGTGCCACCCGGCCACAATTCGCTTGTGTTCACTACCAGACGTCGCAATGGCAAAGAGTCCACGGGGATATGGTTACACCAACGAATACCGTCAGTGGCTAGCCCTAAAAAGACGAAGCCCGGATTATCATCAAGATCTCCAAAGTCGAAATGTTGCGTAGCTCCAGCAACAATTACATTACATTGACCAATACGGAGCCGGCGATGCATGTGATGGTAGCCGGCCAGTATATGCTGAAACTTTGTCTGCTTTGCAATACTGGCTCGGCCAACCTGCGCTCGTGTATCCAGCGGGGATGAACCTGCCCCCAGGCCCTCGATTGGTGCATGTAAAACAAGCAGTGAAATAGCAGTGCCCTCAATGTCGTCCTGCACCCGCAGGTGAGCGAGTGGGTCACCTACTTGATCGCTCACCACTGCC
>WNGP01003903.1_pt1 | contig 16747 bp, 16 predicted proteins | sample 5407671 | NCBI WGS metagenome assembly WNGP01 (sample SAMN13153381, study PRJNA577476) | soil metagenome | isolation source: 40 cm soil or saprolite under Garry oak tree replicate 2 | place: USA:California | collected 2016-06-15 | reverse complement strand
ACGCCGCATACCGGCGACGTGGAGAACGATCCACAGACGTTCGATGTAAATTCGAAGTATCTCTACTTCCTTTCGAATGAGGGCGGCGAATTCAAATATATCGCGCGCTACGATCTCAAGACGGGCCAGCGGGAGGCCGTAGAGAAAGCGCCCTGGGACGTTTCACTCATGGCATTTTCGCGCAATGGCAAATATCGCGTCGTGGCAACGAACGAAGACGCGCGCACCAAGATCAAAATCCTGGAGGAAGCAAGCGGCCAGACGGTCGATCTTCCATCCTTACCGGAAGGCGATATCAGCGGCATCAATATTTCCGACACCGAAACGAAGATGGCATTTTATCACGAAGGATCGCGCGCGCCGGCCAACCTTTACGTTTACGATTTCAAAACCAAGAAGCTGGCGAAGTTGACCGAGAGTTTGAATCCAGAGATCAATGCGACGGACCTGGTGGATGGACGCGTGGTGCGTTACAAGTCTTTCGACGGTCTGGAGATTCCGGCGATTCTCTATCAGCCGCATGGCGCGAGCGCGCAGCAGAAAGTTGCGGCGATTGTGAAGGTGCATGGCGGCCCGGGCGGACAGGCGCGCATGCCTTATAGCGCATCCACACAGTTTTTAGTGAATCATGGCTATTGCGTCATCGACGTGAACAACCGCGGTTCAGGCGGCTACGGAAAAACATTCTATCTGGCCGACGATCAAAAGCATGGGCGCGAGCCGTTGTGGGATTGTGTGGAAGCAAAAAAGTATCTCGCGTCGCTCGGTTACGTGGATGAAAAGAAGATCGGCATCTTGGGCGGATCGTACGGCGGCTACATGGTACTGGCGGCGCTGACGTTTAAGCCCGACGAATTCCAAGCCGGGGTGGATTTGTTCGGTATTTCAAACTGGGTGCGCACGCTACAAAGCATTCCGCCCTACTGGGAATCGCAGCGCAAATCGCTCTACGCCGAGATCGGCGACCCGGAAAAGCAATTATCGATGTTGCGCGAGATCTCGCCCTTGTTTCATGCCGACAGGATCACGAAACCACTCATGGTGTTGCAAGGCGCGAACGATCCGCGCGTGATTAAGCCGGAGTCGGACGAGATCGTAGCCGCAATCAAAAAAAGAGGCGGCGTGGTCGAGTATGTTCTGTTCGATAACGAAGGTCACGGCTTTACGAAAAAGGCCAACGAGATTCGCGCATATAAAACGATTCTCGATTTTCTAGACAGGCATCTGAAAGGTGCCGAAGCGGTAAGAGGGAAGGCTGGCTAAGCCTAGCAGCAAAGGTAAATGTCGAAGATAGCGGAAAGATCGGCGAATCCTGCTGATGTTGAATCGATCGAAGCGATTATCGCCGCAGCCTACGACGTGATCTCCGGACCGGCCGGAAAGAAGCGCGATTGGAAACGGGAGCGATCACTTTTCATTTCGGGCGCGCGATTGATCCCGACCGCAAAAACAGTGACGAATGACCAGGGACAAGTGAGCGATAGCAGCAACCTTGCGCCGCAGATTTTGGATGTCGATGCCTACATTGCCCGGGTGGAACCGTATTTCGCGACTATCGGATTCTATGAAAAGGAAATCGCGCGGCGGGTCGAGCAATTCGGCCAAATCGCCCATGTTTGGAGCACCTATGAATCGCGTCACGATCCGAACGATGCCGAGCCGTTCATGCGCGGAATCAATAGCATTCAGCTTTTCAACGATGGAAGCCGCTGGTGGATCTTGTCGATTTATTGGCAGCACGAAAGTCGGCAGCACGCGATTCCGGAAGAGTACCTTTAAGGTTGAGGCTTGCGGGAGTGCAGATGCTTCTTCTCCATCTGCACCGGCGGCCGCAAATGCGTGTCGCGATAACACTTTGTCCCAACACCCAAAAGAAGCGCGGCGATGACGAAAAAGATAACGCGTTTCTCTTCCGGCGTGAGAACGAATCTGTGCTTCAGCTCGTCCCATTGCCAGCGTTCGGGGACTTTCAATCTGTTTCCTGCTTCACCCGCGGCCGGACACGGACAGACGGATAATTTCCTTTGATGTTCCTGTCGTAATACCCCGCTTTGGAATCGGCGCTCATCAAGTCTCGGTAAACTGATGGCGCCACTTCGAGGTATCGATAGACCGCTCCATTTACAAATTCGATCTCAAGAATGTGCAGCCGCTTGCTGTAGCCGATCGATGCGATCCCTTTCGACGCGACTGATTCGCGCGGAATACGCGAGGTGATGGCGGTCCGAGCCGGACTGGCGGTATTATTCTCGAGAGAGTTGGCGATTAAGAGCCGCGAAGCGCAGAGGAACAACAACAGCCAGACAGATTTCGTACTCATTCGGGGGAGCGACGTGATTCGTTAACACGCCGCGACAAGCCAAGTCGAGCAAAAATCTGAACTGGTAGAATTCAGGCAACGCCGCCGTCAACCACAACTAGCAGGCGACATTAACGCCCGAGTGGAGTGCTGATCGCGGTGCCCGGCGGAGGTGTGAACTCGAACGTCGATCCCGGAATAGTCGCGCGCGTTTGATTTGAATAGATGGTGACGATTCGATCGCCGTTCGGCTGCATCATGTCGGTGCGTTCTGCAACGAGGTCGCTGTTCAAACGCAGATCGAATTTTTGAAACATTCGCTTCACCGACGGCGAGCGCGGAAGCAGCTGCAATTCGTAGCCAGTCGCAACCTTCCTGCCAGTGATTTGAAATGTCTTCTCCACGTCTTCCAAATTCAGCGCGGTGTTAATCGCGGCGATGGCGGCATCAACCGGCGAGCGTTTGCCGAGCGTGTAATGCTCGGCTGATTTGAAATTTGGATAATAAATCCATAGATCGCGCCCATTGCTGACCGTGATGCTCGGCGAACTGCCGCCAATCTCACGCCGGAATTTATTCGGCGCGCGAAACCAGATCTTGCCCGAGCTGACGATCGGTTTATTCAAGAGATGCATCGTCTTCTGTTCCTGAAAGTCGGCGCGTACGTCCGGCGACGACGCGCGTCGTTCCGCGATGCGGGCGAGAAGATTCTTTACATCCGCTTCTGACAACGACTGACCGCGAACCATCGAAGCGAGGGAAATCAAGATGAGTAGGAGAGGGGAGAGCTTGCGCATGCGACGATTGTCGTTCTTAGGATATGTCGATCTTATATCGGCTGCGGTGCCTTCACCGTCCGCTCCAGACTTTTGGTTTGGCTGCCGCCATGGCCGGCAATGCGAAGAAAATTGTCGCGAGCAAGCTCCAGAAGATTCCGATCGCACATGCGATGCCAAGTCCGCTGAGAGAAGGATTGCGCGCCCAGCCTAACGAACCGAATCCGCTGACCGCCGTCAGGCCTGCGAGAATAACCGGCTTGATGACTCCTGCGACGTCGTGCTCCAGCTCACGCGTCTTTTGCCAGACGAGGACGACGTAAATCCCATAGTCGACGCCGATGGCGAGGACGAGCCGGAACGAGAGCACGTTGAGTAAGTTTAGGTGAAGACTAAGCAGCTTCATCGTCGCGATCATAGCACCAATGCCAAAGGCCAGCGTTATGATTTGGATCAACCAAAGTCGGAAGTCACGATACAAAATGGCCAACAAGCCGATGTCGAACAACGCCATCAACGCGCTGATGATGAGCAATTGCCGGTGTGACCACGGTTGCAGGTCCGCCAGAGCGTAGCTCCAGCCGGATAGTATCACCGGCACACCAGGCACACGCAGATCGCGATCGAGTTGTTCACTTTGCGCGTGGGTTGTGACCCCCTCGTTTGTGGTGGCGAATCCAGTCGTTAAGAGCGGATTTTTGGCGAAATATCGATCTACGAGAAACCACCAGCTCGACGATTTCGGCAATTGTGTTCGCCAATCGGGAAGCGTTGCCCTCGGGTCGAGAACTGCCTGCAAATCGTCCAGCAACTTGAACGCCGGCGCGAACGAGTCGGGGCTGAAGCCTTCGGCGCTCAATGTTTCCTCAAGAGTCTGACGCGCCGTCGGAAGATTAACTCCGCGAAGGCGTTCGCGATTTTTTTCCATCCATATTGGAGAAAGACACAGCGGCGCCGGCGTCGAGAAACCTTTGATTTTGCCGGCCTCCTGAAGTGCCGCCCAACGTGCCGAGATTTTTTGCCAATCATCATGCAATTCCTCAGCGCCGCCCGCCTGCACGATTGCGAGCACCGGCTCCCAGCGGGCCGGCATTTTCTCCATGATCGCATGCAACGCCTGCCCGGCGCGGCTGTTCTTTGGCTCGAGCGAGCGTGCACTCGCTTCGAAATGGAGGGGAGGTACGGGTGAAAAACCAATCACGGTCAGCGAATTCCTCCGGAGGCGATGATCATGGGCGCGGGACGTTGCACGCTCCAGCGGACATATTTTTTCACGATCTCGAACACCCAGTCGGGTCGCTGCGGCGCTGGCCGTGGTCGCACGAACAAAAACAGAATCGTGCACATGAAGAGACCGGCGAAAAAAATGCCAATCGCAATCAGGACGCCGAGATGGGAGAAACCCATCGAGCCGCTCAGGATCAGCGCCAGAAAGCCAACTGCTGTGGTAAGCGCGCCAAAAAAAACCGCGCGGCCAAGTTTTGCCACCGACGTGGCGATGGCTTGTTGATATTCCTCGCCATCAAATCGGGCCTGTTGGTAGCGGCCGAAGATCAGGATCGCAAAATCGACGCCGAGTCCGACCAGAATCGCACAGAAACCGACCGCGACCATGCTCAGCCTTCCGAAGATCAGCAACCCGGCTGCAAGTGCGACCAGACAAGAGAGCAAAAGTGAAAAACCCATTCCGAGCAGCGGCAACCATCTTCGAAAACCGATGAAGAAAATAATGCCGACGAGGAGGACGGAACTGCCAAGCGTCGCCACAATGTCGTAACGCATGCTCAAAGAAATCTCGGCGACGTAAGCCGAGCGGCCGGTCACCAGAACTTCCAAGGGACCGCCATCCCAACCATCGCTCGCGCGCGCGCGAAAAATATTTACCTGACGCATCAACCGCTGACATTCGAACGCGCTCAACGAAGGTTGATTGGTGACCGCCAGGAAAACGCGCATCGTGCGGTCTGGTGACGTGAGGGGCTGTTCCTGCTCAATCGCGTTCGCTTCCGCGAATGGCTTCAGCGCTGGCCCGATAATGCCGAGCGGATCGAATGCGAGTTCAAACTCCGGCCGCGGCGAGCCGGCTTCGATCTGCTGATGTAAGCGATGCAATCGCTCGCGAATTTTGTCCGGCTGCAAGATCGAGATCGTTTGCTCGAACGCCGCCGGCTCCAGATTCAGGAGCAATGGAATCGCAATCCCTTGCAAATCACGAATGCCATCCGGCGTTTCCATTGGAGAGCCGCCTAACACGCGATCGCACCACGGTTGCTTCCGCAAAGTCTCCGCAAATATCGGCCCGAATTCCTCCAGCTTATCGACGTCTTGAGGCTGGCAACGCAGAGCGAATGTCAGCTCACGCGTTTGTTCGAAGTCGCGATCGTAAATTTTCAATCCCTGGACCGACTCGAAACCTTTCGGGAGCATGTTGATCACGTCGGAGTCGAGCTCGATCCGCATGACCAGAATGGCGAGGCAGGCGGCTGCGAGCGCTGCGACGCCAAACCAGACGAGCAGGCGTCTTTGCGCCATGACGCGTGCGATCAAATCACTCATCCGCATAACCGGCACAGTGTTCTGTAACTGTCCCGCGTTTACAACGCTTGACCTCCTCTTTAATGCCGCTTTGCGAACTTTAACACCCTCCTTCAGGGCGGTGGTTCCGGTTGAAATGAGCTGGAGCGTACCTTACGGAGTGACACCGGTCTGAAGACCAGTGTTAGTCAAATTCCGGCAAGGATCAGAATCGGAAAAGAAAAGTTTCCGATCCCGAAGCATGACGCACCTGATGTCGATCCCGTCCGCCACCGGACGGACTCGCCGCGGCGAGGGCGTGAACGATCTTGTCGCGCAATTCGAGCCATCCGCGCAGTTGCTGCGGCGCGCCGTCGATCGGACCCGACCAGCCACGGCCAGCGAGGGGTCCCTTGATTTCAGCGGAGGTCGAATCTTGTCGCAAAAATAGAAGATTTACCCCAGGCCCTTTCGAGAACGTCAGCTCGAAGTCGCCATTCCTCGAGAACCGCACGAATACATCGCCGATGACCGTCGCTTTCGGATTGCGATAAAGAAGTTGCCCGCTGCGCGTCTGCCAATCAGCCCTCGCCTCGGCGAATTCATGCGGAGATGTCGTGGCGCAGCTCGTAAGAGCGACGAGGAACGCGAGTAAGTAGGGACGATTGACCCCAATTGCCTGGGCGATTCGGTGAATCGCCCCTACCATTACGATACGACGCCAGCCGGCGTCGACAGCTCTTCTTTATTCGGGACTAGCGTCCGTCGCGGGACAATGCCGAAATGTTTCTGCAACCAAACCAGAAAATAGAACACCCACATTCGCCAGCGGATCCCGAAAGAATTACCTACGTTGCCGCCGAGCACTGCATTCACTGCCGGCGCAACTCCGAGCAAATTGCGCGGGGTTAGAAATACTTCCACGAACTCCTTTGTGTACCACGCGTTCACGAACCGCAGATAAATGTCCATCGCGCGATTCACCGCCCGTTCGTAACGCCGAAAAAGTTTTCTCGCTCGTCCTGGGTGGTCGAGAACTTCGTCCAAAGCGTCGGCGCATTGTTCGCCGCTGAAAACGGCCAGGAAAACGCCGCTGCTGAAAATTGGATCGATGAAACCGGCAGCGTCACCGGCGAGCAACCAGCGCTCGCCATGGAGTTTTGTACTACGATAAGAAAAATCTGCGGCGGTATAAACTTCCGAGACGCGCTGCGCACCTGTCATTCGTTTGGCGATGATCGGTTGCTCGGCCAGCGATTGTTCGAGGAAATCTTCAGCGCTCAATTTCGATTTCTTAAACGTATCGCTATCGAGAACGACGCCAATGCTGGTGCGCTCGGTCGTGAGCGGGATCAGCCAGAACCAGCGATCGATCCCGCGGATCAAGAGCGTGAGCGTTCCGTCGATCCCTTCCGCGCGCCAGACTCCGTCGTAGTGCGCAAAGATCGACAACTTCTGGAGATGATCGTAGCTCTTTTTGATTCCAAACTTCGTGCCGAGAACGGAATTGCGGCCGCTCGCGTCGATGAGATAACGAGCGCGAACATTTTCCACCGAGCCGTTTCGTCGAATGGCAAGATCGACATGTTCGTTGAGGAACTCAACGCGATCGACCGCCACTTCTTCATGCACTTCGGCGCCGCTTTCGCGCGCGTGATCGAGCAAGAGTTTGTCGAAATCAGATCGCGTGACCTGGTAAGCGTGGTCGGTTTGGGAACGGAATCCGTCTTTGAAATAGAACTTTGTTCCCGGCTCCGAGCAGGCGCCGAAGATTTCGCCGCCGAACTTTTTTAGGAAACCGGCGCGCCGGAATTTTTCGTGCAATCCGAGCCGGGTGAACGCTTTCATGCTGAACGGCAACAGCGATTCGCCGATGTGAAACCTTGGAAATTTTTCGCGCTCGAAGACAATGACGCGCCGATTGGCTCGCGCGAGCAACGCAGCTGCTGTGCTTCCGGCCGGCCCGCCGCCGATGATCCCGACGTCGTAGAGGTCTGCATTCATCTGTTGATTATGTTAACCAGCTTCAATGGGAAGCAAAGGTCGATCGAGCTCTCGTGGCCGCATCCACTCCAATGTTTAAAATTGCAACCCTCACCTTCATCCTCTCCCCTTCAGAAGGGGAGAGGGGCAGGGTGAGCAGTCGGTGAACACTTGGCCGCAAAGTAAGTGACCAGCGAACGACACAGACGAAACGCAGATCAGGAACGGAAATTCAGGGTTCGGAAATCTGTGCTAATCTGTGCTCCAAAATGAAGCTGATCGACAAATTCGTCTCTCGCGAACTGCTCGTAAACGTGCTGTTTGCGATCGCGGTGCTGAGTCTCGTGCTCGTCGTCGGCAACATTTTCCGGAAACTGCTGCCCTTGCTGGTAAATCACGATGTGCCCGTGGAATATTTGCTCGCGTTCATCGCCTACGTTTTTCCGTTCTCGCTCATCTTCACCATTCCGTGGGGATTGCTCACCGCTATCCTGCTCGTGTTTGGTCGGCTCTCGGCCGATAATGAATTGATCGCGCTCCGCGCAAACGGCGTAAGCGTGCCGCGTGTCGCCGTTTCACTCGCTGTTATCGCGCTGACGTCTACCGCGCTTTGTCTTTGGCTCACGGTCCAGGTGTCGCCAGCCGCGCAGAAAAAATTGCGCAGCACCATCTTCGATCTGGCCACGCGCGATCCGATGGCGCTCTTCGGCAGCGACCAGGTGATCGATCAATTTCCCGGTCGAAAAATTTACGTCGGCAAAAAAGAAGGGAACAAGCTCGAGAACATCACCGTGTTCGAGCTCGATCAGAAATCGATGCCGATGCGAGTAACATTCGCCCGCACCGGCATGCTTGAGGCCGATCTCGAGAACAAACGGATTCTGATGCATCTCTACAACGCGCGTTATCAGCAGCGCGACGAGAAAGACCCGGCCGACCTGCGCAAAATCAAGGATGGCATCAGCATGTCGGAAGGAACATTGCCGATCAGTCTCGAGGAACTTTACGAGAAAGAGAAGAAGCGGCCGAGCCGCTCGGCGATGTCGATCGAGCAATTGCTCGACCAACTGAAAAGTGAAAGCACGCGCGCACGCAGCGAAAGCCGGACCGAGATCAACAAACGATTTTCGTTTCCGTTCGCCTGCGTCGCGTTTGCGATCATCGGTGTGCCGCTTGGCGTGACTGCGCACCGCCGAGAAACTTCAATCGGATTCGCGATGGGATTGATTGTCGCCGTCGCTTATTTTCTTTTCGTCATCATCGCCGATACGCTCCGCGGAAATCCGAAAGTGCATCCGGAGTTGTTGATCTGGGTGCCGAACGTCCTCTTCATCATTCTCGGCGCGCTTTTGTTCCGGCGACTAGCGCGGCAGTAACTTTCTGTCATGTCGAGCGAAGCCGAGATATCTCTTACTATTTCTGACTGCCAAGGGTCACTTCCCACAGAAATATTTAGAGATTCCTCCACTTCGGTCGGAATGACAAAAAGCAGGTGCCGAACGTTCTTTTCATCATCCTCGGCGCGCTGTCGGGAATCTTTCCAGTGTGAGGTCGCAACTCATTATACCCATCTGGTCGGTGCCGAAAAACGTGCGGTGTGTGGTGCCGTGCGTGTTCACGCCGCCCTGAAGCTTTCCGCCCTCTGTGTCAAGAGGGATAAAGACATTCGCCGCGGCTATGTGATCGGCCGGAATGACCATGCCGGAAAGTCTGCCGGTAATCATGTAGTCCATCCAGTCGCGGTTCTTAGTCCGCTTGGCGTCTGAAGGTCGATCCGTTCGCCAATGGCCATCGATCAGCTTAGCGGCTCCGAGTTTTCCAGTGACAGAGCCGTTGCGGTGAACGTCGAGGGCTACGTAAGCCCACAGGTGAACAACTCGCGCTGTGCCGATCCAATATCCAACAATCTGCTCATGAGCGAAGCAAAGGCGTAATAAGAAAAATCGCCGCGATAAATGCAGCAATGCGGAACGTCATACCCTTAATAATGTTTACGCCGAATTACTTGGATTCTTGCAAATGAAATTTCCCGCGCATTTCGGCAATCAAACTTCGCTCCCGAAATCGATCGTGAGTTCGACAGTGTCGGCGACGGCGACGTGGATGTCGCGGAGTTGAATCTCGCCGAGCGGGATTGATTTGAGCGGAAAAGATTTCTCCATGGTTTTGGCAAAAAGCGGTTGAAGCGCTGCGCACGCGAAGGAGCCGAGTTTTCCGTCGCCTTTGCATTTGAGCTGCGAAATTTTCACGACGAATTCGTTGCTGACGTCGAGCTGGGCGTAGATGTCGATCTTGGCGCGGGTGAAAAATTTCTTGGCCCAGATCTGGATGTCGGCGGCCAGCGAGCGCCGGCTCCGCGCCCGCATCACGAGACGGACTCGTTCGAGATGAATTCCGTACAAACGCGCGCGTTCTCCGGCGATTTGGCCGATTGCTTCTTCGAGATTGAGCTGGCCGGCGGAAAGTACGAGTTGTCCCTCCCGTGCCTTGTGCGCGACCAAGACAGCGTCGCCCTTGGCATCGGCACCCTTGTGAAAAACGACGTCGCGCGTTTCCATTCGCAAATCGATCGCCGCGCCGTAAACGGAAACGTGCCGGCCACTCACCGTCACAAGCGCGGCTTCGAAAGCAGACTTGGTTTCGCCTTCGACCTTCGCGAGCGGCGGAGTAGGGGAATCGAACTTTGCGCCGTCCAGATTGATCCGGATTTCGTCGACCAGTGGAAAAACGCGCGAGCGAAGATCGACAATCCGTCCGGATTTTTGGACGAAACGATGCAGCGCCGCGTCCAGCGCCTGGGCAAGATCGTCCTTGGGCGAGGGAAAGTCTTTGCGGCCAAGGTTTAGCATGGATTCAGAAAACAGTGAGAGATGTCTCGACTTCGCTCGACATGACAAAGAGGAGAAAACAAGTTGAAAATCGAGAGTTCGCCACTAAATTCCGCGTTCCCTTATGGCAAAGACAGCCTGGATTAATCGCAACGAACGCAAACGCGCGACGGTGAAGAAATACGCCGCGCTCCGCGCCGAGCTCAAAGCGAAGAAGGATTACGCCGGTCTGACGCAGCTTCCGCGCGACGCCAGCCCGACGCGGGTGGTGAACCGTTGCGAAGTGACCGGCCGCCGCCGCGCGTTCATCCGGCGGTTCAAAGTCTCGCGGCTGACGTTTCGCGAGCTCGCCTCGCAGGGACTCATCCCAGGCGTGACGAAGTCCAGCTGGTAGAACTCCAGAGGTCGATTTTCGGGTGCGCCGCGCGCGCTCGTAAAATGAACTCTTTGTTAATGCTTCCGCTCGCAGACGCGCCGGTCACGCAATGGGATCCGCCGGCCATCATCATTGGCAAACTGGCCGTGATCGCGGCGCTGGTGGGACTGAACGGATTTTTCGTCGCCTGCGAGTTCGCGATCATCAAAGTGCGCGCGAGTCAGCTTGACGAATTGGCGGAGGAGGGGAACCCGCGGGCGCGTTTCGCGAAATATATTCGCTCGCATCTCGATGCCTATCTTTCTGCCACGCAGCTCGGCGTGACATTGGCGAGTCTGGCACTGGGGTGGCTAGGTGAAGAGTTCCTGGCGCATCTGCTCGAGCCATTTTTTGCGCTGGCGAATATTCATTCCAACGCTTTGGTCATTTCCATCTCGGTCGCGCTTGCGTTTAGCGGAATCACGTTCATGCACATCGTGTTCGGTGAGCTGGCGCCAAAATACACCGCGATCGCAAACCCGTTGGCGGTCTCGCTGCGGCTAGTTCGGCCGCTTGGCGCGTTTTATTTTTTGTTCAAACCGGCCATCTGGATCCTGCACAAGTCGTCGAATTTTCTTTTGCAGCGTGTGCTGCGAATGAAACCGATTCCGGCCACGGAGTTAGCGCACAGCGAAGAGGAATTGCGCCTGATCCTCGAGCAGAGCGAGAAATCGAAAGAAGTTTCGCCGCTCGGCCGCAAGCTCGTGCTCAACGTGCTCGATCTGCGTGAGCGCGTGATCCGCGATATCATGACGCCGCGTGGCGAAGTTGTTTATCTCGATTTGGAAGACGACTTCGAGACGAACGCGAAGAAGGCGATCGAATCGCGGCACACGCGGTTTCCGCTTTGCCGCGAAAATCTCGACAACACCGTCGGCCTCATCCACATCAAGGAACTCGTGCCGATGATGCGCGATCCGAACCCCGATTTGATGCGGATCAAGCACGAATTGATTCCGGTCCCGGAGATGATGCAGCTCGAGAAATTGCTGAGTCTTTTTCTGAGCAAACACGCACACCTGGCGATCGTGGTCGATGAATACGGTGGCACGGTGGGCATGGTGACGCTGGAAGATGTGCTCGAGGAATTGGTGGGCGACATCCAGGACGAGTTCGATACGGACAAAGAAGAATTCAAAAAGATCAACGCGAACGAATTTACGGTCGATGGAACGCTTGGGCTCTATGAGCTGAACGATCTCGCCAAACTCGAACTGGAAAGTCCGGACGTGAGCACAATCGGCGGTTATGTGACCCACTTACTCGGACATCTGCCGAAGCAAGGTGAGCAGGTGAAGATAGACAATTATCTGGTGACGGTTTCACAAACGGATGCGCGAAGGGTGAGGCAACTGCATTTTCGAAAATTGAGCGACGCGAAAACTCCGGCAACGAAATCGGATGCCGCGCTCTGATTTGTAGAGGCGCTTCCCGCGGGCGAGCGCCGTGCTTTGTCATTCCGAGCGAAGTCGAGGAATCTCTGACTATTTCTGTGTATGTCCCGTGACTATCATTTCTGGGTATACATAATGACGAATCAGCATGATTCGATGCTCTACATTGGGATGACGAATGACTTATCACGATGAATCACAGAGCATCGGTCTGGCGATATACCGGGATTCACCACAGATTATCGATGCCACAAGCTCGTGTACCACGAACATTATTTTGAAGTTGAGGATGCGATTGCGCGCGAAAACCAGTTAAAGAGGTGGTCGCGTGCGAAGAAAGTCGATCTGATCGAGCGGATGAATCCGCGCTGGCTGAATTTAGCCGACGATATTTTCGGAAATATCTAGAGATGTCTCGACTCCGCTCGACATGACATGCAGCTAATTGTCGAAGCCCACATCACCTGTCCGCACTGCGGTGCAGTTTTCCCGTTGCAGATCGACACTTCGGAACCGGAGCAATCGCTGATCGAAGATTGCAGCGTTTGCTGCCGGCCGATTAACCTTACCATTCGCTGCCGGCCGGGCGCCATTGATTCAGTCACTGCCCGCTCGTAAACCCTCTCGGGTCTGCCCGTCTATGTTGCCTCTCGCCCGCGGGCCCTATCGTCGATCTTGCGACTGTCAGTTTTGGATTCCTAGGCGGTCGTAGCTTGCAGTTGTGCTCGCAGGGCGGGACGACGCCGCAATTGTCTCGTGAGCGCCTCGATGGCGCGCAGCGTCGGCAAGCTGATGTGATGTTCCATTCCTTCGACGTCGTGATAAATGACACGATCGCTCAGGCCAAGAAGCTTCAGAAAATCAGTGAGCAGTTTGTGGCGATGCGCGATGCTGCGGGCGAGCTTTTCGCCGGCCTCGGTCAGGACAAGACCGCGATATTTTTCGTATTTGAGCAATCCTTCTGCATCGAGGCGCTGCACCATGTTGGTCACGCTGGCCTGGGAAATTTCCAAAGCCGCCGCAATGTCGACGACTCTGGCGTAGCCCTTGGAATTGATGAGCTCGAGAATGCGTTCGAGATAATCTTCGACCGTGGAGGAGCTGCCGAGAGCGGATGAAAACTTTTTATTTGGCACGGCCTGGATTTTAAAGCGCGGGCCGAGATAGTCAACCGAATAAATGATTGGCTATTGACATAATAATAAAAGCCTATAACTAAATTAGCCTAACCTAATCCTCGGCATATTCATGAGTCAACCCGACCGCATTTTGGTAACTGAACCGGACGTCGGTTGGCGCCGGCGAGCAGGACAGGTCTCGCTCGCCGAAGTTCATCGCAGCGTCGTCGTCCCGGTGACGGCTTCCTTTTGGAGAAAGCTGCTCGCTTTTTCCGGGCCCGGTTTTCTTGTGGCCGTTGGCTATATGGATCCCGGCAATTGGGCGACCGACCTGGCGGGCGGGGCCAGATTTGGTTACGCGCTGTTGTTTGTCGTGATGCTTTCCAACTTGATGGCGATCCTGCTGCAACATTTGTGCATCAAGCTGGGCGTGGCCACCGGACGCGACCTCGCGCAAGCTTGTCGCGATCATTACTCAACGCCGACAGTTTGGTTTCTTTGGATTCTTTGCGAAATCGCCATCGCCGCATGCGACCTGGCCGAAGTGGTCGGCTCGGCCATCGCCTTGCAACTTCTTTTCGGGATTCCGCTCGTGTGGGGTTGCTGCATTACCGCGCTAGATGTGCTAGCCGTTCTTTACCTTCAACAAAAGGGTTTTCGTTATATCGAAGCGCTGGTGATCACGTTGATCGCAACCATCGCCGGTTGTTTCAGCGCCGAGCTGATCTTTTCCAAACCAAATCTCTTGAGCGTGGTGGGCGGTTTTGTGCCCGGCCCTCACATCATCATGAACCAGCAAATGCTTTACGTCAGCATCGGCATTCTGGGTGCGACCGTTATGCCGCATAATCTTTACCTGCACTCTTCGATCGTGCAGACACGCAAGTTCGAGCAAACGCCGCAAGGCAAACGCGAAGCGATCAAATATGCCAGCATCGACTCGACCGGCGCGCTCATGTTCGCGCTCTTCATTAACGCTGCGATCTTGGTACTGGCTGCGTCAGTTTTCCATTGGTCTGGTCATCAAGAAGTCGCTGCAATCCAGGACGCCTATCAACTGCTCAGTCCGCTCCTCGGCGTCACTTTTGCCAGCGCGCTCTTTGCCATCGCACTTCTCGCGTCCGGCCAGAACTCGACTCTGACCGGAACGCTCGCCGGCCAGGTGGTGATGGAAGGTTTCCTGAATATTCGCATTACGCCATGGCTGCGCCGGCTTATCACGCGAGGCATCGCCATTATCCCCGCGGTTCTGGTCATCGGGATTTTCGGTGAAGGCAAAACTACCCAGTTGCTCATCGCCAGTCAGGTTCTGTTATCGATGCAACTCGGCTTTGCCGTTTGGCCCCTGCTGCGATTCACGGACGAAAGGGCGAAGATGGGCGAATTTGCGAACAAGCTCTGGTTGAAAATTCTTGGCTGGACGACGGCGGCGATCATTATTGTGCTGAATGTGAAACTCCTCTTCGACACGTTTATGCCTGACACGCTCCTGAAGGAGTTCTACCAGTTTCTCCATCTGCCCCCTCCTGGGTAATAATCCGCGCAGTCGTGTATCACCACATTCTCATTCCGCTGGAGAACACTCCCGCTGATGAAACAATTCTGGCCCACATCAAGGCACTCGCCCGCATGACGGGGGCGAAGTTGCTTCTCGTCCACGTCTCCGATGGTTGGGTGGCCCGAAATTTTGATCAACTAAAGCTGGCCGAGAGCGAAGAAATGGAGCAGGACCGCGCATATCTGGAACAACGCAGACGCGAGCTGAGCGGCGAAGGTTTTTCCTGTGACGCCGTTCTCGCGCTTGGGGAACCATCAGATGAAATTATCAAACTCGCCCAGACGCGTGATGTCGATCTTATCGCAATGACGACGCATGGCCACCGGTTCTTGAGCGACATTATCCACGGGGCCACTGCGGACAAAGTGCGTCACGTGGTAGATATTCCCGTTTTGTTACTTCGCGCGGGCAAGTAAAACTGCGTGCGCTTGATTGGCGGCCCGTTTAAAAGGAGGGCGTGAAGGTCCTCTTTCTCACGAACGAATATCCGCCGCACATTTACGGCGGCGCCGGCGTCCACGTTGGTTATCTCTCGCGCGAATTGGCGAAAACGATCGATGTCGATGTTCGCTGTTTTGGCGATCAAAATTTCAAAGAAGGCCGGCTCAAAGTCACTGGCTTCGAACTGGACACGAGCAGCTTCACTTGTCCGAAACCGTTGCAATCGGTTTTCGGCGCGCTGCGCCGCTGCATCGATTTCAACACTACCAACATCGACGCCGATCTCGTTCATTGTCACACCTGGTACAGCCATTTCGGCGGAATTCTCGCGAAACTGAATTACGGGATTCCACTCGTCGTCACGACACACTCGCTCGAACCGCTCCGGCCGTGGAAGCGCGAACAACTCGCCGGCGGCTACGATTTTTCGCTGTGGGTTGAAAAAACGGCTCTCGAAATGGCGGATGCGATCATCGCTGTCTCCGGCGAAACGAAACGCGACATCGAGCGGCTGTTTGATGTCGATCCAGCGCGCGTGAACGTGATTCACAACGGCATCGATCTTGACGAATATCGGCGAGTCGAAGCGACCGATGCACTCGTGCGCGACGGCATCGATCCAAAAAAACCGTATCTGCTTTTTGTGGGCCGAATCACGCGGCAAAAGGGAATCATTCATCTGGTGCGTGCGATTCCATTCATCGATCCCGATTTTCAAATCGTTCTTTGCGCAGGCGCGCCGGATACGCCGGAGATAGCTGACGAAATGAAGGAAGCCCTTGCTGCCGCGCAAAAAAAGCGCGGAGACATTTTTTGGATCGAAGAGATGCTCGATCGTCGCGCCGTCATCGAACTCTACTCCCATGCGGCGGTGTTTTGCTGTCCGTCGATTTACGAACCGTTTGGGATAATCAATCTCGAAGCGATGGCGTGCGAGACCGCAGTCGTGGCCAGCGCTGTCGGGGGCATCAAGGAAGTCGTGGTTGATGGCGAGACCGGCTTTCTCGTTCCGATCGAGCAAATGAAAGAGAGCCCGTTCGAGGCGACAAATCCGGAAAAATTCGAGCGCGATCTCGCCGCACGAATCAACCAGTTGATGAAAGATCGACAACTACGCGAAAAATTCGGCAAGGCCGGCCGGAAACGCGCCGAAGAAAACTTCAGCTGGAGCAAGATCGCGCAGAAGACGACGGCGCTGTATGAATCGTTGCTCAAATAAACTGAAAATCACACAAACTTAATGAGACGCGACGGCGCGCGTCCCTCCAGCCGGAATTTTGAACGATTCGATTTGTTGTTTGATTTCGTGAACGAAGTTCGCGGCGCCGGCGCCGTTCACCACCCGATGGTCGAACGTAAGCGACAGGGTGATGACTTCGGCGGTTTCATTCTTCTTTCCGTTTGGAATCAGCTCGCGGTGA
>WNGP01004919.1_pt1 | contig 16748 bp, 17 predicted proteins | sample 5407671 | NCBI WGS metagenome assembly WNGP01 (sample SAMN13153381, study PRJNA577476) | soil metagenome | isolation source: 40 cm soil or saprolite under Garry oak tree replicate 2 | place: USA:California | collected 2016-06-15 | reverse complement strand
TCAGCGGCAACCTGCCGACCGACTTCGGCTTCGTGATCGACGTGCACGCGCACGAGCCGGAGACCGTCTACGTCATCCCCATCAAGAGTGATTCCGAGCATTACGTGCCCGACGGGAAGCTGCGTGTGTACCGCAGCCGCAAGGGCGGAAACGAGTGGGAGGCGCTGACCAAAGGCCTGCCACAGCAGGACTGCTACGTGAACGTGCTGCGCGACGCCATGGCCGTCGACTCGCTCGATAAGTGCGGTGTGTATTTCGGCACCTCGGGCGGACAGGTGTACATGTCGGCCGACGCTGGAGACAGCTGGACACCCATCGTGCGAGATCTCCCGGCCGTGCTGTCGGTCGAAGTCCAGACGCTGCGGTGATTCGCGTCGTCCTCCCACCGCACCTGCGCACCCTGGCGCACGTTCGCGACGAGGTGCAGCTCGAGATCCCCGGCCGGGTCACGCGGGCGTCGGTGCTGGACGCGCTCGAGGCCAGCTATCCCATGCTGCGAGGCACGATCCGGGACCATGTGACCGAGCGCCGCCGGCCGTTCCTGCGGTTCTTCGCCTGCGCGCGGGATCTGACCCACGAGCCGCCGGACGCTCCGTTGCCCGACGCCGTCGTATCGGGGGCGGAGCCCCTGCTCGTCGTAGGAGCCATTGCCGGCGGGTAGTCCTCACCCGTGCCCCTTCTCGATTCGGTCGTCGATCTCGCGGCCCCTCGCTCGTCGTGTAAGTAGAACCCAAAACAAGAAGGAGACGGCGATGCGATTCATGGTGCTGGTCAAAGCCAACAAGGACTCGGAGGCGGGGGTCCTCCCGGACGAAAAGATCCTGACGGCAATGGGGAAGTTCAACGTCGAGCTGGAGAAAGCGGGCGTGATGCTCGCTGGGGAGGGGCTGCAGGCGAGCTCCAAGGGCGCGCGCGTCAGGTTCTCCGGCAGCAAGCGGACGGTGCTCGACGGGCCCTTCGCCGAGACGAAGGAGCTGATCGCCGGTTTCTGGCTGTGGGAGGTGAAGTCGCTCAGCGAGGCCATCGAGTGGCTGAAACGGGCCCCGTTCCAGGAAGGTGAAGTGGAGATTCGCCAGGTGTTCGAGCCGGACGACTTCGGTGATGCGCTCAAGCCGGAGTTCAAGGAGCAAGAGAAGCGATTGCGCGCGAAGGCCAAGAAGGGGAGATAGGACCATGCGATTCATGATCGTCGTGAAGGCCACGAAGGACTCGGAAGCGGGCGTGATGCCGCACGAGAAGATCCTCAACGAGATGGCGAAGTACCACGAAGAGCTGCAGAAGGCCGGCGTGCTGCTCGACGCCTCGGGACTCCAGGCGACGTCGAAGGGATGGCGCATCAAGTACTCGGGCCAGAAGCGCAGCGTGGTCGATGGCCCCTTCACCGAATCGAAGGAGCTGATCGCGGGCTATACCATCATCCAGGTGAAATCGAAGGAAGAAGCCATGGAGTGGGCGCGGCGCTTCCCCAATCCCTCCCTGGACGGCAAGGAAGCCGAGATCGAGGTGCGCCAGCTGTTCGAGCTGGAGGACTTCGGTCCCAGCGAGGCGGTGGAGCGGTTCCGCAAGCTGGACCTCGCGTGAGCCAGGTACGCTCGCGCGACGGCACGACGATCGCCTACGATCGCCTGGGCGGGGAGGGACCGCCGGTCATCCTCGTCGACGGCGCGTTCTGCAGCCGATCGTTCGGCCCGATGCCGAAGCTGGCGCCATTGCTCGCGCGGGACTTCACGGTGTTCATGTACGACCGGCGCGGTCGCGGTGCCAGCGGCGACACGGCGCCATACGCCGTCGAGCGCGAGATCGACGACCTCGACGCCTTGATCCGCGAGGCCGGCGGATCGGCGTGCGTCTACGCCATCTCGTCCGGCGCGGCCCTCGCCCTCGAGGCGGCGACGAGCGGCCTCGGTATCAAGCAGCTCGCCTTGTACGAGCCACCGTTCATGGTCGGCACGCCCGCGCACCGGCCGCCCGCGGACCACCACGCGCGGCTCGTTCGTCTCATCGCGAAGGGGCGCCGCGGCGACGCGGTAAAATTCTACATGAAGGACGTCATCGGCATGCCCGGATGGCTCGTGACCGTTTTCCGGTTCCTGCCGATGTGGTCCAAGCTCAAGGCGATAGCCCCCTCGCTCCAATACGACTCGGCAATCATGAGAGACTTCGCGCTGCCGGCCAGGCACAAGAGCATGTCGGTGCTGCGTGAGGCGGCGCAGCGGCTCTCGGAAGTCATCCCCGGTGCGCGACTCCGTACGCTCCCGGGTCAGACCCACAACGTAGCGGCGGCGGCTCTCGCCCCCGTCCTGAAGGAGTTCTTCGCGCCATGAAAAAATTCGCCTCGGTGGCCGCCTACTTGCGGGCGGTCCCACCCGCCCCGCGGGCTGCTCTCCAGCAGCTGCGCCAGACGATCAAGGCCGCCGCGCCCGAAGCGACCGAGGTCATCAGCTACGGGATCCCGATGTTCAAACACCACGGCATGCTGGTGGGCTTCGCCGCGTTCAAGGAGCACTGCAGCCTCTTCATGAGCACCTACTTCACGAAGGCGTTCAAGAAGGAGCTCGCGGCGTACGAGGTGTCCAAGGGCACCATCCGCTTCACTGTCGACAAGCCCCTCCCCAAGGCGTTAGTGCGGAAGCTCGTCAAGGCGCGTATCGCGCAGAACGAGCGCAGACAAGGAGAAGAGTATCGATGAAATACCTGTGTCTGATCTACCTGGACGAACAGAAGATGGCCGCATTGCCCGCGGGCGAGATGAACGCCCTCAATGCGGGCCACGTCGCCCTCAACGACGCGCTCCGGGCGAGCGGGCACTTCATCGAGGCGGAGGCCCTCGAGCCGGCCGCCACGGCCGCCTGGCTCCGGGCTCGCCACGGGAAGCCGACGGTCACCGACGGGCCCTTCACCGAGGCCAAGGAGCTGGTGGCCGGGTTCTACCTGATCGAGGCACGCGACATGAGCGAGGCGATCCAGGTGGCGGCGCGCTTCCCGAGCGCGCCTCTGGGTACGGTCGAAGTGCGACCGACCCGCCAGCTCGTCGTGGAGCCGTGACGGCTACCGATACCCACCGCGCCATCGACGCCGTCTGGCGGATCGAGTCCGCCAAGCTCATCGCCGGGCTCACGCGCATGGTGGGCGACTTGGGTCTGGCCGAGGATCTCGCGCAGGACGCGCTCGTCGCGGCGCTCGAGCGGTGGCCCGAGTCGGGCGTCCCGGACAACCCGGGCGCCTGGCTGATGGCCACCGCCAAGCACCGAGCCATCGACCTGTTTCGGCGCCGCAAGCTGCTCGAGCGTAAGCACGTGGAGGTCGGTCACGAGCTGCGCGCTCGGGAAGAGAGCCCCGAGCGGGAGCTCGATGCCGCAATCGACGATCACGTCGGCGACGACCTCTTGGGCCTGATCTTCACAACGTGCCATCCGGTGCTCTCGACCGAAGCGCGCGTGGCCCTCACGCTGCGCCTGCTGGGCGGCCTGACGACCGAGGAGATCGCGCGGGCGTTTCTCGTTCCCGAGCCGACCATCGCGCAGCGCATCGTCCGGGCCAAACGGACGCTCCGCGAGGCACGCGTCCCGTTCGAGGTGCCGCGCGGCCCCGAGCTCACCACCCGTCTCTCGTCGGTGCTGGATGTCCTGTACCTCATCTTCAACGAGGGCTACTCGGCGACCGCCGGTGGCGACTGGGTGCGACCGGCGCTGTGCGAGGACGCCCTCCGGCTCGGCCGCATCCTGGCCGAGCTCGCGCCCGAGGACCCGGAGGTCCACGGCCTCGTCGCGCTGATGGAGATCCAGGCGTCGCGGCTCAAGGCGCGGGTCGGTCCGGCGGGTGAGCCGATCCTGCTGCTCGACCAGGACCGGGGGCGCTGGGACCAGCTCCTCATCCGCCGCGGTCTCGCGGCGCTCGAGCGTGCCGCGGCGCCCGCCGGCGCGCTCGGGCCCTTTTCACTCCAGGCGGCCATCGCCGCCTGTCACGCGCGAGCGCGCACGGCGGAAGACACGGACTGGACCCGCATCACGGCGCTGTACGACGCGCTCACTCAGCTCACGCAGTCCCCCGTCGTCGAGCTGAACCGCGCCGTGGCGTATTCCATGGCCTTCGGTCCGGCCGCGGGGCTCGAGATCGTGGATCCACTGACGTCCGAGCCCGCCCTCGCCGGCTACCATCTCCTGCCGAGCGTGCGCGGCGACTTCCTGGCCAAGCTCGGCCGCTGGGGCGAGGCCCGCGCCGAGTTCGAGCGGGCGGCCTCGCTCACGCGGAACGCCCGCGAGCGCACGCTGCTGCTCGAGCGCGCCGCTCGGTGCCCGCACGGCCCATGATCGTTCATCTCATCGACGGTACGTACGAATTGTTCCGCCAGTTCTACGGCCGGCGTCACTCCACCAAGGGCGAGGATACGCCGTTCGGCGCGGTCGTCGGCGTGCTGCATTCGGTATTGGAGATGATCGAGCAGGGAGCCACTCACGTCGGCGTGGCGACCGACCACGTCATCGAGTCGTTTCGCAACGATCTCTGGCCCGGGTACAAGACCGGCGAGGGCATCGAGCCCGCCCTGCTCGCGCAGTTCCACCCGCTCGAAGACGCCCTCACCGCCATGGGCGTGGTGGTATGGGCGATGACCCGGCTGGAGGCGGACGACGCACTCGCGTCCGCGGCGCAGATCGCCTCCGGAGACGAAGACGTGGAGCAAGTCTGCATTTGGACGCCCGACAAGGATCTGGCGCAATGCGTCCGAGGGAGTCGCGTCGTACAGGTCGACCGCAAAGGACACAAGATCCGCGATGCGGCCGGGGTGCGCGAGAAGTTCGGCGTGGATCCCGTCTTGATTCCCGACTTCCTCGCCCTGGTGGGCGATGCGGCCGACGGGTATCCCGGCATTGCGGGGATCGGAGCAGTCACGGCGGCGCGGCTCCTGAACCAGCACGGCGCGATCGAGGACTTTCCACCCAGAGTGCTGGGGGACCAGCGCGAGCGGGCGCTGCTGTTCAAGAATCTGGCCACGCTCAGGACCGACGCGCCCCTGTTCCGCGAGGTGGACGAGCTGCGCTGGCGCGGGCCCGGCTCCGCATTCCCCGCGTGGACAGAGCAACTGGGAGACGCTCGTCCGATGGCACGCTGCCGAGCAATCCTCGACACCGCGGCGACCAAATGACTCCCCGCGCTTGGTGGCTCTTCGCCCTGAGCTCGGGCGTCTGGGGCGTGCCGTACCTCTTCATTAGGGTCGCCGTCGACGCCGGCGTGCCGCCCGCCTTTATCGCCTGGGCGCGGGTCGCCCTCGGCGCCGCGCTCCTTTTGCCCTTGGCGCTGCAGCGCGGCGCGCTGCGCGGCCTGCGGGGGCGCGGCGGCGCGATCGCCGCCTACGCCGCGTGCGAAATCGCCGTGCCCTTCGTCCTCATCGCGATGGGCGAGCGCTACATCTCGTCGTCACTGGCCGCCATTCTCATCGCCACGATGCCGCTCTTCGTGGCGCTCTTGTCGGTGCGCCTGTCGCCCGCCGACAAGCCGACGGGACTCCGGCTGATCGGGCTCGTGGCCGGTCTCGGCGGGGTCGTCGCCTTGCTCGGCGTCGACGTCGTCGGTCGCCCCGACGAGCTGCTGGGTGCCGCCCTCGTCCTGGTGGCGACCCTGGGGTACGCCGCGGCGCCCATCATAGTGAGCCGCCGATTGGCCGATCTCGACCCGCTCGGGCCCGTGGCCGCGAGTCTGACGGTGTCCGCGGTCGCGTTGCTCCCGGCGGTCCTCGCGAGCCCGCCGCACGCCATCCCGGCGGCCGCGCTCTGGGCCATCGTCGTGCTCGGCGTCGTCTGTACGGCGCTAGGGCTCGTCGTATTCTTTCAGCTCATCGCAGAGGCGGGACCGACCCGGGCGAGCGTCATTACGTACATCAACCCCTTGGTGGCGGTCCTGCTCGGCGTCATGGTGCTGGACGAGCATCTCGGCACGATGTCCGTCGTCGGGTTGCTGCTCATTCTGGGAGGCTCGTGGCTGTCCACCGGCGGCCGGGTCCCCTTCACCCCTAGAGAGCGGAAAGTGAGACGCGTATCATGACCGCACCAAGCATCGCGGCGAAATGGCCGACGCGGGCGCCGTACCTGCTCAGCGTCCTCCGGATCGTCGCCGCATTCCTCTTCATGCAGTTCGGGTCGGCCAAGCTGTTCGCGTTTCCGGCGGCCATCATGCCGGGCGGGGGCACCGCGCCGATCACGTCGCTGCCCGGCATCGCCGGGACGCTCGAGGTCTTCGGCGGCCTCTTCCTCCTCGTCGGACTGTTTACGCGGCCCGTGGCCTTCGTCCTCTCGGGTGAGATGGCCATAGCGTATTTCCTGGGCCACGCGCCACAGGGCTTTTGGCCGGTGCTCAATCAGGGACATCCCGCCATCCTGTTCTGCTTTATCTGGCTCTATCTCTCCGCCGCAGGGCCGGGGCCGTGGAGCCTGGATGCCAAGCGGGGGAAGTAAACCGCTCGATCGCTCCATCGTCGAGGGTCCGCTCGCTCGTGCCGTCTGGATGCTCGCCTGGCCCACGATGCTGCAGAATCTCATCGGCGGGCTCCAGGGCGTGGTCGATCACGCGCTGGTGGGACACTTCGTGGGGTACGCCGGCAACGCCGCGATCGGCGTGGCGATCCAGATTTTCATCGTCGTCATCGTGTTCGTGATGTCGGTGTTCAGCGGGATGGGTGTGCTGGTCGCCCGCTTCGCCGGGGCCAACGACCGCGACAAAGTGAACCGCACCGTCTACCAGGCGTTTCTCGCCGCGCTGGCACTCTGGGGATTGGTGCTGGCACCGCTGGGTTGGGTGCTGGCACCGGCGCTGCTCGGCGTGGTGAACGCCGCGCCCGCCGTGCAGGCCGAGGCCCTGCCGTTCCTCCGTATCATGTTCGTGGGCAGCCTTGGGATGCTGCTCTTCTTCATGGTGAGCGGGGCCCTGCGGGCGGCGGGCGACGCCCGCACGCCGCTGCGCCTCGGTGTCCTCCTCACCGCTCTGAACATCGTGTGCAACGTGGCGTTCATTACGGGCTTCGGGCCCCTGCCCCGGCTGGGCACCGCCGGCGCCGCCGTCGGCACCACGGTGGCGGGCCTCACCATGAGCGGCGTCGCCGTCTACCTGCTGCTCTCCGGGCGACTACCGGTGGTGTGGCACCGCGGAATGGACTGGCGGCCCGACTGGGGCATTATCCGGGCGCTGTTCCGCTTCGGCCTTCCCACCGGCGTCCAGGGGATCGCGATGAACGTCGCGGGCGTGTTGCTGCTGCGTTTCATCGGCTCGCTCGCGCAGAGCGCCCAAGCACAGGCCGCCTACGCGGTGGGCTACACGGAGCTGTTCTCGTTCATCACATGGACGTCGGTCGGGTTGATGGGCGCCGCCGCCACCGTCGGGGGTCAGAACCTGGGGGCCGACCGCCCCGAACGCGCGGTGCAGGGCGTGCACGTCGCGGCGGGACTCGGCCTCGGCCTCGCGGCCGCGATCGGCGTGTTGTTCCTCACCATCCCGCGTTCCCTGCTCGCGCTGTTCGGCATGACCGACCCGGTCGTCGTCGGCATCGGCGTGCAGCTGCTCGGGTTTCTCAGTGTGTCGGGGCTGTTCGTCACGGTGGCGCTCACGTACACGGGGGGACTCCAGGGCACGGGCGATACCCGCTCGCCGCTCTACATCTCCATCGTATCTCAGATCGTCGTCCCGCTCGGCCTATGCGCGCTGCTCCAGGCGACCAAGGGCCTGCGGCCCGCCGACATCTGGACGGCGATCCTGTTGGGGCACATGACGCGCTGCGCCTTGAGCGTCCTGCGGTTCCGCCAGGGAAAGTGGCGGGGGATCAAGGTGGCGCTGGAGCCCGCGTGACTGCACCCAAGGTGGTCGCGACTGCCCCCTGACGGACGTAGGAGGGCGGGCTAGGGTGCGGAACGTTTCGACGGCGGCGGGAATGCCCTGGCCCGGATTCGAACCGGGATGCCTTGCGGCGCTGCCCCCTCAAGACAGTGTGTCTACCAGTTTCACCACCAGGGCGCGTCAGGAAAGGTAGAATCGGCCCCTTGGGGGGTCAACCGAGGCGGCGCCGCGCGCCGGTCTGCACTAGATTGGTGCCCCATGGAACTCTGGGTCGCGTTCGGCTTCGGGGCGCTGATCGGCGCGTTCATCGGGACGCTCATCGGCCGGCAGCGCGCGGCGGCGCGCAGTGCTGCTGCGCCCCTAGTAGTCGCGCCGCCCCCGGCGTCGCGCTTCGCCCCGCCGGAAGTGCAGCACGTGGTGCTCGACGAAGGCTCGGCGAACGTGTTGAACGCGCTCAACAACCGCCTCGCGGCGATCGGGGCGTTGGCGGACCTGTTGCACGGCAGCCCGCTCGACCCCGAGCGCGCGCGGGCCCTCATGATGCTGCACGGGGAAGTGCGGCGCGCGGCCGAAATCACGCAGCACTTCCTCGAGCTGGCGCAGCACCCCATCGGGGCGGCGGAGCCGTCGGACTGCTCCATCGTGCTGAACGGCGTGCTCGCCGAGCGCGAAGGGACGCTGAAAGAACTGGGCGTGAAGCTGGTACGGAGCATTCCTCACGAGCTCCCGATGGTCGCCTGCCCCATGGCGCAGCTCACCGAAATGCTGATGAAGCTGTTGGACTTCGCGCTGCGCCGGCTGCGCGACAGCCAGCCGCCGCGCGAGCTGCGCATCGCGGTGAGCGAAGCCGGGCCGTCGCTCACGATCTCCTTGTGGGACTCAGGGACTCCGCTCTCCGTCGAAGCCGAGCAGCGGCTGGTGACGCCGTTCCGCTTTACGCAGAGCGCGGGCGGGGGCGAGATCGAATTCGCCCTGGCGCGCGCGCTGGCCCAGTCGTCGGGGGGGACGCTGCGACTGCGCCCGCGTCCCGGCGGCGGCGCCGAGGTCGTGGTGACGCTCTCCAAGAGCGTGCTGGCACCGCTGGCGCGCGCGACTGCCGCGACGCCGTCGCTGCCCAAGCTGCGCATCCTCGTCGTCGACGACGACGCGGTGAACCGCCAGGCGATGCGCCTGCTGCTCGAGCGTGAAGGTCACGAGGTGGTCGCGGTCGAAAACGGCCTCGAAGCGATCGAGCGGCTCGGGCCCGCGAGCGACCGTTTCGACGCGGTGGTGACGGACCTGCAGATGCCGCGGCTCGGCGGCCGCGCCCTGTACGAGCAGCTGCGCGAGCAGCGCCCGCTGCTCGCCGAGCGCTTCGTGTTCGTCACCGGCGACCGCGCGCGCGACGAGACGCGCCGCTTCCTCGAGGAGTGCGGCCAGCCCGCCGTGATGAAGCCGTACGACTTCAACGACCTGATCAGCGCGATCGGGAAGGTGGCGGGGAAGGCAGACTGACCACCTCCGGCTCGTACGCGAGCCGGATGCCGAACTGCTGCTCCACTCCGGCCCGAACCTGCTCCGCCAGCGCCAGGAGGTCCGCGCTCGTGCCCCCGAGATTCACGAGCGCCAGCGCGTGATGGGTCGAGATCCCCGCCCCGCCCCCGCTTCCCCGGTACCCCTTGGAAAAGCCTGCATGCTCCACGAGCCACGCCGCGGGCACTTTCACGCCCCCGTCCGCCGCAAACGAGGGGATCCCTTCCCAGCGCTTCTTGAGGTCAGCGAAGGCGTCGGCCGACAGCACTGGATTCGTGAAGAACGAACCGACCGAGCGCGTGTCGGGGTCCGCCGGGTCGAGCACCATGGACTTACTGCGGCGCAGCGCGAGCACGGCCTCGCGCACGAGGCGAACCGCCTCGCTCGGAGCAACGGTCTCGAGCCCGCCGCGCGCTGCCACGGCGCGCTCGAGCTCCGGATAGCGGATGCGTGGCCTCCGATCGCGAGCCAGCCGCAGCGTGACCTCGAGCACGACGAAACGCCCGCGGTCGGCGCGCTTGAACCGGCTGTCCCGATAACCGAAGGCGCACTCCCCCGCGGTGAACGTGCGGCGCTCGAGCGTCGTGCGATCGAGACACACGACGCTCACGAGCGTCTCGGCGATCTCCTGCCCATACGCGCCCACATTCTGGATCGGCGTACCGCCCAACGTCCCCGGAATGCCCGAGAGACACTCGACCCCGCTCCAGCCGCGTTGCACCACGCCTTGCACCAAAGGGTCCCAATCGACGCCAGCGCCGGCGCGGACCTCGGGGCTGAGTCCGTCGCCGAACTCGATCCCGCCGATCGTGATGCGCAGAACGAGTCCGGGGAAACCGGAGTCGAGGAAGACGACGTTGCTGCCGCCGCCCAGGACGTACACCGGCAGGCGCCGCTCGGCGGCGTAGGCAAGCGCCGCGCAGACCTGTTCGCCTGTGTCGCAATCGACGAAGTAGCGGGCCTTCCCCCCAAGCCCGAGCGTCGTGTACGGGGCGAGGGGCACGTGTTCGCGCAGCGACAAAGCCTCATCCTCCACGCTGTGGTCCAGTGTTGCGGTGCCGCGACGGCCACTCCCTTACGAGTGGCTTGCATGGAATGTACGGCCTGCCAAACTTCCCCTCATGATGGGGAAGCGCGCAGCGCCGGCTATAGCCACCCCCCGCGAAAGCGGCGACGCCTTCCGCCTGCTGGTCGAGGGCGTCCGCGACTACGCCATCGTCATGCTGGATGGTGCGGGACGCGTGTCCACCTGGAACACCGGGGCACAGCACATCAATGGCTACCGGGCCGAGGAGATCGTGGGGCAGCATTTCTCCCGGTTCCATCCGCCGGAGGCGGTGGCGGCGGGAAGACCGGCGCGGTTGCTCGGGCTCGCCGCGCGGGAGGGCCGCACGGAAGACGAGGGGTGGCGAATTCGGAAGGACGGCTCCCGCTTCTGGGCCAACGTGGTTATCACGGCCCTGCGGGATGCGGATGGCGCAGTCATCGGGTTCGCGAAGGTGACGCGCGACTTGACGGAGCGCAAGGAAGTGGAGGACGCGCTGCGTCGGAGCGAGCAGAGCTTCCAGCTGTTGACGGAGAGCGTTCAGGACTACGCCATCTTCATGCTGGACCCCGAGGGGCGCGTCGCGAGCTGGAATCCCGGCGCGGAGCTCATCAAAGGATACCGTCCCCAGGAGATCCTCGGCGAGCACTTCTCCAAGTTCTATCCGCCGGAAGATGTCGCGCAAGGCAAGCCGCAGTGGGAGCTGGAGATCGCGGAGCGGGAGGGCCGGCACGAGGACGAAGGGTGGCGTGTCCGCAAGGACGGCACGCGCTTCTGGGCCAACGCCGTGATCAACGCGATGCGAGATGCGCACGGTGGGCTGGTGGGCTTCGCCAAGGTGACCCGCGATCTCACGCAGCGGCGCCGCGTCGAACAGGCGCTGGCGCAGTCGAACCAGGAGCTCGAGCGGTTCAGCTACTCGGTGTCGCACGATCTGCGGGCGCCGCTGCGTGCCATCAACGGCTTCGCACAGGCGCTGGTCGAGGGCCACGCCGCCCAGCTCGACGAGGAGGGCAAGCGGCTCCTGACGGTGATCCGCGACAGTGCGAAGCTGGGCGGGCAGCTGATCGACGCGCTCCTCAACTTCTCGCACGTGGGACGCCAGACGCTCGCGAGGTCCCCCGTCGACCTCAGGACGCTGGCCGAAAACGTGGTGTCGGAGCTGCGCCAGACCCAGAGCCCGGTCGCCGTGGAAGTGGTGCTAACACCCCTGCCCCCCACCAGCGGGGATGCCGCACTGCTGCGCAACGTGCTGATCAATCTGATCGGCAACGCCTTCAAGTTCAGCGCAAAGCGGGCACATCCGAAGGTCGAGATCGGGGCGCAGCAAGACGGAGCGGACGTCACCTACTATGTGAGGGATAACGGCGTCGGATTCGACATGCAGTACGCGGGGAAACTGTTCGGCGTGTTCCAGCGGCTGCATCGTCCCGACGAGTTCGAGGGTACGGGGGTCGGGCTGGCGCTGGCGCAGCGGATCATTCAGCGGCACGGCGGGCGGATCTGGGCGGAGGGGAAGGTGGGCGAAGGAGCGACGTTCTTCTTCACGCTGCCTAACGGTGAGCGGTGAGAGGTGAGCGGGGGGCTCTAGGCCTCGTTATCGCGGTACCGCTTGATCAGACCCAGCAACAAGCGCTGGCAGCGCTGGCAACTGTCGAGAGCGGTGTGTGACAAGCCCTCGGGCAGGATTTGCTTGCGGATGGCGAGCTCCAGCAGTTCGCCTGTCTCGACGGCCGAACCATAGGCGATCTCCAAATGGTTTCGGAAGCGCCGCGAACTCCGAAGGGCGTATCCTTCCGCGATATTGAGCTGCACGGAGAGCGCCGCCCGCTGCAACTGAGCGAAGACAGCAGCTGCGAAGGGCTTCCAGCTAGTCCTCGCGCCATCGAAGACGGCATCAGTGACCTTGTGGGCCTCCTGCCATGCCAGGATGCTCTTGTGATCGCGCACCGCCGAACGTTCACGCAAAAACGGGAGCGCGTATCATCGATTCTCTGCAGCGGGGGACCAATTACCGCACCGCTCACCGGTCACCGCTTACCGCATTTGCGGTACGGGGGGAGGAAGGTTTGGGACGAGGAGTGGGCCGACTCGGAATCGAACCGAGAACCTACTGATTACATACTCCCACGGCTTGCGCCGCCACTCGGTACGCCGAGTGTTTGGAGTCTGGACTTTGCCTTCACCTTCGCCGTGAGGCGGTCAGGTGGGGACCGTCAAGTCTTTGCACCTTCCCCTTTCGGGGTTTGGCTCGGCGTTGGGTCGATTGACGTTCGCCGACTTTGAATTCACGGCTTCTTTCCAGTGCGGCGGGTGAGCGCCGCGGCGAGTGAATCACCTCGATGCCGCTCCGCGTCAATCACCCGCTGTTGGACACGCACGCTGTCGCGTATCGCGTCCATCGCGCGTTGATCCATCCAATCTACGATTCGCGCCGTCGCTACGATGAGCGCCACGATGATACCGAATACGGTAATCGCGGCGGGAATGCTGAGCCTTCGCAGCCCCGCAAACAACTCGCCGAGGGACAGTTTGTCCAGCGTGAGCGGCTGTTCCGGAGGAGTGGAGGGCGCGGCGACCGGCGGCGCGGCAGGCGATGGGGGGGCTTGACTGGTGTCTGCTTTGGCGTGCTCACGGGTGACCCCAACTCCTCCGTCGGGCGCATTCCGTCGAGTCGGCCCAACAGCTGATTCAGTTTGCTAACGACCTGTTCCATTGACGAGCCCTTCATCAGCGGAGTAGCACTGGCACCGACCGCAGCATCGAGGGCATTCCACGCCGAGTCCCGCACAGTTGGAATGTGCATGATCCAGACCGTCGCCCCGATGAAGTGGTCGATATACGGACGCAAGCGTCCCAAATGACGAGCGAGCCGGTGCGCCTGTTCTTCTAGAGCCTGCCGTTTGACGCCGCTGAGCGACCACCCCTGCGCATTCCGCCACGCAGCCTGATGGGCCCGCAAACCCTGAAGGAAAGTCTCGAGCTCGCTCTTAAACTCGGCGACGGTCATAGGCTCGAATATAGGCTAGACAAAAAAGGGACGCCCCCACTCGTCGAGAGCGGGGGCGCCCGCAAAAACCTTTCAGCAACCTTTCAGCTTAAGAGTAACCTGGCGGGGAGGGACCAACAGACACTAGCGGGTACTACCAAGCACGAATCACTGGGCTGGGAGCCCGTGAGTACCAGGTACTTCCCATTAGACCTTTCACTCTGCTTTCAATTCGACGCCCGCTTCCACTGCGCTGGCAGCGTCGCCAGCCACGTACGTGCCCAGCGGTAGATCACGGACTCCGTAAAGTTCCTGGTGACGAGATGACTGAGCGGTTGCAAGGGCGATACGTTGATCATATCTTCGCCATGTATGGTCCGATGGGCGCCCGTTGCTTTGGTATTGGCCGCATCCGGATGCGCGGCCCTTGCTCCGCAAGCGTGGCACAGGACCGAGCCGCCCTCAGTCGTCAAACACCCCTACCAGGAGAAGCAGGCGCAAGTGTGGCCGCATGGCCACCTGCAGGAGGTATGGCACGCGCTGATCATCAGTCCCGACTCGATCACCGGCATCCCAGCCGAGCTCCCACCAAAGTGCGACACGTGTCGACGAAGCATTGCTTGGGCTGACGCGGACTCCGTTCGCTTCAAGCGCTTCAGACCTCTGCAGACATCTTTGTTGGTTGTCGCGCTCTTGATAGCGCTCGCCGCTGTGCCCCAGTGAGAGGGGCGACGTCGTGAGCCGCTCCACGATCCGTGCTGGCATCGAGAGCGGCTTGGACCTTTCACTTTTCTTTCACTCCGAAACTGCTAACTCTATGGGCCGACTCGGAATCGAACCGAGAACCTACTGATTAAGAGTCAGTTGCTCTGCCAGTTGAGCTATCGGCCCTAGCATCCGCTGCCTCTGCCCCCAAGGGGAATCGAACCCCTGTTCCCACCTTGAAAGAGTGGTGTCCTAACCGTTAGACGATGGGGGCGGCCCGCTCGGGAGACCTCGAGAATAGCGGTAACGGGATTCGAACCCGTGTTTGAGCCTTGAGAGGGCTCCGTCCTAGTCCCCTAGACGATACCGCCACGGCGGGGAAAAATATCACCAGCCGCCCGCACGGCACGCAACCCGACGGTTGACCTCGGCCCGGTTCTGCTTACCCTTAACCCCGCCGCCGTCCCCAAGGAGCCAGCGACCCGTGCCCCGAGCCGCGCCACAAGAGACGCACCCCTACGAGGCCGTCTGGAAGGTCCTCTCGTACGGCCTCCCCGAAGCCCCGATCATCGTCGCGGCGCTGCTGTACACGCATACCGACTGGCTCCAGGAGCTGCTCGGCCGGCTCGCGCCGTTCTACCCGTACGCCGTCTTCGGGGCCGGCGTGCTCCTGGGTTGGCGCTTCCATCGCAGCCGGCTGCTCTTCGCCCTGCTGGTCGTGACGCTCGCGGATCGGACCCTGGTGCACTTCGTGCTGGCGCACGGGGCGCGCGACCGGGTCGTGCTGCAGGCGATCGGCGTCCTCTTGCCCCTCAACCTGGCCGCACTGTCGCTCACCGCGGAGCGCGGTGTGCTCACACCCCCCGGGCTCGCCCGGTTCGCGGCGATCCTGGGACAGCTGGCGCTCGTGGCGATCCTCGACCGCCAGGCCCCGGGCGCCACGGCGGCGCTGCTCCACACGCACCTGCTGCCGCAGTGGCTGTTCGCGTGGACCTCGCTCGCCGACCCCGCCTTGCTCGCCTTCTTCGTCGCCGGGGGGCTCTTGGCGGCGGCGCAGCTCATGGCGCCCACCCAAACGGGACGCTCGTTCGCGTGGGCGTTGATCCCCACGTTCCTCGGCCTCTCGACGGTGCGCCCCGGAACCGCCGGGTTCTCGACGTTCTACCTCGCCACCGCGGCGCTCATCCTCATCGTGGCGGTGGTGGAAGCCTCCTACCACATGGCCTACCTGGACAGCCTCACCGGGCTCCCCGCCCGCCGCGCCCTGAACGAGGCGCTGCTGCGGCTCGGCGGCTCTTACACGGTGGCGATGCTCGACGTGGACCACTTCAAGCGCATCAACGACCGCCACGGCCACGACGTCGGCGACCAGGTGCTCAAGATGATCGCCGCGAAGCTGGCGCAGGTGGGCGGGGGGGGAAAGGCGTACCGCTACGGCGGCGAAGAGTTCGCCGTGATCTTCGCGGGGCGGGGCGCCGCCGAGTGCCTCACGGACCTCGAAGCGCTCCGCCAGACCGTCGAGGACACCCGCTTCATCCTGCGGGCCAGGTTTCGCTCGAAGAAGAAGAAGGAGAAGGTCTTGACCGACCGGGGCCCCGGGGAGCGCGTCCCCGTGACCATCAGCGTCGGCGTGGCGGAGAAGAACGAGCGCCACACCAAGTGGGATCAGGTGGTCAAGGCCGCTGACCGCGCGCTGTATCGAGCGAAGGAGGGCGGGCGGAACCAGGTGCAGGCCTGACGGGCTCGGACGGCGGCTGGCGCCACCGCTCGAAATGCGGCTTCTCGACCAGATGATAGAAGAGGAGTATCGCACACTGGTCGAACAGCGCGGCGACGAGTCCGAACGCCGACGCGGTCGCGAGTGCCAGGCCGTAGACCGGCAAATAGCCCACCGTATACATCGGGTTCTTGAGCCAGCGATACGGCCCCGCCGCCTTGGGGACGACCCGGTCGGTGGGCGTGAAGAAATTGCGCCAGTAGTACCCGTCGCCCAGTGTCGCCGCGGCCCATATCTTCGTCGCGACGCCGACCAGGGCCAGCACGGCGCCCACGGTGATCTCCAGACCGCGCGGCAGCCCAACGGTTAACGTGTTCGCGCTCACGAGACAGAGGAGCCCGAAACTGACCGCGTCGTTGGCCATGACAAACGCCGCAACGCGACGGAAGCGCAGAAATCCCTCTTCGGCGCCGTGGCGCCTGGTGAGGTACGCGGTCCGGTCCTGCCGGTGGAGCGTGAGGCCCACGTAGAGCACGTACGCGAGCCGGCTCGCGAGGTGGTAGGCGAGCGCGATCCAGGTCATTGGTATCTCTCTAGGCCGGCCGCAACTGGTCCTTCACCGGGAGCTTTCGGATCCGCCGGCCGGTGGCCGCAAAGATGGCGTTCGTGACCGCGGGCATCACGGTCGACGTGCCCGGCTCGCCGACGCCACCCGGCGCTTCCGGACTCCTGACCAAATGGACTTCGATCGCCGGTGTTTCGCTCATGCGCAGCATCCGGTAGTCGTGGAAGTTGTGCTGCTCGACGCGCCCCTGCTTGATGGTGATCTCGCCCCACAGCGCAGCGGTGATCCCAAAAACGATCCCGCTCTCCATCTGGGCCTTCACGGTGTCCGGGTTCACGACCGTGCCGCAATCCACGGCGCACACCACCCGCCGGACCCGCACGTCGCCCTGCTT
>WNGP01002061.1_pt1 | contig 16754 bp, 15 predicted proteins | sample 5407671 | NCBI WGS metagenome assembly WNGP01 (sample SAMN13153381, study PRJNA577476) | soil metagenome | isolation source: 40 cm soil or saprolite under Garry oak tree replicate 2 | place: USA:California | collected 2016-06-15 | reverse complement strand
TGACCTTGAAACGAGGCAAATCTTATTCGGTTTTCGTCAAACACATGTTCCTGACTACTAAGGAGAAATTATTTATGAGACCTGGCAAGAAATTGATTACTGGGCTCTTACCAACATTTTTATGTGTACTAGCCATGCTCATCGTTGCTTGTGGCGGTGCCAATAACAGCACTAGCACATCACATACGAAGGCGGCTGCTAACAAGCAGGTATTTGTCAGTGGAATAGAAATAGGTAATGCAGACCTTTATTCGTTCGATCCAGCACTGGCGCCAGACTTTTTTTCGGCCTCTGCCATCAATATGGTCTTCACCGGCCTTGTGCAGCTCGATGACAAAGAGAACGTCAAGCCACAGCTGGCTTCATCGTGGGACATCAGTTCAGACCACATGACCTACACATTCCACCTGCGCCCCAACCTCGTGTTTAGTGATGGCACACCGCTGACTTCAGCCGACGTCGCCTATAGCATCGACCGCGCCTTGCAGCCATCACTCCAATCCACTACTGCTGCCTACTATCTGAAGTATATTAAAGACTCGGACAAACTCGCCGCTGGCAGCATCAAGACCATCATCGGGGACAGCATCAAAACCCCTGATGCCAGCACCGTGGTCATTTCTGCGAACAAGCCAGTTCCCTTCTTCCTGGATGCATTGACCTTCCAGTGCGGCTTCATCGTTGAGAAGAGCCTGGTTACCAAGTATGGCAAGACCTGGACTGACCACCTGAATCTGGGTGGCGGCGATGGACCATTTACCGTACAATCGTATGTCCATAGCAAGCAAATCGTTTTCGTACCAAATCCCAAGTATTACGGTGCCCAGCCACAACTGCAGAAGGTGATCTTCCCCTTCTACAAAACGTTGGACAGTGGCTACCCGGCCTACCAGGTGAACCAGGTCGACGAAACTGGTGTGCCTCTGTCACATTATCCGACGGATCAGCACCGCTCTGACTTCGTCAAGTTACCGCAGTTGTGGATCAACTACTACACCATGAACTATAACCAGAAGCCCTTCGACAATACCAAGATCCGGCAGGCATTTGAGCTGGCGGTCAATAAAGACCTGATTGCGAAGAGCGTCTGGAAGAATTCACTCACTCCCACGAATCATATCGTGCCTCAAGGCCAGTACGGTTATAACCCGAATCTGACAGGTCCCGCCGGGGTACAAGGGACGGCTGGCGATCCAACCAAAGCCAAGCAGTTGTTCCAACAGGGCTTGCAGGAAGAGGGCTACGCGAGCGCGGCAGCGTTACCACCTATCACACTGACCTATTCAAGCGCCGGTGCACAGGACGTGAGAAACGAAGTCGCAGCCCTGCAGCAGATGTGGCAGACGGTGCTGGGCGTCAGCGTCAAAACGAATGATATTGAGATCAACAAGCTGTTCGCAGATGAAAGCATGGGCACCGGCAACCCCTTGCAGTTCTATACCGGTCCCGCCTGGATTGCTGACTATCCTGATCCCTACGACTGGACGACGCTGCAGTTTGACAAAGGAGCGGCCCAGAATGGCATGAACTTTGGCCAGAACAAAGGCCCGGACGCAGCCGCGCAGCAGGTACTGCAACAGCAGATGGAACAGGCCGATGTCATGCAAGATCCAAATGCCCGCCTGCAAGCCTACAACACCATCGAGCAGCAATTGGTCAACTATGTGGCCTGGTTCCCCATGGAGCAGCAAAACTATATCGCGCTGGTCAAACCATGCGTGCAGGGCTATACCCGTAATGCACAGGGGTTGATAGCACCGGATGATTGGGGCCGGACTTTCATTTCTAACGATACCCCATGCGCCAAAACCTCGTAGATGAGTTCGGTTCATAAAAGAGCATTTCTCATGCTCATTTAGAACGGTGATCGATAGGGACAGTGATTGCTTGATCACTGTCCCTATTAACTTCCTTGACTTTAGAAACAGGTTCACATAAAATTAAACTTAATTCAGCAACGTCTATTGTCAATTATTGACAAGACGTAGCACATCAACAATGTAGTTCTAGTTTACTATGGTGATGCGCGCAATGGTATAACACAGTACGATTGCGCTCTTAAAGTGAGTAAGGGGCATAGCATGGTCCAATTCTTGATCAAAAGATTCATCGGGCTGATATTTGTTATCATTGGTGTAACCTTTATCACTTTCATCATGGGGTATTTTGCCCCTGGTGATCCGATCAGAGGTCTTTTAGGCAACCATTTTGACCTGGCGTTGTATCTTCGACTCAAGCATGATTATGGGCTGGATCTACCCTGGTACCAGCAGTACTGGAACTTTTTAACCCACCTGTTCAGATTTGATTTTGGCTTTTCCTTCAAAAATCAGGGGCGCCCCGTGTGGGATATTCTCAAGGATGGCTTCCCTATCACGGCCGAGCTTGGGTTCTGGGCGCTTCTCTTACAGATGCTGATCGGAATCCCACTGGGTATTTTTTCCGCCCTCAGAGCCAATAGCTGGGTCGATACGACTACGATGGGTTCGATGCTTGTCCTTTTCGCGCTGCCTTCTTTTGTCCTCGCTGTCTTCTGCCAGGTCGCCATTGTCTGGTTGGATAATAACACCGGTCTTGGCTGGCCGGTCACGAACTGGGGCAATGCCTGGCAGTATACATGGAGCGATATCCAGTTCAAACTTATTCCAATAGTTGTCCTTGCGGCAGCCGGAACAGCCTATTTTGCGCGTTTCGCTCGCACTAGCATGCTGGAGGTCTTGCGACAGGATTATGTGCGTACCGCCCGGGCGAAAGGCATACAGGAAAGGGTAGTGATTTATCGTCACGCGCTGCGCAACGCGATGATCCCACTTGTGACGGTCTTTGGTATCACCCTGGGTCTCATTATCACCAGTACCTTCTTCATCGAGCAGATTTTCAACATTCCGGGTATCGCCCAGGTCTCGATCTCATCGATCAATGACCGGGACTACCCCGTCATTCAAGCAACGACGGTGTTGCTGGCTGTGATGGTCGTACTGGGAAACCTGTTGTCGGATATCCTCTACGCGGTTGTTGACCCCCGCATTAAGGTCCAATAGGAGAGGAGACAAGATGGATACGAAAGATCAAAATCAGGAACTGGAACTGACCTCCTCTGGCTTTATGCAACCCGACACGACAATGGGCCCAGGTTTACTAGAGATGTCAAACGGCGGGACGGCTGCTGTTACACCCGAAAAAGGTACAGTGCCGCCGGGCCAGCAAGAGCCGAAGAAATCGGCAACTCCCCTGCAAGATTCGCTGCGACGGCTGCGGCGCGATAAGCGTGCCATGGTGAGCCTGGGCATCATCGTCCTCTTTATAGTAGTCCCTCTCATTGGTCCATTCATCTACCAGCACGTGGGTGGTACCTATCAAAGCTCTTTCTTTGGACCAATCAGCCCACAGGTGTACCACAACCCGTTCCACCAGGAACTGGATCGCCAGGATGAATTCATTTCCGGACAGTACTGGCTTGGTACTGACGCCATTGGCCGTGACCTGATGGCTCGCCTGATGCTGGGCCTGCTCGTCTCGCTGACCGTAGCCTTTCTAGTTGAGGTGGTTGATATCGTCCTGGGTGTCCTCATCGGTGTGCTGGCCGGCTTCTATGGAGGTTGGATCGACCAATTTCTGGCGCGTTTCACCGATCTCATGTTTGCCTTCCCGGGCTTGCTGTTTGCTATTCTACTCACAGGTATTTTTGGTCCAGAGGCGGATACAGTCCTGAGCAATGTGCCTGTAATTGGTCCCAATGGGAACGCGCGCTTGATCCTCGTCTCACTTGCCCTGGCCTTCACCGCCTGGCCGCTCATGGCACGCTATGTGCGCGGCCAGACCCTGCAGCTCAAGGAACAACAGTTTGTGGAGGCGGCTCGCACCGCCGGGACAAGTAATGCCCGCATTATTATGCGCCATATCGTCCCCAACCTGTTCAGCATCGTGGTCGTTGCTTCTACCTTGAACATCGCCGGCACGGTCATCGGTGAAGCCGGGCTGAGCCTGCTTGGATTAGGCGTGCAACAGCCGGGGTCGAGCCTGGGACTAATGATCTCCGACGCGGCCACCCTCATCAGTACCCATCCCTGGGAAGTAATTCTTCCCTCTTTGGTGTTGACCCTCATCGTGCTAGCATTCTCCTTCCTGGGAGATGGCCTGCGCGATGCCTTTGACCCTCGATCGAAAGATTAGTGAGCGGAGTAATAAATATGGCAGAAAATCTGCTGGAAGTAAATAATCTCAAGACCTACTTTTTCACACGCAGTGGGGTGGTGAAGGCAGTTGATGATGTCTCCTTCACCATAAAGCCCAGTGAAACGTTGGGGGTTGTGGGAGAGAGCGGATGTGGCAAGAGTGTCACAGCGCTTTCTGTCATGCGCCTGATCGCGAGTCCTCCTGGTAAGATCGTGGGCGGTGAAATTAACTTCAATGGGGAGGACGTGTTAGAGAAAAACCACGAAGAAATGACCGAGTTGCGGGGTAGTAAGATTTCCATGATCTTTCAGGATCCAATGACCTCGCTCAACCCGGTGTTTACCGTTGGTTTTCAAATTGCCGAGACGGTCAAGCGACATCGCAAAGAAGTCAACAATGACCAGGCATGGAAACGTGCGGTTGAAATGTTGGATCTGGTTCGTATTTCAGATGCCAAACGACGTGCAAAGAACTACCCACACGAGTTCAGTGGAGGTATGAGGCAGCGCGTGATGATCGCCATAGCGCTGGCATGCAATCCTCAATTGCTCATCGCGGATGAACCGACAACAGCGCTCGATGTGACCATTCAAGCCCAGGTACTGGAATTGATGAGCGGCCTCTCAAAAGAATTCAGCACCGCCGTTATGCTGATTACTCACGACCTTGGAGTAGTGGCAGGAACGTGCCAGCATGTTAATGTGATGTATGCAGGGCATATAGTTGAGTCAGCGCCGGTCAAGCAGATTTTTGAGACACCGGCACATCCCTATACGGTGGGTTTGTTACGTTCGATTCCTCGCCTCGATGAGAAACGTGGCAGTCACCTTACTCCGATCGCGGGACAGCCACCCGATCTATCCAGGGAAATTATTGGCTGTCCCTACGCTCCACGTTGTCCTAAAGTGCAGAGCCGCTGCCGCGAAGAACGTCCAAAGTTGATGCCTGTAGGTCGTGGCGAGCAGGTAGCAGCTTGCTTCTATCCAGACTAGGTAGGGGAAAGGAATATCATGGTACAAGACCTATCGATGCCGGCAACAACGGGGAAAACCCTGATTGATGTCAAAGGCTTAAAAGTTCATTTCCCCATTAAAGGGGGTATTCTCAACCGCACAGTTGCAACGGTGAAAGCCGTCGATGGTGTGGACCTTTTCGTCCCCCGGGGCGAAACGCTGGGGTTAGTGGGAGAAAGCGGTTGCGGTAAATCAACAACCGGCCGTGCTATTCTCCAGTTGATTCGACCAACGGCTGGCAGCGTCAGTTTCGAGGGCGTTGACCTGACAAAACTCTCCAACGACCAGGTGCGAAGAAAGCGTTCAGAGATGCAGATGATCTTCCAGGATCCATACGGTTCGCTCGATCCACGCTTTACGGTTGGGCAAATCATCTCGGAGCCGTTGGAGAACTTCAAGCGAGGCAACCAGAAAGAGGTTCGCGACGAGGTTGGACATTTGCTGGAGGTTGTGGGACTCAATCCATATTATGTCAACCGCTTTCCACATGAATTTAGCGGTGGTCAGCGTCAACGTATTGGCATAGCGCGAGCATTGGCACTGCATCCTAAACTCGTCATAGCCGACGAGCCAGTATCTGCACTCGATGTATCGATTCAGGCGCAGGTGCTCAACCTCTTAAAGGATTTGCAGGAGAAGTTTGGTCTCACGTACCTGTTTGTGGCACATAACCTTTCAGTGGTAAAACATATCAGTGATCGAGTGGCAGTGATGTACCTTGGGCGTGTAGCAGAGTTGGCAGACAGTGAAGAACTGTATAAGATGCCTCTGCATCCTTACACCCAGGCACTGCTTTCTGCTATTCCTGTGCCCGATCCAGAGATAGAGTCAAGACGCAAACGCATCATTCTTGAGGGTGATGTGCCTAGCCCGGTTAATCCGCCAAGCGGGTGCAATTTTCATCCTCGCTGTTGGAAGGCGCAACAAATCTGCCGGGAGGTCATTCCACCACTGGAAGCGAAACAGCCGAATCACTACGCTGCATGCCACTTTCCTGGCTAGAACAGTTTATTCGTCGTCACGTTGCTCGAGACGTTTTATGCGTGAAAGCAAACGGATACGCGCCATTAAATGGCGCGTATCAAATGGTTTTATTACATAGTCATCAGCCCCCGCGTCAAATCCAGCGACCTTGTCCTGAAATGTCGTGAGAGAAGTGAGTAACATAATAGGAAGACGACGAAGCGCGGAGGTATTGCGAACAAAGCGGCACAGGTCTAAGCCATTCTCCTGACCAAGTAATACCTCGCAGATCAGTACATCGGGAAGTTGCGCCTCCAGGTATGACCTGGCATCAGAAAGTGATGCGGCACACTCTACAACAAAACCGCTCCCAAGGGCCTGCTGCATTCTATCACGACTATTGGGATCGCTTTCTACAAAGAGAATGTGTAACAGACGTAATGGCTGTGATTCGCGCCCTGTTCTGTGTTTACCAACGCTTCTTTCCATTTTTGCTTGTCTAAGCCATTATTGTAGCGAAGCATAACGCAAAAGAAAAGGCTATGCCCCACTTTATACTTGTTCCCGGTCCGCCTGTGTCTGTACTAAGTAATCCATACGGCGCTGACGCTCGGCAGGCGTCAGCTGTAGTACCCGTTCAATGGTTGCATTGAGCGCGCTTGGTTTAAATGGCTTGGTGAGATACTCATCAACTCCTGAAAGTAAACCCGTCATCTGATCTTCCTCGCGTGTCATAGCGCTGAGGATAATCAATGGGATGTCTGCGGTACGCGCATCTCCACGCAGACACCGCACTAACTGATACCCATCCATGCGTGGCATCTTTACATCGATAATCACACAATCAGGGTGTTCTGCATACACACGTTCTAACCCTTGTACGCCATCATAGGCGACGACGACATGGTATGATCCTTGCAGGTTCACGGCGTATTTAATTAATTCCACAATGGTGGGGTTGTCGTCGATAACCAATACTTTCTTCATTGCGTTCCCATCACTTATAGGCTGCCTTGCACAATGTACTGGTTACTAATCTTCAAAAAGGTTCTGTTGCTACCTTTTGCATTGTAACACAGTTATATGTTGCTGCCAACTAACAGAGTACAATCTTTTCGCTAGAAACAATAAGTCTCTATCAGTTGTTATCGGAAACTCTTCTTATTTCTAAAGTGCAGAAAACCTGATCCCGTCTCCAGACAGGATGCTATTTTTATGTTAGAATAGACAGGAACGTATCCGTATAGAGAAACAGGGAGAACACAGCATGGTCGCAATCGATCGCTATTCACGCCAGACCTTATTTGGCCCAATTGGTAAAGAAGGACAGGAACGCCTGCATGCATCAAGAGTGACCATTATTGGTTGTGGAGCCCTCGGAACAGTCCTGGCCAACAATCTTTGTCGCGCAGGTATAGGTCACCTCGTAATTGCTGACCGCGACTATATCGAACTAAACAACTTACAACGCCAGATCCTTTTCGATGAGGACGATATCACGCGCCGGCTACCCAAAGCTATCGCAGCTGCCGAAAAGCTACGCCGCATAAATAGCGACACGATAATTGAGCCACTGGTTGAAGATATTAATGCTGATGGTATCGAGTCGTTGGTGCAGGATACCGACCTTGTGCTGGATGCAACCGACAACTTTGAGACCCGTTACCTTCTCAATGATGTATGTGTGAAATATGCTCGTCCGTGGATCTATAGCGGAGTGATTGCCTCTTATGGGGTCACCATGAATATTGTGCCTGGTGATACGCCCTGCTTACGCTGCGTCTTCCCTGAGATACCCCTACCTGGCACCACGCCAACCTGTGATACAGCGGGAGTACTGAATGGTATCGTCGGAGCTATCTCCGGTGTTGCCTCTACCGAGGCTCTCAAGATCCTCCTCAAGAGCGAGAAGATGAGCCGGGCGATGTTTTGGATGGATGTGTGGGAGAACACCTGCGAGCGGATCGAGTTGCCGCGCCAGGCTGATTGCTTCACCTGTGGGCAACATTCCTATGAGTTTCTTGATGCGTTAAGCGGAACCAGCAGCACGAATCTATGTGGACGCGATGCCGTACAGGTGCGCAACGGAAGACGCGGCATCGTTCTCAATCTGGCTGAATTAGCCGAGCGGTTGCACCCGGTTGGGGAGGTAAGCTATAATGATTTCCTGCTGCGCTTTAACGTTGATACGTATGAATTAACCGTTTTCCCCGATGCTCGTGCGATCATTAAAGGGACCGATGATGAACAGGTCGCACGTTCTGTTTATGCACGTTATATAGGGATGTGAGGAAAAAGTATGAATGAACATATTCTTGTCTGCGTGGCCTGGCCGTATGCGAAAAGCTCCACACATGTCGGGCAGATCGTCGGAGCATACCTGCCAGCAGACACATTCGCTCGCTATCATCGATTGGCGGGCAACAAGGTGCTCATGGTCTCAGGCAGTGATGAACATGGCACGCCTATACTGGTCGATGCTGAACGCGAGGGCATTACTCCGCGAGAATTCGTTGCACGTTATCACCAGCAGATTTGCGAAATTTGGGATAGACTGGGTATATCCTGGGATTTATATACTGAGACGGGTACCGAAAATCACTATCGAATCACGCAAGATTTCTTTCTCACGCTTTACGATAAAGGGTACATCTTCAAAGATACTATGCTGTCTCCCTACTGCCCAACGGATCGCCGCTTCTTGCCCGACCGTTACGTTGAAGGAACCTGCCCACATTGCGGTTACACCCTGGCTCGTGGTGATCAATGTGACAACTGTGGCCGCGTTCTCGACCCCGTCGACCTGATTTCTCCTCGCTGTCGCCTCTGTGGAAGCAAGGATAGCGCCCTGGAGATTCGGCCAACAGATCACTTTTTCCTGGATTTGCCTAAGCTAGAGGAGCCCTTGCTCGCGTGGTTGTCAGAAGGCAAAGAACACTGGCGTAGTAACGTAATAAACTTCACTATGAACTGGCTCAAAGAAGGACTACGTCCTCGTGCTATCACCCGGGACCTGGATTGGGGCGTTCCTATTCCCCTGGAGGGTTATGAGGACAAACGCATCTATGTGTGGTTCGATGCAGTCATTGGTTACTTCTCTGCTTCGGTTGAGTGGGCGGAGCGACAGGGGGATCCCGAAGCATGGAAAACCTGGTGGGTTCCTGGGCAAGCCGAGCCGCCGGTAAAACCGTATTACTTTATCGGCAAAGACAATATTCCTTTCCACGCGATCATCTGGCCAGCCATGCTGCTGGGTTATGGCAATCGTAATCTGCCTTATGATGTACCAGCCAACGAGTTTATGACGATGAGCGGTGTCAAGGCATCCAGCAGCCGGGGCAACGTGATCCGGACACACGACGTGCTGGATACATACAATGCCGACACACTGCGTTACTATCTCTCAGTCACTGCGCCCGAAGGGCGTGATACCGACTTTACCTTTGATGAAATGATTCGCCGTAACAACGATGAACTGGTGGCAACGTATGGAAATGCAGTGCATCGTACATTGTCCTTCTTACAGAGCAAATTTGGGGGCGTTGTGCCAGAGCCTCAAGCCCTGCGGGAAGCAGATCGTGAGATACTGGCAGAGGTGGATGCTGGCTTTTCTGTGGTGGGACACAATATTGCTAATTGTCACTTCAAAGATGGGATAAATGCTGCTATGGCTGTGGCGAGAGCAGCAAATCGCTACCTCGACGAGCAGGCGCCGTGGAAGCAAATCAAGGTTGACCGGGCAGCGGCTGGCACGACGATTTATGTGATGTTACAGGTACTCAGTGGCTTACGGGTTCTCTTCAGCCCATACCTGCCCTTCTCATCACAAAAGCTCCATCACTACCTGGGCTTCGAGGGAGAGGTGAGCACTGGCAGATGGCGATCTACAGAGGTACCGGCGGGTATTAAGCTGCCCGTTCCTGCTCCGTTGTTCCCAAAGTTGGAAGTATTGGCGACTGTGCAGTAAAATTTCTCTTGCTGGGTACATGGAAGTCACGGCGCAGACCAGAGTTTCTTCCCCATAAAAATTGCTACCTGGTACTCGTCTGAGCCGGGAGGATAGAAGTGATTATTGATACCCCATACTTCCAATCCATTACGCAGATAGAATTGAATAGCAGGGTAATTAATACTTTGTATCTCAAGCAGGATAGCCCAGCAAGCGTGGTTACGTGCCCAGTCAGAGGCACAGCTCAGTAACAAAGAGCCAATACCATAACGACGAAACTGGCGACCAACGATGATATTCTCGATGCAGGCCACTGAACGCTCTTCTTCTACATTCAGTAAGATTACACCTGCTACCTGTCCACCAGCTAAAGCAATATATCCACCCTCTACACAGCTAAGCTTGGCCTCGAGCTCAGCCAGGGAACTGCCGAACTCGCGTAAGCTTTTATACAGAGGAGGGTCTACAGGGGTTTCTAGCAGCTCGAAAGTCAGTGCAGGCTTGCTTGACGCGCTAGAATTCGTATCCCCCTGTGCCAATGGGCCCTGGACACGCAGGGTATAGATACTATCGGTCTCAAAACTATAGTCGAGCTTATACAGCGCTGTAGCATCGTCTATGTGTACAGTGCGTACATCAATATAGGGGGCTTCTTCGTCCATAATTTAACCCCACTTCATGCTATTTGATTTTTTCTTTACCAAGGCCTACGAGGGAAAATGATATCCTGCAGCCTCTGCGCCTAAATATGCCGCACCAACAACACCTGAGAAATCACCCAGCTTGGCACGTAGAATTTTTGTTTTCTGCGCGGGCGCAGACAGGGCAGTGACACGAGCGCGATGAATAGCTCGCTCAAAGAGCAGGTCAATGGCCTCAATGACGCCTCCACCGAGAATGATAGCCTCAGGGTTATAGAAGTTCATAATCGATGCCAGACCATAACCCAGGTAATCAGCAGCTTCGGTGACGATTTCGATGACCAGTTCATCGTTGTTTTCAATGGCGTGAGCCAGCAGTCCCGAACGAATGATTGTCTCTCCCTCTTTCAGTTGATAGGCGGCATCTTCAGCCACTATCGAGGAGCGCCCATGATGAATTTCGGCCATAATGGCCTTTGTAATAGCGGTACGTGAAGCATACGCCTCAAGGCAACCACGGCTACCACAACCACAGAGGCGCCCACCTGCCTGGACCGTCATATGACCGACTTCACCCGCCGTACCCGTAAGTCCTGTGTATACACGGCCGTTCTGGACTATACCAGAACCGATGCCTGTGCCCACGAAGACGCAGACGAAGTTGTTGAAGCCTCGTCCCGCACCATAGATAAATTCTCCCAGTGCGGCCACTTCAACATCGTTGCCTACGGCAATGGGCTTGCTAAATTGTCGACCGAGAACGTCACCCAAACGCATATCTTTGACACCCAGGTTGGGCGCATCCACGACAACGCCTGCTTTACGGTCAATTTGGCCCGCTGCCCCTACACCAATGGCGAGAATAGAGGCCCCTTCAGGGAAATTGGCATTAGAGAGGGAGAGCTGAGCCAGATCGATAGTACGCTTTGATACAAAGTCCTGACCGCGCTCAGCGCGAGTCCGTTTGCGAGCCGAAGCGACGACCTCCCCACTTGTTACATCAATAACCGCTGCAAGCGTTTTAGTCCCTCCCAGGTCGATACCCAGGGCATAGGCTTTCTGTTTCGACATACTCTTTTTCTCTCTTTTAACTAAATGGTAGGCTCAACCCAGGTTGAACATCCAGGTCCAAACTATGGTATTCTCCCCGGCAGAAATGAAAGAAAGCGGCGCTGGCAATCATAGCAGCATTATCGGTACAAAACTCGATGGGTGGATAGCTAATGCGGATTCTGAGGGGGAGTAATTCCTGCTCAAGGCGCGCACGTAGACTGAGATTAGCCGCCACACCCCCGGCTAAAACGACCTGCTTCACATGATACTCCTGGGCTGCAAGGCGCGTTTTGACTGCCAGGACATCAACCACCGCTTCTTGAAAGCTGGCAGCCAGCAGGGCAACATTCGTTGTGCCCCTCTGTGCTGCTTGTACCCCCATACGGGTATACTGACTGATTTGCTTTGCTCCGCTACCTGCATTATTTGCAGAACGAATGGTTTGTTGATGCTCTGCTGCACCTTCGGCCAGGTGGAGCATGGCTGTTTTCAACCCACTAAAGCTGAAATCATATGTACCACGCAGCCAGGCACGAGGTAAGTGATAGGCTGTGCGGGCCAGGGCAACAGGCTTCTTCTGTTGCTGCAATTCTTCTTCAGCACGCTGAGCAGCCTGCTGGATGGCAGGCCCACCTGGATAGTCAAGCCCCAGGATACGCGCAACTTTATCAAAAGCTTCTCCAGCAGCATCGTCGCGAGTACGCCCAAGCAATTTGTATTGTCCATGGCCTCGTACAAGGACAAGCTCACTATGCGCACCTGAAACGACGAGGCACATCAGAGGGAAGATGGGATCACCTTCCTCATAATCCCAGTTGGTGGAGGTTGTATTAACGGTAGCTTGCGAAGCGGGTATTTCCGCTTTGCGCAGCCAATTTGCATAAATATGGGCTTCAAGGTGATTTACGCCAAGGAAGGGCAGGTTGCGCGCCAGTGCCAATGCTTTACCTACCGTCAGACCTACCAGCAGTGACCCGGCCAGGCCAGGACCATAAGTAGCTACAATGGCATCGATATCCTCCCACGTGCAAGCGGCCTTATCCAGAGCTGTTTCAATAACCGGAATGATAGTGGCAAGTTGTTGGCGCGAGGCAACTTCAGGCACAACTCCACCATAGCGGTTATGAACCTCTATTTGCGAAGCGACCACGTTCGAGAGCACATATCTCCCATCTTTGACAAGAGCTGCTCCCGTTTCATCACATGAGCTTTCAATCCCAAGTACGAGCATATTTACAGTTCCCCACGTTGTTTTGGAAATAGGTTAGAAGCTATTGCGCTTCCAGTTTCCTCATAAGAGTCGTCTTCAAATCCTGAAATTTTTGTTTATAGGCAGGAGAATTGATTTCATCGGTCCACATAATCAGGGCATCTTCCTGATTGTCGCTATAGTAACGGTGTCTTAGCCCTGCCTCGCGAAAGCCATACTTGCGATAAAGGTTCTGTGCGCTATAGTTCGAGACACGCACTTCAAGCGTGACCCATTTAGCACTGATGGAATAAGCAATATCGATCAGGCCCACCAGCATAAATTCCCCTAACCCGCGGCGGCGGTAGTCAGGATGCATAGCGATAGTAGTGATATGCGCCTCATCAACCATGAGCCATAATCCAGCGAAACCAATAATAGAAGCCAAATCCGGCGTTGGCATCGTTGTGGCAGAGCGGCTGGGTAAAAGCGAAAGAGGAAAGATGCGCCGTGGCTTCTCGTACTCCTGTGCAGGCACAGTCGCACGCTCCTCAAAGATCTTTCTATCTCGCAGCACAATGTAATGGGCCCAACGATTATCCTGCAACTCCTTACGATACGCGCTGGGAGGCCATTGCGTTGGATAGGCTAAACGCTCGATTTCGATGACACGAGGCACGTCTGACATCGTCATCCGGTCAATGACGTATCGCACCCTCTTCCCTTTCTGACTCGCTAGGGCCTGTTGGCCTATGACCTGTCAGTCGATTTGATTTTCCACCAAGCAGCGGTTGTTTACGAGTACTGGTTGTAATCGAGGGACGCCGCAGATACAGTGGTTCGAGGAGTAAAGGATCATCCTCTTTGCCACTATGTAATCGTTGTAAGGCTAGCATTGCCAGTATAGAAGCATGCCTGGTCGTCAAGACACCGTTGACAAAGAGGCTCTTGTCTTGCATTTGAGCATGCAAAGCCTGGCGGGATGCTGCACTTATTTCACCACAAAAGAGAAAGGACGGCAATTTTCTCTCACCAGGTACTCCAAACCAGGTACTTGTGTGTTCTTGTAGATAGCTTGCCAGTTGCTCAGGAGACAAGAGCAAGTAATCGCTCAGCTGCCGCATTTGATACGTAACTTCGCCACTACCATTATAGATTTTATTGAACAGGTAGCAAGCAGCATATAATTCAGAACGTCCTGCTTCCAAAATGGAACAGATAGGGCCCTCCCATTGCTGTTGTTGAGCCGCAATACTATCCAGGGTGCTCACCCCCACCAGGGGTTTTTTCAGAGCGAAGGTAAGAGCTTTGGCCGTTGATACTGCCACACGCAGTCCATTAAACGAGCCGGGACCAGTAGCAACCGCTACCCCATCAATATCTGGCATAGTTTTACTGCATTCCGCAAGAAGTCGCTGAATGCGTTCCAACAACTCTACACTGTGGTTGTTGCCAACATACCAGGTATTTTCGCCAAGTAAGACGTCCTCTGAGCAGAGAGCTACGCTACCCTGGCGGGTGGAAGTATCAAGAGCTAGTAGTAGCATAGGTATTTTTCTGGAATTGTTGCAACAGTTCACAGTAACGTAGACCTGTTGCAGTAAAGAGTAATCCGCGCTTCGTCTCACTCATTATTTTCATACGCAGGCGCAAATGCTCGGCTGGCCAGAGTAGCTCCGCTTTATCTGCCCATTCAACAACGCAGACACCATTACCGAAGAAATAATCCTCGAAACCGAGATCCAGGATCTCTTCGGGATCATCTAGTCGATACAGGTCAAAGTGATAGAGCGCTGGTCCAACCCGGTGGCGCTCTTGTTGCTGATGTTGTTGGGTAACTTGCGCTTGTTCGCGTTGGGCTGTGGGTCCAGGTTGCCCCGGGTACTCCTTGAGGAGGGTAAAGGTTGGGCTGCTGATGACCTCAGTAATGCCGATCCCTCTGGCTAAGCCCTGTGTAAAGGTTGTCTTGCCTGTTCCCAGCGATCCCTCGAGTAAAAGCAGTTCTCCACCACGCACCAATTCTCCCAATCGCATACCTAGACGCTGCGTCTGTGCAGAGCTATGACTGATGATGTCAAGGGTATTGATTGCTGCTTCCTGAAAATGCCTGGTCACTATGCTGCCTTCACGCACGTTTGCTCACCATAATAGTGTTATTTGCTCATCAATTCAATGCAAGAGAGCAGCGCATTTACTGCTCTCCCGTCATTATAACACGGATAGGAACCTACAAAGCTAAATAACCGTGGACAGTATATCAAAACTACGGAAAGAAATATAGTTCCCTGGCTTTATAGTTGCTACGCGATTAGAGTGCTTGGCGTTGCTAGTCCATTTCATCATACTTCGTTCAGTATCGAAACAAGTTTTCAAAAATATAGCGTTTTATGACACCATAGCAGGCCCTCTATGTCTCATGAGTGCTTTGCTTATACCCTGCATATAACCAGAGTGCTAGTGCTGCTTCAGGATCGCAACGGTAATCGATCTTTGTCGCCGCTAGTGCCTCATCTAATGTAAATGTCTGCACACTTATCTCTTCTTCAGCATCCATATCTAGTGGGTCCCACTCTAAGTCATGCGCGACGAACAGGTGCACCTTATGAGCGATGTAACCAGGATGGCTATAGAAATCTAGAAGTTTCTCTAATCTGCCCGGACGATAGCCAATCTCCTCACGTAGCTCCAACTCCGCCCGCTTCAGGAGTCCTTCGGGTGTAGGATCATCTACCTTTCCCCCTGGCAAGGTCAGTTGCCAAGCTCCTGCGCCCAGATCGTACTCTTCAATAAGCAGAACATTTTCCTTTTGGCCAACTGGAAGCACAAGCACACTCTCAGGCCGTTCAACAATGTCTCGTACAATCTCATCACGATTCGGCAGCTGCCATCGATATTGATTGACGGTCAACACATCTCCCTGATAAACTGTCTGCTTTGTAACAGCCAACTCCCGTCTGGGAACACCATAAGCGGCCTCGGGGCCAGCTTGTAATGAACCATACTGCCTGGTAGTGTGCAGTCGAGTGTCGACATGGATAAATGGACGCCTCAACACCCTCGCATAGCTGGCGACATCGGCTGTTCCTCCTCTGCCTCCCGCCGGATAGCCGTTCCAAACGAGAATCACGAGATCAGAGTGATGAACAATCCAGCGGCCAGCCTCAAGAAATGCCTCATCCGAGCACGTCTGTGCTGGAAGTTGGTGTATCTTTCGGCAACGGGCAAGCGAATGGTGATACTCACTGAGCGCTTCCGTTGAAGAAAATATCTCTTCGTATTGGGCACAAGGAATGACTGCCTCAACAGCAATATCCAACTCTAGTGCGGTTTTGATGAATAGCTGATCAGCGCCTGGTGCCAGCGCAGAATAAACCAGCATTTCTTGACTGCCTTGTCGTGTTCGCTCTTGGTAGGCGGTGAGCAGTTCGTGCAAGCTTTGAGAAACGTATGTAATCGTTGCCTCATCGTCGAGGTGCTGATGCCCACTGAATCCAATACGAAACACTGATTCACTCATTGATCTTGCGCCTCTTTTCGCTAATTCACATTTCTCTAAGTATACTCCAACAGCAGCCCTTTTAGTAGGAGAGGTGCAGATGGGGAACCCCATCTGCACAGAGATGGAGAATAAAGCAAAGTAGATTATACTGACATAAAGTGGTATGATAAGGTGCTAAATCTGTACCGGAACCCGTTCCACCCTCTTGAAACCAGACTCTACACGTTGTAGATATACTCAGGAAGATACTTTTGAAGCTTTGTCCTTCCCA
>WNGP01002059.1_pt1 | contig 16778 bp, 16 predicted proteins | sample 5407671 | NCBI WGS metagenome assembly WNGP01 (sample SAMN13153381, study PRJNA577476) | soil metagenome | isolation source: 40 cm soil or saprolite under Garry oak tree replicate 2 | place: USA:California | collected 2016-06-15 | reverse complement strand
GATTCATCGAGAATCTCGAATACGCGTTCGCCCGCGGCGCGTCCGGCTTGCGCCAGTTGATTGAGCTGGTGCAACCGGCTGATCGGATCGTACAGAAATGCTGTGAGCATAAGGAACGCGACTAGATCGCCGATCTGCATTGCGCCGATTAGCACAGCGTGACTGCCGAAGCCGAGCACGAACACCGCGCCGAATGCCTCAAGCATCGACATCGACGGGCTGTAGATTGCCCAAACCCGCATCACGACAAGCGTGGCATGCCGCAATTGATCGCTTACCCGATTAAAACGCGCGTGTTCTTCTTTTTCGCGCACGAAGCTTTTGATCTGACGGACCCCGGAAAGATTGTCGTGCAGAAGCGCGTTCATGGCCGATGCCGCCCGGCGCTGCAAACGATAGCGGCGATGAGCTGTCAACGTGTAAGTAAGAGCGCCGGCGATCAGCAACGGAAATGGCGCCAATGCGAGCAGGGCGAGTTTTGCATTCAAATAAAACATCACTGCCATTACGATTACGACCTGCAAAACCGCGACCACGCCTTGCTCGATTCCATCAATCAGCACGCGCTCGACAGAGTTCACATCTTCAATCACGCGTGTCATCAGATCGCCGGTGGCGCGGTTGTCGAACCAGCGAAGGGGCAGCAATTGAATGTGCGAGTATAAATCGCTGCGTAGATCGAAGATGACTTTTTGCTCGAACGTATTGTTCAGCACGATCCGCAACGCATTGAATGCGTGCTGAAGCAAGAACGCCAAAGTCGCAATCAAGATCAACGGCACCAATTTTTCCGGGTGATTCTCGCGTACGACGTCGTTGATGATCCATTTCGTCACCGTCGGGAAAATGATCACCGTCAGCGTGCTGAGAATCGCGCACGTCAGCGTTCCCGCAGCCATCCACGGATACCGCTTTAGATAAGCAAAAACCCGCCAGACCGTTTTCATTGAGCGATCAAAATCGACGCGCAGGTCATCGCGTCAAGGTAGGGCGATTAACCTCAATAGCCGCTGCTAGGTTCGGTGAAGCGCCCCTAACGTGCGAAACGAGTGTCGCTCTGCTTCCTGGCGCGCTAACCTTGGTCGATGCCCAACGAGCCAAACCCTTTCTCCGACCGGATTCACATCGAACAGCTCGAGATTTCCACTCGCGTCGGGGTTCTAGAAGAAGAGCGCGCCGTCCCGCAGCGACTAACGGTCAGTATCTCCCTTTGGCCATGTCGCGAAACGCGCGACTTGGGAGACAAGATCGACAACACAGTCAATTATTCGGCCGTTGCCGAAGAAACAAAGAATTTCGTGCGCGATCAGTCTTTCAATCTGATTGAGACATTGGCCGATCGACTCGCAATGCATTTACTGAAAACCTTTCCTACGCAGAAAGTCGCGGTCGAGCTGCGAAAATTTCCCCTAAAGGATGCGAAATACGTATCTGTGACAGTCACGCGCGCCATATCGGTCAGTTGACGCTGAAACCCTTCGTGAGCTGATGATGCGAAAAGGAAGATTCAACAAGCCCGCTGCGCAATTAGCGCAGCGCTACAGCGAATCCGTTTCATTCGATTGGCGATTGTATCGATACGATATTGCGGGATCGATCGCGCACGCCGCAGCGCTTGCCCAAGCAGGAATCATATCCGCCGATGAGCGGCGAAAGATCGAGAAGGAATTGCGCGCGATCGAAAAGGAGATCGAATCCCGGAAATTCGAGTGGGACCAATCACTCGAAGATGTGCACATGAATGTCGAAGCTGCGCTCGTGAGACGAATCGGCGCCGCTGGCGCGAAGTTGCACACCGCGCGCAGCCGGAACGATCAGATTGCGCTCGATGTTCGGCTATATGTGAAAGAGGAGAGCCGCGAGGTGGACGCCCATCTGCGCCGACTGCAAATCGCGCTGCTCAATCTTGCCGAGCAACATCTTGATGTTGTGATGCCCGGTTACACACATCTGCAGCGTGCCCAGCCGATCACTTTCTCGCATTACTTGCTCGGTCAAATCGAAGCTTTTGAACGCGATAGAGAGCGCCTTCGTGATTGCCTGGCCCGAACCGATGTTCTTCCACTTGGCTCCGGCGCCCTGGCTGGTTCCACCATCGCTCTCGATCGGAACCGCATCGCACGCGAATTCGGTTTTTCGCGCGTGAGCCAGAACAGTCTCGACGCGGTTGGGGATCGGGATTTTGTGTGCGAATTCCTTTTTTGTCTCGCGCTGATCGCTTTACATCTGTCTCGTTTGAGTGAGGACTTGATCATTTGGAGCACGACCGAATTCGGTTTTCTGGAATTTAGCGACGCATTTTCTACCGGCTCCAGCCTGATGCCGCAGAAAAGAAATCCGGATATGGCGGAGCTGACGCGCGGCAAGACCGGCCGACTTTACGGAAATCTGATGTCAATCTTAACGACATTGAAAGCGCTTCCCTCATCTTACAATCGCGACTTGCAAGAAGATAAGGAAGCACTCTTCGATTCCGTCGATACGATTAAGACCGCGCTGGAAGTTTTCACGGCGATGCTGTCCGAATTGAAAATCAACCGTGACCGCATGGAAGCTGCAGCGAGTGATCCGAACCTTTTGGCGACCGATCTGGCGGAGTATTTGGTCAAGAAAGGGATGCCTTTTCGCGAGGCTCACGAAGTCGCTGGCAGGCTCGTTGCCGACTGCGCGACCAAGGGAATGGCACTGAATCAGATTCCGCTTGCGGAGCTAAGAAAGCATTCACCGCTATTCGATCTCGATGTTGTCCGCCTCAGGCGGATTTTCGACATGCGCCGTTCACTGTTAGAACGCCGAGCGATTGGCGCTCCGTCACCGGAAAATATCGCGGCGCAGATTAAGCGCTGGCACAGTAGATTGATGTAGAGGCGGCTGTGTCAGCCGCAATCTCAAATGTTTGCGGGCGACACGCCCGCCACTACACTTGCGCCGTGAAACAGAGCGACTGGGAAATCGTTTCGAGCAAGCGGCAATTTGCTAACGCACATGTCGAAGTCGTGACCGATCAGGTGCGAACACCGTCGCATTCGCGACCACGGGCGTGGACGGTGGTGCATCGTAAAGCAGCCGTCATTATCGCGCCGATGACTCACGATGGAAAGATCGTCCTGATTCGCCAGGAACGCATCCCAATCCGCGCCGCGATTTGGGAAATGCCTTCGGGCCAGATCGACAACGGTCTAATCGGAGGCGTCGACCCCGCCCACCGCACTTCGAAAGAGATCGAAGAAGTCGCGTTGCGCGAGCTTCGCGAAGAGGCCGGCTACGAGCTGACCCAAGACGGCGAGCTCATCGCGCTGGGATATTATTTCTCGTCGCCCGGGTTCACGGATGAGCACGGTTACCTTCTGCTGGCGCGTCCGGTTGCCCCGTGCCCGGTGTATGTGCGCGACGAATCGGAATCGATTCTGGATTGCCGCGCATTCAGCGTTCCGGAAATTCGCCGCATGATTGCCGAGAACGAAATCCGCGACGCCAATACTCTTGGCATATGGGCGCGGCTCACGGCGCGGGGTTTTCTCTCGGTTAACCGGCGCTGAGCGATTGTCGATCCAATGGCGCTGCAGGACATTTTCAAATTTCGCGAGCTGCCTGAGAACGAAACCTCCAAGCCGTTTCTCGATCATCTGGAAGACTTGCGATGGACCATCGTGAAGATGGCGATCACGCTCGTTGTCGCGATGATCATTTGCTTCGCGTTCCGGTCACTACTCGTGCGTATCATGCAGGCGCCATTGCGCGATGTCGGTTCGCAGGTCGGTGCGCTCAAGGCGCTTGGCATCACGGATTCAATCGTGATTTCCTTTCATCTAGCGTTTTATGCCGGCATGGTTATCTCCTTTCCGCTCCTTCTCTATTTCCTCGCAGAATTTGTTCTGCCCGCGCTCACTGCAGTGGAGAAGCGCTTTTTGCTCCCCGCGATTTTCGTCAGCTTCGCGTTGTTCCTTCTTGGCGTCTTCGTTTGCTACTTCTGGTTGCTACCTAAAACCATTCTCTTTTTCTTTCGCGACACCGAATCGCTCGGCTGGGCCCCCACCTGGACAGTGCAGCAGTATTATTCTTTTGCGACGCGATTCACGATCGGTTTTGGTCTTGCTTTCGAATTACCGGTCGTGGTTTTAGCCCTCGTGCGTTTCGGATTGATCACTTACAGGTTCATGGCGCGCACCCGGCCCTACGCCATAGTGCTTATCTTTATCCTGGCGACGATCATCACGCCGACGCCGGACATCTTGACGTTGGTTGCAATGGGACTTCCCATGTGTCTCCTCTACGAAAGTTGCATCTGGATTGCGTGGTTCATGGAACACCGCAGTTCTAAATCGATTGCTGCCTGATCGCTTGGACCATTCCGTTTACGAATTTATCTTCCGTGCGTTCGCTTTTATTCTTGGCGCCGCGGTCGGCTCGTTTCTAAACGTCTGCATTTATCGTTTGCCTGTCGATCTTTCGATTAACAGGCCGCGCCGCTCTTTTTGCCCGTCTTGTAAGAAACCGATTCCCTGGCATCAAAACCTGCCGCTGATCAGCTGGATCGTGCTCCGTGGTCGTTGCGCAAACTGCGGGAGCAAAATCCCCTTCCGCTATTTTGCCGTGGAATTGCTAACGGCGCTTCTTTTCCTCGCGATCTGGCAAAGCTTCGCGTGGCAGCTTGCGATTGCGTATTGGATTTTTGTTTCGTTCCTGATCGTCGGAACATTTATCGATTTCGAGCATTTTATCATTCCTGACCGGGTGACCATCGGTGGGATCATCGCGGGAGTCATTGTTAGCCTGATCGTGCCGGATTTGATGGACACGGATTCGCGGCTGGCTGCTGGCGTTCGCTCCATGCTCGCGGCTGGCTTGGGCTACGCGATTCTTTTGATTGTTCTGGAAGCGGGCAAAATCGCTTTTGGAAGAAAGAAAATTCGGTTCGATGCTCCGACGCCGTTCACCTGGACAAAACGTGAAGACGACGCCGATTTCATCGTTGGGAGCGAACAGAGCCTGTGGAGCGATCATTTCGCGCGCGAGAAAGATCGACTGTTGCTCGAGTGCGACGAGGCGAAGATCGACAATCACACTTATGCCGGGGTGACTTTGGATTTTCATTACGACCGGGTCGCCGTGGAAGGTAAGGTGCTGGCGCTCGATCACGTGACGCAGATTTCGGGCGTGGCCCGCGAGTTGCTAATCCCGCGCGAGGCGATGGGCCGCGGCGATTTAAAATTTCTTGCGGCGATTGGGGCGTTTCTCGGATGGCGTGCTGTGCTGTTCAGTCTTTTTGCCGGATCGCTTCTTGGTTCGATTATTGGCTTGATCACGCTCGTTGTGGGGAAGCGTGTTTGGTCAACAAAGCTGCCGTTTGGACCTTATTTGGCGTTTGGCGCGGTAAGTTGGATGTTTTTCGGGGATACTTTTCTGCGTTGGTATGGCGGATTGCTCAATCCGTAGAACCGACACTCAGAAGGCATAAGGCGACCTAAGAAACGGCGTGACCAAGTAGCCAGCAAATTTTAATCTTACTCGGATTCCTATTCGTATTCTTAATCCTTTCCTCTTCAAATGCACACGTCCCTCGACCAAGAAAAGCTCGGAGTCCATCAAGCCTCCCTTGAGTTCATCACGTGGACGATCCCTCTTTTGGAGGGATTATCCGGGAGTGCATCCGTTCGAAATCAACTCGATCGCGCCTCGACGTCGGTTCCTTTGAACATTGCGGAAGGAAACGGGAAATTCACTTCGCCCGACCGCTGCCGATTCTTCGATAACGCCCGTGGTTCCGCATTGGAGTCAGCTGCATGTCTTGATGTGATGTTGGCCAGAAGATTCGCCAGCGCGGCCGAAGTCCAAACAGGCAAAGCGATGCTCGTGAAAATCGTGTCAATGCTGTTCGGACTAATCCGCGCAAACTCTGACGTGCGGGTTTTCGAAGAGCCCGAGAGCTATCCGGCCGAGAAAGGGCAGAAAGAGGAAGTTAAGAGCAGGGAGTAAGAATAGGAGTAGGAATAGGAAATAAGATCCAATCACGTGCTGATATTGGGATTCGCCTTATACTTCGCAGGTTTCCGTCTGCGCCGTCGCCGAAGTCTGGCTCGTCGGGACTTCCGATCGCGTACGCAACATTAATCCCAAATTGATCAGTTCACATTTCCACCAGCGCCGCAGTCCATGGCAAATTTGCGTGCGGATCCGTGCGTCCGGAACAAATCCATCGTAAAGGTCGTGCCAGCCGCTGTTTCTTCTGGCGTAGTATCCGGTCGCCCATCGCCGCTTCGCCAGCGCCACAAGGCGGCGATTGTAAAACTTCATCGCGCCCGCGGCGAATCTGCCGCCGATGCCGCCGAACGGCAGGTTAAGAAATGCAAACTCCGGATCGCGATACGTTGCCCTGACCAGACCCAAATAATAGCTGCTCACATCAAGAAGGAGCGCAGCCGACATCAGTTCGGCGTCGCCCATGTAGTAATACTTGTCCTTGTACAAACTTTCGAACCAGTAACGGTAGGTGATGGGGTATTGCTGGTTGTAGTAATGAAGCCGATCCGCCACGTCCTCGCCCGCTAAACTACCCGCCAGTAAATCCGCGACGTAGTAAGACGTATAAGAACAAAAATCGAGACCAGGACTGTAAAGCGGATCAATAAAGCCGGCTGCGTCGCCCACTGCGGCCCAACCATCACCGCAAACTTTTTCACTGTGATATGGCAACATTGACAATGCATGAACGTCGCCCTCGATCACGTGTGCTGTCCCAAAAATCTCACGACCAATTGGATTGCGGAGAATGTGCATGTGCAACCGTTGGCCGAGGCTGGGTCCTTCCGGAAATTTGAAAATACGCTTGTCGTACACAATTCCTGCGCTGACGTCACCTCCATGCAAGGGAATGATCCAGACCCACCAGCCGCGACCAAACAGATGATTGGTGGCCCATTCACGACTGGTGCGACAACGATTGGCATAGTCGGGGAAACGTTCTCGCCATTCGTAGCTGTCCCACTCCTTTACGCCGGTGAATCGCGCCCAGACTGCATTGATGGGATGGTCGTTGTTAGGTCGAAGATGCCCGAGCTTACGCGCGAGCATCGCTGCGCGCCCAGTGGCATCGACAATCCAACGGCAAGTAGCGCTAAGGTAGCTACGATCGACAACGGCATTCACTCGTTGCCCCTTCCCGTTGTTGAGCTCGCAGTCTACGACCTTGGACGGCCGCCAGAGATGGCAGCCCGTTTGCACCGCGAGTTCGAGCATGTGCGAATCGAGTTTTGCCCGATCAACTTGAAACCCCGACAATCGGCTTTGATAACGTGAGCCGACCTCAACGCAATCGTCGAACGGTTGATCCGGCCAATTGGAAAACCACAGACGCAAGCCCTGTTTTGCCAGGTGATGATGACCGAGATAATGGGTGAGGCCCAAAATCCGCGTCATGTAACAACTGCTCACTTCGGTAGTTGATTCACCGACCTTGCGATCGAACTCAGCCGCCTTTTCGATGATGAGGACGCGCGTTTGGGGCCGTTTCCGTTTGAGCACCAGCGCGGTTGCCGCGCCGGAAAATGCTCCGCCGATGATTACGACGTCGTATTCAAGATTCACGCAATCAATAAAATGAACGCTAGAGCTCGTAAACGCAATCAGTTCCGGCAGGCGACGCTGTGCCACGGCGTCGAATTTTTTCTGGCACATTTCGTCGGCTCGACGGAGTTTCGCCCCACCAAAATATGATATTTACAAACGCGCGTTTGATTTTCCCAAATCGGATTCGGGATGGTTTAGAACTCATTGCCGAAGCAGGAAAAATCACCGCAGTTCGCGAGCAAACAGGTGCCCGGGGGAAAGACGTTGTCGATCTTGGCGGAAATTATCTGGCGCCCGGATTTGTCGACCTACACATTCACGGCGGAGTTGGCCGCGACACAATGGAGGCCTCAGCGGAGGCACTCCGTGCCATCTGCCACTTTCATGCGAGTGGGGGAACCACTTCGCTTTTGCTTACCACGGCGACGGCGCCAATAGAGAAGATTGTCGGTGTCCTAAGCACGGTCCGGGACTGCGTTGATCGGCGCGGTCGGCGGTCGCGCAATACCATTGGACAAATCGCGGGCGTTCATTTGGAAGGCCCATTTATTTCAAAAGCAAAATGCGGAGCGCAACGCGCGGAATTTATTGAGGATCCGTCACCGGCCACGGTGCGGCGGTTACTTGAGCACGCGGACGTAATCAAACGCGTAACGATTGCGCCGGAGTTGCCGGGCGCGCCCGAAGCGATCGGAATTTTCCACGAGCACGGAATCAGCGTGAGCGGCGGTCATAGCGATGCATGGGATGAGGACGCGAGGACCGGATTCAAGCGCGGTATGCGCAGCGCGACACACACATTTAATTGCATGTCGAGTGCGCGCCGCCGCGGAGTCTATCGCGTCGGCGGTTTGCTCGAGTTCGCGTTAAGTGAGCCGCAGATCAGTTGCGAACTGATTTCGGACGGTCATCACGTTTCGGCGACGTTGATGAAAACGTTGTACCGTGCGAAAGGCCCGGGCGGCATTTGTCTTGTAACCGACGCAACTGCTGGTGCCGGGTTGCCTAATGGATCTCGATTTTCGCTCTTCGGTAAGGATTGTATCGTGGAACGTGGCGTTTGCTTGCTCGCCGACCGCTTAGCGCTGGCTGGGAGTGCGTCGCGCATGATCGATCTTATCCGAACGCTGGTGAATGAGGTCGAGGTTGCCCTGCACGAAGCAATCGCCATGGCGACAAGGAATCCAGCACGCGCGATCGGTTTGAAAACCAAAGGCCGCCTAGCCGTGGGCGCAGACGCAGATTTTGCGATTCTCTCGCCGGAGTTGGAAGTATTGCGAACGTTCGCCGGCACTAAGGAAATTTTCGCGTTAGATCGACAATAAAAATTCGGCGATTTCGAGCGACGCTCGCGGTCTGCTCAAACGGCTGATGTTCGCCGCCCATTCGCGCCATTGCTTTGCGCCGTCGGCAAATGCTCGCTGAACTTGCGCGACTACCTCCTTTGGCGACGGCGCGATCACGCCCGAGTTCGTCTCAACGATCAGGCGAGCATTGCCTTCCTCCTGACCGGAGACAACGTGGTTAATAATCATCGGGCAACCGGCTGCGATCGCTTCCTGCACAGTTGCCCCTCCAGCTTTTCCGATGAGCAAATGGCTGGCGCGCAGCATGTGCGGAAGCTCTTCCGTCCAACCGATGATGTCGATCTTGCGATGACCTGCCGCCTCTTTGATCGCTGAACGAAGTGCGTCGGCGCGGCCAACCGTGACGGTCAAATGAATATCCAATTCGACAAGTCGTCGCACGAGGTCGGATGCTTTTATCGTCGGTGGGTTCACCACATAAAGGACTCGTCGATGATTGCTTGGAGGCGATAGTCGATCCTGCATTAAGTCGGCAAATTTCGGGCTCACGGGAAATCCAAAGATCTTAATTTTCGCTGGCGCGATTCCACCGGCACGCAACACTGCGGCGCTCTGCTCATTTGGCACAAGGAAGTAATCCGCCGCGCAGCGATACCAGATGGAATTCACGGTGATAGAATCGGTGATAACCACCACGTTTTTGCAGTCCGGCGATGGCCCTGAAATTTGGTGAAGAAGGTAGGGAAAAGGTGGAAATGTCGAAACAATCACGTCCGGTCGAAATCGATCGAGCAGAGTGGCGAAATGCTCTTTAAGTCGGGAAAATCGGCGGAAACTTTTATCGAAGTCTTTTTTGCGCTCAAGCCATCGATAAACATATCCCCATGACTGCGGCCAGCGATTGATGAGCGCGAGGTAAGCTTTTCGCACGAATTCATTGAACGATTCGTACGTCTCCCCAAATAGATCGCGCAACTCGACCTCGGCTGTGGGCGCGACCCGGGCCAACCCATCGCGAACTCCTCGAGCGGCGCTGTTGTGACCCTCCCCGAAGCTGGCGGAGAGAATCAGTATTCGTTTTTTCACAATTCGTTAGGCAAAAGCAGGAGGAAGAGAAGCGAACGAACTTTAATGGATATTTGTGGCTGGCAAAGTAAACTCTGGGCGCAGATGAAGTATCTCGGATTCATCTGGCGCGTTTCGCGCCGCCTGGTTTGGGAAACCGCGACTGATGCCACGACCGGGCTGGCTGCCCAGATGGCGTATCTGCTCCTTTTTGCGCTCGCGCCCGGACTGCTTTTCCTCTGGCATCTTCTCGGCCTTTTCGGCACCGACCCGGCGAAACTGCATGGAATGTTCGTTCTCTTGAAAAGTTTCATGCCACCTGATCCGAAAGTGCAGGACATTCTCGATACCGCGATGGCGAGCGTGGTGGTGACAGGCTCGAGCGGGATGCTCGCGAACGCCGGCATCATTCTCGGGATTTATTTCGGCACCGTCTTCATTGCGACAATCTCCCGGGCCCTGAGCCATACGCATGGCGTGCGCGAAGATCGACATTGGTGGCCGAAATACATCATCTCGTTTTTCATGCTCTTCTGGTTTGGCATCATCATCCTGTTTTGCTTTAACGCGATAGTGTTCGGCGAAAGACTCGCGGGCATTGCGGAAGTCAATTTTCAGCTCACCATCTCGCTGCAAGCGTGGATCGCAGCGCTCAATCTGCCATTCATTGCGCTGGCGTTGATCGGTCTCGCGCTCGCTGTTTATCTCCTGACACCGGAAAATTATCTCACAATCCGCCAGGCATTGCCCGGCGCGATCTTCTTTTCCATCGGTTGGATTATCGCGACGAAGCTCTTTCAGATTTATGTGGCCAGGTATGATCGGTACAACCCGACTTATCTCGCGCTGGCGTCCATCATCGTCCTGTTAACCTGGATGTATCTGACTTGTTTGCTCCTGCTTCTCGGCGGCAAGTTGAACGCGATTCTTCGTCGCGAACGCGAAAGGATGCGCCAAGCGGCGCCGCGCGCGTCTGCTCCTTCCGCGCATGCAGCCTGACTTCGGACGGCGACGATTTCGCCAGATCTAAGAGGTTAAAAAGTTGCGATGGTTACAATGTTGAAAGGGTTCACCCTTTGTAACTGTTGTAACTTTTTTAACAAATCACGGTGGAAGCTTCGGGGTTGATCGCATCGCGCGCTCTGTTACGCTCCGTCGCAGTGGTCTGCTTTCGCCTTTGGCTCGCAACTGCAGTCGCGCTCGGTGCGATCGCAGGCAGTCTTCTTCGAGCCCAAGTCAGCAACGACGAAAAGAGCCAGTACGCAACTGTCTCATCTCCGACTCCAGAGAAATCGCCGAGCCCGATTGCGAAAGCCAAAGCGGTAGCAAACAAATCGAAGAAGAAGCGGGGTAATTTCGCAACGCCAGCGAAATCGCCCAGTTCGATTCCAAAAGCGAAGCTGGCAACAGAAAAACCAAAAAACAAAACCGGAGCTTCTGCGACAACAGAAGAATCACCCAGTCCGATCTCAAAAGCTAAAGCGGCAGCAGGAAAGCCGACAAGCGAAACGGGAGCAGAGTCAGAGCCGGAGAAATCACCGCATCCTCGTAAATCGAAGTTGGCCAAAGAATCTGGCCAAGAAGAGGAGGCAATTCCGAAGCCAAAGCCAAGCGAAACGCCTGAGCCAATTACCACTTCGCGAAAATCGAAAAAATCTCCAAGCCCGACGCCAAAATCAAAAGCTGCCAAGAAAAAATCGCAAAAGAAAGAAGCGTCGCCGGAACGAAAAAAGGCGGCGAAAGCGAAAGGGACAGCGAAGAAAAAAGAGACGCCCAAGCCGGAAAAAACTCCGACGCCTTCGGAAAAATCTGCCACACTGTCTGGAAGCGCGACTCCACCGCCGCCACATGCGATTGCAGTGCCAACGCCAGTGGCATCGCCACAGTCAAAAATGCTACGTGCTGGCCCTGCGGAAGAGCGAGCCCAAGTTGTAATCGAGAAATCGGGCCTGGAGCAGGACGAAGGCTTCGAACCGCCTCCATCGCCGCCGCCGCGCAGAGGTTTTTGGCCGTGGTCGCGGAGTCGTGAAAGCAGTTACCGCTATCTCACAAGATCGGTGATCGAAGCGATCCGCCGCGCGCCAGTCAAACGTCGTCGTTGGCAATTCATTGTTGTGCACAATAGTGGGACGCGGCAGGGAAACGCGCGCGTCTTCGATTATTATCATCGGCACGTCCGGCGGATGCAGAACGGGCTGGCCTATCATTTCGTGATCGGCAACGGCACATCGACTGGGAATGGCCAGATAGAGGTGGGGGACCGCTGGCGGCGTCAAATTAACGGCGGCCACGTGCACAGCGATTATCTGAACAACATTTCGCTCGGCATTTGTCTGGTCGGAGACTTCAATCGCGACCAGCCAACGCGCGCACAGCTCGAATCCTGCGAAGAATTAATTCGCTACCTGCGAGAGCGCTGCGGCAAGATCGACAGGCGTGACATACCTGTGCGGCCGCATCGTGAAATGAATCCGCCACGCTGGCCTACCGATTGTCCGGGCGATGTCTTCCCCTATTCGTGGTTTCGGAGATTCTAGTGCCGAGCTTCGTTGAAGCAACAATGACGCAGGCATTAAGACCTCTACTGCTTTAGCACTTCAACTCTTTGACCTGTCGGCGATTTCTCCTAGCGCGTGTCACTTGCGTTCTGCCACGATCAAATTGGCTTCCTTGTAGTTCCAGCGATAACCGAATCCGAAGTCAAGCGGCGGCGGATTGGTTTGTTGGAAAAGTTCTTGCAGCCGGGGCTGGTAATGTTGTTTGAACAGCTCGATCGGCCCGAGGTAATTTCCGAAAAAACGTAGATGCCATTTGGCTGGGTCAAAGTAAGCCAGCCGAATTCCGGAATCGTCCTGCACAATTCTGTTGCTATGCTCGAGGATGAAATTGCGGATCGTGGCGAAACCCTCCTCGAACATCAGGTACGATGAAGACTTGAGAAAACTCGACCCGGTTCCAAATCGCTGGCAAAATTTCAAAAAAGCCGGATTGGATTTGATTCCGCCATCAGAAATATCGGTGGTGAAATAATACAGCGTTTGTGAATCGCCCGATTGGTTGTCGGTGTAGTTGATCCGCACTCCGGGAATGCTGCCGCCTCTTTTCCCCGGCGCGCTCTCCTGGAAGGCGCCGTTGCCGTTGAGAGCACCGTATGCCACACTGGTGATCGATTTATCGGCGCGTGCAAGGAAGACGTAAAGAATAGGCAGGACGCCATTGAGCGTCTGCTGCTGCAGATCGATTTTCATGTCTTTGGTGATGAAGTAAGTGGTCTCGAGCGAAGACTTCATTGCGTTCTCCAGGTTGCCGAGCGCGCCGGAGAGGTTCGCGATGCGCAGCGGATCCGGTGGAGGTCCCATCGATTCCTTCCCACACAAAACATAGACGGACGCCTTCGGAAAAAATTGATCAACATAAAGGAAATCGGGCCCGCTAAACATATAAAACGCGACCGGAATCGGTTGCGTTGTCTCTGGAAGATAAGTTCCCTGCCACGCGTGCAGTTTTTGGAGTTGGCGCAGGTTCAGTTGGGTGAACTCTTTCTCAAAAAACGCGGAATGTTCCTGCCATGCCGGATCGCGCATGAACGGCGCGAGTGGCGAATTTGGCGACACCGGCATTCCGGCGAGAAGGCGCGCGATATCGTTAGGCCCAGCGACCGCAGGAGGGGCAGCAGGTGCAACCTGCGGATTTTCTTGTGCATAAACGCTGAGCGCGCCTGCCAGGATCGCCAATAGAACGTTCGCGACTGTTTTTCCGAGATGGTTCTTCTTCATTGCGGGCGGCGGAAGCGTTTTCCCGCGCAAAAATACAGAAGAAGTCCAACGAGCATTGTCGTCAACGCGGCGAAGGATTCTGTCGTCTTCGAGCGCAAAAGATAAATCATCATCCAAACCGTAACAGTCGCGAACGCTATGGGTGGGAACGGGTAAGCCCAGACGCGGTACGGACGAGGCAAAGCAGGTTGAGTCGAGCGAAGCACGATGACGCCAACGACCGTGAGCAAAGAGCAGAGCAGCAGACTGAATTGAATGTAAACAAGGACGAGCTCGAAGCTTCGAGTCAGCAAAAGCAAATTTATAATTAGCAATTGCAGAACAATGGCGTTTCTGGGAATACCATCACGATTTTTGCGACCAAGCAAACGAAGCAGCCAATGATCTTCGCCCATCGACATGCTGACCCTCGGCCCAATCCACGTCATTGAGCTGATCGAGGAAATCAGGCCGAGGCAGATGACTGCGCCAACCACGCGGCCACCAGCCGAGCCGAAAATATGTTTGCCGGCGATCAACGCCACTTCGAGTTGACTCTTGAGTTCTGCAATCGGTGTGGTGGCGAGGAAGATGGCATTGAGCAGCACGTAAATCACGATCACGATGCTCGTCCCGACCAAGAGTGATCGGGGAACATTCTTTTCCGGTCTCTTGATTTCGCCGGTGATGTAAGCCGCCGCATTCCAGCCCGAGTAGGAATACATCACGTAAACCAACGCCACCGCGAACGCCCCGCTGAAGATGGATGACGTATCGCCGGACACAGGCAGAAAACTGATCGGTTGCTTCGCTTCGACGAAGAACCCAGCGGCGATGAGCGCACCGATCAAAAGCAACTTCACGAGCGTGGAAAGATTTTGAAACGCGCTGCCGACCTGCAGATTCCAAAGGTGAAAAATCGTTACCACCCAAACAACGACAAACGACAGAACCACCGGCGAACCGAGGTCGAAGACGCCGGCAAAATATCTCCCAAAGGCCATGGCGGCGAGTGCAATGGGCGCGGCGAAACCAACCGTGGCGGAAACGAACCCCGCCATGAACCCGAGCGCCGGATGATAAATCTGTGACAAAAAATGATATTCGCCTCCAGAGCGCGGCAGCGCAGCACTAAGTTCTCCATAACAAAGCGCGCCACAGAGCGCTGCGATTCCGCCAACGATCCAAAGCATAAGCAGGGCGAATCCGGATTGAATTTCTGCCACCTGGAAACCGAGGCTCGTGAAGATGCCGGTGCCAATGATATTGGCAATAACAATGGAGGATGCCGTGACGAAGCCGATCGAGCGCCGCGGTCGTGACTCTTTCAAAGAACGAACTTCGGCGACGTTCGTCATGGCTGGATCGACATTGCATTCGAGTGCATGATTAGCGAATAGACTCGCGACGGTTGGTCTTCGGTGCAGCGCAGTTCGTGGCTGGGCTAAAGTGATCGGCCGGTCATATCTCCAATTTTCATGAGTTGTCAGAAGCAGTTCCGAGCATCACTTTGAAAGCGGCATGAATCCACATCCCAAGCTCTCCATTGAAACGGCTATCCAACTCGCGGTCTTTCTTGCAAATCGTCCCGGCGCACTCGCGCGCGTGTGTGAAGCGCTCGCCACAGCCGAAATTAACATTCACGCGCTCGCTACTTCCGACACAGTTGATCATTCAGTCGTGCGCATGGTGGTAAGCGATCCGACCAAAGCCCTCATGCTTTTGGGCGAAGCTGGTGTGCTCGCGCTGGAGACCGAAGTGCTCATGATCGAAACCGCAAACGAGCCCGGTGTGCTCGCCAAGATAGCGGAGCGCCTCGCGGAAGCCGAAGTTAACATCGAATACGCTTATCTCGCAGGCGGCCGGGGAGCTGAGAAGGGCCTTATTGTCCTGCGCCCATCCGATGTGGAAAAAGCGCAGAGCGTACTGCGTGACTTGTAAGACGCTCTGGTTACTTATGCGCCAAGCCAGCTGTGGAAAAAGCCATTAAAACGGCTGGTTTCCTCTGATCCCGCTAACACCGGGCTAAAGCCTCGGTGTTAATACGAGTGCTTAATAGACCCACGGAATCAACCGCTTTGTGCGACGCATGTAGGCGTGGTACTTTTCGCCGAGCGCGTCAAGCAGCGCGCGTTCCTCGATCCGAATGCGCCAGAGGAAGGCGCCGATGATCGGCACGGTCAGGAACAAGAGCGTGAGCCAGTTCCCAAAACAAAACGCCAGACCGACAAAGGCCAGAACAGCGCCGGTGTAAGTGGGATGCCGAATGTGACGGTAGGGACCGGAATCGATCAGCTTGTGTTCGGCTGAGATCGACACGTCGACCGTAAAGTAGCGACCGAGATAACCGATCGAATACCAACGCAGAGCCAGCCCGCCCAGAAACAAGATGAAGCCGAAAAAGTAAAATCCGCGTGGATAGGGAACGGTCGTACTCGGAAAGAGCCAGATCATTTGGATCCCGAGCCAAAGGCTTATGGCGATGACCGTCCAGAGAAGGATGAGGGAGCGATGGTCGTGGGAAACAGCCTGCGCTCGCGAACGCCGGGTGAAGGCAAGATAAAGCTCGGAAAGGCCGTAAATCGCGCCCAGCAACAATGGATTAGGGAACCGCATCATGAATCATTTTGTGAAGAGATGTTTCCCGTCTGCAAGATTTTGCGGTTCAGGCTGTACGTCGACAAGCCGAAACGGCGCGAAGGTAGATGAACGGTAGCGTTGGTCAATTGTCAGTTGGGAGGCGCGGGTGTGATGGGAACACAGGCAGGTTGCCTGTGCGGCAAACGGACATCCAGGTCCGGCCCTTCTGGCTCAGCGGAGTGCAACTCCGCTGGCCGCACAGGACTCCAAGTCTGTGTTCCTGGCAAACCCATGCTTCATTTCTTGCCATCTCCAACCCGACTGACAATGAACGAGCACTACCTCGATGAACTTATGGGCGGATCTCGATTTTCGTGCCGTCCGGCGTGACCCGCCACAGTTCTTCGATCTCTTCGTCGGTAAGAGCGATGCAACCCACGGTCCAATCCTTCCAACGATGAAAGGCGCCAATCCAGCCGCGCCCGTTTTGAATTCCGTGAATCAT
>WNGP01002058.1_pt1 | contig 16780 bp, 16 predicted proteins | sample 5407671 | NCBI WGS metagenome assembly WNGP01 (sample SAMN13153381, study PRJNA577476) | soil metagenome | isolation source: 40 cm soil or saprolite under Garry oak tree replicate 2 | place: USA:California | collected 2016-06-15 | reverse complement strand
GCCCTGCTCAACGATTGATCCTCTGCCGATGAAGACGTGGTTACTGATGAACGGCTTGCCCATCAGCTCGCCCAGGATCGCAGGCTTCAAACGAAATTGCAGGTAACTCGCGAGCTGTTTGAGCGCGTCCCAGATGTAGTTCTGGTTTTCGAACAGCTTGGGATGGGCCGTGTGTTCGAGGTCAAGAAAATCGGCGGGCGCGAACATTCTCAGCGCTCAAGATGGCGAATCGCTCTCCGAGTTGCGAGCGCATTTTTCTGGGGAGCACCGGCTGCCAGCCTGTAGTTGCTGGCAGCCTGTGCTCCCCAGATCACTCCGCTCCACGGCGCGTGAGCTTCGGCCTGTCCTTCGTGTCGCGCACTTCCCAGCCGAGGGCGGAAATTTGGTCGCGCAGTTCGTCGCTTCGCTTCCAATTTTTTTCGCGCCTCGCTTCTTCGCGCTGTGCTGCGAGTTGTGCCACTTCTGTTGGAATCATGATTTCGACCTCCGCTTCGAGATCGAGAACCGTGTTGATCCGTTTCCACCAATCCAGCCATGCTTTTGCTGAAGCGACGTCCAGTTTGTTTTCATCCATGGCGCGATTCGTTTGGCGAATCGATTCAAACAAGAATCCCAGCGCTGCCGAAATATTGAGATCATCATCGAGCGCTTCTTCGAACTCACGTGCTTCAATTCGATGTTGGGCGTTGGGCGTTGGGCGTTGGGCGTTTTGCTTTTCTGCAACTTCGCGCAAGCGTTGCAGCCATTCATCGATGCGACCGAGCGATTCTCGCGCCTCATTCATTCCCTCCCATGTAAAATTGAGCGGCACGCGATAGTGCACGCGCAGGAGCGCGTAACGAAGCTCGCGCCCGGTGTAACCTTTCGCCAGAACATCTGGGACCGTGTAAAAATTGCCCAGCGATTTCGCCATTTTCTGGCCATCGACCAGCAAGTGCGCACAATGCAGCCAATAGCGGACGAATTTCTTGCCTGTCACGCCTTCGCTCTGTGCGATCTCTGCTTCGTGATGCGGAAAAATGTTATCGACGCCGCCACAATGAATATCGATCTGGTCGCCGAGTAGCGCCGTCGCCATCGCGCTGCATTCAATATGCCAGCCCGGACGGCCCGGCCCCCATGGCGAATCCCATTTCACATCGCCATCTTCTTCGTCCCACGCTTTCCACAGGGCAAAATCGCCGATGTGTTCTTTGTCATATTCGTCGTGCTTCACGCGCCCGGTCGATTGCAACTGGGAGAGATCGAAATGCGCGAGCTTTCCGTAATTGGGAAATTTGTTGATGCGAAAGTAAACCGATTTGTCGTCCGCTTGATAAGCGAGTCCGCGCGCGATCAGCGCGCCGATCATCTCGATCATTCTGTCAATGTAACGCTGATCGGTGGCGGCGGGAAATTCATCCGCCCGTTTGATCCGCAACGTTTCAACATCTTCGAAGAACGCTTGTTTGAATTGCTCGGTGAACCTGGCCAGCGGCACTTTGGCCTCCCGCGCGCCGCGGATTGTTTTGTCATCCACGTCGGTGATGTTCATCACGCGATGCACTTTGTAACCGCGCAGCTCGAGGTGCCGCTGAAGCAAGTCTTCGAAGATGTAGGCGCGAAAATTTCCAATGTGCGCGCGGCTGTAGACGGTCGGCCCGCAAGTGTAGATACCAATTGTGCGCGCAGCCGGATCACGCGGCTCGAATTCTTCCAGTTCGCGCGAGTAGGTGTTAAAGAAGCGCAGCGCCATACGTTTTATGGTAGCGGCGGTTCACCTGAGTCACCATGGCGATTGAGGTCAATCGTCGCTATCTATTATCTCAATAGTTGCAATCGCAATTGCAGCCATCCCTTCGCTCCGCCCGACTGGACCGAGCTTTTCGTTGGTAGTGGCCTTCACGCTCACATTCGATTCGCTTGTGCCGATGGCAGTCGCAATTTTTTGGCGCATCGCGGGAACGTGGGGAGTGATTTTCGGCGTTTCGGCGATGAGTGTGGCATCGACATTGAGCACGCGCGCTCTTTTGTCGGTAAGCAATTCCGTCACCCGTTTCAAAATCTCGATGCTGCTGATGCCGCGAATCGACTCATCCGTATTTGGAAAATGCTGGCCAATGTCGCCTGCGCCGATCGCGCCGAGCAAGGCGTCCGCGATCGCATGCGACAAAACATCCGCGTCCGAGTGTCCTTCCAGCCCGTGCGAGTGCGCGATCTCGACGCCGCCTAAAATCAGTTTTCGTCCCTTCGCGAGACGATGCACATCATAGCCGATTCCACATCGAGTCATGGTGGAAATTGTTTGTCGTCACAATTTGAGATCGATAACGCCATTGGAGGCGACGATGCTGTACTTATCCTTCATATCGTCGCGCGGACGAAGATCGACAGTTCCACCGGCATTTTCAACCAGAAGCCAGCCCGCTGCGATGTCCCACAAACTGATTCCCTGTTCGATATAAGCGTCGAATCGTCCGCACGCGACATAAGCCATGTCGAGCGCAGCGCTGCCAAGGATCCGGCATTTGCGCACGCGATGAATCATTTCCTGGAGCAGCGGGAAATTCGCGTTAATCGTCTCCCCGGTCTTGGCGAGCCCAACCGAGATGACGGCTTCAGTCAGGTCCGCGCGATCGCTTACATGGACGGGGTGGCCATTTAATTTCGGGACCTCACCCTTCTGTCCAGACCACATTTCCTCGCGAATTGGATCGTAGATGACGCCAATCATGATTTCGTTTCGAAGGCGTAGCGCAATCGAGACACAAAAATGAGGTATGCCGTAGAAATAATTCACAGTGCCATCAAGTGGATCGACAATCCACTGATGCTCGGTCGATTGATCGCCCGCGACTCCTTCTTCGCCGTAAAGCGCGTGCTCGGGAAATTCTTCGAGAAGTAATTTGGTAATCAACTCCTGCGCCTGGATATCGATCTCGAGTTTCAGATCGTGCGCTGCGACCGCATTGACCCGCTGCTGCCGCCGGAAATTTTGGCGAAGCAACTTGCCCGCCCCGCGTGCGGCCTCTTCGGCCGTATCGAGGTAATGCTTCATGAATGATTACGTCGCACAAAGAACACAAAGTGCACAGCGGAAATGAAGTTGAAACCAAGCGCAAGCAACGTGGGTCATCCTGAGCGCAGCGAGGGATCTCTCATAACTTCACTGGTTACACTTAATGGAATTGCGCAATCGTACGCTTCGATTGTGAGATCCCTCGCCGTCTGTTGCGGCTCGGGATGACAGAGCGCATGCGAAAAAAACCGGGAGGAAAATAAATTCTCCTCCCGGGTTGAAGTTAGGAGTTGTGACTCCGAGGAAATTCGGAGTCGTTAATGAAGCGTCAGGCTTAATGCCTTTTTTTCTTCGCTGCTTTTTTCTTTGCTGCTTTTCTTTTTGCCATCGACTAATTCACCCCTTTCGATCCGCAACGTGCGGAACTTGGTGAAGAGTTGGGAATGAACTTCACTTCATTGCGTTCAGTAATCATCACAGTTTTTTTGTCAAACATTTTTGTTGGGAATTTTGAAAAATTTTTACGAGCTCCCGCGCGATAATTTTCTTCGGCGCGCGCGAAATTTTCTGTCGTTCGCCGTTTTGAAAGAGAATCGTCACCTCATTCACGTCGCTTTCCATTGCCGAATTTGCGCCGCTCACGTCGTTCGCGACCATGATGTCGCACTTTTTTTCGCGCAGTTTCTGAGCGGCGTTTTCTTCCATGTCATTTGTTTCCGCAGCGAAACCGACAAGAAAGAATTGGCGGTCTTGCCGGTGGCCTAACGAATCGAGAATGTCGCGCGTGGGAACCAAGTCCAGTGAAAATTTTGCGCCGCGCTTCTTAATTTTTGTCCGCGAAGCTTTTACCGGCTTGTAATCCGCCACGGCGGCGCACAGGACGCATACGTCGCAGTTGTCTGCATGCCGGTGGACAGAAGCGAACATTTCGTCGCTGGTGGAAACGGAAACCAATTTGGCGCCGCCCGGCGGCTCGATGTTCACGGGACCGGAAATCACGATAACATCGTGGCCGGCATCGAGCGCCGCTTCGGCGATGGCGTAGCCCATTTTCCCTGATGAGCGATTCGAAATGTAACGAACCGGATCAATCGGCTCGCGCGTCGGCCCGGCCGTGACGAGAAATCTCACGCGATCAAATTTTCCTGACGCGCGAGCAGAAACTCGGCGCGGAAAGCGATGTCGTTCACTTTCCAAAGCCGGCCAATGCCTTCGTAACCGCACGCCAGCATTCCTTCTTCCGGCCCGATAAATTCGACACCGCGCGCTTTAAGTTTTTCGACGTTCTCCTGCGTGGCGTGATGTTGCCACATTTTTCCATTCATGGCGGGCGCGATCAGAATCGGCGCGCGCGTGGCGAGCGCAATGGCGGCGAGCGGATGACCCGCCAGACCGTGCGCAAGCTCGGCGATGATGTGCGCGGTGGCGGGCGCGATCAGGAGCAGGTTCGCGCGATCCGCAAGGTCGATGTGACCGGGTCGCCAATTTTCTTTTTCATCGTAGAAGCTGGTCGTCACCGGATTTTTGGAAAGCGTTTGCAACGTCAGCGGCGAAATGAATTCGGTCGCGTCTAGCGTCATGACGACAAAGACTTCGTGGCCCTGTTTGACAAGCAGACTCGCCAGCTCAGCAGATTTATACGCTGCGATCGATCCTGTAACGCCAAGCACGACGGATTTTTTTCCAGCCGGAATGCGCACCACTTTTCGGGCGCTGGTTTTTTCAAGTCTGCGCTTGGAATTTTTTTCCATCTTAAATCGACAAGACTAAGCGGGAATAGTTTTGCGAGTTATTTCGGCCTCAACCGCTGGCTCAAACAACTTTCTGCAGCCATGATGTGGCGGACTTTTTCCAAGTCCTCTTCGATTGACCCGCTAACGATAGTGTAGCGGTAATCGCGCCACAATTCCATTTCTCGTGTCGCGGTCTCCAGTCGTCGTTTGATCTGCTCCTCAGTCTCGGTGCCGCGTTTGTGCAAGCGGCGACGCAATTCTTCCAGGTTGGGCGGCATAATAAAAACATCCGTCAGAGCCTCGCGAATGATCGGATCACCGCAGTTGCGGATGGTGGCGGCGCCCTGTATGTCGATGTCGAGCAAGACATCCGTGCCGTTGTTCAAATTGTTCAGCACCGGCTCGCGCAGTGTGCCGTAATAATCTCCGTGCACCCGCGCGTGCTCGAGAAAATCACCGGCTTCGACTCGCGCGCGAAAATCAGCACTCGATAGAAACTGATAGTTTTCTCCGTCGATTTCACCGACGCGCGGCGCCCGCGTGGTGCAGGAGACGGAATAAAAAAGATTGGAAGTTTTCCGGAGCGCTTCAACCAGGGTTGTCTTGCCCGCGCCCGATGGTGCAGATATGACGAAGAGAATTCCGTGGCGGCTGAACTGTTTACTCAAGGTTTTGAAGTTGCTCCCGGACCTTCTCCAGTTCGGCTTTGGAGGCGATGACGCGTTGCGAAATAGCGGCGTCATTCGCTTTTGCGCCAAGCGTGTTGAGCTCGCGAAAAATTTCCTGGGTGATGAATTCCAGTGTGCGCCCGACCGGTTCTTTGCTGCGCAAATGATGAGCGAACTGAGCGAGGTGACTGTCGAGGCGTGTCAACTCCTCCGAGACGTCCGACCGGTCGGCAAAGAAGGAGATTTCCTTGAGCACACGTTCGTCATCGCTGGCGATCGGCAGCCCGGCCTTTTGAATACGGTCGAGCAGCGCAGCGCGATATCGTTTCACGACGTCGGGATGAAGCGCGCGAACCTCCTTGAGTTTTTTCCGGATCGCCTTAAGCCGATGAATTAAATCCTTGGCCAAATGTTTGCCTTCGCGCTCGCGCATTTTGACTAAATCGGCAAGCGCGGCGCGCAGCGCCCGTTCGATTGCCGGCCATGCTTCTTCCGCCTTCACGGCCTCTTCCGGGAACCGCATCACACCGGGCGCTTGCAAAATCGTGCTGATAGTGATCTCGCCCGGCGCGTTTAACTCCTTTTGCAAGGCGCGCATCGCTTCGTGATACGAGCGGGCAAGTTCCGTGTTTAGCGCCAGGTTTCGCGCACCGTCTGCGCCAGTATGAAGGGTGACGGTGGCATTGGTCCGGCCGCGCGAAATATTTTCGTTAATCGTCTGACGAATACGCGGTTCGAGTTCGGCCAGGTCGCGCGGTAAATTGATCACAACGTCGCTCTGCTTCCGGTTCACAGAATTCAGTTCGACGCTAAATTTCGTCCCGGCGTGATCGGTCTCGGCGCGACCGTATCCAGTCATGCTCCGCATATCTCGATGCAAAAGCTTATCGCAGAGAAACGCTCAACGCTCAACCCTCAAGGTTTGTTTGGTTCGAATAACATTGCGCCCACGACGAGCGAATGATCCGTTTGCAGCAGTGTGAATCATTTCGAGAAGGAACTCGTCGCGACGGTGATCTTCGGGATCACTTACGTGCTCATCAGCGGTCGGCAGCTTAAGATTCTGCCATTGAATCGACCGGCAGCCGCTCTGCTCGGCGCGGTGTTGATGGTTTCGACAGGAGTGATGACGCCGGAGCGCGCATATCGCGCGGTCAATTACGACACGATCGTGCTGCTGCTGGCGATGATGTTGGTATCCGCGTATCTTTATCTGGCGCATTTTTTCGAGTGGGCTGCGGAGCGGGTGTTGAGTTTTTCGCGCACGCCACAGCGGTTGTTGCTCTACGTCACACTTACATCAGGAATCCTCTCGGCGTTGCTCGTCAATGACACGATTTGCCTGATGTTGACGCCGCTCGTCATAGCGGTGATCCGGCGCGGCAAACTTCCGCAGCTACCGTATCTGATCGCACTCGCGACCAGTGCTAACATTGGCAGCGTCGCCACGCTCGTAGGTAATCCGCAAAACATGATCATCGGGCATTTTTCGCATATTCCGTTTTCGCAGTTTTCTCGATCGCTCGCCCCGGCGGCGATCGTTGGACTCGCGATCAACTTTGTCATTTTGCGTTTCGGTTTTCGGAGTGCGCTGCGGGCAGTTGTGATCGAACGGGAACTTCACGCGATTCCGAAACTAGACCACGGCTTGTTCGCCATTGTTTGCGCCGTGTTTGTGGCGATCTTCGCTTGTTTCCTTGCCGGGCTAAACCTGGCATGGACCGCGCTCGCTGGCGCGGCGCTGGTGATGGTGCTTGCGCGCCGCGATACGCATGAAGTGCTGAAGCTCGTCGATTGGCATTTGCTGGTGTTTTTTGCGGCCCTGTTTGTCGTTGTTGATGGACTGAGCGACACCGGTTTGCCCGATGCGATTTATCGGCATCTGCAACCCGTTTTCGGGTCAAGCGCGCCTACGCAGACTTGGAACCTGACGTGGTTCTCCGTCGCCGGCTCGAACATTTTTTCGAACGTGCCATTTGTGCTTGTTGCGGGGAAATGGATCACGCGTTTTGTCGAACCAGTGCTGATGTGGAAAGTGCTCGCCTTGGCGACGACGTTCGCCGGCAATCTCACGATCATCGGCTCGGTTGCGAACATGATCGTCGTGGAATCTGCGCGCGAACATCTGGAAGTCGGCTTCTGGGATTACGCGCGCTTCGGTATCCCGATTACGATCCTGACGACCGCTGCCGGCGTGATCGTGCTGCTATTGCTTCGTTGAGAAGATGTCGCAACGCCTTTCGGTGTGGAGAAGGGATCGGGATCGAGTCCAGTGAATCCACTCTGATCCAACGTTGTGAATGATCGTCGATCTTTTGCGTGCATTGGGTGTAAACGTTCAAGGTGACGCGATGATTTGTGAACGGAAAAATCGATCTGTAGATCGGCCGTCGATTTAGCGGTGTCCTTTGCAGCCGAGGTAAAATCCACATGCAGCGCCAGCGTCTGTCGGCTTTCTCAAGCAGAATCCTGTCGGCCCGAATGATGAGCGCATGATTTTCGGTCAACCGTTCCATCGGAGGCCGTTCTTTCTTCGTGGGGAGAGTCTCCGGATTTTTCGCGCGACAAAGTTTTTTGACGGGGCAGATGCCGCATCGCGGTCGGCGAGGCCGACAAACGAGCGCGCCAAGATCTGTGAGCGCAGAGTTGTAAATGCGCGCGGAGCGCTCTGGAACAAGAGTGGCCGCATGCTCCCAAAGTTTTTCCCGGCCGCCCCTTCGATCGATCGGGCGGCGAAAATTAAGAATGCGCACCAACACGCGCGCAGTGTTGGCTTCGATAATCGGAACTGCTTGATCAAAGGCGAAGCTGGCGATGGCGTGCGCGGTGTATTTCCCGATTCCAGGGAGTCGCTGCATTTGCTCGATTGATCGCGGAAAGCGTCCGCGAAATCGATCTACGACGGCCCTTGCGGTGGCGTGAAGATTTCGCGCACGAGCGTAATAGCCGAGTCCTTGCCAGGCGCGCAGAATATCGTTTTCGGAAGCGCGATTTAGTGCAGCGAAATCAGGAAATTGCCTGAACCACTCATGGTAATAAGGAATCACGGTGGCAACCTGAGTTTGCTGGAGCATGAACTCGGACACGAGGATTGCGTATGGGTCTCGCGTTCGACGCCAGGGCAAGTCACGTCCGTGTTTGCGATACCACGTAGTCAATGCGCGGCGGAATTCAGCTTTTGGAAAGGCCACAGATGGACACGGATTAACACAGATGATTGATAATGTCTCGCCAGCTAATTCGGCATGCATGCAAACTGTGTTTCATCTGTGTTAATCTGTGGCTCAATGAATTCATACACCCATCCGCTGACGAAAGAGCAGGCAACAAAGCTTCGCGCGTTGCTGGAAGAGCTCGGGTTCGAATTTTCGCCGAAGCAGTGGACAATTTTCTTCGCGCAGAAAAACAAGTTAAGCGTGGCGGTTTATGAGAAGGGGCCGAAGGTGCTGGTGCAAGGTCGCGGCGTGGAAGAGTTCGTTCAGTTCGAGCTGGAACCGAAGATTCTGGGTGAGGCGAAACTGGGCTACGAAGAAGTGCACTCACCGGAAATGTTTCAGCCGCATTTCGGGGTGGACGAGAGTGGGAAAGGAGATTTTTTCGGGCCGCTTGTGATTGCGGGCGTCTATGTCGATCCCGGAATTGCGCGCAAATTTCTCGATGCCGGCGTGGTGGACAGCAAAAGGATCGGCTCTGATGCGCGCATTCGCACGCTGGCGGATATGATTCGGAAAAGTTCGCTGGGTCTGGTGGAAACAGTTCTGATCGGCCCGGCCAAATACAACGAGCTTTACGAGAAGTTTGGCAATCTAAACCGGTTGCTCGGGTGGGGACACGCGCGTGTGATCGAGAATTTGCTGGCGAGAAAGCCGGGATGCCTGCGGTCGTTATCGGACCAGTTCGCGGACGCTGGGGTGATCCGAGCATCATTACTAAAGCACGGGCGCAAGATTGCCATCGAACAGCGTCCGAGAGCCGAATCGGACATTGCGGTCGCGGCGGCTTCGATCGTTGCGCGCGAGGCGTTCATCAACTGGCTGGACCGCAAAAGCAAAGAGCTCGGCCTGCGATTGCAGCGCGGAGTATCGCCGGGCGTAAAAGAGAGCGCCAGAAAGCTGGTGGAAATGAACGGGCCAGGCGCATTGCGTGAGGTGGCAAAAGTGCATTTTCGCACCGCGCACGAGACCGCGCCGGATGATTATCCCGCCCCGCCTGCACGTGAGAATTGGCCAGGCAGACAGGATTCGTTAAAGCGTTGAAGAGGTTGAAGCGTTCACAAGGAACGAGGGCTTGGGCAGCCGTCGCAGGGACATGACGCTGGGAAGCCGTCACTCCTTGAAGCGCCGCGCCGTTTCAACGCTTCAACGTGGCGAAGCCAGTTGCGTTTCGTGTTCTTTTCGAACACCTTAGGCTATTAAAATTTTATTGTTTTTGTGATCCGTGGCCACCGCCGCAGCCGCATGGAACGATTATTAAATAGATATGTCAAAGTTAACCAAGCGCGACATCGTCGTTTCTATCAGCAACCAAACCGGCATGGTTCAGCATCAAGTCTTTGACGTCGTCCAGCGCACGCTAGACAAAATCACCGACAGCCTTGCTAACAACATCCCGGTTGAACTGCGCAATTTTGGCGTTTTTCAGCCGCGCCTGACAAAACCGCGCGTTGGACGCAACCCCAATCAGCCCGGCAGCAGTTTTGTGATTCCACCGCGCGCGACGGTGAAATTTAAGGTTGGCAAAATCATGCGTCAGCGCGTTGAGAAGCTCTCACGCCAGCTGAAAGAGGCAGCAGAGCGCAACACGAAAACAGAAGCCGGGGTACCAAGCGGAGAGTAGCTTACGAGAGCAAATTCTGGATCGTTTTCTCCAGGCGCTCAAAATTGATCGGCTTGGTGAGATGTTCAGAAAAGCCTGCCTCCCTGGCTTGGTTTACGTCGTGTTCGCTGCCAAAGCCGCTGAGCGCAATTGCGGGCAAATCCTTCTTGAGGCGTACTTGACGCATTAATTCATAACCGCTGCGATCCGGCAATCCGATGTCGCTGATGAGCAGGTCGAAATCCTGTGTGCACATTTTCTCCACGGCCTGTTCAGCAGAATGGGCTACCGTAATTTCGTAGCCGTGGCGTTCCAGCATCCTTTTCATTCCGATGCAAGTGTCGTAATGGTCATCCACGAGCAGGACGCGCCGATGCTTTGAAACAGCCAGTTCTCGTTCCGGACCCGCCGGTTGATCTTGGCTCTCGCCGTCGCGACTGATCGGAGTCAACACCGTGTTTAGTTCCACTGAAAAGGTGGCGCCCTGGTCTTTCCCGGGACTTTGCGCCCGGATCTTTCCGCCGTGCGCGTCGATCAACGCCTTCGAAATGGCCAGGCCAAGCCCGAGGCCTCCAAAGCGGCGCGTGATTTCAGCCTGGCCCTGCTCGAATGCGTTAAAGATCTTGTCGATTTTTTCCTGTTCGATGCCGATGCCGGTGTCGATGACGCGGGCCTCAATTTTATCCGGCGCCGGGTTAAGGGTCTCAATAGTGATTCGACCTCTTTCAGGAGTAAATTTCACGCTGTTCTTGATCAGATTCCAAAAGACCTGTTGCAATCGCGCCGGATCGCCCTCCACATGGGTGTGAGCAGCGCGAAAGTGAAATTCCACTTCCAGATTCTTCGCTTCGACTTCTTTTCGACATATCTCGTAAGCGCGCTGCAGGATTTGGTGCACGCAAATAGTCTCAAAGCTTAATTGCAGTTTGCCTTTCGAGATACGAGTCACGTCGAGTAAATCGTCAATTAACCGCGCTTCCAGCTCAACGTTGCGCCGGACGACCTCGAGCGCTTCTTTGACAGGCTGGGAATCTGGCACTTCGGCTTCTAGCTCCCCTACCATCGCAATTACCGGCATGAGGGGGCTGCGCAGCTCGTGCGACAAAAGTGCCAGGAATTGATCCTTGGCAGCATCTGCGGCAATCAACTCCTGGCGCAATGTGACGTCGCGCGTCTTGTCTTCCACCAGATAAAGCACGCCCTGAATGGTCTCCTGGGCCCCCTGTAGCCGGAGCAGATTAATGTCCAAAAAGTGCGTCACTCCGGTCTTATCTTTCAACGGGTGCTCAGTCAGGTGAAATGGCGTTCCAAAGGTAAGCACTCTCTCAATCGCTCCGGGGGGCGCAATCTTCACCTCGTCACAGGTGATTTCCGTGATGTCGCGGCGGCTGGCAGGCAGGTCTCCAAAGCGTTCGGCCATGCGCGCAAAAGCATCGTTGGCGTGAAGAAAGCGGCGAGAAGTTGGATCGACAAAAGCGATTCCGCTGGGCATGTTCGCCAGCATTTTCTCGTTGAAGACAACTTCACGCTCCAGCCGTTGCTTGGATTCCATCTGGCGCTGATAAAACCTGCTGCCCAGCCAAGCGAAGACCGCCGTAAGGACGACCAGCCACGCTGTCAGCAACGTCATCCGCCCCAGCAGATCGTGAACCGGTTTGTAAGCCAGCGCTTTCGGCTGTTCCACGACTGCCACCCAACCGGTGTTCTCGATCGGACTGAATGAGTAGAGGTTGCCGTGCTCTTCGAAATGTCCGGCTTTATTTTGGCGGATTTCCTTGATCAACACGCCACCCCCCGGGGAAGTCACACTGGGGTTCGGCTTAAAATCATTCGCGAAAAGGGCGACGCCGTTTTGATCGAGAACTTCGAACAGAAACCGGTCGGAAAATTCGATCGTGGACAAACGCCGGCCAATTCTTTCCACGAGGACCGAGTCACCAACGTAGCCGAGAATTCTTCGGTCGGGCGTGCGCACAGCTGCGACGATATTGGTGACCAGCCGGTTATCCGTCAGCCGGGAATGAACTGGCGAGACCACGGCTTCGTTGGATTCCGCCGCTTGTTCGCGCCAGTAACTGGCCCCAAAATCCTTTCCGACCATCTCGGGCGCTGTCGGGATCGATGCAATTAAGGCACCGTCAGGTGCGGTTAAAAACATTCCGTCGATATTGGGGTGCGAATAAAATGCCGAGTTGAGCCATGGCTGAGCCACGGGCGTCGGATTTGCCGCGCTCAGAACTCTCGTAACTTCGGGGAGCGTCTGATAATAGTTAATGATGGCACTGCTGCGGCTGAGATCGTGGCCGACCAGATGGCCAACCAATTGGATCAGAGTTTGCCTGTCGCGCAGGATTCGGGATTCCAGGGTATCGCGCAGGATGGTGTAGGAAACAATTAGCGTCAGGACGGACGGGATCCATCCCGCCAGAAGAATAGGAAAGATGATCGTGAAACGCTCGAAACGGTCGCGCCTTCGTTTCGTTATTGTATCTCCCAGCTGCATTCCTGCCTTTTGCGAAAACAAATTGGCCTATCACGGTTACCTTGCTGACCCTCTCAGGCAAGGGCGAATGTCGGGAGACGTTGAACGGCTTTAGTAGCGTATTTTTTTTAAACAGCGGTAGGCTGGCCAGCGACCAAAGAGATTGCCCAAACCGATTACTCCCGCAATTACGAAGATCGATTGGAGACTACTGCGTATCAATACAATATGACCGCGCTTTTCACAGGCAAACATGCGATTTTTGGATTGACGCAACCGCTGGAAACGGCATCATGACGCCCTTACTGGCTCAACGATTGGTGGCCATAGAAACTCCTATGCAAGGAAGTGTTGGACATATCATTTGGACGGTTTGCTACCTGAGTGTGCTCATCGGGCTTTCCGCTTATGGCGTCCATCGCTATTTCATCATTTATCTCTACCTGAAAAACCGCAAGCGGGCCCCGGTGCCGGCCCGTTATTTTGAACGACTGCCGAAGGTGACGATGCAGTTGCCGATCTTCAACGAGGTGTACGTGGCCGAACGGTTGCTCCGTTCGGTGAGCGAACTGGATTATCCGCGAGAGCGTTTGCAAATTCAGGTGCTGGACGATTCAACCGATGAGACCCGTGAAATCACCGCCTCCTGCGTAGAGGAACTGCGTCAGCGTGGGTTCAATGTTCAGCGTATTCATCGGGTTGATCGCACCGGTTTCAAAGCCGGCGCACTGGCGGTAGGGCTTGAAGCTGCAGAGGGCGAGTTCGTTTGTATTCTGGACGCCGATTTTGTCCCGCAAAGAGACTTACTAAAACGCACGATCCATTTCTTCACCGATCCTAAAGTGGGAATGATCCAGACCCGGTGGGGCCATTTGAACCGGGGGTATTCATTGCTCACGCGCATGCAGGCGATTTTTTTGGATGGACACCTCTTGCTTGAGCAAACTGCACGTAGCCGCAGCGGCCGTTTTTTTAATTTCAATGGAACCGCCGGTCTCTGGCGGCGTTCCTGCATCGAACAAAGTGGGGGCTGGCAATATGATACGCTATGCGAGGACCTTGATCTGAGCTATCGCGCTCAGCTGGCAGGCTGGAAATTCATTTATCTTTCAGATGTGGTCACTCCTGCGGAGTTGCCGGTGGACATGAATGGTTTCAAGTCTCAGCAGCATCGCTGGACCAAGGGTTCGGTGCAGACCTGTAAAAAATTGTTGCCCACGATCTGGCGCAGTCGGCTTCCGTTTCCAATCAAGCTCGAGGCCACGGGGCATTTGATGTCCAACTTCGCTTACCTTCTCCTTGCCTTTCTGTGTGTTCTTTTACATCCCTCGACGGGAGGGCCTCAGGGCGGCTGGGTGCGCACGGTGCTTATCGACATTCCCATCTTTCTTGCAGCGTCGGCATCAGTCGCCGCTTTCTATGTTTGCGCCCAGCGCGAGTTGCATCCACGGACGTGGATGAGAGAGATTCTTTTTCTGCCATGCCTGCTCGCCTTGGGAATTGGTCTCTCGCTCAATAACGCGCGAGCGGTGCTGGAAGCGCTCATCAATCACAAATCCGACTTCACGCGTACGCCGAAGTACGGCATTGAACGCAAATCGCAGCACTGGCGCACCTGCAAGTACCGGCCGCTCAAGTCAACACTTCCCCTGCTGGAACTGGCCTTCGCCATCTATTGCAGTTACTTCGTGGTGTTCGCCATTGTGCACGGCCAGTTCTTCTCAGTGCCGTTCCTGCTGATGTTCCAGGGCGGTTTCCTTTACGTTTGCCTTTCTTCATTCGGCAGTCGCTGGTCAAAAATCAATTTTGACAGCTCACGCACAAGCGCCGCAATTCCCGCGTGACAAAACCCGAATTATCGGGTAAGAGGTTGCGCATGTTTCGGCCGTTGGCTGTAATTTTTAGTCTGGTTTCGATCGCGCCGGCATTTTCTGCCACACAGCTCACACAGCTCGATACGTCCCATCGTGTGGTAATCAGTATCCGCGATCAGAAGCTGATGCTTCTCGAGAATGGCGGGAGAGTGGCAATTTATCCGGTCTCGACGTCCAAGTACGGAGTCGGTGATTTTCGAGGAAGAATGACCACACCGCTCGGTTACCTGATGGTCGCGAAAAAGATCGGCGATAACGCACCAGTCGGCGCCGTCTTTCACAATCGGCGGTGGACCGGCGAAATTCTCCAGCCCAATGCTCCCGGGCGGGATCCGGTGACGACACGGATCATTTGGCTAAACGGACTTGAAGCCCAAAACGCGCAGGCCTTTCACCGCTGCATCTACATCCACGGCACGCCGGAAGAAAAGACAATCGGCCGGCCAGCCAGCTATGGTTGCATCAGAATGAAAGCCGACGACGTCGCGGTGCTCTATAATCAAGTTCCGCTGGGGGCGCTGGTGCAAATCACTCCCGACCGTTTGCCCAAAGTGCCAAAGGCGCGGCCGACGTCGGCCAGTACTACGTTGGTCGTGCAGAACGAAAAACCGAATAGCCAGCAGCAGCCTGAACCAACATCTGCTTCGGGCACACTCAGCACCGAGCAAATGCGAATGGGTGGAGCGCTCGCTGCCGAGCGACAAAAAGCGAAGCTCGCATTGGGCAAACGCTTGTAACCTTCGGCCTCCGGCGCGGCGCGGGCCTGGTCCACAAAATTTTTGATCGACAATGGCTAATACCAGATCAGCTGCCAAACGCGCCCGGCAAAGGATGAAGCGCATGCTTCGCAATCGCAGTGTTGTCACACGTCTGCGGACCATACAGAGGCAGGTGGGTTCCACCCAAGAGCCCAACGCGGATCAAATCCGCGCGTTAATCTCGGCAATCGATAAAGCGGCCAAGCGCGGTATCATTCACGAAAACGCAGCCCATCGTCGCAAAGCGCGGCTCAACAAAGCGCTCGCCGCGGCGAAGTAGGTAGCTGTAGCCGCCTCGCTGTGCGAGGCGACGCGCCGGTGTGTTTGCAACGCGCGCTCTCCGCGCGTCTCACAGAGACGCGGCTACAGTAAATGCTCTTTGCATATCGCACCCGCCGGATAGATTCTGTGGAATGATCCCCGCTCTTCTTCTCGTTTTTTCGGCCGTCGCTTATCGGGTCACGACGGGCCTCTTGATTCATTCCGGTGCGAGCTGGCTTTCCAACTTCGCGCCGCTCGCGGCAATCGCGCTCTGCAGCGCCGCATACTTTCCAAAGAAATACAAATTCTCGGTGCCGCTTGTTACGCTTTTTATTTCCGATGTCGTAATTAATTTTCGGTACGGCGCGCCGCTGTTCGATCCCCAGATTCTTGTTCGCTATGCAGCGCTCGCGCTGGTCGGGTGGCTCGGAGTTCTGCTTCAGAATCGCGCATCCCTGAAGACACTTTTGCCGGCTTCCATTGTTGGATCGACAATTTTCTACGCGATCACGAACGCATTCTCCTGGTTGAGCGATCCTGGTTACGCGAAAAATTTCGCAGGACTCGTTCAAGCGCTCACGGTGGGATTGCCTCAATACAGCGCGACGCCGAGCTGGATGTTTTTCCGCAACTCGATCATCAGTGATTTTCTGTTCACTTTGCTGTTTGTCATTTGTATGAATCTGGGGCGAACCATGGAGAGATCGCGAGGTCACGCCGCGCGGTTCCGCCCCGTCGCTGCGGGGTGACCGCCATGCAGCCGGGAGAGCAGCGCGACGAAGTCGAGATGCTCTCGCTGATGCTGTTGATCCGGCGTTTCGAGGAACGCGCCAGCCAGCAGTATCAAGCGCAGAAGATCGGCGGGTTTTGTCATCTTTACATCGGTCAGGAGGCGGTCGTGACCGGCGCGGTGGCTGCGGTACGGGACGACGATTATGTCATCACCGCGTATCGTGATCATGCTCACGCGCTCGCCCGCGGCACGAGCGCGGACGCGTGCATGGCGGAGCTTTTTGGAAAAGAGACTGGCTGCTCGCGTGGGCTCGGCGGTTCAATGCATTTTTTTGACCGGAAAAATCACATGTACGGCGGCCATGCCATTGTCGCTGCGCATGTTCCACTGGCGGTTGGGATGGCTTTTGCCATCAAATACCGAGGCGAAGATCGCGTCACGCTTTGCTTCTTTGGCGA
>WNGP01002056.1_pt1 | contig 16784 bp, 15 predicted proteins | sample 5407671 | NCBI WGS metagenome assembly WNGP01 (sample SAMN13153381, study PRJNA577476) | soil metagenome | isolation source: 40 cm soil or saprolite under Garry oak tree replicate 2 | place: USA:California | collected 2016-06-15 | reverse complement strand
AAGTTGACAGGCGCCGATTGAACGAAAACCCGGGGCTATTTTTATAGCCCGGCATTTTGAGGGACCTACCGAGCCCACTGATCCCGCTATCCCACTGATTCCCAGCCACTTCGGCGTCGTCGAAAAGTAGTCACACCCATTTCATTTGGGAAGACGCGATGCGTGGTGCTCCCTGGGAATGCATCGAAAGGTGCAAGACCGCTCTAACCCAGTACGATAACAGCGGAAAGAGTTCTTGAGGGCGAGCCAAACAACGAAGGCCTACTTGAGGGACGTCCTGAAAACATGTCCGCTCCATTCATGCGTCCCTTGACGAACATCGCTGCTCACAGAAGCAGTCGCAGCTTTTTTGATCTGGAGTCAGCGAGTGTCCTTTTTGAATTTCGTGCCTACGGGTTACATTAAGGGTGGTGGCTAGTCGTTACGAGGGATATTTGGTGAGTCGATCTGGTGGGATGCATTCCGCATGAAGCTTCTGCTCTACTCTCACTTTTTTGCGCCCAGCGTCGGCGGAACTGAGACCATTGTTCTCTCAATTGCCCGTGGCCTCGCGGAGCTTCGCACTTCATCGGGCCTTTCTGAATTTGAAATTACGCTTGTGACTAAGACGCCTGCCGAGAATTTTGATGATCGCCTGCTTCCGTTTCAGGTTGTACGCCAACCTAGCCTCTCTCAACTGTGCGGGTTGGTCCGGTCAAACGATGTGATTCACGTGGCTGGGCCGGCTCTTTCACCTCTTGCGCTCGGATTGGTTATGCGCAAACCCGTTGTCATCGAGCATCATGGGTTTCAGGCCATTTGTCCTACTGGTCAGCTGTTTATGGAGCGGACCGGCACCCCTTGTCCTGGACACTTCATGGCCGGACACCACCTGGAATGCCTACGCTGCCGATCTGACATCGATTGGCTAGCTCCTTGGAAGCGTTGGTCATTGACATTTGTCCGGCGATTCCTTTGCGCACGCGTTGCGGCCAATATCGTGCCAACCGAATGGCTTCGTGGCCTTCTTGACCTCCCAAAGACACTCTCGATCCCTCACGGACTCAAGGCGATTGCCCCTTGCACCCACGCTCAACCGGCATCCCACCCACCTGCAATTGTCTTCCAAGGACGATTGGTGAGCACGAAGGGTATCCGCGTTCTATTAGAAGCTGTGGGAATGCTTCGCTCCGAGAACCGATCATTCGAACTCGTCATAGTTGGAGATGGCCCAGAACGCGGCGTGCTGGAGGGGCTCGCTCAAAAGATGCAAGTTGCTTCTTGCGTCCACTTTATGGGGCGTCTAGATGCAGCTGAACTCGAGTCCGTGTTCGCAAAGGCAAGCATCGCTGTTGTACCCTCGCTCGGAGGGGAAGTCTTTGGTTTGGTAGTTGCCGAGAACATGTCGAGGGGTCTCCCGATTGTCGCGTCCGATCTCGGAGCATTCACCGAAGTGCTTGGTGACGCCGGTCTTACTTTTCGTGTCGGAGATCCGCACAAGCTTGCGGATCAATTATTGCGCCTGCTCGACGATTCTGCACTTGGGCTAAATCTAGGAGCCCGCGCAAGGCAGCGCGTGCTGCAATGTTATCCGGAACAGCGAATGATAGACGCACATGCACGCGTCTATCGCCAATTATGTGCAACGAACACGCTCTGACGGTTACATTGAACAAGCAATTTTGTCCTAAGATTCCCCTGTTTCAAGTGTTTCCCGGCGATGCGGGAATCGGTTGTACTCAACAAATCGCAGCCAGAGACCGGTGCGATGAACAAGCGATGCAGACCACAGGTTCGATGATCGACCGTGAGATGAGAGTATTTTGCATTGATTGTTATGTTACAAATAGTGGTTATTAAATCGCCTTGAGCAGATGCAGCGCATGATAGGGATAACCAGCATCCGGGGCATTTTCAAACCAGAGTATCTGTTTCGACCGAATCAGATTCTCCGGAAACTGTGGTTGGAGTGCCTCGGTCGGAAAGAAGAGGTAAGAAAAGCACGTCTGCCCTGGGGTCTACAGATTGAGTTAAACACCGGCGAAAGTATAGGCTGGTCAATTTACACGCGCGCGTTATACGAAACCGCAGTTACCGAGTCCCTTTGGAGACTTGCGCGCGTCGATGATTTGGTTGTCGACGTTGGCGCGAACATCGGCTACATGACAAGCATTTTGGCGCTAAGGGTTGGCGCGCGCGGCAAAGTTTATTCATTCGAGCCTCATCCCGGCATATTTCATCAACTTCAGCTGAATGTAACAAATTGGAGCGCTGACAAACGCTGTGGCCAAATCATCTTACATAACGCGGCTTTGGGAAGTCATGAAGGCGTAGGCAGACTCAACGTGCCAGATTACTTTTGCTGTAACCAAGGAACGTCTTGGATTGGGCCGCGGAATACCCAATGCAAAGGTCAAACGCTCGACGTACGCCTCTTGGCCTTGGACGATATTCTTTCGAATAGCGGGTCCATCGGAGTTGTAAAGCTTGACGTCCAGGGATATGAACTCGCCGTTCTGAAGGGCATGGAGAGAATGCTTCGAGATCGACGAGTTCGGCACCTGGTGTTTGAAGAGGAGGGCAACTTTCCGGCACCCACGCATGATTTTCTTTCGGACATGGGTTATGAAAGCTATGGAATCGAACAACGTTTCAGGGGAATTCGATTTGCTCGCAATAGGCAGCCGTCTTTTGATCCCGTGAATGGCCCATCCCCAAATTACTTAGCTACAATCGTATCTGAAGCAGATGTATCGGCCCTGGCAGAAGGATTCTGGCAGTCGTTCGGGCCTGTACCATTTTACAAGGGCAGTGCCGCCGAATAGACGAATAGTGACCTCTGGTTGAGCTGAGACTAAAGAATTCGTAAAGCGTAACTAATCTGGTGCGCTCCCCTATTCTAAGAGCATCAGAGTCGGTAATAATCATGACTCTGGGCGTACCGGCAAACTATGAGGAATTCCTTTTCTCTGCCATCAAACAGTTTTCGGAGGGGACGGCTGACCAGCTTTTGCGTTCTCGTCGCCGGCACCCTTGGCGCTTACCAGCTCGCCCAATACGTGATCAGTGGCGATTTTGCAGGCCTGGCCTATGCGGGTATGGCTTTCCTGGGGGGTGCGATTGTCATTGGAATTCTCAACAACTGGCGCCATGGAGTGTACCTTTTCCTGGCCTGGCTGCTGTTTGAAGACTTTGCGCGGAAATTTCTTGGCAACAACATGGCAATCTACTTTGCCAAGGATTTTCTGGCGCTCGTGGTGTTCATTTCTTTCCTAGCGGCCTATCGGCAAAGGAAAGTGGCAACGTTTCGGCCCCCGTTTCTTGTGCCTTTGTTGATACTTGTTTGGTTCGGAGCCCTCCAGGTATTCAATCCGGCTTCCACAAGCATTTGGTACGGCCTTATGGGTTTCAAAATGTTTTTCTATTACGTCCCGTTGCTTTTCATAGGTTACGCACTTCTCAACTCCGAGGTTGAATTACGCCGCTTCTTTACCGTCAACCTGGTTTTTGCGCTCATAATTATTTCACTAGGCATCGCTCAATCTATTATTGGCCCATCTTTTCTCAATCCCCCCGTTCAAGCGGAAGAGCTACGCCCGCTCAGCAATCTCTATCGTGTGGCTCCCATCACCGGCGCTTTCGCCTACCGCCCGACTTCAATCTTTGTCAGCGCCGGCAGGTATATGAATTTCATAGCCGTGGCCTGGCCGCTGGTCCTTGGATTCAGCGGCTACCTCCTCCTCCGGCAGAAGCGTGGGAGGACTCTTGCTTTTGTCGCTATTGCGGTGACGGCAGGCGGAGCATACTTAACTGCATCCAGGGGTTCGTTCATGTGGGGGATGATCAATACGTTGGCGACCAGCGTTGCCTTTATCTGGGGTGCTCCGTGGCGACAAGGGGGGGCGTTGCGCGCACTTCGCGCCACTCAACGCGCAGCTCTGGGAATCGGTCTCGCGATTGTCTTCCTCTTCATTACGTATCCCGATGCTTTGCTCTCTCGTCTTGCTATTTATCAAGAAACACTTATGCCCAACAGCCCGACAAGCGAATTGACGCATCGTGGCTGGGACTATCCCCTGCAAAACTTTCTTGCCGCATTCAGCTACGACCGCTGGCCCTACGGTTATGGCATCGGAACCGCATCTCTGGGTACGCAATACGTTACGCGCATCTTTGGCGTGCAGCGCCTGGGAGTTGGCGTGGAAAGCGGTTATGGCGCCCTTGTCGTCGAAATGGGGATTGGTGGTCTGGTTCTGTGGATTGTCACGAGCGTGGCAATCTCGATCTCCGCTTGGAAGGTCGTCAAGGAACTGAAAGGCTCTCCTTTGTTTCCGATAGGCTTCGTCATTTTTTTGTATGCATTCTTCCTCCTTTTCCCAGCCACTTTTGGATCCATGGTGGCTTATGAAGATTTCTTGCTAAATGCATATCTCTGGCTCTTACTCGGTGTCCTCTTCCGCCTACCAAGCAATCTGCCCTCCGCACGATTTGCAGCAGACGGTCAGGCTGCACAACCTCAGCGCCGCTGGATTCGCTGACCCGCAACTTGCTGTCATATCGCCCCTTTTCCGGCCGCCACAATGGCACTGGCCGGGACGGCGGCGAGTCCTGCCATCTGATCTGTAGTGGGCAATGTTCACGTCGAGGAGAATCATACTCGCGCCAGCCACAATCAAGGAACATAGGACGAAGAAGATGATAGACGTCTGAACAATCCGAATCCTTTCGATGAATCCGTTCGACTTACCCTGGCTCGCCATTATTCGAGTGGACGAGGTTCATCCCTAGCCCTGGCACGAGCACCCTTTATTGCGTTGGCCTTCTTCAGAAGTTCCCATATTGCAGCGGCGCTGTGATCCAAGCTACTTTGTCTGGCAGCGCTGACTGCGTTTCGCGCAAGTTGTTCCCTGAGGGAGGAATCGTCAACCAGTCGCCGAATTAGACCTGCGAGCTCCCTGACATTGGTCGGGTCCCGCAACAAGAGACCGTTCAAACCATTACTTATGATTTCACTCACGCCAGCATTTAAGCTGGCGATGACCGGCAGTCCGCTGGCCATGGCTTCAATGACTGGCAGACCATAGGCATCTTCAAGAGATGGACCAACGTAAGCGTCCGCAGCGGCGTAAAACTTCGTGACGTCCTCGGAAGGAGCCAAAAACCTCACCCGATCGAGAAGTCCGAGCCGTTGGATTTTTGCCTCGAAAGGTTTCTCGTCATCTTTCCCAACCACGAGAAGCCGTATCGGCCAATCCCGGCATTCATCTAATGACTCGATCAAAGTGTGCAGCCCCTTCTTCCGCCAGTCATTGCCGATGAGCAGGAGTACAAATGTTTCAGGATCGACGTTCAACTCAGCCCGAGCAGCCGAACGTCGCCGCAAGCGGTCCTGAGGCTCGAACCGCTTGACATCAACGCCATTGGGAATCGAAACCGCATCCTTGCGGCCAAAATGCTCGCCAAGTTGTGCGACAACCATTCCAGAAACACCCGCCAAATGGACTTGTTTCCGCCGGTATATGCGACTTTCAAGCCAGCAGATCAATCCATAATAGAGGCGGCGATGGAAGAGGCGGGGCCAACTCGTGGGGGGCGCGTGCCGGAAGCGCAGCTGCGGCTTCAGCCGCTGATAGAATTCCTCAAACACAATATGAACATGAATCACATCGGCATCCCAGGCATTTATGCCAGGTGAAAAAACCAAGTCGGGAGAAAGTTCTCCAAACCGAATATCCCACCACCTTTGGAACGCGTTTGCGCCAAACCACCACATGTATTGGACCAGGTGCGGTCCTGGGACGGACAAAACCCGGTGCCAACGGATGCAGCCTCGCCCGGCATGCGGCATTCCATCCAAAGGCTCGAGAAGGAGGTCCTCGACGCGCTGGGAATAGAGATGAATTTCGCAGTCGTAATCCCGTGCAAGCCGCTCGATAAGTTCCGAAACGACGCGCTCAGTTCCGTGCTTCCTGTCAAGGAATGGAGAAATGACGGCGAGTCGCACCTCACCGCCTCCAGCCGTCGACCACAGTTTCGCGCGAGCCTGGAGTCTCTCGGTGGTGTGCGAGCTGTGGCAGATAGCAAAGGATACCAACCAGCAGCCACAAGCAAGCATTCATAACGTAATTCCGGCTGACGAACAAACTAGTATAGAGCATCGGGACGGGATGGAGACGCACCGTCATCATAACTTCCTGCCGAGTCCGTCTAGCGACGGTGATTTCGATTCGGGGCGCTACCGAAAAAAATAATGCCTTCGGCACCAAACGACGCTTGGGCGAAGAAAATGAGGATAGATCCAGCAGCCTCGCGCCTAACTCTTCCGTAAGAAGCCAACACCACGGATAATCTGCACCTCCGGCGTGCTTATGTTTCGCGCAAAATCGTAGAATGAGTTGTTCCACAACGCATCGTCTGAAATGAGAAGGCCGCCGGATTGAAGATAGGGATACGCAGTTTCGAATTCCCACATCATGTGATCGTAAGTGTGCAGACTGTCGTGGATGAAGATCTCTATCTTGCCCAGCTGTTCAAGCAAACAGGGAAGAATGTCGCGGGCGTCACCCAAATGAACCTGCCACGCAGCGCGTAGCCACTCAGGAACAATCCAACCGGGATCCTTCCCCAGGGGAAGGAACGCGGTATCGGCAAGGCCAATCGAGTGCAGACGGCCGCGTTTGTTCTTCTGCAAGGCGAGGAGTAGATAGGAGGAAGAAACACCATTGGCTACGCCGGTTTCGACGATGCAGTCGGTGGCAAGGGCACGAACGGCGGCGTACTGATTGAGGATTTTCTTGGCAAAGAGATCCGCACTCTCAATCGAAGAAGAGCGGAAGTGTTCTTCTTCGTTGTAGAGATGCGCGGCAAAGGCTGGTGTGTTTATGGGCTCATCCAGGTGCGTCCGGATCTGACGAGGCGAAGAACCAGTAAGACGGGCCAGGAACCTTTCGTCAGCAAAAGTCAATTCTCGGACCACGGCCTTGAGCGCATAACGCGGATTCTTGATGGCGAATCCGGCACGACGACGCACATTCTGCAGGAGCCACTTCATGGTTGGCTCTCAGGATGTCCCGCAGATTTCTTAGGTGTCGCCTGGGGTGAAACACCTTTGTCCCTGGAGCCGCGCGCTCGCGTAACGCCGATTCGAATGGCATCTAGCGTAGCCGCGACATTTCGCTCTGGCGACCATGTCTGGATATGTGCCAGTGCCGTACGTGCAACAAATTGCAACCGTGCACGATCGGCGAGTACATCCTTCAAGATGCGGGCAAGAGCATCGACGTCGCCGCAGGGAAAGATGAATTGCGGTGCAACCGGAGCGACGAGATCGTGCGCTGCGCCGACACGATCGCTCACTGCGACGGGACACCCACAACACATAGCTTCATTGACTGCTACTGCGAAAGGTTCGTACTCAGAGGGTAGTACCATCAAGTCAGCGGACGCGTAGACAGCGGGTAGTTGGGATTGGTTAACGAAGCCAAGAAAGCGAAGCCGCGAAGCGACGCCAAGAGCTACTGCTTCGGCCTCGAGTTGCTGGCGGAGCGGACCTTCGCCGGCCCAAAGAAGTAGCGCATTCCGAACATCTGCTCTTGCGAAGGCGCGAAGAAGATCGACGGGCCGCTTCCAGGGCTGCAGTTTGGCGCAGAAAAGAACGATAGCGTCGTTCGGCGAAACACCCCACAGGGCGCGAGTCGTGGCTCGATCGACCTGAGAAGATTGTTGGAGCCACCAGTCGTTGTCAACAGAATAAGGTGTAAGTGTGACTCGGTCGGAAGGGAGACCAAGGGAGAGCATGAGATCAACCGAGCCGGATGAAGGGACAATGACTTGATCGGCAAGAATAAACAGCCAAGGCCAGAGAATTTTCTTGAGGATGATTTTCCAAGGGCGGCCATCGCGAGGTGCAAGATTGGTTGCGTCCGTGCCAAAAAGGAAAGCAGTCTTCGACAATTTTGCGGCAAGAAGAGCGATCCAAAAAGTGGCGCAGCGGTATCCGGTGAAACATAGGACAGCGTCGAAATTTCCGTCGCGAATGAGTCTCCAAAGGCCTGAATTGAAGAGGCGGAAGAACGAGTCAGTGCCCGAGCCACGGTTACGTACATGTGACCAGGAATAGCCATCGAGGAGTGGAATGTCCCATTTGATATTGGTCCCGAATTCGGGGTCGTGAGCTGCTTCAGCACCGCGAAGAGCGCAATAGGAGACGTGGAGATCAAAGGCAAAATGATTGGCCATGCGACGAAATACGTGGGCCATGTATTGAACAGGATTGGTCGCGATGGCAAGCACTCGGTAGCGGCGTTCAGGCATGGAGTAACCCACCGACTGAGGTTGCTGCGGTGATGCACGAATCTATCGAGCTCAAGGAGATCCCCCGGAATGGAGTATAACCTGATTCGCAGTAGCCATCGCTGCATCGCCCGCAGGCCGGCACGCCACATCTTCTCAAGTGCTTGCGGTGGCTTTTCCCGAATCGGAACCGGCCATCGCTTACTCTTTAGAGCTGAAAAAGAGGCGGATCACAGGCCGGTCTAAGCGCTGCTCTTCAGAAAATGCTGGCCGGGGGGACCAAAGTCATTTCGGATTGGCGACCAAGTGAGCCGGATAGCTCGGCCAGTTTCCTATATACTCCACTGCGTATCGTTTTCGCTCAAACCAGCCTGAAACGAACGATGCGTTCGGCGCATCATGAACTTCACAGATGACATTTGGACGACATCGCTCGAACAGCTGCTCAGCCCCCGAAAATACTTCCGATTCGGAACCCTCAACATCCACCTTAATTAGTGTGGGCAGAACGTTCACTTTTGCAAATTCATCGAGGCTGACGCACGCCACGGCTCTTGTTGTTTCTTCGGCTTCTGGTGACCTAATTACATGACTACTTCCATGGCCTGTTTCTTGCGAGGCCTCCCTCAATTGAGCATGCCCGCTTACCGCCAGAACTGCTACATTAAGAATGTCGATTCTGAAATCGCAAGAGTTTAGTCTGGCATGTTGTCTTAGGGCTTCAGCATTCTTTCTGTCTGGTTCAAAAGCAAAAACGCGTGCACCCAGATGTGCCGCCAGGACGGCGTAGAATCCAAATCCGGCGCCCACGTCGTAGAAAACAGAACCAGGCTTCAGGTTCTCTACGAGAATGTGCTGCACTGCAATTTCGTAACGGCCCTCCCAGAGTTGAGTTTCCCAGCGGGGGCTCAACTCAAAGAGAAGCCCTTTAGCGGGTCCACCTTGAACACGAAGTCTCCGCTTGCAATTTGAGGGTAGCAGCATGCGGCTGAGAGCGTGCATCGGCATGGTGGCCAACGGAATCCCGGAGAGTTTTCGAAGTAGGCTGGAGTTGCGCAGCAACAGCCAGAGATTCTCTCTCATAGTCCGGTTATCTCCCGGAATCGCTGCCACCAGTGTTCTGAACCCATAATTTGTTCAAGTTCAGCGTGGACACGTTCGACCACAGCCTGCTGATAACCCTGCGGGTCCCGAAGAACCTCGCGGACCGCAGAGATGAAATCGCTGACCGCGTCTGGGTTCGAAATCAACAGCCGATTGAGCGGAGCTTCTCGCAAGAAGAGTTTACTGGCCCCTCCGGGAGATGCAATGACGGGCCTCCCGCATGCCAGAGCTTCCGCGACAACGTAGCCGAACGGCTCGTAGCGCGAGGGGCAAATAGTAAAGTCCGCCGCGCCGTAAAGCAGCGGCAACTGATCCTTGGGTGCGTCACGAAACAGATGTCGTCCCGGAACTTCTAAATCTCTGGGGGGCTGGCCGCGCAGGGCGAAGACCCAGTGGACTTGCGGCAACGCTTTGGCGACTAGGGTGACAACCGAAAATCCTTTTTGGGGATGGGTACTACCCACGAAGAGGCCTAGCGGCCGATCCGCTGGTAAACCCAGTTTCCGACGACACTCCGCTTGGTCGCGCGGAAAGAAATGCGCAATATCCAATTGAGGCCAGACCGTGGTGCCGCTAATGCCAAAATAGCGAGCAACTTCGTCACGAGTCTGGTCGGAGTTGCATAGTACAAGCTTGCCGCGGCCGCTAAAACGCTCGAGCACCATGGAAGACCACCATTTCAAGTAAAGGTAGCCTACACGGGTAATGAAAGGGCGAATCGCCTCCGCCTGACCCCGGTACGTTCCGTGGAAGAAATGAATTTGCTTGAGAGTCGGAGAAAAAAGCCTCAAGGGATAATAGCCGACATCGCTATTAGAAATCACCGCAGTCACATCATTCCCTAGGCGCCGTTGCGCCCATCGGCCAACGAAATATCCGACAAGGGTGGCCGCAATTTTGCTTTTGAAGCTGCCTGGCGTCGAATTAAGCCATCGTGGGAGCGCGTTCCTTCGGTGAGCAACTTCAACGGAATAACCCCTTGACTCCAATCCGGTTGTGAGTTCGCGAACGAAATGCTCAAGCCCGCCGGGTCGGTCGGGCGGTTCGGTTGTAAGGATGAAAACCCGGCGATTCATTCTTCGCGCTGGACGACGACCATGGAGTGAACCTCTTCCGCAATCTGCCAGCCGGCAAATCGGGCGTCTCGAAATAGGCTCTTCACGACCTTGACTGGCCCGTCGCCTGGCGTCGGCCACCCGCCCGGAAACACGCGCGCATCATGGAAAATGGCCGCGCCACCCGGGATAACAAAGCGTTGCCATGTTTCCCAGTCCTGCCGAACAGCTTGCTCTGAGTGGTCGCCATCAAAGAAAACCAAATCAATCGGCGTGGTCCAGTCGGCCGCTGCTTTCGAGCCGAACTCTTTGATCCACGCCACAGTACCGTTCTGGCATCTCGACACCGCGGATACTGCGGCATGTCTCGTTGCATTGATCCAGTGAATGCGACTCAGATGAAAGGGGTCGATTAGATAAAGAGTGCCATCTGAAGACATCGCTTCGCGTAGCGCCAACGCCGACGCACCTTCGGCAACTCCGATCTCTACGAGTCTTCTGCGTCCGCGAGCCCATCGCTTGAGGGTCGCGTGCTCTGCACTTGTATGCTGGGCAAAAATCGGGCGCAGTCCCAACCAGGCGAAAACAGGGTGCCGTGTCCGTCGATAGATCCACGGTACCCGGCATGATTCTGGGCTTTCCATAAAGGGCCGATAAAATAATCGCGCCTGGTGTCGCATCTGATCAGTCACTTCATTTGCTGGCTCCGTTGGGCCGGGCAAGAATCCATCCGTGCTTGTCGGGTGTCTCGTCAAAACTAGCCTGCATTATCGAATATCTTAACCCGATGAGTAACTCCTTCAGATGCCCCAACGTTCCGTGTACCTCAATGAACAGTGCCGGACGAAACCGACCCAGCGTGGCAACAGCGCCTTTCAGGGCTTCGACCTCTCCGCCCTCGATGTCCATCTTAATCCAATCAACTCGCTCCAAGTTCCGCCGCGCAACAAGATCGTCCACCCTTGCTGCCTCGATGACCTCGGGCCCCCCCTGTTCGTCTATTTTGTGCCACACAGGTTCTTCGCCGGGGCGCCAGCGTATTCGGCCGGAACGGGACCAGGCCGCGAGCGGCACTACTTCGCAGTTCATAACCTGGTTGAGAGAAAGGTTTTTTTCCAGCTGATGTCGGTTGATGGGGTCAGGCTCGAAAGCGATAACGAGCCCCGTGGGGCCAACTGCACGGGCGGCCCGAAGCGAGTACCAACCGACATGCGCTCCGATATCCACAAAAACATGCCCGGGTTCGGGGGAAACCCAAGCGACTGGCTCGTACGATGGTAAATGCAGCATACATTCCATGGCGGATTCATCTTGCGGGCAAAACCAACACTGCAGGGATGGGCTCCACAAGAGATGATTACGTAGGGAAAAAGGAAAACGGTACCAATGCCAGGGACTGTGGAGCCAGCCATCTTGAGGTTTGCTTGTGAGAGCGCGAACGAGAACGTAGGTGACCTTGTTGACGACTATCCTCCCAAGTGTAGCGAGCTTGAGGGTATGGGTCCTACGTGCAGAGTCTCGGAGCTCCTTGGTCATTTGGTGCGCCTCGGACGAGCGGTACAAAGCTTACGGGCAGGATCACGAGATGACACGCCAGTCCGTCACCCTGTGCCGCCCGCTATCATCAATACAGCTTGACTCCTCGCTGGAGAGCCCCGCGTATTTTCCTCCATCGCAGCAAGGAGGCCACCGGCATAGCGAAGTGTTTCCAATGTGGAATTAACCCCAGGTGAAGCAGCTTGGTAGGAAGTGCGGAGGCCTTAAACGCGGTCTTGAGGGGCTGCTCATTGAGTGCCATTGCTGCCTGCACATCCGCCTGAAGTGCCAAAGCTTCCAAGAGGCTTCTCTCGTAAGTTCCGGTGACTCCTTGGAGCTGGGCAGCCCATCTAAATAAACGGCACTGAAATTCAAGACTTTTTGGGTCTCGGACGAATTGGTTGCACTCGTGATGGCGGTAGGCAGAGAGTCGTTTGGGCAGGTAAATGAGTCCACTGCGTGCAGCGCCTAACAAGAGCGCACCATCTACAGCGAGCCCAAGAGGTTCCGGAAGTGGGAGGAGGTCGGCGACCGCTTGCCTCCGCACGCAGAGTGTGTTCACCACGCCGAATGTTCCTTGGACGCCACTGCGCGGCCGATAGGTAAAACACATGAGTAAGGCATCCCGAAAGGACAAATGACGACGGAGATGTGGGCCGTTGTCTCCTGGCTTGCTCCCATATAAGAAATTGCCTTGCCCATCGACATAGAAGGCATCATGTGTCAATCCGCCCGCCACGGTTTCTGACAAGACATCGATCGTTTCTTCGAGCTTCTTAGGTAGCCAATAGTCATCGGCATCCAGATGGCAAATCAGATCGCCTTCCGAGGCAGCGAATCCTCGGTTAAATGCGGCAGCTTTCCCCTCGTGTTCCTGCCGAATGTATTTCACCCGGCAGAAACTTGTAACAATGCTTGACGTCTCATCGGTCGAACCGTCATCAACCAAGATGATTTCGTCCACTGGCCGAGTTTGGGACATCACACTTTCCAAGCAGCGTGGAAGAAACCGACCGTAGTTATAGGCACAGATAATGACGGACGTCTTGGCACTCACAGAGATGAGTATACTCTTTCTGTTTGCGCTGCCACCCAATCCCAGACCATTACGGTAAAAATCCAAATTGCTTGCCGAGTCCTCATTGACGTATCAGCTGATCCGTTTGAATAAAATGTTCCGATATCCATCCACAGTAAGCGTGCCATCAACTTCAGCCTCCTCTCCGTGCCCATCATAGGTGAATGGCCGGTATCGCTTTTCTAGCAGGAACCTATACACAGGCCACGCCTCTAGCGCATTCGAAGTAAGCAACGTGGTATTGAACTCGACTATAAGCCAAGGTGACCGCTTTTCAAGCAGTCCGGCAGCGCCTTCAAGCGCCTTGAGTTCGTGACCCTCTATGTCGAGTTTTATGCCAGCGAGATGAGTAGCTGCCAGATCGTTAGCCAACAAGAAATCGAGAGCTCTGGTCCGGACACTAATAACGTTTGGGCCTTCAAAATAACCCGAGGAAATAGCAGAAAGGTTGTGTTGCGTGTCACACACGAATTGGACGACGTCGTCAGCTTTGGAAACCGCCTCCGGGAATCGGTCAACTAGTGCTTCCCTGCCATTGAGCTTTATATTTTGAACCAACTTATCGAAGGTAGCTGGGTTTGGCTCAAAGCTAAAAATTCGTCCGTTGGGCAATACCGAAGAAGCAGCCACAAGTGTCCACAGGCCTATGTTCGCGCCGACGTCAATAAAAACGTCTCCGGGGCGGAGCTTGCGACGCAAATATTGCAACTCGTCCCACTCTTCATCCTCTAACCAAACCATTCGTTCGTAAGGCATGTCAAGTTGCACGTTGAGAACGGATCCGTCTGGCAACCGGGCGATCCTCCGCTCGCCGTGGAGCACAGTGTGTTCCCAGATCTTCCTTAGCCGCCACTTGCCTCGAAAAGCAGGCGTAACTCTCAAGAAGTTTCCAAGAATGTCTCTCATTGCACGGGCACTTTGTTCAAGAGAGACGAAATCGTGAAGGAGGTTTCCGTACGTTCCCCACAAATATAACGCATCGACAGGAGGAAAAAACCTGTGTGAGTGGTTGAAACGTCGCGAATGACCTGACCTATCAGCCCGCAGATTGCGAAGTGAGTTCCACGGACAAGCGCAGACAGGTAGCGGGCGGTGGAAGTCTTAGCGCTCATACCGACGAATAAGCCTTTTCTATTTCCGCCGCCACCCAATCCCAGTCCATGACACTAAACTTGCGAGCGGCTTCTTTGCTCAACCTGGAGCGCAGGTCATCTGATTCTATCAGCAAGCACATTAACCGGCTCAGTGCATCAACTAGGGCAGCACCGTGCTTCCGAGGACGAATTAACGCGTTCAATTCATTTGTGCAATAGTAAGCAGCACCAGTGCCCTGGCTAAGGATCACGGAAAGGCCGTAGGCCAATGCATCGTGAACGGCCAATGAATAAGGATCATAATGACTCGGATGAATTAAAGCGTCTACGGAACGATGCAGCTGACTCATTTTTTGCCGCGCTAGTTCGACACCAATTATGCCAGTCCCAAGGGTAACGTCCTGCTCTGGCGCGAGGACGAGGTAGCTGTTCTGAAATCGTGACCTTGTTAAATGAAACGCTGCCAGAGCGTCGGATAAGGTTTTCACGGGATCGGTCCGTCCGACAAATAGAAACGAGAAATCCAAACGCTGGAAGGCCCAAGATGCGCCGAAGAAAAATCTTCGGCGTATTGTCAGTATTCAGAGAGTAGCCACCTGGAATCACAGAGATCTTCCTCTCGCGAATCCCATAGAACCTTCGGATCTCCGACCGAACCTTTGGGCTGATGGCAATCAGAGCATCCGCGGCCTGCCCGCACATAGCATCTCTGACGATGTTTAGCGGGACGTCAAGGCCATTCCATCCCACGAGGTTTTGAAACCACCGCAACGCAATTTGCATGCCCAGGATAGTGCCATAGTATGTTTGAAGCATAATCGGACGCTGGAGGCCTCTGCGGATTCTCGAATTCTGAAACCCTCCCAATCCATGTGAGTGAACAACATCGAAACCACGAGTCCTCTCGAGATCCCAAGTATGCACGGGAAGGTCGCTGAACACCTGACTCCTTGTGGCAGTCCAAGGAGGCTGCTTCAATTGCACCTCGAAGCCCTGTCGTACCTGTGCTTCGGCCAAGCTACAAACCCAGTTCTGCAACCCGCCGAGGCCTGCTACCTCTCCTAGATGGATGACGCTCAAAGCCTTCTCCTCGAAACACTTCGATGACTCCTAATAGTTAAGCGCATGTCCAAAAGTGGACGCTCGAAATGGACCGATATTCTTGCCAGCACGTAAGAGATGGCGGCCGCGGCCCACTTGCTGCAATTCCTTCCCGAGAAGTCGATGTGCTGGTACGGTCCCTCAACAGACGCGCCTCGCCTGGTCAGGGGAAGCAGTAAAATCCATACGTAAAATAGAGCAATCGAGGTATAGCCGACAGATTACATCAGTAGTGAATTGTCACCCGCCGACGATGTTTCATGAACCTCACGACGAGCGGGCAAGCATCGCATCGACTACAAAGTTCGAGCTGATCGACGGCATCGTGTCATTTCCGGGATGCATCAAGCTCTCGGACTTCCATTTCGCAAGGTAGATTCAGGATCCCCTGGAATTCGTCCGCAGTGTTAGTCATGGGCTTTGTGCCCACGACCAATTCCGGAACAGCCCACCACGGATCCGTCCACCTGTGCCCGTCGTAAACTCCAGCCCTCCATCGGTATACCCCTGGTTTGAGTGGGAGCGTTGGCAGACGATGCCGAAATTCAAATGTGCCGGATTCCAGTGCGGCAAGTTCAAAATTCCCATGCCAGATGATACGCCCTTGATCATCAACCAGGAGAATGTAGTAGAGTCCCTTCAGGATTCTCTGAGGCAGATCGATAACAACCCGGAAGCAGACCGGGCCAAAGTGCTGGAGGACATTCCCAGGCCTGCGGCCATCGACGAGTAGTTCCCACGTCTTAAACTGTATATCTCTGCTTGAAAGACCCTGGTCCGCAGACTCTTGCGGTGCTCTCTCGGCAGAAGCTGTTTCGTAGGCAGATACTACATCAAGGACTTCGCCATCTCTCTTCACCGCACCGCGATCAATCCAGATCACACGCTCACAGAGTCTTCGAATCTGGCCGATCTGGTGGCTGACGAAGACGATGGTGCGGCCACCCTTGGACACCTCGCCCATTTTTCCAAGGCACTTCTTTTGGAACTCCAAATCGCCGACGGCTAAGACTTCATCGACGAGCAGGATTTCCGGCTCGAGGTGGGCGGCGACGGCGAAGGCTAGGCGGACGTACATGCCGGTCGAATAATGCTTCGCAGGCGTGTCGATGAACTTTTCGAGTTCAGCGAAGCCGACGATTTCGTCGAATTTGCGGGCGATCTCGCGCTTGCTCATGCCCAGAACAGCACCGGAAAGGAACGTGTTTTCGCGGCCTGTCAGCTCGGGATGAAAGCCAGTGCCGACTTCGAGAAGGGAGCCGACGCGACCGCGAATTTCAGCCCAGCCCGTAGTGGGGCGCGTAATGCGTGAGAGGATTTTCAACAAAGTAGTCTTGCCGGCGCCGTTGCGTCCGATGAGGCCGAGGACTTCGCCTTCGCGGACGTCGAGCGAGACTTCTTTGAGGGCCCAAAATGTTTCAGGGTGCGAGCGGCGAAGAAAGCTCAGGGGCGAACGAAGAGCACGTGTGAAGACATCACGTAGGGCATGGTAGCGCTCGTGCTCGCCGATGCGGTAACGCTTGGAGATTTTTTCAGCTTGTATGA
>WNGP01002758.1_pt1 | contig 16794 bp, 10 predicted proteins | sample 5407671 | NCBI WGS metagenome assembly WNGP01 (sample SAMN13153381, study PRJNA577476) | soil metagenome | isolation source: 40 cm soil or saprolite under Garry oak tree replicate 2 | place: USA:California | collected 2016-06-15 | reverse complement strand
GACCGTCCAGGCCGAGCCTGAGACCGCAATCGACGAGAGCCCGGATGTAGCGCGTCTCGCAGGAGGATTGCCCACCGGATTCGTGGTTGTTGGGCTTCACGAAGCCGTCGTCGGCTTCGTCCACGAGGAAATACGGCCAGCCAAGCAGTGGGCCGACTCCTCGCGTTCGCAGCGTCTCAATATCTTGTGCAGCGGGATAGAGCTCTGGCTTTAGCCCCGCTCGCGAGTACCGGCTCAGGGCAAGCGACCGGTAGTAGTTATGGAGGGGGAAAGACACGCCACTCCTGGGCCCAAGCAGCCCGGGTGCCGCCACGGCAGCGCGCGACAGTTTGACCTCCTGCTCCCAAAAGCGCAGGCTGGATGGCGATGGAAAGCCCTCCCACTGGGCTATGGCCCAGAGATTCAGGAGGAACGTTGCTGCAGACGCTTCCTGCTTTACGATTTCCCGCACCTGGCGACAGAACGACACGCAGTCTTCCAACGTGCTGTTGCCTTCGGGGTCTCCACCCGGATCTCCGGGAAGGAAGACAAATACGTCGGCGCCCCGCAGTTGGGACACGGCGTGCCGCAGATGCGCGAAACGCTCGGTCAGTTTAGTCTTGTCGCGCGGGCTGAAAACCCCGGGAAAGTTAGCCCCCAAAGTACTGTCAGGCCCCGTCCACTGCTCCATGCCGGCGAGCAGGACGATCCCCACGCGGAAGCCCTTGTCATGCGCCAACGTGATCGCGCTTGACATGGCTTTGTAGTATTCTGGCAGCAGGTCGGGGCGAGAGCGAAATCCGGCTTCGCAGAATTCCAGGTAGTTATAGCCGCAGGCTTTGAAGAAGTCATAGACTCGGGGGTCCTTCGGCGGCGGATCGGTCGGAAGGGAGGCGTACAACCCAACAGTCTCGAAACCGCCTGCGTGCTCCGCCGAGCGACTTGCTTCCCGCTCGAACATCGAGGAATTCTGAAACAGCAAAGGTCCGGCGGACGTTGCCAGGACGGCTCGGAGAAAGCCTCTGCGATCGATGCTCTCTCGCATACGCTACTCCAGCTCACGTTCAACAGATGTGGTTGAGAGGACGCTGGTTGGAAAGCTCCCGAGGCAGGACTCGAACCTGCGACCCGCCGGTTAACAGCCGGCTGCTCTACCAGCTGAGCTACTCGGGAATGAACGCGGGACAAATATCGCGGGAGCGGCGACGGAGTTCAACCGGACCGCCCGCGCACCGGCACCTCCGCCAGCACCATGCCCACCAGGATCAAGGCGCCGCCACCCCATTGCAGCCATGAAAGCCGCTCCCCGAGGATGAGCCACGACGTGACCGCCGCGAACAGTGGCTCGAAGCAGAAGATGAGCGCGGCCCGCGCGGTCGACATCTCCCGCTGGGCGCGCATCTGGAGCAGGAAGCAGAACGTGCTCGCGAACAGGACGGTGTACAGCAGGGCGCCGATGAAGCGTGGCGTCCAGTGGATCTGCGGTCGCTCGAACAGGGCGGTCGCGAGCGCGCCGACCACGGCCGTAGCGGCGATCTGGACGAACACCAGGCGCCGTGGATCATAGCGCCGCGTCAGCTCCGTGACCGCCACGATCTGGCCGCCGAAGCAGACGGCACAGATCAGCGTCAGCAGATCCCCTCGATTCAAGCCCCCGGCGTCCGGTGCGGTGAGGAGGTAGATACCCAGCGTGGCGAGGGCGAGCGCCGCCACGGTGAGCCAGCGCGGCCGCTCGCCCAGCAGGCCCAGTGCGATCACCGGGGCGAGCACCGACGACACCGCGACGATGAACGCCGAGCGCGAGGGCGTCGTGATCACGAGCCCTGCGGTTTGCGCGATGAACCCGACGGCGACGAGAATGCCGAGCACGGCGCCGCCGGAGAGCTCCCGGCCGGCGGGGCGCGGGCGAAAACGCGTTCCCGGGGCGAGCGCGAGCGCCGCGATGCCGAAGCGGACAGTCAGGAACGCGAACGGTGTCGCGTCTGCGAGGGCGCTCTTGACCGCGACGAAGCTCGTGCCCCACAGCGCGGTCGCGACCAGCAGCGCCAGGTCCGCCTGGCGCCGCGTCAGCGGGACCACCGGCTCACGCGACGTCCCTGAGATAACGTCCCGTGGGAGAGTCGGCGCTGCGGGCGATATCCTCCGGCGTGCCCTGCGCCACGACGCGCCCGCCTGCGTCGCCGGCCCCCGGTCCCAGCTCGATCACCCAATCGGCCCGCTTGACGACGTCGAGATGGTGCTCGATCACGAGGACCGTGTGACCGGCGTCGACGAGCCGGTCGAGCACGCGGCACAGGGTCCGGACGTCGTCGAGGTGGAGGCCGGTCGTCGGCTCGTCGAGGATATAGAGCTTGCGGCCGGCGCGGCCTTTCCCCCCCGCAAGCGCCAGCTCGCGGGCGATCTTCAAGCGCTGCGCCTCACCGCCGGACAGCGTGGTTGCCGGCTGGCCGAGCCGCAGGTACCCGAGCCCCACCTGCTGCAGGTGCCAGAGGGCGCGGGCCAGCCGCGGCTGACGGTGGAAGCGCTGCAGCGCGTGGTCCACGGTCCACTCGAGCACCTCGTGGATCGAGCTGCCGCCGAGCTTCACCTCGAGCACCTCTTTCTTGAAGCGCTTGCCGGCGCAGATCTCGCATGGCACGAACACGTTGGCGAGGAACACCATCTCGACCAGCACGTGCCCCGCGCCCTCGCAGGCTTCGCACCGCCCCCCCGCCACGTTGAACGAGAACGTGCTCGGCGTGTATCCTCTCGCGCGGGCGAGCGGCTCGGCTGCGAACAGGGCGCGCAGCTCGTCGAACGCCTTGATGTAGGTGATCGGGTTGGAGCGCGGCGTGCGGCCGATGGGGGCCTGGTCCACCAGCACCACGGCGCTGATCGCCTCCCAGCCATCGAGCGCGCGCACCTCCCCCACCGGCTCGCCCAGGTGCTGCTTCGCGCCGTGCGTTCCCGTGAGTCGGGACTCGAGCTGCCGGAACAGCACGTCGTGCACCAGGGTCGACTTGCCGGACCCCGAGACTCCCGTCACCGCGGTGAGCGTTCCCAGCGGAATGCGCGTGTCGACCCCCCGGAGGTTGTGCAGGCGCGCACCCTTCACATCGAGCCAGCGCCGCGCCGGGCGGCGCGCCGACGGCACACCGATGCGCTTCTCTCCCGACAGGTACTGTCCGGTGAGGGTCCCCGCCGCGCTCACCCCGGCCGCCGGCCCCTGGTACACGAGCGCGCCCCCCGCCTCGCCGCTGGCGGGACCGAGCTCCACCATCCAGTCGGCGGCCCGCATCGCGGCGGGGTCATGCTCCACGACCACCACCGTGTTGCCGCCGTCGGCCAGCCGGCGCAACAGGCCGAGCAGCCGGCCGGTATCTGCGGGGTGGAGGCCGATGGTCGGCTCGTCGAGCACGTACAGCGTATCGACGAGGTGCGCGCCAAGGGCGTTGGAGAGCGCGATCCGCTGCGCCTCGCCCCCCGACAGCGTGCGCGTCAGCCGGTCGAGCGTGAGGTACCCCAGGCCGACGTCGTCGACGAACGAGACTCGAGCCGCGAGCTCCGCCAGGATGTGCACCGCCACCGCGCGCTGGAACGGCGTCAGCTCGAGCGTCGCGATCCAGTCGCGCACGGCGCCGACGGTGAGCGCGGCGACGTCCGCGATCGTCCGGCCGCCGACCCGGACCGCCAGCGCCTCGGGCTTGAGCCGGGCGCCGCCGCAGGCGGGGCAGACTTTCGCCAGCTGGTACTGCCGCAAGAAGACACGGATGTACTGCTTGTACCGCTTCGCCTCGAGACGCTGGAGGAACGGGAGCATGCCGAGGAATCGACCGCTCGCACCATTGAGCAGGAAATGCCGGGCCTTACCGCTCAGGGTCGCCCACGGCGCGTCCAGCGGGATGGCCTTCGCCCGCGCCGTTTCGCGCAGGATGCGGCGGCGACCCTCGTAACGCGGCTTGGTCCACGGATCGAGCGCGCCTTGCGCCAGTGTCCTCCCAGGGTGGGGCACGATCAGCGACTCGTCGTACTCCAAGACGGCCCCGAAGCCGTTGCACCCGGGGCAGGCGCCCCGTGGGTTGTTGAACGAGAACAGGATCGGCGTGAGCGCCGGAGCCCCCGTGCCGCAGGTCGAGCACGTGGGGTGGGCCGAGAAGCGACGGCGGTCGCCATTGTCGAGCGCGACGGCAACGCCCTCACCCTCGTTGAAAGCGGTGGCGACCGCGTCGGCGAGTCGGCCCCGATTCGCGTCGGACGCCGGCAGGCGGTCCACGACCACGAGGACTTCCTGCGCGTCGCGCACCCGCTGCTCCGCGTCGGGGGGGTCGAGACGGGCCACGACCCCGTCGAGCTGTGCCCGCACGAACCCCGCCGCGCGGAGCTGTGCCGCCACTTCGACATCAGGACGGTGCGCGCTCGCGGGGAGCGGAAAGGCGATCAGCATGGGTAGGGGCGCAGCATGCTGCGCCCCTACGTCGACCAATTCATCCACCACTTCCTGCACCGTGTCGACTTTCACGACGCTGCCGCACTTCACACAGTGCTGCGTGCCGGTGCGTGCCCACAGCAGCCGGAGGAAATCGTAGATCTCCGTGGCCGTGCCGACCGTCGAGCGGCTGCTCGTCGTGGGATTCTTCTGCTCGATGGCCACCGCCGGAGAGATCCCCTCGATCGCGTCGACCAGCGGTTTCGGCATCCGCTCGAGAAACTGTTTGGCATACGTCGAGAGCGACTCGATGTAGCGGCGTTGACCCTCGGCGTAGAGGGTATCGAACGCCAGCGTGCTCTTGCCGGACCCGGACGGCCCGGTGATCACCGTGAGGGCGCACCGCGGCAGCTCGACGGTGATGCCCTTGAGATTATGCTGCCGCGCGTTGCGAATGATCACGCGGTCGGGTGAGCGAGGCATAACCACATAAGATAACAGGGGGCTCGGGATTGGGGGCTCGGGGTTCGTGCAACCGGCGTCCGAGCACCTAGCCCCGAGCCCCGAGCCCCCCTAGTTTCGCCCCCAATGGCCCTCGCCCTCACGCCACGCCTGCTGCGCCGCGGCCTGGAACTGTTCGCCATCATCTCACTGGCCGGTGTCGTGGTCGTGCTCGCCGTCTACGGCGAGAACGTCCAGGCGGTCGCGCGCGCCCTGCTGCACCTGCATTGGAGATGGATCGTGCTGGGCCTGGGACTCGCCTCTATGGACTGGTTCGGCGGCGGGACCCGGTTGTGGGTCGTCGCCCGGCACGTCCACCCCGGCGTCCGGTTGAAGGACATGATCATCGCCGGGGGCATGAGCGCGTGGGCGGCATACCTGACCCCGTTCCAGTCGGGTGCGGGGCCCACCATGATGTGGGTCATGCGCCGTGCCGGCGTGCGACTCCCCGAAGCGATGACGTCCACCTTCATGACGTTCGTCGCTACCGTGGCGTTTTTCGCCGTCGCGGGACCGCTCGCCATTTACCTCGGCGCCGGCAAGTCCCTCGCGCAACACAACGTGGTGTTGGGGATCACGTACTACGGACTGTTTCGCACCAGCCTCACGATCTTCGGGATCCTTGGGGTCGTCATGCTGATCGCGATGGTGTTCCCGGCCTGGATGCGGGACGCGGTGCACTGGCTCGCGGGACGGCTCGAGCGCAGGAGCCACCGCATCGCGGCGCGCATCGAGCAGCTGCGCGAAGGGATCGACCGGGCGCACGAATGCCTGGTCGCGTTCGGCAACCCGAAGGGCTGGCTGGCGCTGTTTTGGGCCGTGTTGCTCTCGGCGCCGTCGCATGCCAACAAGCTGCTTGCGGGATACGTCGCGCTGCGCGCGCTCGGTATCCCCGCCAACTTCGTTGACATCCTCCTCCTCCAGACGTTCATCACCTTCCTACTCTATTTCGCACCGACGCCCGGGTCGGCCGGGCTCGCCGAGTTCCTCTCCGCCGCGGTCATGCAGATCTATGTCGGGCCCTCGCAGCTGCCCTTGTACGCGCTCATCTGGCGTTTCATCAACAGCTACGCGACCGTGATCACGGGATCGCTGCTGTTCTGGTACTGGCTGCGGAGCGGCCTGGTGGGGCGCGGGGAAGCGGTCAACATCGCGTAAAGCGTGTTTCCTTGCGCGGTTACGCCGTCGAGCGTTAACTTCCGGCCTCCCAGATGGCACTGCTCGAACTCGGCGGCAAGAAGTTCACCATCCCGGTGGGCGAGGTGACGCTCGGCAGCGATGCAGGCTGCGCGATCTCCGTCGCCGGCCCCGCAGTACTGCCGCAGCACGCCCTGCTGCAAGGGCAGGCCGACGGCCAAGTGATCATCCGGAAAGCGTCCCCCGCCGCCGACGTCCTCATCAACGGAGTACGCCTCGGCGCCGAGCCGACACCCCTCCTGCACGGCGACAAGGTCGAGGTCGGCGGTCACGAGCTCACCTTCGTGGATGAGCGGCGGTCGGGCAGCACTCAGTACGTGAAGGCGTTCACCCCTGCCACGACCGGTGGACCGCCCAAGGCGGACGTGAAGCCGCCCGCCATCGGTGTGAAGGGCGGCCGGGTCGTGAGCCTCACGGATGGCCGCGAGTACGTGATCACCGGGGCGTCGCTGGTGTTCGGTCGCGAGGCGGGGTGCGATGTCGTGGTAGCGGGGAACGACGTTTCGCGTCGACACGCCGAGATCGTCCAAACGCCGAAGGGCTATCTGCTGGTCGATTCGAGCACGAACGGGACGTTCGTCAACGAGGAGCGCGTGGAGGGCCAGCGGATTCTCGCCCGGGCCGACGTGATCCGCCTGGGCGACGAGCAGTTTCGCTTTTACGCGGACGTGGCGCCTGCCACGGTGGCCCCCCCCCCTCCACCGGGGCCGGCCGCTAGCCCGCCGCAGGCCGTGCCCCCTCCCCCGGCCCCGCCTCCAGGGGCGCGACAGGCGGGCGGGCCGGGCCAGGCGGCGCCCCCGCCCGGCGCAACGGATCGCCTCAGACACACGGTGCATGGCCTCGAGGCCTTCGTGCCGGCCTCCCCCCGATCTGTCGCGGGCGGCCCGTTCGCGAGCTTCCTCGTGCGAAGCGGGGGCCTCATGGGGCAGCGCCTGCCGGTGAAGACTCCCGTGGTGAACATCGGGCGGGCCGATTACAACGACCTCGTCGTACCCGATCCGTCCGTGTCCACCAGCCACGCCAAGCTGCAGCGCCGGGAAGGGATCTGGGTGCTCGTGGACCTCGATTCCACCAACGGCACGTTCGTGGACGGGGAGCGGGTGAAGGGGGAGGCTCCGCTTGCTCCAGGCGCGACCGTGCGGTTCGGGGACGTGCAGCTCGTGTTCGAACCCACCGACGAGGCGCTGGGCGTCGCGAAGGGCGGCGGGACTCAGGTGATGAGGACTCCCCACTCGATCGCCCCGAATCTCCCTCCCGCGCCGCCACCCGGTCCTGCACCGCCCTCCCCCCGCCGTCCCTCCCCAGGTCCCGTGCCCTCGCCTGCTGCGGGAGCCAAAGCCGCCCCACCGCCGAGGCCGCAGCCGCCCACACCGCGGCCCAGTCCCAGACCGGGTCCGAAGCGGCCGGCGGCCCAGCACACACCGCCCAAGAAGGGCACGGGTTGTGGCGGAAGTGCGGCGGTGCTGGTTGTGGGTGGTGGAGCTCTCGTCGCCCTCCTCCACCGGCTGCTGGCGTAACGGCGCCCCGTGCATATCACCTGCGCCGGTCGCAGCGACGTCGGGATCATCCGCTCCGGGAATGAGGACAACTTTCTCATGGTCCCCGACCGGGGGATCTTCGTGGTGGCGGACGGTATGGGCGGGCACGCCGCCGGTGAGGTGGCGAGTGAGATGGCGGTGCGCTTCGTGGCGCGCGAGCTCGGGTCTCTGAAAAGTCTCTCGGACGACCAGGTCGCGGACCGGATGCGCACGGCGATCCGCGGCGCGAACGGTTCCATCTTCCAGCGGACGCTGACCGAGCACGACAAGCGCGGCATGGGAACCACGGTCACCGCCCTCGTGCTGTACGAGACGCGGTTCCTCATCGGACAGGTAGGAGACAGCCGTGCGTACCTCTACCGTGATCAGAAGCTGATGCAGCTCACCAAGGATCACTCGTACGTGCAGGAGCAAGTCGACGCGGGGTATCTCACGCCCGAGCAGGCGCGCTCCCATCCGTATTCGAACGTGATTACGCGCTGCGTGGGCGCGAACAGCGATGTGATGCCGGATGTCTACCTCGGGACGGTGAAGCCGCGCGACCTGTTCCTGCTCGCCTCCGACGGATTGACGGGGATGCTCGAAGACCCTCAACTGGCGGAGCTCCTGGCGGGAGACCGGATGCCGCAGGAGCAGGTGGACGATCTGATCACCGAGGCCAACCGCCACGGCGGGCTCGACAACATCACGGCGATCATCATACGGATCGATTCGGTGGACGCGGTCGTGGGCGACGGCACGCAAGTCACCCAGCCGGGCGCCCGACCGCGCTAGAGCCGCGGCTTCAGCCGCGGATCATTGGGCGCCCTTCCTCAACCATGTTCGCCACTTCCTCGCGCGGCAGCATCACGAGCTCCACGATCGCCTGCGCCGGCAGCTTCGCGGTCCCGAGGACGAACACACGCAGCCGCCGCGCCGAGCGGTACAGCTCGACCGCGACCCGCGGGAGACCGAGCTGGGCCGCGGCGGCGGCGCCTCCGAGCTGCGTCACGGTGCCGTCGCGCTTCACGAGCGGCAGGTCGTGCGCGAGCATCGCGGCCTTAGCGGGGAAGTCCAGGAACAGTTCCCCCGGCGCGAGCCTCACGTCCTGGGCGAGCCGGTCCTCCACGCGCTCGAGCAAGTCGGGGTCGTCGGACGGCCACGCCGGAGTGTCGGCGGGTAGCTCGGTCGCGGGCAGGTCGAGCGCCCGCTTCGCGAGGTGGCGCTCGCGGAGACTGCGGGCGAGGCCGGTCGCGTCCCGTTGCAGCAGCTCGTGGATCAGCCCGTCGTCGGTGGCGACCGCGACGGCGTCCGGGCGGACTCGGGCCTCCGCGATCGCGCGCCGCACCACGCGCTTGAACATCGAGGTGGCGCTGCGCACGGCGTGGTGCCAATACACGTTACGATACATCTGATATTTGGCGAACAGCAGCGATTCGAGCGCCGCGAGCCCCTTCTCGTGGAGGGCGAGCGTGGGATGCCCGTCCTGCCCGGGAGCCAACGTCAGCGACGTGAGCAGCCGGTCCACGTCGATCACCCCGTAGGGAACGCCGCACATCCACGCGTCGCGGGACAAATAGTCGAGCTTGTCCACGTCGAGCGAGCCCGAGACCAGGCCGGCGAGGGGGTCGCGTGCCCGGCACTGGATGAGGGGCAGCAGGCGCGGCGCCGGAGTCCCCAGCTCCGCCAGCCGCTGCGCCAGCTCGCCGTCCGCCAGATACCGCGCCGCCAGCTCCTCGTGGTGCGGGAGGCCGGCTTCCTCGAGGGAATGGGAAAAGGGATAGTGCCCGATGTCGTGCAACAGCGCGGCGAGCTTCAGCTGGACGCGGTCCGCGGCGTCGAGCCGGACGTCGCCCGCGTCTTCCAGCTGCGACAGGGCGCGACGCGCGAGATGGTATGTGCCGAGCGCGTGCTCGAAGCGGCTATGGGTGGCACCGGGATAGACGAGGAACGCGTGCCCCAGCTGGCGCACGTAGCGCAGCCGCTGGAAGGCGGGGGTGTCCACCACGGCCAGCGCTTCGGGATCGAGCCGGATGTTGTCCCAGAGCGGGTCGCGAACGACCTCGAACCGCGTCAATGCGTAGGGCCTGCGTTCCCGACCGCGGCGTGCACCTGATCCTGGAATTGGGCGAAGTTGTCCTGGAACATCCGTGCGAGGCGCGCGGCCTGTGCATCGTACGCCACCGGGTCGCTCCACGTGCCGCGCGGCAGGAGCAGGTCGTCCGGCACGCCTGGGACCTGCAGCGGCACCTCGACACCGAACACCGGATCGGGCGTGGTGGGGATGCGGTCGAGCTTCCCGGTGAGTGCGGCGCGCACCATGGTGCGCGTGAGGCCGAGCCGGATCCGCTGGCCCACCCCGTAGGGTCCACCCGTCCAGCCGGTGTTGACGAGCCAGCTCTGCACGCCGTGCGTGGCGATCTTCTCGCCGAGCAGCGACGCGTAGACCTCGGGACTCAGCGGCAGGAACGGGGCGCCGAAGCAGGTGGAAAACGTGGCCTTGGGCTCGGTCACTCCACGCTCCGTGCCGGCGACCTTCGCGGTGTATCCTGAGAGGAAGTGGTACATCGCCTGGGCCGGCGAGAGGCGGGCGATCGGAGGCATGATCCCGTACGCGTCGCACGTGAGGAACAGGATATGCGACGGGTGCCCGCCCGCCCCACCGGGGACGTGGTTCGGGATGTAGTGGATGGGATACGAGGCGCGCGTGTTCTCGGTGATCTGGTCCGAGTCGAGGTCGATGGCGCGGGTCTCGGGGTCGACCACCACGTTCTCGAGCACGGTGCCGAACATGCGGGTGGTCGCGAAAATCTCGGGCTCGCCCTCGCGCGACAGGCGGATGACCTTCGCGTAGCAGCCGCCCTCGAAGTTGAAAATCCCCCGGTCGGACCAGCCGTGCTCGTCGTCCCCGATGAGCGCCCGTTCCGGATCGGCGGAGAGGGTCGTCTTCCCGGTGCCCGACAGGCCGAAGAACAGCGCGACGTCGCCCGCCCGGCCGACGTTGGCGGAGCAGTGCATCGAGAGCACGCCGCGGGTCGGCAGCAGGTAGTTGAGAATCGTAAAGACCGACTTTTTCATCTCGCCCGCGTAGCGCGTGCCGCCGATCAGGATCGTCCGCTGCGCGAAATGGATGACCACGAACGTGCCCGACTTGGTGCCGTGGGTCGCGGGATCGGCGTGGAATTCCGGCGCGTGGAGCACGATCCAGGCGGGTGAGAACGCAGTGAGGTCGGCGGGGTTGGGGCGCAGGAACATGTTGTAGACGAACAGCGCGTGCCACGCGTTCGGCGTCACAAACCGGATACCCAAGCGGTGATCCGCGTCCGCGCCGGCGAACAGGTCGCGCACGAACAACTCCTGTCCGGCGAGGTGCGCGAGCACCGACGCCTTGAGTCGCTCGAAGTGATCGGCCTCGAGCGGCTGGTTCAGGCGGTTCCACCGGATCTCGTCCGCCGAGGAGGGTTCACGCACCAGGAACTTGTCGTTCGGACTGCGCCCGGTGTGCGGGGCGGTCACGGCGCAGAACGCCCCGCCCTCGGCGATCACACCCTCGGCGCGACGCACCGCATGCTCGTAGAGCTCGGGTGGCCCGAGGTTCCAATGCACGGCGCGCTGCGGCGTGAGGCCCGCGGCCTCCAGAGCGGAGGCCCGTCTGCGTTCGGCGGGGCGGGTGGCATGCGCGGTCATGCAGTCGGTTCCGATGAAAAGGGTTCAGGCACGCGAACGGCGTCCGTGCTCCTGCGCGTCCACGGCGGCGATGACGGCCATGTTCACGATATCGTTTACGTCGGAGCCCCGCTGCAGCACATGCACAGGCTGTGCCATCCCCACCAGAATCGGGCCGATGGCCTCCGCGCCGCCGACCCGGCTGAGCAGCTTGTAGCTGATGTTGGCGGCATCGAGATTCGGAAAAATGAGCACGTTGGCGGGTCCGCGCAGCTTGGAGAACGGATAGGTCCTGGTCAAGATCCGCTCTACCACGGCGGTGTCGGCCTGCATCTCGCCGTCCGCCTGCAGCGCGGGCTCGCGCTCGTGGAGGAACGCTACGGCCCGCTGCACCTTGGCGGCTGCCGCGTGGCGCACCGAGCCGAAGTCCGAGAACGAGAGCAGAGCCACGCGAGGCTCGATCCCCAGCCGCCCGACGAACTCGGCCGTCGCTGACGCGATCTCCGCGAGCGTCTCGGCGTCCGGATCGATGTTCACGGTGCAGTCGGCGAAGAAGAAGGTTTGTTGCGGCAACACCAGCATGTAGATGCCGCTCACGTGCCGGCGCCCGGGTTCGGCACCGATCACCTCGAGCGCCGGGCGCATCGCGTCGGGATAGTACATGTCGACGCCGACAACGACCGCGTCGGCATGGCCGGCGCGCAGCATCAGGAGTGCGTGGTACAGCGGGTCGACCACCCGGCGGCGGGCCTCGCGGAGCGTGATGCCCTTGCGGCGCCGGCGCTCCCACAGCTCCTGGGCGAACGTCTCGACGTGGACGCTCCCGCGCGGCTGCGCGAGCGTGATGTCCTCGAGCGTCACCCCCGCGTCGTCCGCCTCGCGGCGGATCGCGTCCGGGTCGCCGAGCAAGATCGGCTCCGCCACGCCATCGTCCGCCAGGATTCGGGCGGCCTTGAGGATACGGGGATCCTCGCCCTCGGGAAAGACGATGCGTTGCGCCGCCGTCTGGGCGCGGCTCGACAGGCCTCGCATGACCTCCCGCGCCCGCCCCAGCCGGGCGTCCAGCTCGGCGCGGTATTCGTCCACGTCGATCACCCGCCCCGCGACTCCCGAGCCCACGGCCGCCCATGCCACCGCCGGCGCCACCCACAGGAGCACGCGCGGGTCGAACGGCTTGGGGATGAGGTAGTCGACACCAAAGCGGAGGCGCTCCAGTCCGTACGCGCGCATCACCGCATCGGGCACTTCTTCCTTCGCGAGCGCTGCGAGCGCTCGCGTCGCCGCCATCTCCATTTCCTCGTTGATCTTCTTGGCGCGCACGTCGAGCGCACCGCGAAAAATGAACGGGAAGCCCAGCACGTTGTTCACCTGATTGGGGTAGTCCGACCGACCGGTGGCGATGATCGCATCGCCGCGCGCCTGACGGGCCTCCTCCGGTGTGATCTCGGGATTGGGATTGGCCAGTGCGAACACGATCGGGCGCTGCGCCATGCCCTTGAGCATCTCCCCGGTGACGATCCCGCCCACCGAGAGTCCCACGAACACGTCCGCGTCCTTCAGGGCCTCGCCGAGCGTCCGCGCGCTCCCCCGGACGGCAAACCGCCGCCGGTACTCGTCCAGGTCGCTCCGGTCGGCGTGCACGACTCCATGCTGGTCGCACAGCGTGATGTGCTCGCGGGGCACACCCAGCCGGACGTAGTGCTCCGCCGTGGCGATCGCCGCGGCGCCCGCACCCGCGAACACCACCGTGACGCTCCCGAGGTCCTTCTGTACCACCTCCAGCGCGTTGAGCAGCGCCGCGCCCGTGATGATCGCCGTGCCGTGCTGGTCGTCGTGAAACACTGGAATGGAGAGGGTGTCGCGCAGGGTCTTTTCGATGTAGAAGCAGTCGGGGGAGCGGATGTCCTCGAGGTTGATGCCGCCCACGGTCGGCTCGAGCAGTCGACAGAATCGGATCATGTCCTCCGGGTCTTCCGACCCGACCTCGAGGTCGAAGACGTCGATGTCGGCGAACGACTTGAAGAGGATCCCCTTACCCTCCATGACCGGCTTGCTCGCGAGCGGACCGATATTGCCCAGGCCGAGCACGGCGGTCCCGTTGGTGACCACGGCCACGAGGTTCCCCTTCGCCGTGTAGGCGTACGCCTCCTCCGGCCGGGCCGCGATTTCCCGGCACGGCTCCGCCACCCCGGGGGTGTAGGCGAGGGACAGGTCGCGCTGGTTCTTGAAGGGCTTGGTAGGCGAGACCTGGATCTTCCCAGGACGACCCTGTGCGTGGTAATCGAGGGCCTCCTGGCGGCGGATCGACATCGAGGGCACAAGTCCTTTTTTGTGAAGGGGTTATGGTATCCGCCCCGGCCGCCGCTGTCAAGCAGACGGCGGGCCCTTCAGCGGATCCGGATCACGTTGAGCCGCGGCACGGCGGCCGTAAACGCCGCGGCGGAGCCGCCGCTGAACAGCAGCGTGAACGCTGGCGCCCCCGGAGCCTGGAGCGCCCGCCCGTACACGCCCGAGCCGGATCGGAGCGTCCCGCTGAGGCTCACGGCGCTCCCTGCACTCGTGACCGGGACGAGCGGGTAAGGGAGGGGGAAGGTACTGGGGTCCTGCTGGTGCAGCGACGCGAAGGTGCGAGTGCGGAAGTGCCACGACGTGTCGCTCAGCTCGGGCGGCGTGGCGAACCCCGGCAGGTCGGACACCCAGTTGGAAAGCGCCCAGCGGGTGACGGTCGTGTCGAAGCTGTGCCCGGTCTGGGCGGCGACATTGGCGGACCCCGCCAAGGAGGTTTGGACGAGCCTGCCGGGCAAGGCCGCCCCGTACTGATCCACCAAATATCGCGTGAACAGCCAGCTCGCGCCCACCTCCGCCAGTGTGCCCTGGTCGAACTCGATCAGCAGCGGGGAAGCGCCGGTGGCGCTCAGGTACTTATAGGCGTCGTCCACGTCGTTGAACGCGTACAGCGAGAACGTGCCGTTGTCCGGGGGCGTGAGCGCCAGGTACTTTCGGCCGGCGAGCTCCTCGGCGTACTTGGATAGCCCTTCGTCCAGCCAACCCTCTTCGGTCGTCGTCCCTCTCAGGATGTGCTCGGCGAAGCTGATCATGTGCTGCAACTCGTGGACGAATGTACCGGGGGCGATGCTGTCCACCTCGCCGCTCGTGTGCGCGCAGCTGAGGGTCGCGGTCGGATCGGCGACGATCGAGTAGAAGATCTCGCCGTGATTGGAACTGCTGAGAGGGGCCGACAGATCCAGGTCTCCCGGGTAGAAGAACCCCGCGATAAAGCCCGAGCTGGTGCAGGCGGTCTTCGTAGGGCATTCACGACCGGAGTCATCAGGGCGATGACGACGCCATTTGTGTCGAGATCCGTTACCGCGCCGAACGTGGTGGAGTCGAGCGGATAGAGGAGCGTATCGAACACCTGCCTCAACGTGTCGAGATGGACCGAATCGAGCCCGCCCGCCGGCGCTAGCGTGTCGATGTAGATGGCCACGTGCGCCCCCACGGCTCGCGCGCGCGCGCTCACGTTCTTGAACGTGGTGCAGTCGAGCGAGGCGCAAACGGCGAAGGTGCGAACGCTCCCCACGACAGGTGGGGCAGGGGCGACCAGCGCCCGCTGGGCGGCGGCCGCAGGAGCCGATCGCATCGCCGTCGCTGCGGCGAACGATCGGGTGTGTCCCAGGACCCGGAGCATGCCGTCGAACCGTATCGCGGTGGCGCGCGGTGACGCGGGCTCCACGAGACGCTGCGCCAGCGGCGTCGCCGTGGCCTGCAGGGTCGCCGTTCGGAGGCTGAACGGCGCGGTCTGGCCGAACGTGCCCGCTGCGGACTGCGCCACCAGCAGGTATTCGGCCGAATCCACCGACGTGTTGGCCGGGAACGTGACGCATCCTCCGTCCGACGCCGGATCGATCGACGTGTAGGCGCCGATCGCCAGCGTGAGCTGAGATGCCAGCGCGGAGCTGCACGTCGCAGCGCCGGGGCCGGTGGCGCGGTCGCTGCTGCACGCGGCCGTGGCCACGAGCGCCCATGTGACGATTCGTTCCGCTGTGCGATACGTCATCTCGACCTCCGCGCTGGCATCCCGTGATGATCCCTCAGGCTCCGATGTTCATCCGCAGCTGCACGCTGCGTGGCCTACCGAACGACGCACCGCTGAAGAACGCGCCCTTCAGCAGGTACTGTTTGTCGAACACGTTTTCCATGTAGATCTGGGGCCGAAGGACCGCTCCGCCCACCGCGAACGCGTACCCGGCGCTCGCGTTCAGAATGACGTTCGACGGCACCTTGATCGACTTGTTGAAGTCTAAGAGGCCGGTACCGTACGTGGCGTCGGGGTCCGCCCCGTTCGTGAGACCGCTGCCATAGATGCCCGATGCCGACAGGTAGAAGCCATGGGCGGAATACACGATGTTCGCGATCCCGGACAGACGCTGGTCGTGGTCGAGATCGAAGGTTCCCGACGGCGGCACGGCGGGAAAGAACCCACCGGTGATCGCTCCGTACCCGTACGCATGGTTCAAGGCGACGTTCAGGTACGCCGACACCGGCCCGCTCGGCCGGATCTCGACGACGCCCTCGATCCCGGCGATACGCACCTGCTCGATGTTCACCGACGTCACGATCGCCGAGCCGGGAATCGTATTGTCGTCGATCCCCGGTGAGCTGCGCTTGTGATACGCGGACAGCTTGGTGACGACGCCGAGCGGGAAGCGATGGACGTACCCGATCTCGTAGAAGTCGTCCCGCTCGGGCAGGGTGGGGGCGGCCACGACGCCGCCCTGGGCGTCGCTCGTGATGGCGCGTAGGTCCTCGACGTTTGTGGGGAGGAACAGCCGGCCGTAGTAGACCCAAAACGTGTTGGCCGGGTCCGGGAAGAAGCTGAGCTTCACTCGTGGACTGACCTGATGCTGGTTGCCGGCAAACGGGGCGTTGTGGTTGTCGAACCGCACGCCGGTCCGCAGCTCCCATTTGTCCGAGGGCGCGATGGCGGTCTGCGCGTATAGGCCGACGTCACTGCCCCTGAGTCCCGAGTTCGATGCAGGCCCGGGGCTGCCCGTGGAGGTGACCGACGCGAAGTCTTCGTGTCCCCTGGTCAACGAGGCCAGCACGCCGGTCTTGAGCTCGAGCCCATGATGTGGCGCCAGGGTGTAATCGAGCTTGAGCCCGGCCGTGTGGAAATTGCGGTCTTCGCTCAGGATGTAGTGGGTCGTGTCGGGAGCGAACACGAACGTCGGATCGTCGGTGAGACCCGGCGTGTAATTCAGACTCCCGTCGCGGAAGAACGCGCCCGTGAACAGCTCGGCTGAGCGCCCGCTCCCGGACGAGCTCTCGGCGAACCGGTGGCGCCATCCGAGGTTCACGAATCCGTTCACATCCTGCTGATGGTCATCGATGATGCCTTCGACCGAATCGAACGGGACGGCGAAGCGTGTGCGGCTCCGGCTGACGTCGAGGTTCACGACGTCGCGGTCGGACGGGACGTACTGGATCTTCCCGAACCCGAACAGGTCGGTCCCGTCGTTGTGAAAGTTC